>Ga0209944_1000294_pt1 | contig 22221 bp, 24 predicted proteins | sample SalPonR1_C_D2_MG_FD_185701 | JGI IMG/M metagenome (GOLD analysis project Ga0209944, IMG submission 185701) | Salt pond soil microbial communities from South San Francisco under conditions of wetland restoration - Salt Pond MetaG R1_C_D2_MG... ...
TATTATCTGTAACGCTCTCTGGATACCCCTTCCTGGGCGATAGCCACAAGACCATTTGTGGAATACTTCTTCTTCAAATTTAGGCTGTATTACATTTACCACTGCCTGTTGTACAATCCTGTCTTCAATGGTTGGAATACCTAACGGTCTTACTTTACCATTCTTTTTCGGTATATACTGCCTTCTCACTGGACTCGGTTTATACTCCTTCGCTTTCAGTTTCTCCAGCAGTTTCGTTAGCTTCTTTGTGGAGCCCTTCTCAAAGCTTTCCAGAGTCTCACCATCGATTCCACCTGCACCTTTGTTTGACTTAACTTTCTGCCAGGCCTCTTTAAGGCGTTTTTCCTGCAGTATCTGTCCATAAATGCTATGCCATTTAAATTTTCTTTCAACATTCTTCGCTTTCAAATCCTATTCCACTCCTTGTTTTGTACACATTCAGCTCGTTTATACCTTTGGTATCGTCACTGTTGTCATTGTACAGTATTTAAGTGTGAATCCACTAAGGTCGCACTCCCTTCCGTTCAGAAAATGTTTAGTCATTTTCTTACTTACGTACTATGGAGGCGTCTGACTTCTCTATCCATGTTAGCAACTTCAGCGTAGCCTTATATGCCTTCACCCCTTTCAGGTAAGATAGAGATCTCACAGGGTCGTTTCACTTTCCTTATGTTCATGCCCTGCACCTTCACTTGATAAGCCCCTATTATTCAGCTGGTTCATTTGAATACCAGGTACTGTTTCCAGTAGACTTCCCGTTATATACGCACAGTCGCCAACTTATCCTGCCGCTCGTGCTTCACGCATTTCTGCATTAGGGCCTGAACACCCGCCTATGGACTTCTCAGTTTCCCACATCTCCTCCAGACACTACCTCACGGTGATGCCCTAGATTAGGCTTCCCGGGTTGTACCAGCACTCCCGGAGAAGGACTTTCACCTTCGAGAAAATTAATCTTCCAGGCTCTCGACTCGTGTTTACCTTATGGTATCGTAGTCGCTGCCTTTAACAGTTAATTCGTGTTACTCTAACAACAAGTGCGACTGCCCGTCGCACACATAAAATCCCGTCCTGATAAAAAGGACGGGATTTATAACAGCTATTCTGTTTTAATTACTCATTTTCTAGTTCTTCAATTCTATTCATTACTTCTTCTAATTCTCTTTTCATATCTTTTGCATATTCTTTTAGATCCTTTACTTCTTCTTCACTATTATATTCGTTTTGAGGATTATAATTAGGTGCATTGTTTGGAACATATCCTCCTCTTGCATATCCAGCAAAAAATCCTCTTCTCATTCCGCGTCCGGGACCAAAACCTCTTCCATAACCTCTGCCCATTCCTGGGCCGGGTTTTGTAAATCCAGGTGAATCATATCCAGCACAATATCCTAAGCCTCTTCCTGTTCTAGGTCCATATCCAGCAGGTCCTCTTCCATCTCCGCCTGGCATATATAATCACTCCTTTTTATTTTTTTTATTTCACATTTATATTATAACGCTGTTATGAACATATGTCAAGAACTTGATAGAAAAATACCCTTCTCTAAACCGGATATTAAATATCTAATGTTGCTTACCATGCTTGTGATCAGGATGATCTCCATGATCACAAATATCACTTTCGGTATCTAGCTCATTATTTAAATATGCTTCTACACTATCTTTAACACTTCCACTTGCTCCTGTTACAACTTCAATATTATTTTGCTTAAATAGATCAAAAGCTTTTCTTCCCATACCACCTGCTAAAACTATATCTACATTCATATCACCTAAATATTTCGGTAAATACCCTGGTTGATGGCCCGGATTATTAATTAGTCGGGAACTATTTATATCACAACCTTCAACTTCAAATATCGTGTACTGTGGACACCTTCCGAAATGCTGTGCTACATTTCCACCATTAGTAGGTACTGCAATTTTTTTCATTTAAATCACCTCAATTATAATTTATCCTGTTTTGTATCCCATGCCAAATATTGGCCAGTTCTTTGCTTATTCTATTCTCCTGATCATCTTGAACAATCAGTTTGGCATTCCGTAAACTGTCAACAACATCAGAAGAAAATGAAATCTTACCAACAAGTTCTATTTTTTCCTCTATTAAATATTTTTCTATTTCTTCACTAATTCCTTCATTTATATCGTACTTATTAATAACTGCAAGAGCTGGAATATTAAAATGTTTTATTACCTTTGCTACTCTTTTTAAATCAGAAAAGCCAGATTTAGAAGGCTCAGTCACAAATAAGACGAGATCTACACCTGTAATTGATGAAATAACCGGACATCCAATCCCAGGTGACCCATCAATTAAAATAAGTTCTTTATCCTGTTTATTTCCTATTTCTACAGCCTTCTCCCTTACTTCACTGATTAATTTCCCAGAATTATCTGCCCCCACATTTAAATGAGCATGAATCATCGGACCAAATTCTGTAGTTGATTGATAGATATTCCCCGTTTCTAATAGTTTAAGAGAAAGAGCATCTTCGGGACACATAGCTACACAAACACCACAACCTTCACATTTATAACCATCAATATTATAACTTATCGGCTCTACTGCATTAAATCGACACACATCATAACATGTTCCACAGTTTATACATTTATCATTATCCTTTAAGGCGATTTTGTGGCTTTTAAAAATCTCAGATTTATTTACCTTAGGTTCTAATAAAAGATGAAGATTGGGTGCATCAACATCACAGTCTGCCAAAACCAAATCCTTGGCTAAATAAGCTAAATTTGCCACTACAGTTGTTTTGCCAGTCCCTCCCTTGCCGCTAATTACCGTTATCTTTTTCATCGAGAACACCTCTTATTTCTTTAAATACTTTTTTGAATTCATCTTTCCAGGTTGGATAATCTATTACAAATGGTATCCCGTTAGAATATAGATGGGCAAAATCTCTAATAAAGGGTATTTTGAGCAAAATATTAATATTTCTTTCCTCACAAAAATCTTCTATTATATAATCACTATCTTCCTCTGCTCTATTGATGATAACACCGTGCGGTATTTTTAGCTCATCCATCAGCTCACTAGCCAGTTTAAGATCACTTAAACCAAAGGGTGTTGGTTCTGTTACTAAAATACAATAATCACTATCTGCTGCTGCTTCAATGGTAGGACATGTAGTTCCCGGTTGAGCATCAATAATCACATTCTTGTTTGGATTGGTCTTTTCTTTTAACTCTTCGATCACAGGGACTGAACTCTCTTCTCCAATATTTAACTCCCCCTGCCAAAAATCAATACCATATTTATTTACCCCATGTTTTAAGTTTCCCAATTCTCTGTCAACCTCATTAATAGCATTGACTGGGCAAATTCTTTTACAACCACCACAACTGTGACAGATCTCTGGAAAAACCAATACTTCATCTATCATCATGGCAAGAGCATTGTATTCACAAAAATCTACACATTTTCGACAGGCAGTACATTTCTCTTGATCTACCTTTGGTACTTTTCTATATATTTTCTCTTCTTTATCAAAATCAGTTCCTATAAAATACTTACAATTCGGTTCTTCCACATCAGCATCGAGTAACTGAATCTTGGATAAAGATAAGGCCATATTTACAGATACCGTTGTTTTACCTGTACCACCTTTCCCACTGAGTACGGTCAGCTTCACACAACTCACTTCCTCGGAGTTCCATTAGGAGAGGATAGCTGGGAAAGGGATCCTTCCTGGAGTGAATCTACAGCCTCGCCAACTGTATTGTCTTTTGAAATATACATCTCAATATTACCAGAAGATAAAGCACTATAAGCCTTAGGACCAACACTGCCAGATATCAAAACCTTTGCACCTCGGTCCGAAATCAACTGTGCTGCACTTACACCCGCACCGCCTGCTGCCCGAGCCGCATTGTTTTTAACCAGTTCAACTTCCTTAGTCTCAGTATCTACAAATGCGAAATATGGAGAACGACCAAAATGGGGGTTTAATTTACTTTGTAATCCATTATCATTCTCTGCTGTTACTGCTATTTTCATAAGATCATCTCCCTTAATTATTCAATTCTAATCGCTAATATTATACCATTGTAATGAACATATGTCAATTTCATGCTTTATGTCCTCCGATGGTGGTTTTGATCCTCTCTTTTATACTTCCCGGTTTCATACTACGTCCGAAATAAAGGGCTTGATAACCATATTTATCCTGCAGGTAATCTTTTGTCTCCATTAATCTAATCTCATTTGATTTATTATCAAAAATATTAAGTTGGATATTAGCTTTATTAGAAAAATTGCCTAAACTTACTCTCACTTTACGCACTGCCTCACCCCAATAATTTTCTTTTAGTAAAACTACAGCAGTATCAAAAATAACACTAGTTAGATTTGTATAAATATCAATAGTTCTCTGTACCTGAAATCCTCTTTTTAATTCTTCTTTGCTATAGACTAACCCCAAACTTATCGTTTTACCAGTCAAATTTCTACTTCGGGCCCTTTTACCTACTTCTTCAGATAATTCAAAAATAACAGTTTTTATCTTTTCCATGTCCTTATAATCACAATATAAAGTTATCCCCCGGCCCAAATTTTTCCTTTCATCAATATAATGTCCTTCAACTTCAGAAAGATCTACTCCCCAGGCATGATAAAAAAGTTGGGTCCCCATTACACCAAATTTACCTTCCAGGTAATTCAAAGGTAGGTGGGCAAGATCACCGATAGTTTTTACCCCCAATTTATTAAAATGTCTACTTAGCCGGCTTCCAATACCCCAGCATTTTTTTAAAGCTAAAGACCAAAGCTTATCTTCTACATCTTCATAAGTCCATTCTACTAAGCCCTTTTTTTTGCCTTCATTATCCATCGCGACCTTTGATAAAAACATATTAGGACCTAAGGCCATACCACAGTTAAGACCATAGTTTTCTAAAAGATCTTTTTTGATTTTTTTTGCTACTTCCCACTTATTTCCAAACAATCTTTCCGTACCATCAAGCTTAAGCCAAGATTCATCGATAGAATAGACATGTATAGCATCTAAAGGAACATAATTATTAAAAATCCTGGTGATTTCTAAAGAAACCTTAATATAAAGTCCCATCCTGGCCTCTACTAGTTTTATATTAGGATCATCTGGTATTTGGTAAAACCGATCTGCAGTTTTAATACTGTATTTTTTCTTCAGGGCAGGTGAAGCAGCTAGAACCACTGAACCACTTCTTTTTTTATCACCTAATACAGCAAGAGGAGTTTCAACAGGATCTAAACCCCTAGATACAGCTTCAACACTGGCAAAAAAGGATTGCATATCAACACAGAGAATGTTTTGCCGTGGAAGGTTATCATAGTCTACAGGTTTCAACTTAATCACTCCGAACATATGTTTGATAAAATAATACTATCATACATACGTTTGTTTATCAACAAATAATTATTTTATTAAAACTATAAAAAAAAGACCAAAATTAACTGGCCTCTTTAAGTTTAACTTTCTTTATTTTTAATCCTTTTAAATATTTCTTTAACAGATAGAATTTCATCTACTTTCCACATGCCTTGGCCTGTAAAAAAGATCCCTTCGTTTAAGTCCCCTTTTCTTCCTCTTAGCAGAGCATCTCTTATACAAAATTTTTCCGTACATTTTTTTAAACATTTATTACAACTTATTGGTTTAGGGGCCTTATCATTTTTAATCAGTTCTACAAATCTTGTTTTGATTGCATTCGCAGGTAGTCCTACAGAACTCATCATCTTTACTATGTCTTCTTTTTTAGCCTTTACACATAGTCCTTTAAAGTTATCAGCAATATTGGCTTCTTTACTTGCCAAAAATCTTGTTCCCATCTGGACTCCCTCAACTCCCAGTTTAAACATATTATCCACATCTTCGGGAGTAACTATATTCCCAGCAGCAATTACCGGTATATTAATCTTATCTTTTATTTTATTTATCAAAGGTATTGTGTCTTTATCTGTTCCGAGGTGTCCTCCCGCATCTCCGCCTTCAACAACGATAGCATCTGCTCCCAGTTTTTCAGAAATTTTTGCTAATCTTAAAGAAGAAACAATCGGGACTATTGGCACTTCATATTGTTTCCCAATTGTAAACATGTCTCTAGAAAACCCTGCACCAGAAATTATTAAATCAATGCCTGCTTCAATTGACCCTATTAACAGTTCTTTGAATTCACGGGCAGCAAACATAATATTCACACCCAAAATTCCATCTGTTTTACCTTTAGCCTTTTTTATTTCTCTTTTCAACTCTTCTACCGGCAAAGCAGTCCCTGCAATCACACCAATTCCACCTTCATTGGCGACAGCGCTCGCCAATTCAGCCATAGAAATTCTGATTGCCATTCCACCCTGGATTATCGGATATTCGGGAATCAAATTACCTATTTTCAATTTTGGAAATTTCATCAATTTATTCTCCTTATTTGGTTCATTATATTCTTATCGCTCAATTAATTATAACATGGATATAATTATTATCAATATTATCGTCTTTGTTATCCGATGTACAGACGCTAGAAACAAAAAATTTCAATTTTAAAATCATCAAAAACTTATTATGAAAAACATTTTATTAGGATAGTAAACTTATATTAATAATATCTTTGAATACAACTGATTTTAAATCTTCGTCGCTTAAAATTAACTTCTTTAATTGGGTATCATAACTTTTTATACGGGTTATTATCTCTTTATACCTTTGGTCATTATAATATGTTATTTTTACTTTGATATCTTTTTTTACAGCCTTTTTGATTTTATAATCGAATAGCTCTAGAATTTGTTCGTCTAGATCAGGTCTTTTTCTTTGTTTTTCACTTTTCTTTAATTCTTCTAATTTTTTTCTGTGCTCTACCAGCATAAGGGAAGTCCATTTAATATTGCCACGATCTTTAATATCCATAATTATTCCTCCTTTTTATCGAACATATGTTCTTTCTATATTATAGCATCAGTTTAGGATTTTGGCAATATTAATTTTTGTTATCTTTTTTAAAAAACCACCTTCTTACTGAGATAGTTGAATGGACTAACCCAAAATATTTTTCTATTTATTTTTATCTGCTTGTGAAGATAAATGACCTTCTAAAACCAAATCAGCTGGGCTTTGATTTGTAGCAAGAGGAATATTATGAACATCACAGACTCTAAGCAAACCTGTTATATCCGGTTCATGAGGATGTGAAGTTAAAGGGATACCTTAAAAATATTACACAGTCCAATCTATCCTGTGCAAACTCTGCACCGATCATCTGATCTCCTCCCACGGTTCCAGAAGCCATTCTTTGAACTTTTAATTGAGTCTTCTCATTTATAACCTGACCCGTAGTTCCGGTAGCTATCAACTTACATATTTTTAACATACCCAAATGTCTTTTGACAAACCTAACCATATCATCTTTTTTTCATCGTAAGCTATTAGGGCAATTCTTTTCATTTGAAACAACTTCTATCATCTTTTGATATCTTCCCAACTAAAATGATATATCCAGCCTTCTTTATCATATATATTCTCTTCTTTAGGTGGAAAAACCAAATAAGGTAAAGCTTGAAATCTATTTTTGGAAGCAAATTGTACACCCATTAATGCACAGAGGGCTGCATCATATTGGTCCGTTCCTTTCCTGATCTCTTCTGGAATCAAATTGTCTATTATTTGATAAGCCTCTTTGTATTTTCCAGGTTTTACAAGGGCAGGATATGTTTCGATAATATTAATTTCATTTTTTGCAAATCTGTTATGATCCATATTTAAATCATATTGTCCAGCCCAAGCTCTAAGGTGGCTCACCGCAACTGTTAAATTATTACCCAGTCTATCAAAAGTTGCAGATAGAGGCTTTTTACCATATTTACAATAGATATACCTATCTGTTGCACGATATGCTAATGGATTAAAGATCTCTAGATCAGGCTTATTTACATATTTAGCCTCTTGATTAATAAAATCAATAAAATCAACTGGAAAGGTCAAGGGAGCATCAATCCCAATTACCAGATTGGCATAATTATCAAATCTTTGCTTATATAGACTTTCAATTATTACAGATAGTTCAAAAATCTTCCCCTTTTTGATCTGAAAGGCTTTTTTATCAAAAAACCAACTCAATTTATTATTATTCTTATCTGCTTCAATCAGCACGAAACAATTATTTTTACCCATCCAGCCCCCTACATCCCAGCCTAAGGCAAATATATTATTCATTTTATCACCTAAAATTTTTATTTATTAGAAATAACTAAAATACTAATTTTTATCCTTTCTTTGTAGATAATACAAAAATTCCTTCTCGGGCACCATACTACCCCCAGTAGCCCAAATTAAATATTTTGCATTATCTAAAACATCTTTGTCTTCATATAAACCTGAAAAATCATTATCAATCTCTTTTTGTAAAAGCATACACGGACCTGGAAAACCGGCCAAGGCTGATGGTTCTAGTTTTATATTTTCTTTTTTATAAAGCCTTTTTAATAAATAAAACAGTTGATCATCCTTAACAGTATAAATACCCGCCAGTAAGTTTTCCATTAACTTACCCACAAACTTAGAAGGCCTGCCTACAGCAAGACCATCTGCCATGGTTTTATTACTGAGCCCAAACTTTTGAACTGTAATTTTATTATGCTCTCCCGTCATCATTCCAATTAACATAGAAGGAGAATTAGTTGGTTCGGCAAAAAAACAATGTACATTTTTACCAAAAACCTTTTTAAGTCCAAAACAGATGCCACCAGGACCTCCACCAACCCCACAAGGCAAGAATACTAAAAGGGGACTTTGCTCGTTTATCCTTATATTGTTATCAACAAATTGTTTTTTTAACCTTAAGGCGGCTACCGCATAACCCAAAAAAAGATCTCGTGATTTTTCATCATCAATAAAATATGATTTGGGATCTTGGTGGGATTCCCTCCTACCTTCTTTGACGGCCTGACTATAATCCGTATTATATTCTTTTACTTGGACACCTCTTTTTCTCAAAAGCTCCTTTTTCCACGCTTTGGCATCACTTGACATGTGTACTGTTGTATTAAAACCCAATGTACTTCCTATAATACCGATACTCAGTCCTAAATTACCTGTAGAACCTACAGCAAGTGAATATTGAGAAAAAAGAGATCGGAATTTTTCTTCTGTAAATACTTTATAATTATCGTTTTTACAAATTATATTATTTTTCAAAGCTAGAGATTCCGCATATTTTAAAACCTCATAGATGCCCCCTCTTGCTTTAATAGAACCTGCAATGGGAAGACTATCATCCCTTTTTATATATAGATCGCCTTTAATTGTAGAATGAAAAATATAATGTAGTTCTAATTTAAAACTATCAATATTTTGAAGCTCTGATTCAATTAAACCACCATGCTTTTCAGTTTCAGGAAAAACTTCTCTTAGATAAGGAGCAAACCGCCGCAACCTTTCTGCAGCCTCTTTTAGTTCTTTTGTTGAAATCTCAATTGAATTCTCTTCCTCCCTCTTATATTTTGGGTTTAACCAAAATACCTCCTTAGTATTGATTACATCATCCAAGAGGGGATAGTTTTGTTTCAATTTTTCAATCTTCGCTTTGGATATCATTATATTCAGCCTCTTTCCATACATTAATTGAAGTTTTTTGATATTATTATTATAATTATATCAAGAAGATAAATGGGGAGTGTGGTATTTATGAGCAGCTTTTATAGCTGGGGTAAAATATTAATATATATTGGAATCATAATGACCCTAACAGGATTTATAATAATGAAGTTTGATATTAATTTTAGCTGGTTCGGTCACCTTTTTGGAGATATTAGAATTGAAAGAAATAATTTTAAATTATTTATACCGCTCACTTCTATGCTTATTATAACTGTAATATTAAACTTGATTATATTTTTAATAAAACTTCTTATGTAAACCAAATAAAAATAATTAATAAAATCAAATAATTGGTTTCGTGGTTGATACTACAGTAAGATAAACTTGCTTTTAATCACAAAATTATTTTTACCAGCCCTTTGAATTACACTTTATAGTAAACAAACAGCCATTATTAGCTTAATTATTTAACCAAAAAAATAAAAAGGTAGGTTTTTTATCTACTCAACCTTAATTTTCTAGTTTAACACTACTAAAAAAGGGTAGTTAAAAACTACCCTTTTTTTAATTTAATTATTGAGCAAAATGATCGATTATTTTGTCTGCTGCATAATCTTCCCAGTCCTCCTTAACATTTCCTTCGGTATATTCGTCAGTTATTTCTTTTAAATAATCAATCATTTTTTCTTCTTTAATATTCTTTTTAAGTTTCCTTCTTATATTACTATTAAGAATAAAATCAGCGTACCACTTATACCACTCTTTATCAAATTTTCCATCCAGTACATTTTGTTCATACTTATGATGAGCTTTCTTTGCTTTAGACAATATGAATCTCATGTTTGATACTAAGCTTTCATCCATTATATATCCTCCTCTCATCCATTAAGTCCTATAATTATTACTTATTTCTATTATTCTATAAATCCAGGGTTAAATCCTTCTACTTTTTCAGTTTATTAAATATTCATAAAAATTTCAATTGGCCAATGTCTTTTATTATTTATTTTTAAAAAATTCAAATTTGATAAATTAGATTTATCAATATAAATAATTTATAAAAAGTGATGGTCATATTCCTTTTATAATTTATTTATAGTGAGCTTAGGTAGTAATAAGTATATTTCTGATATACAATATGTGCTTCATTGCCCCATTTAAAAAACCCCTTTTCTTTTCACCAAAAAAAGGGGTTAAAAATCATCTTTATTTTTCTTTACATAAGGATTACTTCCATTAATCATCTCTCCTGTTCACCTCCTATATATTAGTATAATCCTTATGGTTTTTGTGTCTTTATATTTGCAAATGCTCTTTTTGTTCTTCTCATATTAATTATCTCCTTTATACTCATTTTTTAAACAAACTTATATAACTCTACTCTCTTTTTATCTCTTCTCAATTACCTGACCATCTTTTTATAACTGCTGTTCTCTATTAGTAAAAATTCTGTTAGTCCATTCATAATAAAATAAACTCTTATTTTATCTTTTAAAATTAATTACATTAATTCATTTCTGTATTCTTCTATCCTTCTATTATTTTTAAGCTGTCTTTTCTGAAGTTTTTTGAAGCTGTTATCTTCAATTGAAAAGAATTCATTTAATTTGTTTTTAAACATAACTCCCACCTCCCTTTTTAAATATGTATTAATTGTACTTTAGAAATACTGATGGATTAATTCTTCTCTAATTCTTTGATCTCTTTTGTTCAATTTGATTTCTTTTTTCCAATTTCTGTTTTCTATCATTTGAAATCGCTCATTGATCTTAAACATTTATCCCGCCTCCTTGTTATCTTTCTTATGATCTACTTACATTATAAACTTAAGTTTAATATTTGTCAAGGATTATTTTAAAAAAATTAATAAAAATATTAAAAATATTAATATTTAGTTTAAATTTAGTGTATATTGAGGTTAAAATACCTTATTTTATCAACTTTTTGCCATATTTATAATAAATAATTCAATATTATCAATATATTAATCAATTATTTAATAACTTAATTAATATATTCAAGGTAAAAAATTAATAATCATTATACTAAATAATAAAGTAAAAAAGTTTTCATCAAAGTTATAAGTCCAACTAAACTATCTGCAGTTTTGTAAGATTCATTTTATTCATGTTTTTTACTTGAAAAATTTTTATACATATAGTAGTGTCTTTCTATTCAATCATTTAACTACCTTTCATTGTGGATATAAAACCGTCTTTCTTAATAATGCGATATTCTCTAGTTTTTTTACTAAACATCATTTTATTTTTTTCTATACTTCCAATAATTTAAACACATAAATACCAACTCGACCTATTTTTAGATTACAAGGTTTTTAAAATTATTAAAATCATGGTTACATCTAATCCCCCAAGATAGTGATGGTTATATTCGTTAACCAACACTAACTGAATTTACACTACTATAGAACATCCTATATCATCATTTAACCCGAAAAGTTTATGACAAAAGTCATAACTATAAACAAATAATACTTTAGACTAGTACTCTTTTAAGAGCCTCCATCTTCTACCTAACAGTAGGCGAACTAATAGTTTAAGTAACATATTGATATAAAAACCCATGAGGTTTTAATTGCCTCCATCACTTCGTAAATTTATGAAACACAATACAAAAACAACATCAAGAAAGCGCTTCTACTTCTTTTAATTTTTTAGTGAATTTAATTAAATTTTCAATATTCATCTAAACTTTTAATTATTAGTTTTCTCAACTCTATGTAATCTAAATGGTAAGTAAATAAAACATCTAATTTTTTCCAGCTAATCAGGCTAATTTAGATATCGCACTATAAACTAAATCATTTTAAGATATATTCATATTAACTGGTTGATATTATTCAGAAATACTTGGAATATCTTTTGTAAAATTAATAGCCTAGATATCAGTTCCACCATCACCTGTAACAGCCTTTGACCTACTCCCCACCAATTCACTACGTTCATGAACAAGGATTCTTGATAGTTCGACCATCTTCCAAACTGATATTGCGTTAAAACTCCCTGACTAAAAGGTCTCGAGTTCCAATCAGTTTGGCAACTAGTGGAGTTAGAATCATATCTTACTCCATAGGGCGAAGTCAAAACGCCTTCTAACCAATCGGATTTATCTTTTAGAGTACCGATTGTATACTTTTTCAAAATATTAATAGCTCCTACGCTATCTCTGTGGTATTCAAACCCACATTGACACTTATAGTGCCTGTTTGTAGGTTTATGTCTTTTACCGCATTTAAGACAAGTTTGACTTGTATAAGTTTCTTCTTGATAATCAACCTTAATACCAACAGATTCAGCTTTGTACTCAATTATATCTGTTAATTGTCTATATATCCATTGGCCTTCCATTGATGATATAGTTATCTACATTGTCTTTAAAAGTTAATGTAGCAAGATTACTTAAACCTAAATCAATACCCATTATATCGCTATTTTTTGGTTTATCTTAGCTTCAATTTTATATATTACTAATAGATACCACTCCTTAGAAAGATTATCTTTTTTTATCCTTACTTGTTGAAAATTATCAAATTCTATAATGTTTTCAATTGCTGCCGGCAACTGAAATTTAAGACTTTTCACATTATATTTAGATTTAATCTCTTTAGATAAGGATAGTAACAGCTTTCCTTCTCTAACTCTTCTAGCTAAGTTAGTAAATATGATTTCGCCTGGATTACTATTTAAATATTTAAATTTAGGTGGTCTTGGTTGCTCTTGATATTTGTTTAATTTTTATTATAATCTTGGATTGAGTTAAAGTAACTTTTCCAATCTTGAGCTAATTGTTTAAAAAGCTGTTGTCTATTGTAACTGTGAAGATATTTTGTATGCCAGTTATCCTTAAAATTATTTTCTAGCCTGGTATATACTGGTTTTACTTCTTCTTTATTTCTAATTTGATAGTTAACTGTATTATATAGTTTGGAGGAGAAAACGATCATGCACATATTTTATTTGAAACTCCCCAAAGGTGCAATTATCTAAATTAGTTAACACTTTAAAAACTGTATCTTCAAGACTTATTAAAAAGAAATATGAAAAACATTTAAAAAAATATTATTGTAAATCTGCTTTTTGGTCTAAAAGCTATTGCCTTGTATCTACTGGTGGTGCTACTATCGAAACGATTAAAAAATATATTGAAAATTAAGGAAAAGAGTAATTTAAAATTCAATATTTGATTAAATTTTAAATAGCCAATTCATCACCACTTTAATCACAGATTTAGATGGAGTTTTCTTGGCTGTTTTAAATTAGAGTCAATTACTTTTCCCCTATCCAATCAATAGATATAATTATATATAATAGGAAACCCACCTCTCGGCAGGTCTCCTAGTTTTTACATTATTTTATATAAATTCATTTTTGATTACTTGCGAATCATTTTAGCTCCACATTGAGGACATGCTCTTTCATAACAAGGAACTCCTCTTTCATGAGGAATTTCTTCCCCACATTCCGGGCAAACACACATACCTTGAGGTCCCAATCCTCTTCTATTTCCCTGATTCCCTCTGTTGCCACGATTAACCATAAATACAACCTCCTTCTTTTAATAAATTTATTACCTGAATCAAATGTTTTTTGATAACTTTTTAGGATAAAATATGGTTAATTATTAAAATGCCCATCTTATATTTTTTTAAATTTCTCCTCAAATCAAATTTATAATCCAAATATTACTTTACTTGTTTCGCAAATAATATTTTGCCTCATTAAATTCTGTCTCTACAATCAGACCTTTTTCAATGAGTTCTTCTATTTGGCTCCATTTTCCATCACATTTTTTTAATAATTCTTTTACTGCTTCTTCTTTTAATGGGTGCACTGCCGTGATATTAAGCATATCTTTTTTAATATCTCCTGTACTGGAAAACTTATTGCCTTCATAACCTATGAGATACTCGGTTTTTATATTTCTCTCTTTATAAATTTGCACTGCCATATTAATTTTTTGTGGTGTTGGTGTCTCAACATAATCTTCAGCAGGGGGCCTTGTTGGTACAGAAACATATGACTTAAAAGCATCTAACTGAGCAATAAATTCAGCATTCCTTTCTAAGTCTCCTCTATTATCATTAACTCCTTTTACTAACATAGTTTCAGTAACAAGTTCACCCTCATATTCTTGTGATAATTTTTTCATGCTCTGATGAATTTCACTAAGCTTTAATTTGCCGTGTGGCCTATTAATTTTTTTCCAAGTCTTTTCACGTACAGCATCACATTTTAAAGAAACCCAATCTGCTTTTTTTAATTCCTCTCTTACTTGTTTATCCGTGATTAAAGATGCATTAGTAATCACAGCTGTTTTTACACCAAATTTGTTAATAGCTTTAATGGTTTTACCTAAATTACTATCTAAAGTTGGTTCACCATCAGCTACAAATGTAAAATAATCTACTTTTTCCCCTTTTTTGTCAAGTTCAATTAATTCCTGCTCTACTTCTTTTAATACCTGATCTGTTTGATAAAATTTTTCTCTTTCCAATTGCAAATTTTCTGTCCTGCCTAACTGACAGTAAATACAAGAATAACTGCAAGTTTTCGGTCTCACATTGTTTACACCCAAACTCTGTCCAAGTCTCCTTGATGGTACTGGTCCGAAAATTCTCATCCACATCACCTCAATCCATATCTATTTGTTCAACTCTACATTAATAATTATATTCTTATCTACAACCAATATCAAGTTTATTGACATTTGTTCATAACTCTATAAAAAATAATAATGTTTCTTTCGTGTTCTATTTTATTATAATAAGAATATTATCTATAATTTTAATATTGGAGTTTTGAACTTTAATTTTTAAATCAATAATTTGTAAATACTTTCAATAATGATATTGACAAAATCTTATAATAACTATACTATGTTTGCTCTCGCCACCAACTAAGGAAATGAGTTTCATAACTTAAGGTCTGGGTTGGACAAACATCAATACAATGTCCACAACCAACACAGCGCAGATTTTCGACAGCTTTTCCTTCTTTAGCAGCAGATGCAACATCAATAGACATTGGACAAGCTTTTGAACACTGATTACATTGAATGCAATGGGTATTATCAGTTTTAATCTTCTGTCCTGCTAATCTACTGATCAGTGAGAGGAATGTACCGAGAGGACAGTAATAACAATAACCTCTACCAGTCCAGACAACCCAAAAAAACATTGCCATTAAAAGTTCTAGAGAAAGGTATTTAATTACCTCTAATTCATTTAACAAATCCCTATTACCATAAAGAGATATTCCTAATAAACGGAAAAACCACCATATAACAAAAAACATAGTAACTATAAACATGATCCAGCGAAAGATATTAAAAAACTTCAGCCAGTTTTCATTTAATTCCTTCTTTTTCCCAATAAGAGGAAATGCATCTGACCATATTTCAGAAACAAATCCGTTTAACATGCAGAGATATGAACATTGCCACCTTCTACCCATAATCAAGGTACCAATAAATACAACGATATTAGAAGTTAGAAAAAAAACAACAGCAGCAAATACACCGCCTGCACCCCAGCTTAAAACATGTTCTGAAAAATATACAGTTGAAGTATTCATCAATTGAAGACCTGTGGTTGACCAGGGAAGGGGCATGAAAAAATAATAAAGCTCACGATTACCTACAAGCCAGGGAATTATCCCATGTATGAGCAAAGCAGTAATTGAAAAGGCAATTATACTTACTTTCTGTAGTCTATGATACTTCTTTTTTTTGATAATCTGTAAGGAAAGCAGAGATCCAATTATAATTATAGCAATTTTGAATTCATTCTCAAAAATGAGATAAATAGAATTAATCAAATCAGCATTCTCTTCTGCCAACATCCCCCCCAAACCATAGTTCAAACCCGCGACAAGGATAGTAGAAACAATATAAAACCCTAATAAAAATTTTAGCCAGTATATCGCTTTTTCTTTTTTCATACCGCTTTCTCCCAATTTAATTTATTTTTAAATCTTTGATTCAAAAAAACACTTTAGTCAAATAAAAATTAAATAATAAACCTATATATCATTACTATATATTTATTGACAAATTTATAATTGATCTTTTAAATGAATATTTTCTGGCAAGATTAATCTTTTTTAAAAAAATAAAAACCAAAGCTTTTATGATGGGACATTATTTCAATATTCAGAACTTCAAAATTGTGCTTATCAGCTAATTCATTTATGGTACCTAAAATTAACTTTTCAATTTCAGGATTATTTAAAATCATTTTTCTATACTTTGGTATCCATACAAAATGATAGTTTAAAAGAAATTTTGCATGTCTTGTACTTTTGTAGGTATTCATTAATATAAATCCCTTTATTATAAAATTTTATATTATTATATTACGAAAGGAATTCATATACAAAAAGAAGAAAAACACAACGCCGATTATATCAACAGGGCTTTCTCGGCTGAATTTCGGTAATTTTAAATTCAATATTTGATTAAATTTTAAATAGCCAATTCATCACTACCTTAAGCACAGATTTAGATTGAGTTTTCTTGGCTGTTTTGGATAAAATATAAAATATAGTACATAAAAAAACCGTTGCCAACATCTTAATAAATAATATCACCTCAAGTATACTAGCAAATATACAAGGGGGTTGAGAAATGATGTTAGCAATGGCTTAAATATTTCATATCAGATTTAAATCTGATATGAAATATAAAAACTAATAAAAAAATTACCAAAAATTTAGGTGTTGATAAAAATATTTGAAAAAAATAGGCTGAAATAGATGAACATTTATAAAATATAAAACTCTCTAAAATGAAAAAGAAAACTTCTGATAAAATATATTAAAAAAATTGGTGATTAAATTAGTTCATAGCTTTTATTTTTTTAAATATTTATTGAACCATTCTATTATTTCTTGCAATCGGCGTATCCTATGTTTTGGTTTTCCTCCTCGAGAAAGTTCATGGTTTTCTTCTTTAAAAATACATAATCTACTCTCAATATCATGATATTTAAGAGCTGTAAACATCTGTATTCCTTCTGGTAGCCAACATCGATAATCTTCTCGAGAATGAATGAATAAAGTTGGGGTAGATACTTTGTCTGCATATTTTAAAGGAGAACCATCCCACAATTTCTCATGTTTATTCCAAGGCGTTGCTCCCTTAAACTGATCCCTAACAAAAAAATAACCTATATCAGTTGTACAGAATTTAGAAATCCAATTTGATATACTTCTTTGTGATACTGCCGCTTTAAAACGATCAGTATGTCCAATAACCCAATTTGTCATATAACCACCATATGATCCTCCCCCGACTCCCAAACTATTTTCATCAATAAAATCGAATTTCTGAATCGCTTTATCCATGACTTCCATAAGATCATTATAATCTCTGCCCCCATAATTTCCTCTTATATCAGCAAAATTATTACCTTTGCCTGCACTACCTCTAGGATTAGTGTAAAGAACTGCATAACCTTCATTGGCCATTATTTGGAATTCATGAAAGAATATACTACCGTATGTCCCTTTAGGGCCTCCGTGTATTTCTAAAATAGTAGGATATACTTCTCCCTTATTAAACCCAATCGGCTTCATTATCCAAGCATCCAGTTCTTCGCCATCAGTAGTTTTAACATTAAAATACTCTGGGGTTGAAATCATCTTATCTTTCAAAATTTCTTTATTAAAATTACTGACCTGTTTTTCTTTGCCATTTTGATACACATAAAGCTCTTGAAGTTTATTTTTTCTAAAACCAATATAGGCAATAATTCCATTTTTGACATCAAACATATCTATTGCTCCAGGACGATCAATAATTCTTTTGATACCACTGCCTTCTAGCTTGTTTAAATAAGAACTATATCCTTCTGTTGTTATTAAGTAAAAATTATCATCATCAAATTCAATATTTTTACCGCCACCCATTCTAGAATCATTACCTACGTAGTTGCCAATGCTTCTATCTAAGTTATCAGTAATTTTTTCTATATTATTATGTTTTAAATTAAATTTGTAAATTTCATGATTTGTATTTATCCCCATTTCCTCCATATCAGTACCAGAAAAATAGATTGAAAATTTATCTGTCATTTTAACAAATCCTAGTTCCATTTCTTTTTTGGTTAATTGTTCAAGATAGTCTTTGGATAAATCATATAGATATAGTTCACTGCTTTGTTCCATTTTATCAGTATATTTTTTCATATTTACAACTAAATTATTACCAAAGAGATCAAAATCTAAAATGTCATATTGACCACCAATAATTTTTTTATATTGCTTTTCCTTCATATCTATCTTGAGAAGATGGTTTCTTTGTTTATTTGTAAAACCCTGGTTATTGCTCCAAAATGGTATTTCATCTAAGATTTCATAATCTTTTTGTTCTTTAAGCTCTTCTTCTGTTTTTTCTTCTATATCTGCCAGTATGTTTATAAATAAGGTTTGAGAATTCTTTTTGAAATCTTTGATAATATAGGGAATTTCAGTAAAAAATTCAGCTTCTCCTCCATTGATATTTATCTTATAAAATTCAGTAAATGGTTTCATATTATTATCATCTTTATCTTTTTTTTGTGTACTAAACATTATATTGTCGTTATCAAGCCATAAAAAATTTTTAGGCTTACCTCTCGAAGTTAATTTCCAGAGTTTATCATCACATAGTTCATAAATCCATAAATTAGACAAATAATCATTTTTTTCTAGATTTGCCCGTTTTAAAACAAAACAAAGTTTATCACCTGTAGGTGATAACTCTAAATTTGATAGAAAACCGTAATCCTTCAGATCATCAATTTTTAACTTTTCCACTGTTTATCCTCCCTCTTTGATATAACAAAACTCTTTAATTGACCTTTCTTTAAATATATTATCGCGCCTTTTTCAACAAGACCTTATAAATACAATCCCCATATGGTTTTAGTATAAAAAAACAAGTTATAATGTTTGTAAATAATCACATTAATATTTTAGTAAAAAAAGCATGACTTTTATACAGCCATACTTTTTATTATATATTATTCCATATATTCAAAATTTATTTCCAATATTACACAATAAATATAATAAAACTCGATTAGTATTTATGGTAATAAGCCTTTTTAAACAAACACCTTAATATTCTATACTACTATAAGCCTATTTGAAACTTACAGTAATATATGTACTTTTTATTATTAATAATTCTTTTTTTAAAATTTTCGATTATTTTGTTAATAATAGACTGTCGAGATTATAAAGACTCAAATTGGATTCAATTACATTTTTTACCTGTCAAAGTAGATATTTTTACCAGTTGCTGATAGAGGTATTCCAATTACAAATTCGCCTTCTATTAGTTCTTCTTTGCGAGCTACAACCCCGATTCTATACATTATCCTATTATCTACATTTAATAAACTGGCAGTTTTGACTGCTGAGCCCAAAGCGATTCCTAAATCTATTAATCGCCAAGCACATAAACCACCTGCAAATTCAGGCCCCTCTTTAGACTGCAATTCATTACAATTATCATAACCACATGCACCACAGTTTAAGCCTAATGCTTCAGGAGAGTTTAGAGAAAATAAAACTACAGAACCACTTTCCCTTACATTTTCAGCATCACGATCAAAATTTGCTCTGTTAGTTTCTTCACCATACTCAAACATCGAATCTGCAAGTTCTTCTATTTCTTCACCGGTTAAAATTTTAATTTCTATAAAATCTTTCCCTGCTGCTTTAGGAGCAGTTCTTGCTGATATTGCCATAAGTTCTGCTACAGTTTCTAAGCCTTCTTTCATTTTTTACACCTCTTTTTAACTTTTTCTTGAATAAATACAAATAAAATTGGATTCGAAAAGTAAATAAACAATATGAACTAGATAATTGTCATAATAATATTATTAATCCAACTTTTTAAAAAATTTCTAAAATTTTATTTAAAAGAAGAGCTTCTTTTTGATACCTTAATAATAGACCACAACCAAAAGAAGGAACTCTTTCTACTATGATAACTAAAAGTTTACATAAAAGTCAAGAATTTGATTACTTACAGAGAGTGTCTTAAATCAGTAAAAATATTTATTAAATAATCTTTTCTACTATATTTTGATATCAATCTGTCCTACTAATTTCAAAATTTTAGAGAGCTGTTTTTAAAATAATCAAAAATATTTTATTTATTAACAACATTTTGTGGTTCATCCTCTAACCACTTATAAATATTATTAAATACTATTTCTGATCTTTTAATAAAAGCTTCTTTTGTGGCAAAAGCAACATGAGGTGTAAGAAGGGTATTGTTGGCATTTAAGAGAGGATGATCTTTAGGGATAGGAGGTTCCATGTAAAATACATCAATACCAGCACCAGCAATTTTTTCTTCATTTAAAGCTTTGGCAAGGGCTTCACTATTCACAATAGGCCCTCTTGCACAATTGATTAAAATTGCTTCTTTTTTCATTAATTCTATTTTTTCTTTATTTATTAAATTTATAGTGGATTCCATTAAGGGAGTATGAACAGAAACCACATCACTTTCTTTCATTAGTTCTTTAAGTCCCAAATATTTTAAACCTAAGGCTTTCGCTTCCTTGTTTTCTGTAATATCGTTCCCAAAAAGTTTACACCCAAAAGCTTTTGCTATCTTAGCTACCTGAGTACCTATGTTCCCTGTTCCTACAATACCAAATTTTTTACCTGATAATTCATTTCCTATCATTCCAAATCTTTTTTTGCCTTCTCGAGTAGCACGATCACATTTAACCATATTTCTCATTAAATTGATAACCATACCAAATACTAATTCTGCAACTGATTGATCAGAATAACCAGAAGAGTTACTTACTAGAATATTATTTTTATTGCAGGCCTTTAAATCAATATGATCTATCCCTGTGAAAGCAACAGAAATAAGCTTCAAATTTGAACAAGAGTTAATCACGTTCGCAGATAAAGGTAAATTAGTTATTATTATTACATCTGCACCTTCTGCCTTTTTAATGATTTCATCTTCCTTCTCCACCCTATTATCATAACTAACAAATTCATGTCCTAAGCTCTTTAATTCATTTTCATAGTTTTTTAATAAATCGTTTGATATACCTATTGGTTCTAACATTGCAATTTTCATTTTATAAACCCCCCGTTTCTATCCCTTATTGTTAAAAGTTTTCCTTGATATGACTTATAAATCTTGTCATAACAAAATATTTTTTTATAATTGCTATTTTCTGATATCTGGCTAAAATGATAAAATCTAAAAAGAAACTCTTTAATGATAAGCCATTTAAAATTACATCCTTTTTATACTTTCGATTTAACTATTACTCTACCCTTTTGCATCCAAAGAAACAATAATTTTTAAATGGGTTTATTTAAAATATGACCTTCGTCTCATATTCTAAACTTAATCTGCCGATTTTACACTAAATATGGCTTCCTTATTAGAAAATAAAACAATATTTCAAACTAAAGATTTATCAAGCATTTTTAGGTTTATGACCACCTATTTTGGATAAAACAAAATATATAAACAAAATAAAAAAACCACCTTCTCTCGCTATATCAACGATTAAAGATGGTGGAGATAAGGGGATTCGAACCCCTGACCTCTTGACTGCCAGTCAAATTTTGGTATATTACTA
>Ga0209944_1000306_pt1 | contig 21844 bp, 19 predicted proteins | sample SalPonR1_C_D2_MG_FD_185701 | JGI IMG/M metagenome (GOLD analysis project Ga0209944, IMG submission 185701) | Salt pond soil microbial communities from South San Francisco under conditions of wetland restoration - Salt Pond MetaG R1_C_D2_MG... ...
GGTGGAGCCGAGCCCCAGGAAGCCCATGCCGTGGCGGCGCTTGCGTGTGATCTCGTTTCGCTGCTCGCCCAGCGGCAGGCCGTTGATCTCGACGACGTTGTCCAGCATGCGGGTGAAGACCTTCACCACCTCGCTGAACTCCTCCCAGTCGAAACGCGCCTCGTCGGTGAACGGCGAAACCACGAACTTGGTCAGGTTGACCGAGCCCAGCAGGCAGGAGCCGTACGGCGGCAGCGGCTGCTCGCCGCAGGGGTTGGTGGCGCGGATGTTCTCGGTCCACCAGTTGTTGTTCATCTCGTTCACCCGGTCGATCAGCACGAAACCGGGCTCGGCGAAATCATAGGTGGAGGCCATGATCATGTCCCACAGCCGCCGCGCGGGCACCGTCTTGTAGATGCGGCAGGCCACCAGACCGCTCTCGTCCTGCACGTAGTCGCCGCCGCCGGGCCACTCGCGCCAGATAAACTGCTCCCGGTCGCCGAGGTCGAGTTCGTCGTGCTCCGCCTCGTCCACGGAGACGGGGAAGGCCAGCTGCCAGTCGTCGTCGTTCTTCACGGCCTGCATGAACTCGTCGGTGACCAGCAGCGACAGGTTGAACTGGCGCAGGCGGCCGTTCTCCCGCTTGGCGCGCACGAAGTCCATCACGTCGGGGTGGCCCACGTCGAAGGTGCCCATCTGGGCGCCGCGTCGGCCGCCCGCGGACGACACCGTGAAGCACATCTTGTCGTAGATATCCATGAACGACAGCGGTCCGGAGGTATAGGCGCCGGCGCCGGTCACGTACGCGCCCTTCGGCCGCAGGGTGGAGAACTCGTAGCCGATGCCGCAGCCCGCCTTCAGCGTCAGGCCGGCTTCGTGCACCTTGTTCAGGATGTCGTCCATCGAGTCCATGATGGTGCCGGACACCGTGCAGTTGATCGTGGACGTCGCCGGCTTGTGTGCCTGGGCGCCCGCATTGGAGGTGATGCGGCCGGCCGGGATGGCGCCGCTCCTGAGCGCCCACAGGAAGCGCTCGTACCAGTGCTCGCGGCGGTCGGCCGGCTCCACGTCGGCCAGTGCGCGGGCCACCCGCTGGTAGGTGGCATCGACCGAGGCATCGATCTCCGTGCCGTCCTTGGCTTTCAGCCTGTATTTGGAATCCCAGATGTCGATAGACGCATCCTGGAAAGCGATCTCCGAGACTGCGGTCGGTGCCATCATCTCTGCCGGTTTCATCGTACGCGAACCCCCAAAAGCCGGGCCGTCGGCCAAGTGCCTGAACGGCGGTATATTCTGTCAAATGCGGCGGCCAGAACGCCGCACAAGAACCCCCTGATATCCGGCGCGAACGAGCCGGATACCTGCCCTGAAGCAAGGTTTATGCTTGTTTTGCGAGACACAAGATGTTGTGTCTGCGAGTCGTTAGATTAGGACCGTGAGGGGCCGCTGTCAAGGGAAAAACCGAAACTTTTTTGGCAATAAAACAGTCGTGAAATCAATCAATTACCGGATCTATCGCAAAAATCGGTTTAAAATCCGGGTATTTTCTGCACGGCGGGGTGTCATATCAGTGACACAATATCTTGTGCGCACGGCGAGAGCATCCCTAACCGCTCCGCAGACGGTTTTCCGGACGTCGGAACCACTTGAAAAACCGCGGTCCGATCCGCATTTCGGCTTCATCGAACACGAGCGGGCAGAGCGCCCGACGAGCAACGAGGAGGTCGATTATGAGCCTTGTAACCTACGAACCCTGGAGCCTGGTGAACCGGCTCCACCGCGATCTCGACAAACTGATGGCGGGCCGCGTGCCGGCGGACCCGGAGAGTTCGTCCGCCATCGCCGACTGGATCCCCGCCGTCGACATCAGCGAGGAGTCCGACCGCTTCGTCCTCACCGCCGATGTACCGGGCGTCGATCCCAAGGACATCGAGGTGAGCATGGAGAACGGGGTGCTCACGCTGAGCGGCAGGCGCGAGTTCAGCGACCGGGACGAGCAGAACGGCTACCGCCGCGTCGAGCGGGTCAGCGGCAGTTTCTTCCGCCGCTTCACGCTGCCGGAGACCGCCGATGCCGAGAGCATCACCGCGAAGAGCACGCACGGCGTGCTCGAGATCAGCATCCCCAAGCAGCCCAAGGTGACGCCGCGCCGCATCGACGTGACGGTCGAATGAGGCCGGCGTCGGGCACGGCGAGTCCCTGCCCGACGGGCGTGGCACGGACGGCGGAGACCGGAACCAAACGGTCTCCGCCGTTGTCTTTGCTGGACGCATCCCATCATGGGCCTTCATGATGGATTCGGGAGGTCGGGCCCGGCATGAGCCGTAGAGCCCCCCACCGCACTGCCTGCGCCGTTCAGCGACATCCATTTCGCACAGAGGAACTCATCGCATGACAAGACATAGCGTCCTGGCAACCCTCATCCTGGCGGTCGGCCTGGCAGGCCCCGGCTGGGCGGCCCTGCCCCAGCTCGTAGACGACGAGAAGGTGCCCAGCCTCGCACCCCTCGTCCAGCGCGTCTCTCCCGCCGTCGTGAATATCCGCGTCAGCGCCACCGTGGAGATGCGCACCCCTTTCCACGACAACGACCCCTTCCGCCGCTTCTTCGGGCTGCCAGACGAGCAGCCGCGCGAACGTCAGATGCAGAGTGCGGGCTCCGGCGTGATCGTGGATGCGGACAACGGATACATCATCACCAACCACCACGTGGTGGACGGTGCGGACGATATCGAGATCACGCTGTTCAACGACCGCACGCTGGACGCCGAGATCATCGGCTCCGATCCCGGCACGGACATCGCAATCCTGAAAGTCGAGGAAGACGGGCTCGTGGAGCTGCCTATTGGTGATTCCGACGTCCTCGAGGTCGGCGACTTCGTCATCGCCATCGGCAACCCGTTCGGGCTGCAGCACACGGTGACCTCGGGCATCGTCAGCGCGCTCGGTCGCTTCGGGCTGAATCCGGACGGCTACGAGGACTTCATCCAGACGGATGCCTCGATCAACCCGGGCAATTCCGGCGGCGCGCTGGTGAACCTGCGCGGCGAGCTGGTCGGCATCAATTCGGCGATCATCTCGCGCTCCGGCGGCAACGTGGGCATCGGCTTCGCCGTGCCGTCCAACATGGCAAACGCGATCATGCGCCAGATCCTGGAATACGGCGAGGTGCGGCGCGGCCTGCTGGGCGTGCAGATCAGCACCGTCGACGAGGATACCGCCGAGGCGCTCGGCCTCGACGACGTCCGCGGCGCGCTGGTCCAGTCCGTGAACCCGGGCTCCGCCGCCGAACAGGCCGGCATCCAGGTGGACGACATCATCGTCGAGGCCAACGGCGAGCCGATCGCGAGCGGCACGGAGCTGCGCAACACCATCGGCCTGCTGCGCGCCGGCGATGAGGTGGAAATCCGGCTGCTGCGCGACGGCAGGGAGAAAACCGTGACCGCCATCCTGGACGACCGCAACGCCACGATGAGCAGCGCCGGCGTCGAGCTGCATCCCGGTCTCGAGGGTGCCGAGTTCGCACCGGCGACCGGGCCCGACGCCGACGGCGTGGAAGTGGTTACCGTCGAGGCCGGCAGCCCGGCAGCCCAGCGCGGCCTCCGGCCCGGAGACATCATCGTCGAAGTCAACCGCAGCCCCGTCTCCAACATGACGGAACTGCGCGAGGCGGTCGGCGACAGACGGATCCTGTTCCTGAAGGTCATCCGCGGCGACCGCGTGCTGCTGTTGCAGATACGCTAGGTCTTTCATCGCGGTCCTTTCAGCGAGGTCCGTTCATCGAGGCCGGTCTGCAGCCGCTGCAGGCCGGCCTTTTTTTTCACCTTGCCTCCGCGCGAGCCGCTGAGTATGTTCTCAGCATGCACGGCTCGCGCACTCTTCCCGTCCGCTTCCTCGCCCCGGCTGCCCTCGGCGCCCTCGTCGCGCTCGGCGCGCTCGCTGCCCTGGCTGCAACGAGCGTAACGCCAGCAGCTTCGCCGGCCGCCGGCGACGGCATCGAGGCCCGGCGACAGCTGTTCGCCTCGGTCTACGCCGAGGCCCGCGAAGGGGAATGGGCGGCGGCGGAAGCGGCCGCCGCCGAGCTGCGCGACTATCCCCTCTGGCCCGATCTGCGCGCGGCCTGGCTGCAGGCGACGATCCGCCGTGCGGATGCGGCGGCCGTGGAGACCTTCCTGCGGGAACATGCTCAGCTGCCGCCCGCCCGACGGCTCGCCGACCGCTGGATCCACGAGCTGGCGCGACGGAGCGACTGGCCCCGTTTCCTGAAGCTGTATGGGGAGCGCTACGCGGACGCCGGCATCACTGCACTCGACTGCACCGCGGCACGGGCCCGGAGCCTGTCGGAAGCCGGTCATCGCTACACGGAGAACGACGTCGAGCGCCTGTGGCTGGCGGGCCGGAGCCAGCCCCGGGAATGCGATCCCGTGTTCGAGGCCATGCGCGCTCAGGGTCTGCTGGACGCCGAACGCTACCGGCAGCGGTTCGCGCTCGCCATCGACGCCCGCGAGTTCCGGCTCGCCCGTTATCTGGCAAGGGAGCTGGACGACGACGCGCGGCGGGAGGCGGCGGCGTGGATCGCCATGCAGAGCGACCCCGCCGCGCAGCTCGTGCGGCTGGACCCGGCCGGCGTCGACGAGACCGTCCGGGCGCGTGCGCTCTGGGGCGTCGAGGCGCTGGCACGCCGTGACCCCGCCTATGCGGCCGAACTCTGGCGCCGGCTGGCGCCGCAGCTGGGCGTGACCGGCCGGGAGCGCTGGGACGTGGCGGGCCACATCGGCATCCGCGCCGCCCTGCGGGGCGAGCCCGCGGCGCCGGGTCTGCTGAAGGCGATCCCCGCCCACCTTGCGTCCGCCAACGTGCTTGCCTGGCGCACCCGGGATGCGCTGCGCCGTCAGGACTGGCCGGACGTGCTGGCCGCCATCGAGGCGATGCCGGCCGAGATGGCCGGCGAGGACGTCTGGCGCTACTGGCGCGCACGGGCGCTGGCCGCCACCGGCGAGCAGGCCGCTGCCGAGACCCTGTGGCGCGCACTCGCCGCGGAACGCAGTTATCACGGCTTCCTGGCCGCGGATGCGCTGGACCTGCCCTACGCCTTCGGCCATGCGCCGCTGCCGGCCGACGAGGAGTCCCTCGCGGCGCTGGCGCGCGATCCCGCCGTCCGCCGGGCCGGCGAGCTGTTCCACGTGGGGCTGGAGAGCCTGGGACGCAGCGACTGGAACGAAGCCGTGGCCGGACTCGACAACCACCGGCTGACCCAGGCCGCGCTGCTCGCGCACCGCTGGGGCTGGCACTCCCGGGCGATCGCCACCGCGGCGAAAGCCGGCCGCTACGACGACCTCGGGCTGCGCTATCCGCTGCCATGGAAGACGGACTTCGAGACTCACGCCGCGGCCGCCGACATCCGCGAGGCCTGGGCCTACGGCATCGCCCGCAGCGAGAGCCTGTTCATGGCGGACATCCGTTCGTCCGCCGGTGCCATCGGCGTGATGCAGCTCATGCCGGCGACGGGGCGCGGCACGGCGCAGCGCGCGCGGCTGCGCTGGCGCGGCTATGCGACGCTGATCGATCCGCCGGCCAACATCCAGCTCGGCACGCGCTATCTGGCCGAAGTCTACGAGCGCTTCGACGAAAATCCTGTGCTGGCCACCGCGGCGTACAACGCCGGCCCGCACCGGGTCGAGCGCTGGCTCCCGGAGGCCCGCTCGCTGCCCGCGGACATCTGGATCGAGACCATCCCGTTCGCCGAGACGCGCAGCTACGTCAAGCGCGTCCTGACGGCGGACAGCATCTTCAGCTGGCGCCTCACCGGCCGTGAGCTACGGCTCTCGGCGCTCCATCCGCCGGTTCCGCCGCCGGGCGAGCGGCTGGCGCTGGCGCAGGCCGGGGCAAGCGGACGATGACGCACCGCATCTGCGTACTGGGCGGCACCGGCTTCGTCGGTACCGAGATCGTCGAGCGTCTCGCCGCGGATCAGCATCGCGTGCTGGTGCCCACCCGGAACGTGGAGAATGGCCGCCACCTGAAGGTGCTGCCCACGGTCACGCTGGTCGCTGCCGATGTGCACGACCCGGCCGCCCTGGAGCGGCTGTTCGAGGGACAGGACACCGTGGTCAATCTGGTGGGCATCCTGAACGAGTCCGGCCACAGCGGCCACGGCTTCGACGCGGCGCACCGCGAACTCACCCGCAAGGTGGTGGCGGCCTGCCGGTCCGCAGGCGTCGGACGCCTGCTGCAGATGAGCGCGGTGAAGGCCAGCCCGGCCGGCCCGAGCCACTACCTGCGCACGAAGGGCGAGGCCGAGGAGATCATCGAGCGCGACAGCGGCGACGCGCTGGCCTGGACCATCTTCCAGCCCTCGGTGATCTTCGGGCCGGAAGACGGCTTCGTCAACCGCTTCGCCGGCCTGCTGAAATTCCTGCCCGTGCTGCCGCTGGCCATGCCGGACTCGCGCTTCGCGCCGGTCTCGGTGGACGACGTGGCCGAGGCATTCGTCCTCTCCCTGGACGATGCGGCGACCGAGTCGGCCCGCTTCGAACTCTGCGGCCCCAGGACCTACACACTGCGCGAGCTCGTCGAGCTCATCTGCGCCACGCTGGAGATCCGCCGCCTCATTATCGGCCTGCCGGAATGGGCGTCGCGGCTGCAGGCCCGCATCTTCGAGTACGTGCCGGGCAAACCGCTGTCCTGGGACAACTACCTGTCCCTGACGGTGCCCAGCGTCTGCGACAGCGACGGCTTCGGGCACTTCGGCATCCGGCCCCGCTCCCTCGAGACCGCCATGCCGCTGTACATCGGCAAGACGGGGCGCAACGCCCGCTATTCCCGCTACCGGCGCGAGGCCGGACGCATCACTCAGCGATAACGTCACCGACAGAGCGATAGGCGGCCAGGCGCTCGCGCCGCGCCGCCGGCTCCAGCTCGGTCAGCGCGGCAGCGCGGTCGTAGAAGCAACCCAGCTCGCCGTCGCAGGCCTCGAGCATGCCCGTGAACCCGGGCACCAGGCCGTGATAGGCCATCGCCGGCACCAGCGCCGCATTGTCGTCCGGCACCTGCCGGGGAGCGATGGGCGATCGCGCGAGCCCGGCGAACAATCGTGCCTTCTCCGCACGCATGTCCGCCGGCGGCCGCCCGCTCGCGTACAGCGCCTGCAGACGGCTGCGCAGGCCCTCCACTACCGCCATCCAGTCGCGCAGCCAGGCCACCCGGCGCTCCAGCGCCGCGAGGCCCGCCGCGTCGCCGCGCGACTGCAGCCAGCGGCGAACCCCCGCGCGCCCGACCACGGTGGCGAAAGACTCGTTGAACTCGGTGTCGTCCTGCACGTACAGGCGCTGATGCGCGAGTTCGTGAAACAGTGTCTCCACCAGTTGCGAGTCCGACCAGCCCATCATCGTGTTCAACACCGGATCCTCGAAGCGGCCCAGCGTGGAATAGGCGGCCACGCCGGCGACGTGGGTGTCGTAGCCTTCCGCGGCCAGGCGCGCCGCCTGCGCTTCGGCTGCGTCCCGGTCGAAGTAACCCCGGTACGCGACACAGCCGGCCACGGGAAAACACCAGCGTTTCGGCTCCAGCGAGAATTCCGGCGCCGCGAAGACGTTCCAGACGACGAACTCACGCCCCAGGTCGGCGTAGCTGCGATAGCTGCCGTTGTCGGGCAGGCCGAGCTCGGCCACGCCGAATTCCCGCGCCGAGCGCACCAGCTCCAGACGCCGGCGCAGCGCGGGAGACGTGGCCGGATCGGCCACCACATCGGCGATGGGCGCGCGCTTGCGCACGATCTCCAGCTGCCCGCGCGCGGCCTGCAGGTAGTAGCAACCGCCGAGGCCTGTCGAGAGCACGACGACGGCGAGTACCGCCGTGACCGTACGGATGAGGGATTTGCGGACCATTCATGCCTTCACGTTAGAATGCGGCGATGAAAGTCTACCTTGTCGGCGGGGCGGTCCGTGATCGTCTGCTCGGGCTGCCGGTCAGGGAGCGGGACTGGGTCGTCGTCGGCGCCACGCCCGCCGAGATGATCGATCAGGGCTATCGCCAGGTCGGCAAGGACTTCCCGGTATTCCTGCACCCGGAGACGGGCGAGGAGTACGCGCTGGCCCGCAGCGAACGCAAGTCCGGCCACGGCTACCACGGCTTCGAGTTCGACACCTCGCCGCACGTCACGCTGGAAGACGATCTGCGGCGCCGCGACCTCACCGTCAACGCCATGGCCGAGGCGCCCGACGGCACGATCGTCGATCCCTACGGCGGCCGCCGCGACCTGGAGGAGCGCATACTCCGACACGTCTCGCCGGCCTTCGCCGAGGACCCGCTGCGGGTGCTGCGCGCGGCGCGCTTCACCGCCCGCTTCTCCGATCTGGGATTCACCCTCGCCGGCGAGACTCTCGGCCTGATGGCGGAACTCGCGCAATCCGGGGAGCTGGAGCATCTCACCCCGGAGCGCGTCTGGCAGGAGACGGCCAACGCCCTCGAGGGGCCGCGGCCGGCGGTCTACTTCCACGTTCTCTACGTCTGCGGCGCCCTGGCCGTCCTGTTCCCGGAGGTGGAGGCCCTGTTCGGCGTTCCCCAGCCGGAGCAGTGGCACCCGGAGGTGGACACCGGCCTGCACACGCTGCTGGTGCTGGAGCAGGCCACGCGGCTGTCGCCGTCGCTGGCGGTGCGCTTCGCCGCCCTCACCCACGACCTGGGCAAGGGCGAGACACCCGAATCGGAATGGCCGCGTCACCGGGGGCACGAACGGCGCAGCGTTCGCCTGCTCGGCCGCCTGTGCGAGCGGCTGCCCGTGCCGAAGGCCTGCCGGGACCTCGGCCTGCTGGTGGCCGAGTATCACGGACTTTGCCACCGCGCGACGGAACTCAGGCCGTCTACGGTGATGAAACTGCTCGAGGCCGCGGATGCTTTCCGGCGGCCGGAACGGTTCGATGAGTTCCTGCTCGCGTGCGAGGCCGACGCCCGCGGCCGCACCGGCCTCGAGGATCGCCCGTACCCGCAGGCAGACCGGCTGCGCCGGGCTCGGGAGGTGGCCGCCGCGGTCTCGGCCGACGACGTGGCCGGCGAGAATCTCGAGGGAGCCGCCATCGGCCGGGCGATCCGGGAAGCCCGCATCGAGGCCCTGCGCAGCGCGCTCCCCCGCGACGCCGGCTAGCTCGCGGTCGGTGCGCCGGCCTGCGGCCGCTAGACCACCAGCCAGAGAATCACGGCTGCCAGCACCAGCCGGTACACGGCAAACGGCCACATGCCGATGCGCTCGATGAAGCCGAGGAACAGCCGGATCGCAAGATAGGCGGTCACGGCTGAGATGGCGGTGGCGCCGGCCAGGATGTCCCAGCGGACCGGATCCGTCGACTCGATCAGATTCCAGGTCTCCAGACCGGTCGCGGCCAGGATGGCGGGCACCGACAGCAGGAAGGAGAAGCGGGCCGCGGCGCTGCGGGTGAGTCCCAGCGCCATGGCGGCGGTCATCGTGATGCCCGAGCGCGACGTCCCGGGTATGAGCGCGAGCACCTGCGCCAGTCCGACCAGCAGGGCATCGCCGAGCCGCAGGGAGTCCTCCGAGCGGCGCTGGGCGCCGAACGCATCGGCCAGCCACAGCGCAACGCCGAAGCCGCCCGTGGCCGCCGCGATGACGAGAGCCGAGCGCAGGTTCGCCTCGATCCAGTCGTGGCCCACGAAGCCCACCAGGCCCAGCGGCAGGGTGCCCACGATCACCGCCCACGCCAGCCGGGATTCCGGCGACGGGCCTCCCCCGCCGACCTGGCGGAACCAGCCGTGGGCCATCGCCAGCAGGTCGCGGCGGAAATAGATCAGCACGGCGGCCAGCGTGCCGAAGTGCACGGCCACGTCGAAGGCGAGGCCCTGGTCCTGCCAGCCGGCAATCACCGGCACCAGCACCAGATGACCCGAACTGGAGATGGGAAGGAATTCGGTCAGCCCCTGCAGCAGGGCGAGGACGACCGACTGCCACCAGGTCACGGCTGCGGACTCGACGGCGGACTCGGCTGCGGACTCAAAGGGTGCGCCTGAGATCGCTCAGGGCGAAGCCCTTCGGTCGCAGCCGTTGCAACGGACTCCGGTCCACCGCCCGGCTGAAGCCCATGAATCTGAATGCCTCGCCCATCTCGCCGGGGAGCGTAAGGGTTTTGACTCCGGCAGACAACGACAGCCGCTGCCGCTCGTCGAGGGACTCCAGCCCGGCCAGTTCGGCCTCCAGTCCCGCCGCGATCAGGAAGTGCGCCTGGGTCGTATAACCGACCAGGTCCAGGTCGGCAGCCAGTCCAGCCTCTGCCAGGGCCGTGAAATCGACCCACGCCGTCAGGTCCTGCAGGCCCGGCCAGAGCAGGGCGTCCTCGTGGGCGCGGTGCCGGTAGTGGCAACGGAACGTGCCTCCGCTGCGCTCCGGCGCGTAATACTCCGACTCGCTGAAGCCATAGTCGGCGAGCAACAGGAAGCCCTCGCCGAGCGCCGCGGCCACGTCGCCCATCCAGCCGCCGAGACCGAGGGAAACCTCGGAGACGTAACCGGGCGCCAGGCGCCTGCCGAGACGCGTCTCGAGGGCGGCCACCGCCCCCGCCAGCGCCGGCGGCGCCGGCGTCCAGTCCAGCGCCAGTCCCGCCGGCGTCTGCGTGACCACGGCCCGGCTCACGCCCTCCGCCTCGCGGCGGAATCGCTCCACCGGCAGGGCGTCGACCACCTCGTTGCCCACGATCGCCCCGCGCAGGGGCTCCGCGGGCAGCCCATCCAGCCACTGCACTCGCTCGAGCTGCGCCGGGACCCGCTCGCCGATCGTCTCCCGCTGCCGGGCCCGGAGATCCGCGCTCACCTCCAGGATCCGATAGCGTCCCGGCAGAGCATCCGCTGCAGCCAGTGCCGCCAGGATCTCCGCCGCCATCACGCCGCTGCCGGCGCCCAGCTCCAGGATGTCGCCGCCGCCCACGGCCGCGAGCATCTCGGCGAGCTGCCGCGCGAGAACCCGGGAGAAGAGCGGGCTCACTTCCGGCGCGGTGACAAAGTCCCCGCCCGGGCCGAACTTCCGCGTGCCGGCCGAGTAATAGCCCAGCCCCGGCGCGTAGAGAACCAGGTTCATGTAGTCCGCGAAGCCGAGCGCGCCGCCGGCCGCACGGATGCGTTCGCGCACCAGCGCCTCGACCCGCGCCGAGTGGGCCCGGGCGTCGGGCCCCGGCGCCGGCAGCGCGCGCGTTCCCTCGCCCCGGACTTGCATCATCTTCTGCGAATCCGTATCACTGCCGGAGCCGAAACACAGGCTCGGCGATTGGCCGACGAATAGTCGAACGGATAGTCCGACAGATAGTCGGAAGGATGGGCGGACGGAAGGCGGCCGGCATGGGCGAAAACGACAGTCACAAGAATCTCGATTCCCGCTGGGTCCTGATCACCGGCGGCGCGAAACGCATCGGCGCGCAGATCGCGCGCACGCTGCACGGGGCCGGAGCGAACGTCGCCGTGCATTATCGCAGCTCCGCCGGGCCCGCCGAAGCGCTGGTGGCCGAACTCGAAGCCGCACGGCTCGGTTCGGCCGCAGCCTTCGCCGCCGACCTGCTCGACGACGATGCCCGCGACTCGCTGGTGAAGCGGGTCGTGGAGCGCACGGGGCGGCTGGACGTGCTGGTGAACAACGCCTCCACTTTCTATCCGACGCCGGTCGGCACCATCACGCGGCAGCACTGGGACGACCTGCTGGGCACCAACCTGAAGGCGCCGCTGTTCCTGTCCCAGGCGGCGGCGCCGCACCTGCGGGAAACCGGCGGCGCAATCATCAACCTGGTGGACATCCACGCGCGCCGCCCGCTGCGCGACCATCCGGTCTACGGGCCCGCCAAGGCGGGCCTGGCCATGCTGACCCGCTCGCTGGCCAAGGATCTCGGCCCGGAGATCCGGGTCAACGGCGTCTCGCCGGGCGCCATCCTGTGGCCGGAGGACGAGGACATGAAGGAGTCGGTGAAAGAGAATATCATCGGCCAGACGGCGCTGAAGCGCACCGGCTCGCCGGCCGACATCGCCGGCTGCGTTCTCTACCTGGTGCGCGACGCCACCTACGTGACCGGCCAGATCATCGCCGTGGACGGCGGCCGCAGCCTCGGCTGGTAGCCGCCCGGGTCACCGCGCTCAGTACACCCCGTTCAGGTTCCGCCACGGCGCACTGCGGTCCTCGGGCAGCACCTGTCTCGCAGGGTCTGCCGTCTTCTGCAGCGTCGCCGGCGCCGGACAGGCACCGTTCTCCAGGACCGCGAGCGAGGTGGTCAGCGACGGGTCGCCGTCGCCGCCCACGGGGAAGTCCAGGTCGTCGGGCGCCGGACAGTCGACCGGCAGCCCGCCGAAGTAGTCACCCTCGCCCAGCCCGTTCACCGTCTGGAAGGCCACCGGGCGCAGGATGAAGTCGCACCCGTCCAGCACCTCGGCGGTCTGCCCCACGGGCTTGCCGAAGGTGCGATCGCCGACGATGAAGACCTCCGCCTCGGGAAACAGGCCGTTGATCACGAGTTCGCTCGCCGACGCTGTGCTGCGCGAGGCGATGACGATCAGGCGCGACAGGTTCAGCGAAGACGCCAGCCGCTCGAACAGCTCGAATTCGTTGCGGGCGGCGTTCTGCGCGTTGAAGAGCGTCTCGGAGAACACGTCGCCCTCGGCGATGAAGCCGCCCAGGTAGTCGCCGAGCAGCTCCGCCGTGCGCACCAGGCCACCGCCGTTGTAGCGCAGGTCCAGCACCAGGTCGGCGACGTCCCGGCCGGCGAACTCGGCGAACGCCTCGGCCAGCGGCCCGGCGGGCCCCTCGGCCGTGCTGATGAACTGGGCGAACTCCAGATAGCCCACCGGGCCGCCCGGCGTATCGATGACCCGCCACTGGGGCACCGGGTCGATGGTGACCACGCCCTTGCTGACGACGACGTCGAAGGTGGTCCCGTCCGGGCGTTCGATGCCGAACTGGATGGTGTCCGGCGTGAATATGTCGGCGAGTTCCCCGGCCTGCTGGATCTCCGGAATGGTGCGGCCGTCGACGGTGCGGATGTACTGGCCGCGGGCGAAGCCCGCATCCGCCGCCGGACTGTCGGCGAACACGCGCACGAAACGGATCTCGTCCGACTGGCCGTCGCCGTCCGTATCGATGAAACGGGTGCTGAAGCCGAAGCCCTCGTACTGACCCTCGCCGAAGAAGGCGGAATCCGCGGAGGCCGTATCGATGTAGCTGAAGCGGTCCAGGGGCTGGCCTGCCACCAGGAAGTCCAGCAGCTCCTCGGGGGTGGCGTACTGCTCGATGTCCACGGTCTGGGGCAGGTCTTCGACCCAGAAATAGATGTCGCGCATCCGCGCCAACACGAATTCTTTCTGCGCGGTGGCGCTGCACTCATCCGTCCCGGTGGGCGGCGGCGCGGTGGTATCGCCGCCTCCGCCGCCTCCGCCGCCTCCGCCGCCTCCGCAGGCGACCGTCGCCAGCGCGGCAGCCATCATGATTCCGACGGTCTTGAATCTCATCATCCCTGTCGCCTCTCTCGTCCGCATGCGGTATCGGACTCTCTGGGTGCCCAATCTATCCCCGCCGGCGCCGTTTTTCGAGACCTCAGACCCGCGCCTCGACGTCCACGTCCTCCACGGTGAGCCGGCGGCCGCCGTCCTCGAAGGCCTCCCAGAGCTCGGCGAGGCGTCTCCCGTCCACCGGGTGGACCAGATCGGGGGCGAGCTCCGCCAGCGGGCCGAGCACGAAATCGTACTTGAGCACGTCCTCCCGGGGCAGCGCGAGCGGCGGGCCGTCGGTCACCAGATCGTCGTACAGCAGCAGGTCCAGGTCCAGCGTCCGCGGCCCGAAGCGCTCCCCGCCCCGCTGCCTGCCGGCCAGCTCGTGGATCTCCTCCAGCTCGGCGACCACGGCCTCCGGATCGGCTTCGGTCTCGAAGGCAGCCACCAGATTGAGGAAGTCCCGCCCGTCGAAGCCCACCGGCGGATTGCGATACACGGAGGACAGATCGAGGCCGCCGAAGCGCCGCTCGAGCTCCCCGCAGGCGAGGCGGAGGTTCTCCTCGGGCCGCACGTTGCTGCCGATGCCGACGAACACCCGGGCCATCTCAGTCGGGCCTCACGCCGCGCTCGATGCGCACGCCCACGTCCCGGGAGCCGCGGATGGCACCGGGCTTGTTCACCGTGACGCGGACCCAGGGCACCTCGAACTCGCCCAGTACGATCTCGGCGATGCGCTCGGCCATGGTCTCGACCAGCTGGAACTCCGAGGCCTCGACGTAGGCGATGAGCCGCTTCGCCACCCTCTTGTAATTGAGCGTGTCGTCGATGCTGTCCGTGGCGGCCGCCCGGGCGATGTCGGCTGCCATCTCCAGATCGATGCTCACGGTCTGGCGGATGCGCCGCTCCCAGTCCCAGATGCCCACCACGGTGTCGATGCGCAGATCGCGCAGGAAGATGATATCCATGAGTTCTCCGCTCAGGCGGCCACTGCCGGCAGTTCCTCCAGCGACCAGCGTGCCCGCGCCACGATGCGGGGCTGGTCGCCGGATTGTGCCAGCCGGAGCGCGCCGGCCAGCGCGATCATCGCGCCGTTGTCCGTGCAGAATTCCGGCCGCGGAAAGTACACGCGGCCGCCGCGGGCGGAAACGTCCGCCACCAGCGATTCGCGCAGCCGCCGGTTGGCACCCACGCCGCCGGCCACCACCAGACGGCCGCGCCCGGCCGTCTCCAGCGCCCGGCGGCACTTGATCACCAGCGTCTCGACCACCGCCGCCTCGAACGACGCGGCCATGTCCGCGCGGGCGCCCTCGTCCCAGGCGCCGGCCTCGCGCAGGCGCCGGGCTTCCACCAGCACGGCCGTCTTCAGGCCCGAGAAGCTGAAATCCAGCCCCGGCCGCCGCGTGAGCGGACGGGGGAAGGTGAAAGCGGCCGCATCGCCCCGCTCGGCCAGAGCCGCCAGGGCCGGGCCGCCCGGATAGCCGAGCTCCAGCAGTTTCGCCGTCTTGTCGAAGGCTTCGCCGGCCGCATCGTCGAGGGTGGTGCCCAGCACCGTATAACGGCCGATGCCGGCCACGTCCACCAGCAGGGTATGGCCGCCGGACACCAGCAGCGCGACGAACGGGAACTCCGGCGGCTCCGCTTCCAGCAGCGGCGCCAGCAGATGCGCCTCCATGTGATGCACGGGAACGGCGGGCAATCCGGCGGCGGCGGCGTAGCTGGCCGCGAAGGTCGCGCCCACCATCAGCGCGCCGATGAGGCCGGGACCGGCGGTGTAGGCGACCCCGTGCAGGTCGCCGGGCAGCATGCCCGCGTCGGCCATCACCTCCTCCACCAGCGGCACCAGACGCCGGCAGTGGTCCCGGGAAGCCAGCTCGGGCACCACACCGCCGTAGCGGGCATGCAGGTCCACCTGGCTGTGCAGACGGTGCTCCAGGAGCCCTGCCTCGGTGTCGTACAGGGCCACCCCGGTCTCGTCGCAGCTCGTTTCGATGCCCAGTACCAGCATAGCGGGCGGATAATACCCCAGGAAAAGGACAAAAGGCTTTTGCATTCGGCGCGGACCGGCCGTAAAATTGGCGGTCTTTGTCCGCTGCGGCGGATTTGTCCAACGAATTGATCGACACCGAGCCCGCCGGCCCGATGCCGTGCGCCAGGCTCGACTCGAGAGCAGATAGACCGGGAAACCTATGCCGAGCGTTAAAGTCAGAGAGAACGAATATTTCGACGCCGCCCTGCGGCGTTTCAAGCGTGCCTGCGAGAAGGCGGGCGTGCTGACGGAACTGCGTCGCCGTGAGTTCTACGAGAAGCCCACCCAGGAGCGCAAGCGCAAGAAGGCGGCCGCCGTGAAGCGCCACATGAAGCGGATCTCCCGCGAGCAGAACCGCCGCAAGCGGCTGTACTGAGCGCCGCCGCCCGACCGTCCTGGTCACGGGCCCTTAGACCGAATAGGGAACCGAGGGCAAGCGCACCATGAACCTGAAAGACCGGATCACGGCCGACATGAAAGCGGCCATGAAGGCGGGCGAGAAGGACCGCCTCGGCGTGATCCGCATGACGCTCGCCGCCGTGAAACAGCGTGAAGTGGACGAGCGCAAGGAGCTCACGGATGCCGACGTGCTGGCCGTCATCGAAAAGATGGTCAAGCAGCGCAGGGAATCGGTGAGCCAATACGAGGCCGGCGGCCGCTCGGACCTCGCAGACAAAGAGAAATACGAGATCGGCGTGCTGTCGGAGTATCTGCCCGAGCCGCTCTCGGACGATGAACTGGCGGCACTCATCGACGCCGCCATCGCCGAGACCGGCGCCGAGTCGCTGCGCGACATGGGCAAGGTCATGGCCCGGATCAAGACCGAAGCCCAGGGGCGGGCCGACATGGGCGCCGTCAGCGCGAAGGTCAAGGCGAGACTCGCCGGCTGATCCCGTCCGTACCGCGCATTCGCGTCCGCGCCGCACGCCGGCTATGCTGTTCCGGGCACGCCGGAGGCTCCCGGTGAGGGCAATATGAGCGGCCGCATCCCCCAGGAATTCATCGACGACCTCATCGCCCGCGCGGACATCGCCGAGGTGCTGGGCACCCGCATCCAGCTGAAAAAGGCCGGCCGGGAGTACAAGGCGCTGTGCCCCTTCCACGGCGAGAAGACGCCGTCTTTCACCGTCAGCCCGGACAAGGGCTTCTACCACTGCTTCGGCTGCGGCGCCCACGGCACCGCCATCGGCTTCCTGATGGAGCACGACCACCTCGGTTTCCCGGAAGCCATCGAAGAGCTTGCCGGCCTGATGGGGCTGGAGGTGCCGCGGGAGGCCGATTCCCGACCCACGCGCAAGCTGGACCGGCTGCTGGAGCTGACCGCCGCCGTCGAGCAGTACTACATCGACTGCCTGCGCGACAGCGACGAGGCCGTGGCCTATCTCAAGCAGCGTGGCATCGACGGCACCACCGCCCGGGCCTACCGCATCGGTTTCGCGCCGGCGGGCTGGGATCACGTGCTGAAGCGCTTCGGCACGGACGACGAAGCCGTCGAGCGGCTGCACGCCGCCGGGCTGGTGATCCGGCGCGACAACGGCGGCTACTACGACCGTTTCCGCCATCGTGTCATGTTCCCCATCCGCGACTCCCGCGGCCGCACCATCGGCTTCGGCGGGCGGGTGCTCGGCGACGAGGAGCCCAAGTACCTGAACTCGCCCGAGACGGTGCTGTTTCACAAAGGCCGGGAACTCTACGGTCTCTACGAGGCGAAGAAGCGCCTGCGGGACATCGAGCGCCTGGTGGTGGTGGAGGGCTACATGGACGTGGTCGCCCTCGCCCGCCACGGCATCGGCTATGGCGTTGCGACCCTCGGCACGGCCACCACCGCCGATCACCTCTCGCGGCTGTTCCGCCTGACCGACGCCGTCTGTTTCTGCTTCGACGGCGACCGGGCCGGCCGCGCGGCGGCGTGGCGCGCGCTGGAGAACGCACTGCCCCAGGTGCGCGAGGGCCGCCAGATCTACTTCGCCTTCCTCCCCGAGGGCGAAGACCCGGACTCCCTCGTCTCAGGCCGCGGCGCCGCCGCCTTCGAGGCGGTGCTGGACGACGGCATGCCGCTCTCGGACTTCCTGGTGGGCGAGCTGGCGGGGCAGGTCGATCTCGGCTCCGTGGACGGGCGAGCGCGCCTGGCCGAACTCGCGCGCCCGCTGGTGGCGAAGATCCCTGCCGGGATCTACCGGGAACTGCTGCTCGAGCGCCTCGGCGAGACGGTGGGCCTGTCCGGCGAGCGCCTTGCCGGCATGATGGAGGCTCCCGAGGAGAAGAAGGCGGAACTGCGGCGGCCCGCCAGGCCCCGGATACAGACCGGCCGGCCCACCCTGGTGCGGCGGGCCATTACGCTGCTGCTGCATCACCCGGCGACGGCCTCCTCCGTGGACGTGGAGCGGCTGGCCGGCCTCGACCGGCCGGGCGCCGACCTGCTGGTGGAACTCCTTGAAACGCTGCAGGCCGAACCTCATATGAATACCGCAGGCATTCTGGAACGCTGGCGGCACAGGCCCCACGGGCGGCATCTGGCGGCACTGGCCGCGGCCGAGACTCCCGGTCATGCGGATTTCGACGCCGGGGCCGAACTCGAGGGCTGTATTCGGCAGCTGGTCCAGGCCGCCCGGCACGACCGGGTGGAGTTCCTGCGGGAAAAGGGCCGCAGCGGCGAGCTGTCGGCCGAAGAACGGGAGGAGCTGCGCCAGCTGCTCTCCCGACCCGCGCATCCGGCATCCGGTGATGGAAATATCACGGAAAATTCAGTATAGTTAGCCGTTTGCCCAACCCACGCACAGAGGTTCTGTTTGTGAGCGAAAAACGCAACAGCGCGTCCGCGATCCCGAACGATAAGCAGTCTCAGCTCAAACTGCTGATCGCGCGGGGCAAGGAGCAGGGTTATCTGACCTACGCGGAGGTGAACGATCACCTCCCGAACGACATCGTCGATCCGGAACAGATCGAGGATATCGTCAATATGATCAACGACATGGGTATCACGGTGCACGAGAAGGCGCCGGATGCCGAGTCTCTGCTGCTGTCGGATGCGGCGGTCTCGAACGACGACGACGACACCGAGGAGGCGGCCGACGCGCTGGCCTCGGTCGACAGCGAGTTCGGCCGCACCACCGATCCCGTGCGCATGTACATGCGTGAAATGGGCACCGTGGAGCTCCTCACCCGTGAGGGCGAGATCCAGATTGCCAAGCGCATCGAGGAAGGCCTGGACCAGGTCAAGGCCTCGCTGTCGCACTTCCCGCCGAGCGTGCAGTTCATCCTGGACGTCTTCGCGGCCGTGCAGGACGGCAACGCCCGCATGCAGGACCTGGTGGTGGGCTTCATCGACCCGAACGAGCCGGACGAGATCCCCACGCCGGGTCAGCGCAGCGACGACGAGGAAGACCCCAACGCGCCGCCCGACCCGGCGGACGTGGCCAAGCGCCTGAAAAAGCTCCAGAAGCTGCACATCAAGGTGATGATGGCGCTGGACAAGTACGGCAGCCGCGACAAGAAGACGAAGAAGGCCCGGGACGATCTGACCGCCGAGTTGATGGAGCTGAAGCTCTCGCCGAAGCTCTTCGACTCGATGATCACCATCCTGCGCGACACGATCCAGACGATCCGCTCCCAGGAGCGCGCCGTCATGCAGATCTGCGTGAAGCAGGCCGGCATGCCGCGCAAGGACTTCATCGCGAGCTTCCCGAAGAACGAGACCAATCTGAAGTGGGTGGAGAAGCACATCCGTGCCAAGCGCAAGCACTCCTCCACGCTGTCCAGGCTGAAGGAAGACATCCTGCGCGCCCAGCGCAAGCTGGTGCAGGTCGAGGAGGAGACCGGGCTGTCGATCGCCCAGATCAAGGAGATCAACCGGGCCATGTCCATCGGCGAGGCGCGGGCACGCCGGGCGAAGAAGGAGATGGTCGAGGCCAACCTGCGTCTGGTGATCTCCATCGCCAAGAAGTACACCAACCGGGGCCTGCAGTTCCTGGACCTGATCCAGGAGGGCAACATCGGCCTCATGAAGGCGGTGGACAAGTTCGAATACCGCCGCGGCTACAAGTTCTCGACCTATGCCACCTGGTGGATCCGGCAGGCCATCACCCGCTCCATCGCAGACCAGGCCCGCACCATCCGCATCCCGGTGCACATGATCGAGACCATCAACAAGCTGAACCGGATCTCCCGGCAGATGCTGCAGGAGATGGGCCGCGAGCCGACGCCGGAGGAACTCGCCGAGCGTATGGAAATGCCGGAGGACAAGGTGCGCAAGGTATTGAAGATCGCCAAGGAGCCCATCTCCATGGAGACGCCCATCGGCGACGACGAGGACTCGCACCTCGGCGACTTCATCGAGGATCCGTCGGTGGAATCGCCGGTCGATTCGGCGACCTCCGAGGGCCTGAAGGAAACCACTCACGGCGTTCTGGCAGGCCTCACGCCGCGGGAGGCGAAGGTGCTGCGCATGCGCTTCGGCATCGACATGAACACCGACCACACCCTCGAGGAGGTCGGCAAGCAGTTCGACGTCACCCGTGAACGCATCCGCCAGATAGAGGCGAAGGCGCTCCGGAAGCTGCGCCACCCGAGCCGCTCGGATCAGCTCAGGAGCTTCCTGATCGAGGACTGAGCCGGCCCGCCGACGCGCAAGAAAGAGGGCGGCATCCCGCGGGGTGCCGCCCTTTTTCGTGGGCGGCCGCGGCGTGCCGTTACGGGGCCGCCGTTACCAGCGGAACTCCGCCACCAGCGGGTAGTGATCAGAGCCGACGTCGGGGCCGCTCTGCACCCGCACCGGCACGAGGCCGCCTCGATACACGCAATGGTCGATGGGGATCCAGACCGGCAGCCAGCCGGCCGGGAAGGTGGCGGGATAGCCCTGCCCGGCCGCGGCGTTGGCCACGTTCGCCCGTGCCATGAAGGCACGGAAGCCGGCCGAGAACGGCGTGTCGTTGAAGTCGCCGCAGACCAGCGTCGCGCCGCGGGAATCCCGCACCAGCTCCGCCACGGCGGCGAGCTGGGCGTTGCGCTCGGCCGTATAGCCTGCCGAAATGGGCGAACGCGGATGGATACCGAACACCCGCAGCTGCCGGCCGCCGGTATCCAGCACCGCGTCCAGCGCGGGACTGTCGATGCCGGCGGGGCGGATCACCCGGCCCGATGCTATCGGGTGGCGGCTCAGCAGGGCGATGCCCCAGGCGCCCTCCCGCGCCGCTTCCAGGCGATGGGGATAGACGTCGGTCAGGGACGCCAGGCGCCGCGCGGCAGCCGGCGTGTACTCGGGCAGCACGACGAGGTCGGCCCGCACTTGCCGCAGCCAGGCCTCGGCGGCGCCGAGATCCGGGTTGCTCCAGTCGAGGTTCAGGACCGCCGCCGTGAGATCGGTGGGGGAAGCTTCGGCGGTCGCGAAACGGGGCAGTTGCTCACGGGCCTGGAACAGGCAGACTGCGACGACCCCCGTGAACACGAGCGCCGGCACCCGCTGCCGGGCCGCCAGCGCGACGGCCAGCAGCAGCACACCGCCGGCGGCGATCTGCAGCGGGAAGTGCACAGGCAGACCGAACACCCACCAGACGGGCTCGGCGAAGGGCAGCGCGAGCAGCGCCACACTGCCGGCCGCCGCCGCGATCAGCATCCCTCTACTCATTTCGCCTGCTCACGGCCGCCTTAATGCCTCGACTCGTCCCCACCGGCCTCGCCCGCAGTTATCACCTCGTCGAAACGCCGGATCAGCAACAGCAGCTCGTCCGTATCCCGCGGGTCCTCCCGCAGGCACTCCTCGGCGTAGGCGTGGATGCCGCTCTCCGACGGCATCCCGGCACCGCCGGCAGCGAGTATGTGCTGCATGCGGGGCAGGAACAGCCACTGCAGCCACTGATGGAACCGCAGCGTGTCGAAACAGAACGGCTGGGCGCTGCCGAGACGGCTGAGCGCCGGGCGTTCTTCCTCCCAGAGTTCGATGCGTCTCATCTCCGCCTCGATCCCGTCGACGATTTCAGCCACTGCCTGCTGGAATCCGTCCATCCGTTAATTCTGGCACAAGAGGACGCCGGCGAGGCGGGAGCGGTTCGCAGAACCGGGCAGAACGGGCCAGCCTCGGCCGTGATGACGGGGCCCGGCTTCGTGGCTATACTGGCCCGCCCGACGGGCCCTTAGCTCAGTTGGTTAGAGCAGCGGACTCATAATCCGTAGGTCCCAGGTTCAAGTCCTGGAGGGCCCACCATCTCCCCCCGCCGTTCCGGCTAACGCCGCCTCCGCGCGCCCAGCGCCACCCGGTCCAGCCACCATCCGCTGCGGAACGTGAGATAGCCGAGCATCGCCATGTCCGCGACGGTGATCACGAGCTTGTGGGAGATGCCCTCCGCGACGTCGATCACGTGCAGCAGCAGCACCGCGATG
>Ga0209944_1000307_pt1 | contig 21836 bp, 18 predicted proteins | sample SalPonR1_C_D2_MG_FD_185701 | JGI IMG/M metagenome (GOLD analysis project Ga0209944, IMG submission 185701) | Salt pond soil microbial communities from South San Francisco under conditions of wetland restoration - Salt Pond MetaG R1_C_D2_MG... ...
CGGATAATGTTCCGCCCATGGTTCGAACCGAGCGCCAAAGGCGCGAGCTCACGAGACGGGCCGCAGGCCCGCGAGCCCGAAGGGCCAGCCGCCGCAGGCGGCGCAGTAATCCCCAAAGCCAGGGGACGCCATAGAACGGAATGCCCGGCCCTGTCCATACGGCCGCAGGAGGTGTCTCCAGGCATCGACCGATAATTGCCGAAAACCATTCGCGGCCTGGAGACCGCTCCTACCCCACCAATTCGCGCAACAGATCGATCCGGATCGACCGGTGCTTGCCCTGCAGCAATTTGCGCTTGGTCCACGCAACCCGAAAACACAGGTCGACGAATGGCTGCTGCCCGCCGAGGGTGAATTCCGCGGCTTCGGACACTCGATCGATGAAATCGCCCATGCTGTCGCGCTCCAGCCAGTGGACGCCGGCCTTGGCGATGCCGGTACCCAACGCAACATCCCGACGCAGGCTCTCGACGTCGATGGCAACAATCGAAGCGCCGTCCATCACGAAATTCTTGGCGACCGGATCGACGTAATCCAGGCCGACCTGGATTTCGCCGGGTCGGAGTTCGCCGGCGCGGGCAAGAAGGGATGCCTTCAAGTCGGGATCGATCAAGCCCGCGGTGGCCAGGAAGTCGAGATCGATGTTCAGCGCACGCCATAGATTCCGGGACGATTCGCCGCGCCGGTCGGCGCCGTAGAGCGCGCCGAAGAAAGCCGCCAACGCATCGAGATCCGACGTGCCCGCCGGGTCGAATTTTCGCCCTTCGACGAAAGACAGCAAGAGTTCGTTCTCATGGCGCTGAATCAGGCGCGGAAACCGTGCCCCGTCCGGCGCGCTTTCCAACGCCCGTTCGACCAGGCTGGCCTCGTAGCTGTCGCCGAGCACGACTCGCTTGAAGCGCGTGCCGTTGATATCGACGAAGTAGACCGCCTGGCGCTTGGAGAACACCCCGGACAGCCTTCTGACGACCGCGAAGTACATCCTGCGCAATTTCGAGTGCGCATTTGTCTGGAAAAACGAGCCGAGCCTGAACGACATTGGCGAGAGCGTCCGATCCGATGGTATCCGATAGTGAAATGTCGCGGCAGGTGCGGCCCGGCGGCGCGCGTCGCACATGCTCAAACGCGCCGCAATGGTAGCATGCAGGCTCTGATTCGCCGCTGCCCGAAAACTGGATCTCATGCCGGCCACCGCTCAAGCCAGACCGAAAGTCACGGTATTCATACCGGTCCACAATCGCGAGCACTACATCCGCGTTGCCGTCAACAGCATTCTTGCCCAGACGTTCGAGGATTTCGAGCTCGTCGTGGTCGACGACGGCTCGACCGACAGAACCGCAGAAGTTCTGGCCGGCTATGGCGATCCCCGCCTGCGAGTCTTGAAAAGTACGGCCAATCTCGGCATTCCGGCGTCGCGAAACCGCGGCCTGGAAGCGGCCCGGGGGGAATATATCGCGCTTCTCGACAGCGACGACCACGCGTACCCGGACCGCCTCGCGCGGCAGGTGAAGTATCTGGAGGCCAATCCTCAGATCACCCAGGTAGGCAGCTGGTGCAGTTTCATGGATTCCGAAGGCAGGATGCTGAACAAGGTCCGGCGCCAGCCTTTGACGCCCGACGACATCCACGCCCACCTGCTGTTCCACTGCCCGATCATCAACCGGACCGTGATGGCGCGCACCGCCGCACTGCAGGAGATCGGCTACGACACCGCCTTCCCGCGCTGCCAGGATTACGACATGCACAGCCGCCTGGTGATGACCGGGCATGCGTTGGCCAACCTGCCCGACATTCTGGTGTGCGGCCGCGAACATTCCGGCAGGTTCACAGGCCAGACCTCCGAACTTGGGCGGGATCGAAAAATTGCGGTCTATCGGAGAATGCTCGCTCGAATCGACATCGAAGCCAACGACGAGGAACTCGGCCGACACCATGCGCTCACGCGCCCGGCGGAGAGGCCGGTGGCCGCAGAGGAGTATCTCGAGTGGACCGAGGCGTGGCTGTGGCGGATCAAGCAGGCCAACCGGACCCGGCCGGTCTATCCCGAACCCTCGCTTTCGCGCGCGCTGGGCGCGGTCTGGACGCTGAACTGCTGGCGGGCACGGCGCGTGCTGGGGCGGCGCAAGATGCTGGCGAGGCTAGGCGGCTCGCCGCTGGCGCGCGGCATTCCGGGCAACTTCAATATTCGCTTCCTGGTGGCCGCCACGACGCGGTCGGCCCGGCGGGCCCGGGTGGATGAGCGCGCGCCGGGCGGATCGGAATAAGGCGGGCCGCGAAGGCCACCGCGACCAACGAAGATCGCGGCCGCCCGAAGGATCCAAGGGGCTTTTCCCGGCGCGCGGGAAAATCTCGAGATCCCGGATAACACCGCGCAGCGCGCAGCGTTTCCGGGATGACGGATCTTATTCAGCCTCGCTCGGCGTTTCCAGAACGGCGGGACTGACCTCAGCGCTCTTCGATCGGAGGCACGTCGCGGTCGTCGGGGCCGGTGTAGTCGGCGCCGGGGCGGATGATCCGATTGTTGGCGCGCTGCTCCATCACGTGCGCGCACCAGCCGGTCACCCGCGACATGACGAAGATCGGCGTGAACAGGCCCGTCGGGATGCCCATGAAGTGATAGGCCGAGGCGTGGTAGAAATCGGCGTTGGCAAACAACCCCTTCTCGTCCTGCATGATCCGCTCGACTTCCTGCGAGACGGGAAACAGAGTGGTATCTCCGACATCGTCGGCCAGCTTGCGCGACCACTCGCGAATGATCGCGTTGCGCGGATCCTTCTCGCGGTAGACCGCGTGGCCGAAACCCATGATCTTTTCCTTGTCTGCGAGCTTGCGATGCACGTCCTCGCGAGCTTGTTCGACCGAGTCGTACTGCTCCAGCATGGCCATGGCCATCTCGTTGGCGCCGCCGTGCAACGGACCCCTGAGCGATCCGATGGCGCCGGTGACGCAGGAGAACATGTCCGACAGCGTCGAGGCGCATACGCGGGCGGTAAATGTCGAGGCGTTGAATTCGTGCTCGGCGTACAGGATCAGCGACACGTCCATCACGCGCGCGTGCAGTTCGCTCGGCGACTTGCCGTGCAGCAATTTCAAAAAATGCGCGCCGATGCCGTCCTCGTCGGACTCGGTATCGATGCGAACGCCGTCGTGGCTGAAGCGGTACCAGTACGTAATCATCGATGGACACGCAGCCAGCAGGCGGTCGGCGATGTCATGCTCGCGGCTGAAATCACGCTCGGGCTCGATATTGCCCAGGAACGAGCAACCGGTTCGCAGCACGTCCATCGGGTGCGCACCGGCCGGAATACGCTCCAGAACTTCCTTGAGAGCGTCGGGCAGGCCACGCATGCCCTTGAGGCGCGCGGCGTAGGCGTCCAGCTCGGCCTGGTTGGGCAGCTCGCCCTTGAGAATCAGGTAAGCCACCTCGTTGAAGCTGGCGTTCTGGGCCAGGTCGTCGACCGCGTAACCACGGTATCTGAGACTGTTGCCCGCGGCACCTACGGTGCAGATTGCAGTCTCACCGGCTGATTGTCCGCGAAGTCCTGCTCCGGTTTTCTTGTCGCTCATGATTCGTCCTCGAAAAGTTCGTCAAGTTTGCGCTCGTAGGCGTAGTAGTCGAGATAGCCGTACATCTCGTCGCGCGTCTGCATGATTTCGATCACATCGCGCTGGTGGCCCTGCTCGAGCAGCGCCTTGTAAACGGTCTCGGCCCCCTTGTTCATGGCCCTGTATGCGCCGCAGCAATAAAGCACGATGTCGACGCCGACCTCGCCCAGCTCCGGGGTGGAGAACAGCGGCGTATGACCGAATTCGGTAATGTTTGCAAGAATCGGCACCCCGACGGCCTCGCGGAAGCGGCGATACTGCTCGAGTTCGCGCATGGCCTCGGGGAAGATCATGTCGGCGCCGGCCTCGACGCAGGCCACGGCGCGCTCGATCGCCGCGTCCTCGCCTTCCACCGCGAGGGCGTCGGTGCGCGCCATGATCACGAAGTCGTCGTCGGTGCGCGAATCCACCGCCATCTTGATCCGATCGACCATCTCCTGTTTCGAAACAATGGCCTTGCCCGGCCGGTGACCGCAGCGCTTGGTCTGCACCTGGTCTTCAATGTGCACACCTGCCGCCCCGGCTTTTTCCAGCGAACGGATGGTGCGCTGGATGTTGAACGCGCCGCCGAACCCGGTATCGCCGTCGACCAGCAACGGCAGCGCGCTGGCGTCGGTAATCCGCCTGACGTCGATCAGCACGTCTTCAAGCGTGCTGATGCCGAGATCCGGCAGGCCCAGCGAGTTGGCGGCAAGCCCGCCGCCGGAAAGGTAGATGGCCTTGTGGCCGATCTTCTCGGCCATGCGCGCGGTCAGTGCGTTGATGGTGCCGACGACCTGGAGCGGGGCCTGCTCGGTCACGAGCGCGCGCAGTCGACGGCCTGGTGAATTCGAGGTCATTTTGCGGATAACCCTTGTCGGAAAAGCCCTTCAATCTACCACGGCAGACTTATTTTCGGGGGCGGCGGCGCGGCCTGTTCATTCGGTTTGCTTTGTTGCGCCGAGCTTTGCACAATAGAGGACTTCCCCGCAATCCCGGCCCAACTCGATGACGATCGCACGAACACTGACGCTTGCGCTTCTGATGTCTTCCACCGCCCTGGCACAAAGTCCCGAGGACTCGTCAACCCTGACCCTGGAGCGGATTTTCGACGCGCCTCCGCTTTCGGGGCCTTCACTGCGGCAGGCGAAGCTGTCGCCCGACGGCACCCGGGTCACGTTTCTGCGGGGACGTCAAGACGACGGCGACACGCTGGATTTGTGGGAATACAACCTGGACCTGGAACAGACCCGCCGGCTGATTTCGGCCGACGACGTGCTCGCCGAGCCCGCGGCACTGTCCGATGCAGAGAAGGCGCGGCGCGAGCGAGCGCGTATTTCAGGTCTTCGGGGCATCGTCGAATACCGTTGGGCGCGCAACGGTCGGCACATCCTGTTTCCGCTGGGCGGCGACATCTTTCTGGCCGACCTGGAAAGCAGCCCGATCAAGGTCCGCCAGCTGACCGCCGGCGATACGTTCGACCTTGATCCCAAGATCTCGCCCGACGCCGCAAGCGTGGCATTCATCAGGGACCAGGATCTGTGGGCGGTCGACGTCGAAGCGGGCAAGGTCCGGGCGCTGACCGACGATGGCGAAGGTCCCGTCAAGAACGGAATGGCCGAATTCATCGCCCAGGAAGAGATGGGGCGATCCACCGGCTACTGGTGGTCTCCGGACGGCAGCGCGATCGCGTTCCTGCAGATCGACGAGTCGCCGATCGAACCCAGCGAACGCTACGAGGTTTCGGGCGAGAAGATCGAGATCATCGAGCAGCGCTACCCGTATGCCGGGACGCCGAACGTGCGCTATCGGCTGGGCGTCGTCGAACTGGAATCCGGCGAGACGGACTGGATTCCACTGGGCGAGGAGCAGGATATCTATATCCCGCGCGTGGACTGGCTGCCCGACGGCAGCGGACTGAGCTTCCAGCGCCAGTCACGCGACCAGCAGCATCTGGATCTGGTGCTGCACGACCTGGAAACCGGACGCCAGCGCGTGCTCGTCAGCGAGCATAGCGATACGTGGATCAACCTGCACGACGATCTGCATTTCCTGGAGGGCATGTCGGCCTTCATCTGGTCGTCCGAGCGGTCGGGTTTCCGGCATCTGTACCTGGTCGGGCTGGACGGCGAGATCATTCGGCCGCTGACCGAAGGCCGCTGGCCCGTCGGTGCATTGGCCGCGGTGGACGAAGACCTCGGGCTGGTCTATTTCACGGCCGGCATCGACACCCCGGCCGAGCGGCACCTCTACCGGCAGTCACTGGCCACCGCCACGCCGGAGGCCGTGCAACGCGTCTCGCGCCGTGACGGCTGGCACGAAATCACTTTCGCCGCCAGCGGCCGGACCTACCTGGACACGTTTTCCAGTACCGCGCAGCCACCGCAGCTTTCGCTGCATTCGGCAGACGGCGAACGACTGGCATGGCTGGTGGAAAACCGGGTGGACGCCGGCCATCCTTATGCGCCGTTCATGCCGGGGCATCGTCCGACCGAATTCGGGGTGATCGAAATTGGCGACGAAGCCGAGGACGGTCAGCCGCTGCATTACCGGATGATCAAGCCGACCGGGTTCGATGAATCCGAAACCTATCCCGTATTCCTGCACGTCTACGGCGGGCCCACCTCACGCATGGTCGTCAATGAGTGGGGACGACGCCACCTCGTCGACCAGTACATGGCGCGCTCGGGCTACATCGTGTTTTCGCTCGACAACCGCGGCATCGAGGGTCAGGGCGTTGAATTCCAGGCGCCCGCTGACCTGAACCTGGGGCAGGTCGAGGTCGAGGACCAGATGTTCGGGGTCGAGTTCCTGAAAACGCAGCCCTTCGTCGATCCCGAACGGATCGGCGTGTTCGGCTGGAGCTACGGTGGCTACATGACGCTGATGATGCTGATGCAGCATCCCGGCGAATTCGCCGCCGGCGCAGCGGTGGCCCCGGTCACCGACTGGGCGCTCTACGACACCCACTACACCGAGCGCTACCTCGGCATGCCGCGCACGGACTCGGGCGCACCCACCGAGGCCTACACGCGCGCAAACGTGCTCGAATACGCCGAGAAGCTTGCCGACCCCCTGCTGCTGATCCACGGCATGGCCGACGACAACGTGTTGTTCACCCACTCGACGATGCTGATGCAGAGATTGCAGTCGGCGGCCATCGATTTCGAGCTGATGACGTATCCGGGCGAAAAACACGCGATTTCCGGCGAGGGCCAACGGCTGCACGTGTATCGGCAGATCGACCGGTTTTTCCGGCGGGAAGTGAGGGGAACCGATTAGGACGGTTTACGGTTTACGGTTTACCGCTAAAGCATCGCTTGCAAGGCAAGCTCCTACACCTGTCGTCGAGCATGGAGGCGGCGGCGAGCACGTCAACGCGCGACGGGTGTGGGAGGCGGCTCCGGCGCCGATGAATGCATCGCCAGTCGCGGCCGGAGCCCGCTCCCACAGCAACCGGTTCCTCGAAGTCGAAGGGACTTCCCCGACCTTCGACCTCCGCTTTTCCGGAAAGCCGAACCCGTCGCTTTTCTACCCGATCAGAATTCCGCGTCGCTTGAGATAGGCCAGCAGTTCCTCGACGCATTCGTCGACGCTCATCTTCGAGGTATCGACAATGATTTCCGCAGCTTCCGGCGGCTCGTAGGGCGAATCGATGCCGGTGAAGTTGCGGATGACGCCGGCCCGGGCCTTGGCGTACAGCCCCTTGGGGTCGCGCGTTTCGCACACGTCCAGCGGGGCGTCGACGTGGATCTCGACGAACTCGCCATCTTCCATCAACTCGCGCACCATCGCGCGGTCGGCGCGAAACGGCGAGATGAAGGCGGTCAGCACGACCAGTCCGGCGTCGGCCATCAGGCGCGCGACTTCGCCGATGCGCCGGATGTTCTCGACCCGATCGTCGTCGCTGAAGCCGAGATCCCGGTTCAAACCGTGGCGCACGTTGTCGCCGTCGAGGAGATAGCTGTGATGACCGCGCTGGAACAGCGCTTTTTCAAGCGCGTTGGCCACAGTCGACTTGCCCGCCCCGGACAAGCCGGTAAACCACAGCACGGCCGATTTCTGCGCCTTCTGCTGAGCCCGCGCGCGCTTGTTGACGGTCTGCGCGTGCCAGGTGACGTTGCTGGACTTGTCGGTCAGCTGGTCGGTCACCGGACGCACGATCATGCCGGCACCCACGGTCAGGTTGCTGACCCGGTCGACCAGGATGAAGGCGCCGGTGGCCGGATTGGAGTCGTAGGCGTCGAACGCCAGCGCGCGGCTGGCGCGGATGCGACAGTAGCCGATTTCGTTGAGTTCCAGCTGCTCGGCCGGATGGTGCTCCAGCGTATTGACGTCGATACGGTGGTGAATGGCCTCGGGCGTGGCCGGGACTTCGCTGGCAGCCAGCTTCAGGTTGTACTGCCGTCCGGGAAGCAAGGGGCGGTCGTTCATCCAGACCACGCGCGCGTCGAACAGCTCGGATACGCGCGGCAACCGGTCGGCGCGCACCAGTACGTCGCCGCGGCTGATGTCGATTTCGTCGGCCAGCGTCAGCGTGATGGCCTGTCCGGCCCGGGCGGCCTGCATCGCGCCGCCGTACTCGACCTGGGCGCGCTTCGTGGCGCCGGTGCTCCCGATGATTTCGGCGATCCTGCTCCGACGGCCTGAAGGCAGTACGACGACTTCATCGCCGGGGGCGATACGGCCACTGACCAGCGTGCCGCAAAAGCCCCGAAAATCCGATCTTGTGCGATTGACGTACTGCACCGGAAAGCGCATGGGGCGATCCAGGTCGTGCTCGTGCACCGGCGAGCTTTCAAGCAGGTCGAGTACGGTCGGGCCCTCGTACCAGTCCATTTCATCGGCGTCGCGGGTGACGTTGGCGCCGTTGAGCGCGCAAACCGGCACGCAGCTGAAATCCTCGATGCCCAGCTGGTTGGCGAAGGCTTCGTAGTCGGCGCGGATGCGTTGGTAGACCTTGTGGTCGTAGTCCACGGCGTCCATCTTGTTGATGGCCACCACCACGTGGCGAATGCCCAGCATGTGCACCAGGTAGCTGTGGCGGCGCGTCTGCACCTGCAGGCCGTGGCGGGCGTCGATCAGCACGATCGCCAGGTCGGCGGTGGACGCACCGGTCACCATGTTGCGGGTGTACTGCTCGTGGCCCGGCGTGTCGGCGATGATGAACTTGCGCTTCTCGGTCGTGAAGTAGCGATAGGCCACGTCGATCGTGATGCCCTGCTCGCGCTCGGCCTGCAGGCCGTCGACCAGCAGCGCCAGGTCCGGCGCCTCGCCGGTGGTGCCGTACTTGCGCGAATCCTTGCCGACGGCGGCAAGCTGGTCCTCGAACACCTGCTTGGTGTCGAACAGCAGCCGGCCGATCAGGGTCGACTTGCCGTCGTCCACCGACCCGCAGGTGATGAAGCGCAGCAACTCCTTGTTGCGGTGCTGCTCGAGGTATTCGCCGATGTCGAAGTCGCCGGCGTCGAAATCCGCGTGGAACATCAGAAGTACCCCTGCTGTTTTTTCTGCTCCATGGACGCCGCGGCGTCCTTGTCGATCGCCCGGCCCTGACGCTCGGAGGAACGCGCCAGCAGCATCTCGCGGATGATCTCCGGCAGCGTCACTGCATCGGACTCGACCGCGCCGGTCAGCGGGTAGCAGCCCAGGGTGCGGAAGCGGATGCGCTTCATTTCGGGCGTCTCTCCAGGCTCAAGGGGCATGCGATCGTCGTCGACCATGATCGTCAGTCCGTCGCGCTCGACCACCGGGCGTTCTTCGGCAAGGTAGAGCGGCACCACTTCGATGCCCTCCAGGTCGATGTATTGCCAGACGTCCAGCTCGGTCCAGTTCGACAGCGGAAACACCCGGATGCTCTCGCCGGCATGCACGCGGCCGTTATAGATGTTCCAGAGCTCGGGCCGCTGGTTCTTGGGATCCCAGCGGTGCTGGCGGTCGCGGAACGAGAACACCCGCTCCTTGGCCCGGGAACGCTCCTCGTCGCGCCGGGCGCCGCCGAAGGCCGCATCGAAACCGTGCTCGCTCAAGGCCTGCTTGAGCGCCTGGGTCTTCATGATGTCGGTGTGCACGGCCGAGCCGTGGCTGAACGGGTTGACGCCCTGCGCTACCCCCTCCTTGTTGACGTGCACGATCAGGTCGAGATCCGGATCCGCGGCGATATTGTCGCGATAGGCATACATGTCCCGGAATTTCCAGGTCGTATCGACGTGCAGGAGCGGAAACGGCAGGCGGCCGGGATAAAAGGCTTTTTTCGCCAAGTGCAACATCACCGCCGAGTCCTTGCCCAGCGAGTAGAGCATAACTGGATGCTCGAAGGTCGCGGCCACCTCGCGGATGATATGGATGGATTCTGCTTCCAGCGCTTCGAGATGGGTCAGCCGCGTAACGGCTTTGGCATCAGACATTATCTTGGTTCCGAGATTCAGGGAGTCTGCGATTCAGGTATTCGGCAAAGGTTTCACCGAGTTCCGGATGCTTGAGTGCGTATTCGACCGTGGCCTCCAGGTAGCCCAGCTTGTTGCCGCAGTCATAGTGCTTGCCGGTGAACTCCCAGGCGTCGACCCCCTGCTCGTCGAGCAGCGCGGCGATCGCGTCGGTCAGCTGGATCTCGCCCCTGCGATCCGGTGCGGTTGTTTCCAGCAGCTCGAAGATCCGAGGGGTCAGCAGGTAACGACCGACCACGGCGAGGTTGGACGGCGCATCGGCCGGGTCCGGTTTCTCGATGATTGCGCGGATGGGGGCCAAAGGTCCCGCTTCGTCGCCGATATCGACCACGCCGTAGCGATCGGTACGTTCCTTCGGCACGCGCTCGACGCTGATCACCGAACGCCCGGTGCTCGAAAACCGCTCGGCCAGCTGGCGCATCACCGGCTTGTCGCCGCCGTCGATCAGGTCGTCGGCCAGGATCACGCCGAACGGCTTCTCGCCGACCAGCGAGCGGGCGCAAAGCACCGCGTGGCCCAACCCCAGGGCCTCGCGCTGGCGCACGTAGACACAGTTGATGCCCTCGGGCAGGACACCACGGACCATGTCCAGCAATTCCTGCTTGCCGCGGGCGGCCAGTTCGGTCTCGAGCTCGTAGGCCATGTCGAAATGATCCTCGATGGCCCGCTTGGTGCGCCCGGTGACGAACACCAGGTTGCGCGCGCCTGCGTCGATCGCTTCTTCGACCGCGTACTGGATCAGCGGCTTGTCGACTATGGGAAGCATTTCCTTCGGACTGGCCTTGGTGGCCGGAAGAAAGCGCGTGCCGAGACCGGCTACGGGGAAGACCACCGTATCGATGACCGAGGCGTTCATGGCTTGACCTTGATTTTCGTGACGCAAGACCGCTCATTTTACTATCATGAGGACAGCCCTGCCCTGTCACGTGCCGCTTTGCACCCGGGCAGCCGTCACCCTAACCTGGAAAGTCGCGCCAATGCTCCAGACCGTCTTCACCCACATCTTCCGATCGGACTGACATGGCACTGCTGATCGCGACTCCGGATCGCGACGCGAGCGAGCTCGCACGGCATATCCGCGACCGGAATCCAGAAATCGACCTGCGGATCTGGCCGGATATGGACGACGTCTCGGAAATCATCTTCGTGCTGGCCTGGAAGCCGCCGGCCGGGCTTTTCGGCCAACTACCGAACCTGGCGGCCATATCTTCACTGGGCGCTGGGGTGAACACGCTGATCGACGATGAATCGGTCCCGGCCGGCATCGAGATCGGCCGGCTGGCCGGTCCGCGACTGGCGGCCGACATGGCCGCCTACCTGGTCGCCGTCGTCGTGGCGCACTGGAAACGACTCCCCGGTTTCATCGAAGACCAGAAAAGGCAGCGCTGGAACCCGCGGGCGCCCGAGTCGCCGCCCGCGGTGGGATTGCTCGGCACCGGGCAGATGGCGCAACGAAGCGCTGCGGCCTTTGCCGAACTCGGCTTCCCGCTGCACGGCTACAGCCGCTCGGGCCGCGGACCCGAAGGGGTCGCAATGCATTCGGGACAACGAGGCCTGGCCGAGATCGCGAGGGTATCGGACTACCTGGTAAACCTGCTGCCGCTGACCAACCGGACCCGGGGGATTCTCGACCGGTCGCTGTTTTCGCAGATGAAGGAAGGCAGCACGCTGATCAACGTCGGGCGCGGGGAGCATCTGGTCGAAGAGGACCTGCTGGACGCATTGCAAACCGGACGTCCGGCGTGCGCGGTGCTCGACGTGTTCCGCACCGAGCCACTGCCGCCCGGCCATCCTTTCTGGCGGCATCCGCGCATTCTGGTCACGCCGCACTGTGCCAGCATCACGCGCACCGACGAAGCCGCGGCACTCGCCGTCGAAAGCTATCGCCGGGTCATGGCCGGCAAGCCGCCGCTGGGTTGCGTGGACCGAGTGCGGGGTTATTGATCGGGTCCCTGCAACGTCATCCCGGACGGCCGAAGGTCGATCCGGGAGCTCGAGATGCTGGCCTAATTTCGCCCACGGGCCGGATTGCCGAGATCCCGGATAACGCCGCGCTACGCGCGGCGTTTCCGGGATGACGAATAGACAGGCACTGCGCGCGGCGTTTCCGGGGATGACGAATAGACAGGCGCTGTGCCCGGCGTTTCCGGGGTGACGGAGAGATAGGCGCCGGGTGCGGCGCTCCCGGGATTACGCGCATTGTTCTACCGCTTGACGAACTTCAGCGTCATGCGGTCGCTTTCGCCGATGGCCATGCTCGCTTCCCGCTCGTCTTCCGGCACGTTCCTCATCGACGGCGGCAGGCTCCAGACACCCTCGGGGTGATCGGCGGTGTCGGCCGGGTTGGCGTTGATTTCAGAGGCCTCGACCAGGCGGAATCCATTGGCTTCGGCCTTGGCGACGATCCAACTCTGCTTGACGTAGCCGGTGTACGCCTCGCCGTCGGCGCTTTCCGGCAGGCGATGCTGGACGATGCCCAGGACACCGCCACGCTCGAGCACGTCGTTGGCCGCCTGCAGCACAGAATCGAACACGCCCGACCGCTTCCAGCCGTGGGCGCTGCGGAAGCTGACCACCATGTCGGCCGAGCCCGGCTCGCCCAGTGCCGTCTTGCGCGGCGGGTCGAATTCGACGATCTTCACGTCGCCGAAACGCTCCGCATCCGAAATGCGGTCCGCCCAGGCGGCATAGATATCGCGATAGAAATCAGGGAGCTGCTCACTGTCCAGGTCCACGTGCGCACCGATGTACTGGCCTTCGTCCTTGAGATAAGGCGCCAGGATCTCGGTATACCAGCCGCCGCCGGGCGCGAGTTCCACCACCGTCATGTCGGGCTCGATGCCGAAAAACGTCAGCGTCTCGTAGGGATGACGGTACTGGTCGCGGCCCTGTTCGTCGGCCGGGCGTGCCGAGTCGTCGATGACCGACCTCAGCTTCTCGTCGGCCACGGCGGGGAGTGCAAGCGCGATACCCAGCAGGGCGGCGGTCGTGAACGTAGCGAACTTGAGATTCATTGTTCTTTCTCCAGATTCAGGCACAGGCGGTAAAGTCGATGACCGCTCTCGGCATACTTGCGTTCGAACGGCGTCAAGGGTGAATCAACGCTGAAAGATACCACCGGCGGCGTGTCGATGCCGCATATTCCGGCTGCACAACAAAACTCTTCGGCATAGATTTGCCAGTTGGTCCTGAGCTCCAGCACGCCTCCCAGTGCGAGCAGATCGGGAAATACCGGGTGACCGTGCCAGCGGCGCCGCAGGTGAGCGGCCTTGGGCCACGGATTCGGATAAAGCAGAAAATGCCGGGCCGGGCGAATGCCGTCGGCAGCCAGCAGCCGCCAGAAATCCTCGGCGCGCGCTCGAATTCGCCGCATATTGGCCAATTCCGGCTCGCAGAACCGCGCGAGGCGAGCGGCCGACTGATCGACGCCGATAACGGTGGCTTCGGGGTAGCGTTCGGCGAGCCGGGCGGTCGACCAGGCGGTCCCGCAGCCAGAATCGAGCACGAGCGGCGAATTGCGGTCCAAGGAGGAGACAAAGCATGCATAAGCCGATCGGCTGGCTGGATGGATCGGTGCGCGCCAGGCGCTGTCGCGATGCCGTGCAACGACCTGGTCCAGGCGCCTATGGGGGCCGGGCTGATTCGATTGAACGGCTCGGGAAGGAGAATTCAGGGGATTGGTGGGCCGTGAAGGACTCGAACCTTCAACCAACGGGTTAAAAGCCCGGTGCTCTACCACTTGAGCTAACGGCCCCGGTTGTACGAAGCCGCGTATTATACCCAAGTATGCCGGGGTCTGGTAGGCCACCTCCAGCCATGACGGGCGACCTACGCGAATCCTGGCCCCGCGGCATACCGGTGCCGCCGTGGGATGCATGCACCGTTTCCCGGTGGGATACATGTACCGTCATCCCTTGGGATACATGTACCGTCATCCCGGACGGCGAAGCCGATCCGGGATCTCGATATTCGGGCACAACCCAGCTAACAGCCAACGTCACGAGATCCCGGATAACGCCGCGCGGCGCGCGTCGTTTCCGGGATGACGGGGAGTCGAGGTGCAGATCAGCTTAGATCCCGACGTTTCCGGGATGACGGGGAGTCATGGTGCAGGTCGGATTTGCTCGACCTACCCGCTCATCTTGACTTTCTGCCAGAGCGCTTCCTGGGCATCCAGGTCAAGATCCTCGAAACGATCGCCCGCTTCGCGGGCCGCCTGTTCCATGGCCCGGAAGCGGGTCTCGAACTTCAGATTTGTACGGCGCAGCGCCGCATCGGCATCGATGTCGAGCTTGCGCGCCAGGTTGGCGACCGCGAACAGAACGTCACCGAGCTCGTCTTCCATTCGGTCGCGCTCGGCCGACTCGAGTTCGTCCTCGAGCTCCTGCAGTTCTTCCCGGATCTTGGCCAGAACGGGCGCCAGATCCGGCCAGTCGAAACCTGCCCTGCCGGCGCGCTTCTGCAGCTTCACGGCACGCCTGAGCGGCGGCAGCGAGGCCGACACGCCGTCGAGATGGCCACCCATGCCGGCCGCCTCGCGCTCGGCGGCCTTGATCCGTTCCCAGTTCGCGGTCTGCGCCTCGGCGTCCATTTTCGTGCGTCCCTCGGATTCGCTGGTCGCAGCCTTGTCCGCCTCCAGGCCGAATACATGCGGGTGCCGCCGAATCAGCTTGTCGGCCACACCCGCCGCCACATCGTCGAAGGAAAATGCGCCGATCTCGCGTCCCAGGCGTGCGTGAAACACGACCTGGAACAGCAGGTCCCCCAGTTCGTCCTTGAGGTGATCGAGATCCTCACGCTCGATCGCGTCGGCCACCTCGTGGGCTTCCTCGATGGTATACGGCGCAATCGTGCGAAAGCTCTGCTCCAGATCCCACGGGCAGCCGTTCTCCGGGTCCCGCAATCGGTCCATGACCGCGAGCAGTCGATCCATGGGAGTGCGGGCCGTGTCTTGAGGCATCGGGAATTCCTTCGTTGTTACCGGGCAATGCACAATGGTAAGCCAGCGGGTAGCGTGACGTTGCCGGCGTCGCCGGTAAGGTCGTCAACTGGGTTTGAGCTCGACCTCCACTCGTAGACCGCCGAGCGGAGAGTTACTCGCCCTGATCTCGCCGTGGTAGCTCTCGACAATCCGCTGGACGATCGAAAGGCCCAACCCCTGCCCCTCGCCACGCTCGTCACCGCGAACCCCGCGCTGCAGCATCGCGCGAAACTCGTCGGCGCCCAGGCCCGACCCGTCATCGTCGATCGTCAGTTTCAGGCCGCTGCGCCGGGCCGTGGGCGAATGAGAATCCGCGCTGATCCGGACCCGGTTGCGGCCGTACTTGGCGGCGTTCTCCAGCAGGTTCCCGAGCACCTCCAGGAGGTCGCGTTCGGCCACGTTGGCGTTGAGAGACCGGCCTACGCGAGCCTCGAAACGCACGTCCGGATAGAGCTTCCGGAGCGTCCTGGTGACGCGCTCGACGGGCCCTGCCACGGCCAGAGGCGGCAGCATCGTGCGCCGGCCCGAGCGCGCGGCACGGTCCAGCTCGACGCGGATTCTCGCCTGCATCTGGCCGATGGCCTCGGCCAGTTCCTCGGCGTCCGGCGGCCTGCCGGCATCGAGCTGGGAATTGATCACGGCCAGGGGGGTCTTGAGCGAATGCGCCAGATCGCCGAGCGCACGGTGATACTGCTCGACGTTGGCGCGCTCGGTCGTCAGCAGCGCATTCAGGTTTTCGGTCAGCGGTGTCAGTTCTCTGGGGTAACGACCGGACAGCTGGTCGCGATGACCCGCCTCGATCTCCCGGACTTCCACGGCCACGCGCCGAAGTATTCCCAGCGGCTGAAATAGCAGGACCAGCTGGGCGATCAGCAGCACCAGCGCGGCCAGTCCCAGCCAGCGCCAGAGATCGCCGCGAAACGATGCCAGTGACTGCTCGATTCGGGCCGGATCTTCCGCCGCCCAGACCGAAAGATCGACGATTTCGCCGCTTGTCGTCTCCCAACCCAGTCCTATACGGTAAACGTACCACGGCAGTTCGACCGTGGGTGTTTCGAATCGCTCGCCGCCGCGCGGCACGATGCGTCGGGACACCGGAATTCCGATGCCGATGCTGGACGGGGAAAACCAGGACTCCTGGTCCGAGAACACCCCTGCGTAAAGACCGGACTGAGGTTGTGTCAGCCGTGAGTCGGCAGGCGCGCCCTCCCACGATAGCCGACCCGAAGAGTCGACCTCCAGCCCGGCCAGCACGACAAAGACAGCAGATTCCAGTCGCTCGCGCAACGCCGTCTGCTCGGCGGCGCGGTAGGCGCGGTCTACCGAAAGGCCGATCAGGATCATCGCCAAAAGCACGACCAGCAGCGCCGAAAGCGACAGTCGGAGCAGCAGCGAGGATGGTTTGCCCGGATTCACCATCAATCAATCCTAACCGGAAGTGGTGACCGCCGTCGGGGACGCGGCCCGAGCCGCTTACGCGTGCGTGTACGTGCGAATCCAATCTGCGTTCGCAGGGCCACACCAGCGGCGTATGTCGGCGTACCGCCGACGGAATTTTCCGGCTCGATGCGTCTGGGGCGGTTCGAATCAGTGGCGTCGGGGACGCTGCCTACGTCGGTTCGGAGGGCCGGGGGCGGATCAATCCCCGCTTCCGGGACTGAACCGGTAGCCCTGACCGCGCAATGTCTGAATCGGTTTCCATTTGCCCGCCGGATCGAGCTTCTTTCGGAGCCGGCCGAGGATGACTTCGATCACGTTGCTCTCGGGGTCGGCGTCGTCCTCGTAGAGGTGTTCGTTGAGCCGCATTTTCGACAACACCTGGTCCGGGTGCAGGACGAAATACTCTAGTAGCTTGTATTCGAACTGCGTCAGGTCCAGTGGCTCGTCACCAAGACTGACCTTGCGCGAAGAAAGGTTGATCGCAAGCGGCCCGAACTCGAGCTCGGAAGTGGCATGACCGCCGGCGCGCCTCAGCAAGGCATGCACCCTGGCGATCAGTTCCTCGGTGCGAAACGGCTTGGTCAGATAGTCGTCGGCGCCCGAATCCAGGGCTTCGACCTTGTCCTGCCAGTGATCGCGCGCGGTCAGGATGAGTACCGGAAAGCGCTTGTCGGCACGCCGGAGCTCCTTGACGACGTCCAGCCCGGATTTGCCCGGGAGGCCAAGATCGACGATCGCCAGATCCAAGGGGTATTCGACAGCGAAGTAGGCGCCCTCGACGCCATCGCCAACGGCATCCACGACAAAGCCCTCGCTTCGCAGGCGATCGGTCAGGTTCTCGCGCAGCGTTGTTTCATCTTCGAGCAGCAGGATGCGCACGGATCAGTCCCGGGCCGGCACGGTGATGGTCCTGACCACGCCGTCGCGCGTCAGGATGCGGATGACATAGAACTTCTTGCCGTTTCGTTCCACCACACGCGCCGAAACCACCTTTGCGTCGTTCTGGCGGGCGACGCGCTCGGCAACCTCGCGCAGACTGTCGGCAAAGGCAGACGGTGCCGGCAACGTCAATGCCAACACCAGACCGAGCAGCGTCGCCCGTGACAGTGCGACCAGTTTCTGGCGAATGGTGGTTTTGCGATTCACGACCACGATTCTACCGCTGCCGGCTTAATCGGTGCTGAACCATCATGATCATCCGTGGCAGATCGGCGACCCTTTGCGGCGGGAACGAGGCCCGGACCCTCGGCCTACGGCCAAAGAACGCTCCCTGTATCGGCCCTGCCTGGCAGCGACCGCCGCAGGTCGGCCCGGCGTGGCCGATGGTTTTTCGGTAAAAAAAAGGCCGCCCCGGGGGCGGCCTTTCGGTTTCAGTCAGAAACTGAAAATCAGGCTTTGGCTCAAGCCATCATGCGCCGGCCGGCAAATCCTGCAACCAGCAGCAGCATGAGGCTCATCACCACGAGACCCCAACGGCTCATGGTCGGAATGACCAGCGGCCGTCCTGTGACCGCGATGGTCGTCGAGAACGTGTCCGGGTCCGGCGCGGCCGTTACCGATGGATCGGTGACGGTGCAATCCAGCGTTTCGCTGAACGTGCCGATGCCCGGAGGCGTTCCCTGGAACGTCAGGGTCAGGTCCGGCGGAATCGTGACCGGGAAGGCAGGGACCGGATTGAACGCGATAACGCCCATGTTGTTGTCGGTCAGGGTGCAGTCGACTTCCAGGGGATCGGTACCGGTATTCGAGATGGTCATCGACCCGCTGGTCAGGGTGTTCGGCGGCACTGAACCGATGTTGAGCGTTCCGTCGAGCGCGCCTGCCGGCGAAACGGCAAACCCGGCATTGCTGGTGCCTTCGCAGGTCAGGTTGTAGACCTGGTCACCGTCATTGGTATTGACGGTCAACGTCGCCGGGAAGTTGCCGATCGACTGCGGGCCGCAGGTGACGTCCACCGAAGCGGTGCCGTTGGGCGCGTCTGCTGCCAGGGTTGCCGTGAACGGATCCGGCGCGAACGAATAGTTCGTGGTATCCGACAGCACGGCACCCGTGATTTCCAGTTCTGCACCAGCGCCGGTGCCAACCGAGCCTTCGTTACCGATATCGATCGTTTGCGGCGCAGACGTATCACCGTTCGCAATCTGACCGAAAGCGAGCGGACCGGGCACGGCCGGGTTGGACGTGTAGCCGGGTGCAACGTCGGAAATATCGCAGTTTACAGTCACGTCGATCTGGCCGGCTGCCACGGGATCGTCATACGTCAAACGAATGGTCTCCGAAACAACGCCACCGGTAGCAACGGAGTTGTCGCACTCCAGCGTAACCGTATCGGTTTCGCCGACAGTGATTGTGTTGTCAGCCAGACCCGTTAGGATTGAAATTTCGGCAGAATTACCCAAATCAGCAATAGCCGCGTTCAACGCGTCGCTTGCAGAACCATCCTGGATGTTGGTAACGTCAAACGAACCGGTGGGCGCAGTAGCATCGGCGGTCGAGCCGGAGATATTCACTGTAATCGGGCTGACGGCAACGTTCGGCGACAACCCTCGACAATCGAACGGATAGGTTTCGTCGCCCAATGGCAGATCAGCGTTATTGTCAACGGTCAATGTTCCGGTCTGAGGACCGCGACTCGTCGGCGTGCAGGTAAATGTCACATCCACGGTTGTTGTACCCCCGTCACCCGGCACTGCAGTTGGGAACATGGCGGGTGCCGTAACGTCGATTGTTGCGCCGGCACTGGCACCTCCGGTAGTCCCCTGGATGTTGAATGAAGTTCCATCGGTTTGTTCATTGGAAACGACAATGGTCTGGCCAGCAGTCGTCGAATTTACCACCGCGCTGCCAAAGTCGACATTCTCGCCGATTGCAGGGTTCGAGCTATACAGCGTAACGCCTGGACTCAGCGCGACCGATATCGTGCCAGGATCGGTGGTTCCAACGAGATCCGTGTCATCGAAAAAGACGTCAAAGGAAGAGCCTGCGGCTGCACCGGGGTCGATGGTGAAGGTGATTGGGCCAAAGGTCGTCGAGGCAACTGGCGTATTGGCGACGACGTTGGTCGGAAGCAGAATATAGCTTACGCAATCGAAGCCGACTCCAGGGTCAAATAATCCACAGCCGGCACTGCAGTTCACAGATGTATCTGTGGAAATATCCGGAGTGCTTGCATCGCACTGGCTGGCATCTACCGCAGAGACTTCGCTGGTCGGATAGATGAGACGCCAACTGGGCGTGCTGGTCGACCCGTCTCCGGTCAGTTCAATAAATACATCGACGTCGCCACCAGGGCTGCCATTGGCGTCAGTCGCGTTGAGGTCGACTTGTGCCATTACCGTCCCCGCAGAAAGCATTAACACTGATGCGGCAAAAATATCTCGAATTTTGTTCATTGCATTTCCCTATGTGTACATCACTGGATTTTTCAATGAGAAATCAGAAGCGCGAAGGTTCGCGCTTCTGATCTCGATCGACTCCATCTATTTCCTGAACATCTTTTAGTGACTCAGTCTAGTGGCTCAAGATTATGTGCTCTCATTCAATCTCGCCAACATCGACTTTTTCCAGAGCAAAATCCCCTTGGCCAGCACTTGCTGCAAGGTTTCGGCGATTTCCTGCAGATCTTTCAGGCGAAAAAATCACTGATCCAAGCAAGGTTGCCGGCAGCGCAGCATTCGTCGGGTGATACAAAATCACGCGAACCTCCCCATCCACCGCCCGACATCCACCATTGAAACCGTCGGGAAGGTCGGCAAGACACGCGCTGGTGTCTGCTGTCATGCCCTTGGGATACTTTACGATAAAGCTGATGGCCGACACGTCCTTGCCACCAGGCTCATATAGCATGGTCGCAACGCGGCCCTGCTGGATGGTATCGAAAATTACGGAAACTCCCTGATCTGAGAATTCCTGGGCTACCGCAACGTCAGAGCGCGCATCGAGCCGATTCTTGGATGCATCGTCCGCAAAAGATACAGCGGAAAAAAGCATGGACGTGCAAAGCGCCGCTGTCAATATTTTGATGACTCGTTTCATTTCAGTTCTCCGGTAAAACCAAATAGCGAAAAGGATTCATACGACATCCGAGCAATCATGGCCCGAGGAAGATGGATATCACGCAACTCAGATCCCCACCCCCAACAGAGCCGTTCTCATCACAGTCGGGCTGACCGATCGCCAATTGGCCGTTCAGAAACTCGTCGATAATATCACTCAGGTCACCGCCACCGACGCTCCCATTTGCGTCGGCATCACCACGAATGAGTCTCCCGATTTCGGTCGTGCGCCGAGACTCATAAGCATCGAAGCTCAACGTGCCGGCCGTGCCGAGCAGATTTCCCAGCCGAACTGATTGCAGCGCAGATCCCGTGTTGTTGAGCGTATTCTGCGCAACCGGTCCCTGACCGTTGACAGACAAGCTGATGACGCCGTTGCTGCTTCCCTGAGACCAGTCGATTTCGATCGACGTCCACGGGGTGGCGGAAGTCTGCTCGACTTCGACGGCCGTGGCATTGTCGATTAGCCTTACCCGACCGTCAGTTTCGAGGCGGACCGTGAACAGATTCCCCGTACCCGCATTGGTAGAGAAACCGCGATAGACCACGGCGGACTGGCCGGCCGCAAGATCATTGAGCACGTAGAAGCGTGCACGAATCCGATTGATTCCGCCTGGGCTTTCGTCCTGCACCCACGCGGTGGTCGAGGCTGCTGTCTCCATGCCGCAAAGCCCGGAATAACGGGCAATGGCGGAGGGACTGGCCGCCAAAACGCTTCCCGGCGTCGCGGTGTTGCTATTGGCATCCCAGTTGTCGACCGTGCAAGCCATCGCCGATTGCGCGGCCATCACGAGGCCGACCAGACCTCCGCCAGCCAGCCGAACAGCGAGCTTGTTGAATTTGAACTGTTTCATGAGGAGAGACTCCTTGATATTCACTTTTCAATTGCCAAATAGTAAGGGTGCCGACTGCCTGGCTGTTGCGGCGGCCGAAGACCGTTCAGATCCCGTGATCCGGAACCACCACCGTCCGGGCCGCGCCTGAATTTGCTTGATAATACAGCAGGAAACGAGCGAAATCCAGTAATTCCATCCATTCGGGCACCATCCCTGAAATACGCGCCGGAGAAACCCGCCGTCCGCGATTTCTTGCGTTTCATTTGTAGTAACGGGCAAAGCGAGCGATTCCTGTCACACGCGGTTGCAAAAACGACTTTTGCCGGTTTCGGAATCCGGGACACGGTTTGATTTCTTGCGCCCGGGGAAGATCAGAAGATTTCGCCGATACAGCATCTTAGAGAACCGCCGGCTTTCTCTATCTCATCCAGTTCAACGGCATGGACATTGAAGCCCCAGGCCTCCAGCCGGCGCTTTTTATCGGACGCCAGCG
>Ga0209944_1000314_pt1 | contig 21684 bp, 14 predicted proteins | sample SalPonR1_C_D2_MG_FD_185701 | JGI IMG/M metagenome (GOLD analysis project Ga0209944, IMG submission 185701) | Salt pond soil microbial communities from South San Francisco under conditions of wetland restoration - Salt Pond MetaG R1_C_D2_MG... ...
CCAAACCTGCTCCCAGCGCAGTCCAGGCGCTCCCGTCCCAAACTGCGATTCTGTTTACCTGAAGGGATCCCCCGTCCGACAAGAATAGCTGTGTAAAAAAGCCGCCGACATAAATATCTCCAGATACGGGGTCAACCTCTACTGCAGCAACAGTAGAGTTGAAAAAATCTTGGCCGATTCGAGACCAGCTGGAACCATCCCAGCGCGCAACGTTGGGAGCGAACTCGCTCCCCGCGCGGCTAAAACGACCCACAACAATCAAATCGCCATTCGGCGCAAAATCCATATCCCAGATTTCAGAGCCAACGGATGTACCCGGCGGGGACCCCAATGGCTCGAAAGTATTGGTTATGGGGTCCCAAACGGCAATATTGTTGACCACCACTTCATTGCAGGCGGTGAATTCTCCGGCAATGTAAATTTTTCCGCCGGGACCCTCTTCCAGCAGGTCGATGGAGCCATTACACCCATAGGGTACGCCGCCAAATCCTTTCCAAAGCCCGGGCACCGCATTTTCCACTAGTGCGAGGCGCGCAGCCTCGCTTGCCGATGCTTTAGGGTGCTCTGACTGAAGGCTACGGAAGTCCTCTTCGGTGAAAATGGTCTGCTTCTCCAAATTCACCTTTCTTTCGATAGAGTGATCTGAGAAAAAGCGCGTATTTTTAGTTTCGGCAACGATCTCTCGCGCTAGCATTGGCGTTGGCGCCAGGATCATGGCAACCACTACGAACAAAAGCATACTTCTTACAATCATTGAATTCCCCTTAGTTCCGATCAGCATTCGCAATCAGGGCGGAAATCCGCGATGATATTTTGCAGCGTTCAGTTGCTGCCCCTGTCACCGGCGAGAGACGGCTTTTAGAAGCTCCGGCCGCATTGCCGAAAAACTCTCGAAGCTGTCGATTCCGACTTGGACGCCCCAGTAACCGTAACATCCGTTCACAGAATCCGATTGAAATTTTGCGCCAGGTTATTGTAAAAATACGACAATGATTTGCTACAAACGACAGGGCTTTGACCCTGATCAAGATCAGCTTTGGTGAAAGGTCCTTCTCTGCGCCTCGACACATGAATTTCCTTGCCAGGAAGAGAATCCAGCCGCAAACCCACCTCGAGATGGCAGCGCCAGTCTTTTCCAGGCTCCGGGTCACCGCACGCATGGAAACCTTGCAAAAATCGGCCTTTGAAGTCGGCTCGGGCACGCACCGGGCAGCTGCGAAAACCTCGCAACATCAGGTAGTTCTGATGCGCGAGTTCGGAAGCTGCTCCGCGAGATCGAGATGATTTCTGATGCGCCGGGGACATTCCCCGAGGGTTCTGGAAACAGAGTGCGGGTTCGATTCCCGCCCCCGGCACCATCAAGCCTCGAATGACGGCGTCTTGTTCAGCGCGATCAGTTCTTCGGCAGTCATCGGGCGCGCGTAGTGGAAGCCCTGGCAATGCAACGGTCCGAGTCCCATCATCGCAAGGTGCTGATCGCGGGTTTCGATGCCTTCGAGGACCACGGTGAGATTGCGTTTTCGGGCCACTTCGATCATCGCCAGTACCAGGTCGACCTTGGGCGAGTCGGTGCCCAGGCCGGAGGTGAATGAGCGGCTGATCTTGACGCCCGAGATGGGCAGATGATGCAGGTAGGACAGGCTGCTGTAGCCTTCGCCCAGATCGTCGATGTAGATTTGAAAGCCCTCAGCGGCAAGCCGGTCGAGCTGTTTGCGGCGCGGGGTGGCAACGCTGCGTTCGGTCAACTCGAGCACGATCTGCGAAGACAGGATCCCGGCATCGACGAATCGATGCGATAGCAAGGCCGCCAGTTCGTCGCCGGCGAGTTCGTAGGCGGAAATATTGACCGCGAGCGTCCGCGATGGATCGGCGATCAGCCAGTCGGCGATTTCACCGGCAGCCAGGTCGACCATCATTATCGTCAGATCATGGATCAGTCCGTTGCTCTCGGCCTCGGCGACAAATTTTTCGGCCGAATCCAGCGATTCCGGGGCGCTTGGCCACCGGGCCAGCAACTCGACGCCGACGAGCGCTCCGTCCGGCATGGAGAATATCGGCTGGTAGACGGCACTCAGATCACGCCGGGCGATCGCGCGCTTGAGCCGATAGAGCGGGTTTCGTGAACGCAGCCGCATCGAATGGCCGAGAAGAAATACGGCCAGTCCGCTTCCGGCGCCGAGCGCGCCAAGCCCCATGGACTTCGACGAGACCAGGCTGAGCCTCGGTTCGGTCGAGCCGGCCTCGATGCAGAATCCATACCTTGGACTGCAATCGACGGTCGAGACCGAAATATCGGCCTCTGCGCGATCGGCGTGCAGGGGAAAGCGCGGGCCGTTCCGGGTACCCATCACCGTTACTGTGCGCACTGGCTGTGTATTCGACAGGTTGGCAATGAAACCAGGATCCACCAGCCCGTTGTAGTGGCCGACCTGCAATACCATTGTGAATTGGCCGGCCGAGATTCGAACCGGGCGGAACGCATATACCTGCAGACCGCCTGTCAGCACGAAATCCGGTTCACTGCTTCGTTGTGGTTGTTCGATAACGCCGATGGCTGTCGAGCACAGCAACGTGCGCTGGCTGACAAAGCCAATGTCGCGCAGATACTTCAGTTCGAACAGCACGCGTCTGAACTGCTCCAGCGATTCATTCGAACACCGCGGCATCTTGCTGGCTTCTATTTCCCGCCCAAGCGCCAGGAACTCGTCCATGACAAGATCGAGTCGCTCGACGATCTGCCGGTTGGCCGATGCCAGGCGCGCCCGCGCATCGGATTCCTCGGTCGCGATCCCCCACTGGACGGCTACGGCGGCGGCGGAAACGGCGAGCACGACGGCCGCGACAAACGGCGCGAGTCGCTCATACAGCTGCGAAAAAATGCTCAAGGCGCGCACCGCAGTAGTGTCCCGTCGCGGAAGCGACGTGAAGCGGCGAAAGCGATGACCGGGCAACGATTCACTCTTTCGGCCTCTCTTGGGCTTGATCTGCAATGGCTGCAGGGCCCACCGAAGATGAGAACATTCTCCAGGACCTGTCGGCCTGACAAGGGCCGCCCGGATCCCGATATCGCGCGTTCAGGCCGGCGGCTGCCGGCCGGTTCAGAGGCCCCGCGCTACGCGGAACCCGACGCGGGCATCCGTTGAAGTATCCGGACTCGACAGACGAAACGCCGAGCGGCTCATGGCCGGCGTGCTGCTCCAGGACGCACCACGAATCACGCGTCGATCGCACCCCGGATTGACCCATGCGCTGCCGTCATCGGGGGCTCGCACGTAACTGTCGTGCCAGCAGTCCTGCACCCATTCCATCACGTTGCCACCCATGTCGAACAGGCCGAACGGATTTGCTGCCAGCGATCCGACCGGGGCGGGACCCCAGTAACCGTCCTCGTAGCGTCGAAACGCCACGGTCCATTGACGCCTGTCGGTGAACTGGTCGCCGTCGCCGGTCACGTTCTCGACGGGTTCATCGGGAGAGCCGTTGCCCCACCAGTAGGGCGATTGCGAACCCGCGCGCAACGCGTATTCGAACTCCGCCTCGGTCGGCAGTCGATACGGACGGTCGGTCGTTTCGGCCAACCACTCTGCATAGGCGGCAGCATCATTCCAGGAAACGTGAATCACCGGCAACGAGTCGTCGGCCGGATCGCCAAGGTAGTTGTCTTGCCAGGTCACTCGCCTGCGCTCTGCAACCCGACCGGAGCCGGACATGTAAACCCGGGAAGCGCCGCTCTGTTCGGCATCGGTTTCATACCCGGTCGCTTCGATGAAACGCCGGAATTGACCGACCGTCACTTCGTTGCGGGACAGTGCGAATCCGCGATCGAAGGTCACCCGGAATCGCGGCCCTTCGTTGTCGACCCGGTCGTCCTCGCTCTCGGGCGACCCCATCATGAAACTGCCAGCGGGAATGACCACCATCACCGGACCGTAGGCATCGCCGCCGCCCAGTCCATCCTGGAACAGCTGACCGGGTTCGAAGCCGCTGTAGCGGACCGCATCGTCGAGCGATCGGCGCAGGCGGTCGACCTGGCCCTGGGCCACACCCATGCCGATCAGTTGAGTGACGAGGTCCTCGGCACGGTCGAAACTTCCCTGATCGATAGCCTGGCGGGTCTCGTTTATGAGCGCTCGCTGCCGGTCCTCACGCGCCGAGCTGATCGCTGCTCGACGCTGATCGATCGACTCGCCTTCGAATTCCAGCTCTTCGGCACGGCTCAGCAGCGCCTCGGCACCTTCGAAGTTGCTCTCGTCCAGGAGTTCGTCGATGCGCCCGAAAAGCTGAGCGCGCACCGCTTCGAGACCTTCACCTGCGGCTTCGTTGTCCGGATCGATTGTTTCAGCCTGCTGGAAGAGCACCCAGGCCGAGGCATCCGCCGGCTGGACCAGATTGCCGGTGGCCAGCGCTTGATTCGCCAGGCCCAGAAGACGCTGGAGCTCGGCAAGACGCTCGACTTCCGCTTCAACTTCATCGACGATGCCCCGCTCGTCATCGAATTCAGCAATGACATTGGCAAACCGCGTTGCCAGCTCCATGTCGCCATTGGCCATGGCCTGACGTGCTTCGGCCTCGACTTCATCGAGCAGATCGACCAGTTCCTGCTCGATCTCGGGATTGTCCGGCACGAACGCGCGGCGAGCAAGAATGTTCTGCAGTCGGTCGTCCATGACGGGATCGGGCAGCGAGACATCCGGTTGCTCGGAAACCGGCGCGACCGGCATGTCGATCTGGGGAATGTCCATCGAAAATTCCGAGGAACCCTCACCGATCACATCTCCCAGACGCCGAACGCCTCGGGTCTCTTCGACCTCTTGTTCACTTCCCGCCGACTGCTGCGCTTCGGCCTCACCCTCCTGAGCCGATGCGTGAATCGGCGCGATGCAAAGCGCCATGCCGGTGGCAATAGACAATAGCCAGAACTTCATAGACAACCAACCTTGCTTGGGGAACGATAAAGTAGGATCCGCCGGTGCTTGCTCATTTCATTCGGCTTGACTCTCCCTTTCGATTAACATAACTGATCGAACCTGATACGACAAGGCCAGCGGCCTGCACGACAATAAAAAAACCGTTCAAGGGCCAGGGTTCACGCGAACCATCTTCATTGGATCAAAATGCTAAAGGCAAAAACGCATCTTTTAAGCGAACCCGGTCACATTTCATCGCATTGCGACCGCATCATCAATGCCGATGCGATTGGCGTTGATACCGAGTTTGTTCGTGAACGCACTTATTTCCCCATCCCCGGATTGCTGCAGTTCAGCGATGGCGTAGAGGCCTGGCTGGTCGATCCGGTCGTGCTGAAAGACGAGCCGGAACTCCAGACGCTGGTCGCCACGATCATGCAGGATGTCTCGACGCCAAAAATACTGCACAGCACCGGCGAAGATCTCGAGATCATCGACATGACGGGTCACGCTCAGCCAAACCCGCTTTTCGACACTCAGCGCGCTGCGGCATTGCTCGGTTGGCCGCTGCAGATCAGATACGAACTGCTTGCCAGAGATCTCCTTGGCATAGAATTCCCCGGCGGACTCGCTCGCAACGACTGGTGCCGCCGACCGCTGCCGGAGGCATGGATAGAATACGCGGCCAATGACGTCATCGCGCTTCCGAAGATGCGCGAGGTTCTGAGTGACAAGCTCGAAAAGGCCGGACGGATTGAATGGCTGCTGGAGGATTGCCGACGCATCGTCGATCGCCAGAGCCGGGAGCGGGCGCCGGAAATTCGGATCAAGGGTGCGGTTGCACTATCCGATGAAGAACTCGAGCGGCTCGCGCGCCTGGCGCGCTGGCGCGAGCAGCAGGCGCGACAGCGCGACCTTCCTCGCGGATTCATCGTTTCCGATCCTGCCCTGCTTGCGCTGGCAAGAAGAGGCGCGGTGCGCGATCGCGATTTCGATCAGCTGGACGACGGGCGACGTCGGATAGGCAAGCGCGACCAGGCAGCCATCATCGAACTGCTTGAAGCCGACCCGGTCGACTACACACGCCCGGCGGAGCTGCAATTGCTGACCGGCGAGCAGCGCGCACGAATCAAATCCATGCAGGCTGAGGTCAGAGCGATCGCCGACGAGCTGGACATCGAACCGGCAGTCATTGCCAGCAAGCGCGACCTGACCCGCTTGGTTCTCGGCATGAAGTGCGACTGGATGGACGGCTGGCGCGGCGATCTTCTGGCAGATTTCAGTGACTGAACAGCCAATATGCAAAACCGGCACGCAGACGAGGTACCGCTCGGTTGTTCGAAGCTGGCGCGGTCTATTTGCTACCATTCACAATTGCTCCAGAAACGGCCCCGGTAGCTCAGAGGATAGAGCAGCCGCCTCCTAAGCGGCAGGTCGCAGGTTCGACTCCTGCCCGGGGCGCCATCGGCCTGCTGCTCATACGGTAGCCGGAACGTTGCCGGGATGGCCCGGCGGAACATCTGCGCAAAGATCGATGGTTATTTCGTTTCGCCTGGCGGCTTCGGCAAACGAGTTCCGGCAAGCCGACCCGATACCCCAATTGAATCCGGAGGAAGTGCCCATGGGAATTTTACAAGGCAAACGCGCGTTGATCGTTGGCGTGGCCAGTCCACGTTCGATTGCATGGGGAATCGCCGAAGCGATGCACCGCGAAGGTGCGGAACTGGCATTCACTTACCAGAACGACAAGCTGAAATCACGCGTGGACAAGATCGCCGAGCAGACCGGGTCGAACCTGGTGATGCCGCTGGACGTCGCCGAAGATGACCAGATCGATGCGGTTTTCGAGCAATTGCGCGCCAGTTGGGGACAACTCGACATCATCGTGCACGCGGTCGGCTATGCGCCGCGGGACCAGATCGAAGGCGAGTTCGTCGATTCGGTGACGCGCGAGGGTTTCCGGATTGCCCACGACATTTCCAGCTACAGCTTCGCGGCGCTGGCCAAGGCAGGGAAACCGCTGATGGCCGGCCGAAACGGGGCGCTGCTGACGCTGAGCTATCTGGGGGCTGTTCGTGCCATGCCGAGCTATAACGTGATGGGTCTGGCGAAAGCCTCGCTGGAAGCCTCCGTGCGCTATCTTGCTCACGGCCTCGGTCCCGATGGAATCCGCGTCAACGGTATTTCCGCCGGACCGATCAAGACGCTGGCAGCCTCCGGCGTATCGAAATTCCGCTCCATGCTCGCCCACGTCGAGGAAACGTCACCGCTCAGACGCAATGTATCGACCGAAGACGTCGGCAACGCCGCCGCTTTCCTGTGCTCGGACATGGCGGCCGGTATCACCGGCGAGATCACTTACGTGGATGCCGGGTATAACATCGTCGGCATGGCGGGCCTGGAATAAACCTCCGGAAAACTACTGCGCGGGCGCCTGACGGCGTCCGGCATTTTCTTGTGGCCGGGGATCAGTAGTCGGTAGCCGAAAAACCCGGATCGAGCCCGACCACCGACTTCTGGTAAATCATCGCTTGCAAGGCAAGCTCCTACACCTGTAGCGGGTTGGGCTGTCTAGCGGCGACCCGGAGCTCTTCTACGGTTGCAGGAGCCGGCCTTGCCGGCGAAATGATCTGCCGACTTCCGTCCTTCAGAGCCGCTGCTCGATCACGTTGATCTCGGCGTTCTCTCGCAACCACTGAAGCAGCCCTTCGAATTCGCGAGACGAGCGCGCGAATCGAATCTGCTGGCGGGCGCTCTGGCGTTGAGCGTCATCGGCATCGGTCGGCGAACCCGGCGTCACATCCTCAAGACGGACCAGCACCCAGTTGTTACCGCTGGGAATCACTTCGAACTCGTTTGCTTCGGCAGCCGGCCTGGGCATGCTGAACAACTCGTCCAGAACCTGGCTGCCCAATTCGAAGCTGCGGCGCGTTGCTTCCTGCTGCTGAAGGTCCAGTTCCTCGGCTTCGGCGATCTGCTCCAGCGTCTCGCCGCCGTTTTGGATCCGCTCGACCAGGTCGGCCGCATAAGCGCGCGCCGCTTCGCGTGCGGCATCGCGCGCAAGCCGACTCCGAATCTCGTCGGCCACGTCCTCGAGCGGGCGCGGCTCGGACGGCTGGTGCTCGGTGACGCGCACGACCACGGCGTGATTGGGGTCGATCTCGACCGGTTCCGAAGCCTGGCGCTCGACCAGTACAAGATCCGAAAAAACGGCGTCGAGCACGCGCGGATTGGCCATCAGGCCCTCGGCGCTGAAGCGCGAGAAGGGTCCGGCCTGCTGAAGCTCGAGCCCGAGGTCCTCGGCCACCGCTTCCAGCCCGGTGGGGTCGGCATAGACCAGGTCGATCAGGCGCTCGCTCAGTTCGATGTAGAGATCGTCGGCGCGTTCCTCGCGGACTTCCTCCAGGATTTCGGCCCGGGCTTCTTCAAAGGTCTGTCCGCGCGGCGCCTCGATCTCGTCGAGTCGGATCAGGTGCCAGCCGAATTCGGTTTCCACCGGGCCGGCGATTTCGCCCGTCTGCAAGTCGTAAAGCGCGTCTTCGAATTCGGGCATCATGACGTCGGGTTCGATCCAGCCCAGGTCGCCGCCCTGGCCGGCCGACCCTGGATCGTCGGAATACTCGGCGGCCAGTTCGGCGAAGTCTTCGCCGTTTTCAAGCCGCTCCAGAAGTGTCTGCGCAAGCGCCCTGGCCTCTTCCTCGGTGCGCTCCGCACCGGCAGTAATCAGGATATGCGAAGCCCTGCGCCGCTCCGAGGTCATGAACCGTGCCTGCGTGGCTTCGTAGCGTTGCCGCAACACGTCCTCCTCGATTTCCAGGGATTCGGCCATGTCGCGCGTATCGAGCTCGATGTATTCGACGCTCACCCGCTCCGGGCGCATGAACTGGCCCTGATTCTCGTTGTAGAACGCCTCGATTTCACTGTCGGTGATCGAGACCTGATCGTCGAACGCCTGGCTCTGAATGGTCGCATAGGAAATCTGGCGCGTTTCCATCTGGACGCGCAGCCAGCGGTCGACATCGGCGTCGGTCACGATCACCGAACTGGAAACCGCCGCGGGCAGTTCCTGAAGCAGGAGATCGGCGGCAAGCTCGCGCTCGAAGGCGGACGCGCTCTGACCGCTGGCGGTAATCCGCTGACGGTAGATTGCCGGGTCGAACCGGCCGTCGACCTGAAACGCCGGGACGTTGCGGATGACGTCTGCAATGGTGTTGGCGCTGATCGCCATGCCCATCGACTGGGCGTGCTGGAGCAGCAGGCGACGATCGATCATGTTCTCCAGGAAGTCCCGCCGGGCTTCCGGCCGATTGGCCTGGAGTTCGTCGTAGGCCTCGCCCTGCTGCTGACGGAGCTGCGCGCGGTATCGCGAAAATTCGGCCTGGAATTCCGAAACCTTGATTTCGTAGTCTCCGACCTTGGCGACCGCATCCTGGGGCACGCTCTGGACGTAGCTGTCGAGACCGAAAAATACGAACGGAACGGCCAGCAATCCGAGGATGAAGATCGCAACGATACCGGTTACCCGGTCACGAATGGCTTGCAACATAAGATTCGCTTCCTGCGCATGCAGATTGTAAGACGCGTCGCTTGATTCCGGATGAGGTTGGACCAGCGGACGCTCAGGGTTTCAGCGCCCATTACCTGCGCCGCGCGCACCAGAACAGCGCATAGTTTACCTGCTTCAGGCGAGCCGAACGCAGCGACTGACGCGGGATCGGGATTCGATCGGCTTGCGTCTCGGGATTGCCGAGCGTTCGCTGGATGACAGCCTCATCAGCAAAAAATCGGGGCGCCGATTGCGGCGCCCCGATTCTGGTGTTGGCGGAGTGGACGGGACTCGAACCCGCGACCCCCGGCGTGACAGGCCGGTATTCTAACCAACTGAACTACCACTCCTTGTACTTCTGGTGGGTGCTGACGGGCTCGAACCGCCGACCCTCGCCTTGTAAGGGCGATGCTCTCCCAACTGAGCTAAGCACCCGGGACGTCAAGCCCCTTATTTTATCGCGTCTTTGAACGCTTTACCAGCCTTGAACGAAGGTGTTTTCGACGCCTTGATCTTGATCGTCTCGCCCGTAGCCGGATTGCGGCCCGTGCGAGCGGCGCGCTTCTTCACGGAAAACGTTCCGAAACCGATCAGAGAAACCGTGTCTCCCTTTTTCAGTGTCTTGGAAATCGAATTGATCATCGCATCCAGTGCGCGACCCGCGTCCGCCTTCGTCAGGTCGGCTTGTTCCGCAATGGCTTCAGTAAGTTCTGATTTATTCATAGTTTCATCTGCTCCAGATACATTCTGTGTTGTTAGCTCGCGACTCCCCTATTATTCTGATGCGGCCAGCCGGGCTTCCCCACTCCGACCTGCCTCAGCCCCGATGGTATACCACCGGAACAGGCGCATCAACCAGGGATTCGCAACGAATCCAGCGTTGCTTCCCGGCGAATCGCCGGCGCTGATTTTTGGAGAGTATTCCCCCAACAGCCTAAAGCGATTGAGAAGTATATCCGAAATTCTGCCGCGCGCCGATACCAATACGACGAGAATTCCAGGCAAAACCCGCGGCGGCCGTCGTCCAGCCGCTCACGGATCGCGAACCATCGTCAGTGCGCCCGGGTCACCTGGTCTGTCGCTTCGGCCTTGCTGCCGGCGGCGGTAGGTACGGCATCGGCATCGGGCTGCGAGACCAGGGCGATTTCCAGCACCTCGTCGATCCACTCGACCGGCCGAATGTCGAGATCCTTCTTGATCTTGTCGGGAATCTCGACCAGATCCTTTTCGTTTTCCTTCGGAATCAGCACCGTAGAGATGCCGCCGCGCAATGCCGCCAGAAGCTTTTCCTTCAGGCCGCCGATCGGCAGCACCCGGCCTCTTAGCGTGATCTCGCCGGTCATCGCAACATCGGCCCGTACCGGGATGCCGGTAAGCACCGAGACCAGCGCTGTCACCATGGCAATACCCGCGCTCGGGCCGTCCTTGGGCGTCGCGCCTTCGGGCACGTGCACGTGGAGGTCTCGCTTCTGGTGAAACTCGGCATCCAGGCCAAGCGCGTCGGCGCGCGAGCGCACCACCGACAGGGCGGCGGTGACCGACTCCTGCATCACCTCGCCGAGCTGCCCGGTCTGGGTCAGCTTGCCCTTGCCCGGCACGGCGTTGGCCTCGATCTGGAGCAACTCTCCGCCGACCTCGGTCCACGCCAGACCGGTGACCTGACCGATCTCGTCGCGCTCTTCGGCACGGCCGAAACGGAACCGGCGCACGCCCAGGTACTTGTCGAGATTGCGGGTGGTCACCTGGCGCTTGTCCAGCTTCTTTTCCAGGCTCAACTCCTTGACGACCTTGCGGCAGATCTTGGCCAGTTCGCGCTCGACGTTTCGAACCCCCGCTTCGCGGGTGTAGTAGCGAATGATGTCGGTGATCGCGGTGTCGCTGACGCTGAGTTCGTCTTCCTTGAGGCCATGCTGCTCCATCTGCTTGGGCAACAGGTACTTGCGCGCGATGTTGAGCTTTTCATCCTCGGTATAGCCCGGAATGCGGATGATTTCCATCCGGTCGAGCAGCGGCGCCGGAATGTTGAGTGAATTCGCGGTGGCCAGGAACATCACCTCGGAAAGGTCGTAGTCGACTTCCAGGTAATGATCGCTGAAGGTGTTGTTCTGCTCCGGATCGAGCACTTCCAGCAGCGCCGACGACGGGTCGCCGCGGAAATCCATGCTCATCTTGTCGAGTTCGTCGAGCATGAACAGCGGATTGCGCGTGCCCACCTTGGACATGTTCTGGACGACCCGGCCCGGCATCGAGCCGATGTAGGTGCGGCGATGGCCGCGAATTTCGGCCTCGTCGCGCACACCGCCCAGGCTCATGCGGATGAATTCGCGCCCGGTGGCGCGCGCAATCGAGCGGCCCAGCGACGTCTTGCCGACGCCGGGCGGACCGACCAGGCACAGGATGGGACCGCGGAGCTTCTTGACCCGTTTCTGCACCGCCAGGTATTCGAGAATGCGTTCCTTGACCCGCTCCAGACCGTAGTGGTCGGCCTCGAGGATATCTTCGGCCGCCTTGATGTCGTGACGCACCTTGCTGCGCTTCTTCCACGGCACGGCCAGCATCCAGTCCAGGTAGTTGCGCACCACCGTGGCCTCGGCCGACATCGGTGACATCATCTTGAGCTTGTTGAACTCGTTGCGGCACTTCTCCAGCGCTTCCTTCGGCATGCCGGCCTTGTCGATCTTCTGCTCCAGATCGCCCAGGTCGTTGCCCGACTCGTCGAGATCGCCGAGTTCCTTCTGGATGGCCTTCATCTGTTCGTTCAGGTAATACTCGCGCTGGCTCTTTTCCATCTGGGTCTTGACCCGGCCGCGAATACGCTTCTCGAGCTTGAGCACGTCGATCTCACCCTCGATCAGCGCCATCAGGCGCTCCATGCGCTCGCGCAGATCGGCGGTTTCGAGAATCTGCTGCTTGTCCTCGATGCGGATGCCGAGGTGAGCGGCGATGGTATCGGCCTGACGGCTTGGATCATGAATCCCGGACAGCGTCGTCAGCAGTTCCACCGGAATCTTCCGGCTGAGCTTGACATATTGTTCGAAAAGGCTGAGCAGGCTGCGTGCAGTCACGTCCAGCGCTTCGGTATCGTCGTCGTCGGCCGCCGGTACGGCCTTCCAGCTGCCGGCCAGGTAGCCCTCGTCTTCATTCAAGCCCGTAACGCGCACGCGCTCCACGCCCTCGACCAGTACTTTGGTGGTGCCGTCGGGAAGTCGCAGCATCTGAAGAATCGTCGCCAGCGTACCGTATTCGAACAGATCCTCGGGCGACGGCTCTTCGGTCTCGGGGCTTTTCTGCGTGATCAGCAGAATACGCTTGTCGACGTTCATGGCCTCATCGAGCGCACTGACGGAACGCTCGCGCCCCACGAACAGCGGGATGACCATGTGTGGATAGACAACGACGTCGCGCAGACTGAGTACGGGCGTCGGCTGGCGCGTCGATTCGACGGGCAGATCAGGTGTTTTGGAGCTTGCCATCAATATTTCTCATAGGGCGCCATTGCGCGCCGCGTATCGGGGTTCAGACTGGGATATTGGCGCCGTTACAGGCCGATTCAAGCGCCTGGACCACATTGACGGGCCCGGGGCGATTCGAGCGGGAGCGGTTTAAGAGTCTCCCGAAGCCCGCTTGTTGCCCTCGAAAATCATGTACGGCTTGGCCTCGCCGTTGATCACCGCCTCATCGACCACGATCTTGACCACGTTTTCGGTCGAAGGAAGGTCATACATGCTGTCGAGCAGCACATTCTCCATGATCGTCCGGAGGCCGCGTGCACCGGTCTTGCGGGCCATGGCTTTCTGGGCGATCGCACTCAGTGCGTCATCGCGCACTTCCAGCTCGCAGTGCTCCATTTCGAAAAGCTTCTTGAACTGCTTGACCACGGCATTCCTGGGCTCGACCAGAATGCGCACCAGCGAATCCTCGTCGAGTTCACGCAACGTGGCGACTACGGGCAGGCGGCCGACGAATTCCGGGATCAGGCCGTAACGGATCAGGTCTTCGGGTTCCACCGTGGCGATCAGATCCGAAGGGCTATAGTCGCTCTTACCCTTGACCTGGGCCCGGAAACCGATGCCGGCGGCCTCGGAGCGGTCCTGAATGACCTTGTCCAGCCCTGCGAAGGCGCCGCCTACGATGAACAGGATGTTGCGGGTATCGACCTGCAGGAACTCCTGCTGCGGATGCTTTCTTCCGCCCTGCGGCGGCACCGAGGCCATGGTGCCCTCGATCAGCTTGAGCAGTGCCTGCTGCACGCCTTCGCCGGAAACGTCGCGAGTGATGGACGGATTCTCGGCCTTGCGCGAGATCTTGTCGATCTCGTCGATGTAGACGATGCCCGTCTGGGCCTTTTCAACGTCGTAATCGCATTTCTGCAGAAGCTTCTGAATGATGTTCTCGACGTCTTCGCCCACGTAACCGGCTTCGGTCAGGGTGGTCGCATCGGCAATCGTGAACGGGACGTTGAGCATGCGCGCCAGCGTTTCGGCCAACAGCGTCTTGCCCGATCCGGTCGGTCCGATGAGGAGAATGTTGCTCTTGGCCAGTTCCACGTCCTCGCGATGCTTGTGGGACTCGAGTCGCTTGTAGTGGTTGTAGACCGCGACCGAGAGCACGCGCTTGGCCTGGGGCTGGCCGATCACGTATTCGTCGAGAAATTCGTGGATTTCCTTCGGCGTGGGCAGCCGCTCACGCTCGCTCATGCTGGCGTCTTCGAGCTCTTCCCGAATGATGTCGTTGCACAGCTCGACGCATTCATCGCAGATGTAGACACTCGGGCCGGCGATGAGCTTGCGCACCTCGTGCTGACTCTTTCCGCAGAAAGAGCAGTACAAGACCTTGTTATCGCTGGAAGTTTCGCTCATGACTCTCGTTTCGGGCAATTTCGACCCAAATGGTAACCCAAAACGGCAAGCGCGGCGTCAAGCCCGACGCCGTTTACGCGGGGAAACCAGGCGTCAGGACTTGTCGGCTTCGATTTCGCGGCTTTCCAGAACGTGGTCGATCAGACCGTAATCGGCGGCCTCGCCGGCCGACATGAACTTGTCTCGGTCGGTGTCCTGCTCGATGGTCGCCAGATCCTGGCCGGTATGGTGCTGGAGAATCCGGTTGAGCTGATCCTTCATTTTCAGGATCTCTCGCGCGTGGATGTCGATATCCGACGCCTGGCCCTGGAACCCGCCCAGCGGCTGATGGATCATCACGCGCGAATGCGGCAGCGCGTAACGCTTGTCCTTGCAGCCCGCCGCCAGCAGAAGGGCACCCATGCTGGCGGCCTGGCCGATGCACATGGTCGACACGTCTGGCTTGACGAACTGCATGGTGTCGTAGATGGCCATTCCGGCCGTCACCGAACCGCCCGGAGAATTGATGTAGACGTTGATGTCCTTCTCGGGATTCTCGCTCTCCAGGTACAGCAGCTGGGCCACGATCAGGTTGGCCGCGTAATCCTCGACCGGCCCGACAATGAATATCACCCGCTCCTTCAGGAGCCTGGAATAAATATCGTAGGCACGTTCGCCGCGAGCAGACTGCTCGACGACCATGGGGACCAGGTTCAACGCCCGTTCGTTCATGCAGATTCCATAAGTTGCTTGAATGACATTTCCTTGTCGCTGACGCTTGCATTGTCAAGCACCCAGTCGACGACCTGCTCCTCGAGCACCGAATTTTCAATCTGTCCAACCAGCTGCTGATTCTGGCGGTAAAGCTCGATGACTTCCGAGGGGTTTTCGTAGGTTTCGGCAATTTCGGCAATCCGGGCCTGAACCCGATCGGCGTCGATTTCCAGCTTGTGCTGACGCGCGATCTCGGCCAGCAGAAACCCCAGACGTACCCGGCGTTCGGCACCCGGACGCAATTGTTCTTCCGGCAGGCTGACCTGTTCCCCGTACTGCTGACGCAGCTGCGCCTGCATCTGCTGGAGTTCCTGGCGCACGGCAGATTCCGGCAGGCTGAAGTCCGCATAGCGCTCGGCCAGACCGTCGGTGACGGCCTTCTTGAGCTGGTTGGTACGCGCACCACGCATTTCGCGTTCCAGGTTCTTGCGCACATCCTTGCGCATCTGCTCCATGCCGCCGTCGATACCGAACGACTTCGCGAATTCATCATCGGCCTCGGGCATTTCGGAGGCTTCGACGGCGTTGACCCGGAGCGTGACCTCGGCGGTCTTGCCGGCCAGGTCGGGGTCGCCGAAATCTTCCGGAAACTCGAGTTCCACGGTCTTGTCGTCGCCCGCCTCGAGTCCGGTCAGCGCCTGCTCGAAAGCTTCGAACATCGCGCCGCTGCCAAGCACCGGCTGCAGCTTGTGCTCGCCCGCTTCCGGAATGCGCTGATCGCCGACCCGGGCATGAAATTCGACGCTGACGCGGTCACCGTCGGCGGCGGCACGTCCGGCGGCCGACCAGTTGCGACGCTGTTCGCGCAGCGTCCTGATCATGTCGTCGACGTCGCTTTCGGCAATTTCGACAACCGGACGCTCGATATCCAGGTCCGACACTTCGATCTCCGGCAACTCCGGAAACACTTCGACCTCGGCAACGAATCGGAATGCGCCACCCTCGGCGCTGTCTTCCGGATTCATGCTGGATACGCCGGCAACGCGCAGCTCCTGCTCGGTGATGGCTTCCTGAAGCGCGTTCTGCATGGCTTCCTGAAACACTTCCTGGCGCACCTGGGCACCGTAGCGCTGACGGACCACATTCATTGGCACCTTGCCGGGACGGAAACCCTTGAGACGCACCTGGCGACGGAGTTCGTCTAGACGGCCGGAAACCTTCTGATCAATCTGGTCGGTCGGCAATTCGACCGTCAGGCGGCGACCGAGGTCGCCGGTTTTTTCCATCGATACCTGCATTGGGGATTCAACTCGCTTATTAGTCTCAAGGAATCAACGTCATGAATCCATGCTATTGATTCATGCCGCATCCAGCGCCAAGGGCTCGCGACGAGAATCGCGCTGGAAGCAAATGGTGGGCCGTGTAGGACTCGAACCTACAACCAATGGATTAAGAGTCCACTGCTCTACCAATTGAGCTAACGGCCCGTTGTGCCTATACCGGCTCGCATTGTCTTTTCGGCGCGCTCGCCGAACCAACCGCAAGCAATTCGTCACGGACGCTATGGCCGGATACGGCCAGCCGTGCCTGTCTCCACTGGATCGTTCCAACCGGCCCAATGGATGAAAATGGGGTGGACGATGGGATTTGAACCCACGACCGCTGGAGCCACAATCCAGTGCTCTACCCCTGAGCTACGCCCACCATTGTAAAACCTTAAAACCTTCCCTTCCGAAGTGCCGATTCCAAAGTACCAAACGCGGCTTGCGCAACCGATTCCGGTGGCGCGCCTGGCAGGACTCGAACCTGCAACCCTCGGCTTAGAAGGCCGATGCTCTATCCGGTTGAGCTACAGGCGCAAATCCCGCTCATCCAGTTCCGCTGCCGACCGGTCCAGAGCACGCGCTCCAAACCTGGCCGACCCGCTGCCGAGCTTCCGCGGCCGACTTCGACCGACCGATCAGAGCGCTGTGACGACGCTCCACGCAGCTGGTCGGGGTGGCAGGATTCGAACCTGCGACCTACTGCTCCCAAAGCAGTTGCGCTACCAGGCTGCGCTACACCCCGGCTAGCCGTCTAGTATCGCCGATTTTCACCTGCAGGGTCAATGTTATTTGGTCGATTTGCCGAAAATTCGCCGATCGACGAGCGTAGAAGCAATCACTCCGGGAGATTCGCAGCGCAGTTTTCAAGCGTTACCGTACTCGTCACCGGCGTCGGTCAGGTAGGTGTTTTTCAGACGTACATAGTGCTCGGCCGAATACTTCAGCATTGCCAGTTCCCGATCGCTCAATCGTCGCACCGGCTGCGCCGGCCGGCCACGAAACAGCCAGCCGGATTCCAGGCGCTTGCCGGGGCTGACCAGACTGCCGGCCGCCAGCATCACGTCGGATTCCAATTCCGCACCGTCGAGCACCAGCGCGCCCATGCCCACCAGGCAGCGGTCGCCGATGGTGCATGCGTGCAGCACCGCCGCGTGACCGACCGTGACGTCCTCGCCGACCACCAGCGGTATGCCGCCCGGCGAGTAGGGGCCGTCGTGAGTCACGTGGCCGATTACCGCATCCTGAATGTTGCTGCGCGCGCCGATCTCGATGCTATTCACGTCCCCGCGCAAGACCACGTTTGGCCAGATCGACACGTCATCGCCGAGTTTGACCGATCCAATTACCGTGGCCGCCGGATCGACCCAGACCCTGGCGCCGAATTCAGGTGCCACCTGGTTGAACGCTCTCAGCGTTAATCCCATCACACTTCCTCCAAATTCCCCGGCACCGGCCGGTAGAGTTTATTCACAATGTCACATGACAGTCAAAAAACAGCGGCTTGGTGAAATTTTGCCAGCCTTTAAATCAGATAACAACTCTAAACACATGATATTCATATATATTTATTATGTGATCTATTATTGACCAATCCGCAACGGCTACGCTGACCAGCGCGCTGCAACGCAAGCAACCCCGCTTACGCACAAGGTTATCCACAGCTTTTGTGGATAACGCACCGGCAACACCCGGAAGCAGGCCCCGGTACAATAACGCACTCCTGAACCCCGGCATTTCGACCAACCCGAGCCATGCGCGCCCACATCGAAGAACTGATCCACCAGGCTGTGGGTTACCTCAAGCGGGAAGATAGGTTGCCCCGCGAAGTCGAACCCGCATTTCAGGTCGATCAGCCGCGCGATCCCGAACACGGCGACTATGCCTGCAACGTTGCGCTGGTGCTGGCCAAGGCCGCGCGCCGCAAGCCGCGCGAAATCGCAGAGATGATCGTGGCCAAGCTGCCGACGTCCAAGCGGGTGCGCCAGGTCGATATCGCCGGCCCGGGCTTTCTCAACTTCTTTGCCAGCGATCATCACCTGCGCTCGGTCGTGCGCGAAGTGCTGTCGGCAGGCAACCGATACGGCCATCTGCAGACCGGCGAAAAGGAAGACGTGCTGGCCGAATACGTCAGCGCCAACCCCACCGGCCCGCTGCACGTGGGACATGGGCGCGGCGCCGCTTACGGGGCATCGGTTTCGTCCATTCTCGCCGCTGCCGGCCACCGCGTGGCGCGGGAATATTACGTCAACGACCACGGTCGCCAGATGGACATCCTGGCGGCATCGGTCTGGATCCGCTACCTGGAACTTTGCGGCGAATCCCCGCGCTTCCCGGACAACGGCTACCGGGGCGACTACATCTACGATATCGCGCGCACCCTGCGCAGCGACAACGGCGACAAGCTTCGTCATCCCTGGAGGGTGGTCGCCGACGGCATTCCGCCGGACGCCTCGGAATCGACAGACGGTGACAAGGAAGCGCATATCGATGCCCTGGTCGCCCGGGCCCGCGAGCTGCTCGGTCCGTCCGGCTACGAAGCGTGCTTCAAGACGGCGCTGGACGCGATGCTCTCCGACATACGCGAAGATCTCGAGCAGTTCGGCGTGGTCTTCGACCGCTGGTTCTCCGAACGCGAACTCGACGACAGCGGCGCGCTCGAGCGCGCCCTGGCGCGGCTCGAGTCCGGCGGCTGGCTGTATACCGAAAACGGTGCGCGCTGGTTCCGCTCCTCGGACCTCGGCGACGACAAGGATCGGGTGGTCATCCGCGAAAACGGACGCACCACCTATTTCGCGTCCGACGTGGCCTACCTGCTCGACAAGCTGGAGCGATGCCCCGGCAAGCTGATCTACATCTTCGGCGCCGACCACCATGGTTACGTGCCGCGCCTGAAGGCGGCCGCACGCGGGCTCGGTGAGGATCCGGAGCGGCTGGAATTCCCGCTGGTCCAGTTTGCGGTGCTTTACCGCGGCGGCGAGAAGATCCAGATGTCGACCCGCTCGGGCGAGTTCACCACGCTCAGGCAGCTGCGCGAGGAGGTCGGCAACGACGCCGCGCGCTACTTCTACATCATGCGCTCGCACGACCAGCACCTGGACTTCGATCTGGACCTGGCCAAGTCGCGGGCCAATGAAAACCCGGTGTTCTACATCCAGTACGCGCATGCCCGGATTCACAGCATTTTCCGGCAGCTCGACGGCCGCGGGATGAAGCACAACCCTGCCATCGGCGATGCAGCGCTCAAACAACTGACGGAGAAGCACGAACGCGCGCTGATGCAGGCGATGGGTCGCTGGCCGGAAATCATCGAGATGGCCGCGCGCCGGCGTGCACCGCACGACATCGCGCATTATCTGCACGATCTGGCCGGTCAGTTCCATACTTACTACAACGCCGTGGCTATCCTGGTCGACGATGACGACGATCTGCGCAACGCGCGCCTGAACCTGATCAGCGCGATTCGCCATGTCATCGCCGGTGGACTCGAGCTGATCGGGGTAAGCGCACCGGAGCAGATGTAATGGCGCGCAAACAGGCAAGACGTGGAAGCTCGGGCGCTTCGGTCGGCGCATTCAGCTTCGTTGCCGGACTTTGCTGCGGTCTCGGACTGGCGGGCCTGGCCTGGCTGGGCGGCTACCTGCCGCGCGGCGATGAAGCCACCGCGGGCCCGCCAAGCGGCCGTGACGATCCGCCGATCATCGCGGCCCCGGGCGACAGCGAGCCGAACGCGCGCGACGGCCGCTACGATTTCTTCACGGTGCTGCCGGAAATCGAGGTGGTCGTCCCCAACCGCGAGATCGAGCAGCGCGCGCGCGAAAATCCCGAGCAGCCGGCGACCCCGGCCGGCGGCAGCTACCTGATCCAGGCCGGCTCGTTTCGCTCGGCCGAAGACGCCGAGGCGCTCAAGGCCAGGCTGGCCATGCTCGGTCTGGTCGCTCGCATCCAGAGCGTAACCGTCAACGGTGCAAGCTGGCACCGGGTCCGTCTGGGCCCTTACGACACGGCCCGGGCCGCCGACAGCGCCCGGCGCGAACTGCGCGAAAACGGCTTCGAATCGATCGTACTCAGCGACGGCTGATGCACGCATTGCACCGCTCCCCCGGTCTTTTGAGAACACCCATCGCCGCAAGATCAAGGGATCCACGATGACCGAAAGCGCGCCCAGACCCGCCCTGATGCTGCCCGGCGGCGGCGCCCGCGGCGCCTACCAGGTGGGCGTGCTCAAGGCCATGGCCGAGTATCTGCCGGGCCCCGAATCGCCTTTTCGGATCATCGCAGGGACCTCGGCGGGTGCCATCAACGCCGCGGTCATGGCCAGCCATGCCGATGATTTCGCCTTCGGCGCCAAGCGGCTCGGCGAGTTCTGGGGCAATTTCCGCTGCCATCACATCTACCGCACCGGCTGGCTGCACAACATGGGTACCGGCCTGCACTGGCTGGCATCGATGACGCTGGGCGGGCTCGGCATCGCCAATCCGAAGTCGCTGCTGGACAACCGGCCGCTGGGCCGGCTGCTCGAACGCGAGCTGGATACCGCGGGCATCGATCGCGCGATCGACGACGGACATCTCGATGCCTTGCTGGTGACCGCTTCCGGTTACGCAACCTCGCGCGCCGTGACCTTTTTCCAGGGCCGCGATGAGTTCACCGAGTGGCGTCGCTACAAGCGCGCCGGAGTGCGCAGCGCCATCGACGCCCGCCACCTGCTCGCCAGCGCCGCTTTGCCGCTGCTGTTTCCGGCCCAGCGGATCGGCAACGAATACTTCGGCGACGGCGGCATGCGCCACACCACGCCGCTGAGCCCGCCCATCCACATGGGCGCAGACCGGGTCGTGATCATCGGCACGCGCGACGAACTGCAGGACCCCGAGCCCGAAATCTGCGACCGGTACCCGACGCTGGGTGACATCGGCGGCTACCTGCTGGACGTGATCTTCATGGACTACCTGAACAACGACCTGGCGCGCCTGAAGCGGATCAACCGAACCCTGGACATCATTCCCGACGCGCTTCGGCCCGAAACCGGACTGAGAACGATCGACGCAATGTTGATTCAGCCCAGCGAAGATCTGCGCGAAGTCGCCAACCGACACATGCACCGCGTGCCGGCCAGCGTCAAGACCCTGCTCAGGGGCATCGGTGCCTGGGGCCCGGGCCGCCTGCCCAGCTACCTGCTGTTCGAAGCCGAATTCTGCCGCGAGCTGATCGAACTCGGATACAGCGACGGAATGACCCGGCGGGACGAAGTGTGCGAGTTGATGGCGGTTTCTGGTTAGCTGGTTTCCGGTTTCCGGTTTCCGGTTTCCGGTTTCCGGAAAAGCGTCGCTGGAAAAGCAGATCAACAAAGCCGCCGT
>Ga0209944_1000327_pt1 | contig 21322 bp, 21 predicted proteins | sample SalPonR1_C_D2_MG_FD_185701 | JGI IMG/M metagenome (GOLD analysis project Ga0209944, IMG submission 185701) | Salt pond soil microbial communities from South San Francisco under conditions of wetland restoration - Salt Pond MetaG R1_C_D2_MG... ...
AGGGTTTCGGTATCGAGCGTCGTGTCTACTCTCCAGACATCTTGAAACCACGCTTGCATGGCCTCGAGCCCGGCGAGCGCTTCCACCTCGTCGAACAGCGCCAGTGCGGCGGCATAGCGGGCCACGGTTGAGTGCCGAGATCTGCAACAATGGCCAAGACAGTGCAGCCAGGCAGATCAACGCGACACGCCGCATCAATCCGCGTCTGCGGTAATGGGCCGAAAGTCGACGCGATAGACGCTGCCCGACTCCGAACGGCCCTCCATGTAGGCCGCTTTGTTGGCATGCACGATCATTCTCGGGCTGCTCTTGATCGTCCCGTTTTCCAGTATCTGGGCCCGGATCTCGAATCGGTCGTCTTCCAGTACCGCGATCTCGGCGTTTGCAGCCCAACCGCCTTCGGTTTGCTCGTGCGACCAGGACATCCGTTCTCGACCGATCATGATCGGCTTGCCGCCTTCGCGGACCGGAAGCATTACCGATTCGTCGGCTTCGAAGCTCCAGATCCCCTTTTCGGCTTCTCCATCTACCGTAACCGTTATATCCACCGAGAAAAGGTAGTCCATACGCGGCTCAGGGTCGGCCGCCCACGCCAGGACGCCGGTGGCCAGGACCAGCACCAGCATCGATACGGTGCCGATGCGACGGATCGATGCGGGAATCTTCTTTTGTACCGTAAGCTGCATGATTCTCTCCTTGATGAAATTGGCGCCGAAGGCGTGGGTTGCGGCGGGCAAGTCCATGGGGACGGCTTCCAGAAGCGCGGAAGCATACATACGCCGTTTTGCCGGGAATTTCTCGAGAACGGTTTCGTCGCAGGCCAGCTCCTGATCCAGCCTGAATCGCGTCGCGGCCCAGTGCACAACAGGATTGAACCAGAAAAACATGCAGAGTGCGCTGCTGACGGCATTCCATAAAGGGTCGTTGCGCCTCAGATGGACAATCTCATGGGTCAGCATCAAACGCCGCCGGCTACCGGGTGAGGCGTCGGGCCCGTTGTCGGGCAAAACGATGCGTGGTTTCAGAAAACCTACGAGCATGGCGGTTGCATGATTGGCGCCGCTCATCCACACCGCACCCCGATATCGGCGCATCGGCTGCAGCGAATTCAACAGTCGACGATGGCGCATCCAGACCAGTGCGCCATAAAGCAGTGTGCCGCCGAGCCAGATCACCAGCAGCCATGCCGCCGGCCCGCCGGAATCAACGTTTGGCGCCTGGCTTGAAATTGTGGATGAAGTTGTAGTTGCGCTGTCGATCAGGGCCTGTCGGGCCGAAGTCTCTACCGTGCGGGGTGGCACGACGATCGCCAGCAACGTCACCGGCACCAACCACCACAGGTGCACCGTGGCGCGCGCACCGAGCCATCGGCGAAAAACACGCCTCAACGGCACAATGAACAGGACCGCCAGGGAGACGAAAAAAGCCGCCTGCAATCCGCTGTAAAGCATGTTTTCAGCGCTCATCATCAATTCTCTCGACCAGTTTGCGCAATTCCTCAAGATCGCTTTTACTGAGCTTGCCGTGGCTGGAGAAATGCGATACCAGCGGCGCAAGTCTCCCGTCGAACAGGCGGTCTAGCATGTGACTGCTCTCTTCCAGCACCCAGGCGTCGCGCTCGATCGCCGGACGGTACAGGAACCGCTTGCCGTCGGGCTCGACGGCCACTGCGCCCTTGTTTCTGAGTCGACCCAGCAGCGTCTTGACGGTCGCCTCCGACCAGTGGTTGTCGGATCCAAGCGCGACGTAGACATCGCTGGCGGTGGACGGGTGGCGGTCCCAGAGAAACTGCATGACCTGGCTTTCGGCTTCGGAGATTTTCATCGTTGAAAGGCCCTGATGACGTTTACATCTGTAAATTCACTTTTAGTTTACACGTGTAAACAGTTTTGTCAAGAACCGCAAGGGATCGGGTAAAGCCCACTGCAGGAGCCTGCCGTGCAGGCGAAATCAAAATCCTGGTGCGTTCCCTAAGCCCTTCGCGAGCGGGGCTCGCTCCTACGAAAACCGCAAACGGCGTGCAGGTCCGATCAGGAAGCGCAATCCGACGCATTGAAATGGTGCCCGACGTGGGCGCTGAGCCTTCGGCCCCGGATGCGCGCTGCGCGCTTATCCGGCTATGAAAACCGAGTTCGTCGCGGCCGAAGCACGCTCCCACAAAACAAAAACGCCGGGCGGGGCCCGGCGTCTGGAAGATGGTGCAATTCGGCTGAAGCCGAGAAGCGGATTCAGGAACGTAGCGAGCGCAGCAGTTCCCGGATCTGCTACTACTTGATCTTGGCTTCCTTGTACATCACATGCTTGCGCACGACCGGGTCGTACTTCTTGAACTCGAGCTTGTGCGGCGTGTTCTTTTTCTGCTTGTTGGTCGTGTAATAGTGGCCCGTCCCGGCGGAGGAGACGAGCTTGATCTTGTCGCGGGCGCTACCTGCCATGACGAATCTCCTTTAAATTTTCTGGCCGGACGCGCGCAGATCTGACAGCACGGCGTCGATGCCTTTCTTGTCGATGATGCGCATTCCCTTGGTCGAGAGGCGCAGCTTCACCCAGCGGTTTTCGCTTTCGACCCAGAAGCGGTGGCTGTGCAGATTCGGCAGCGAGCGCTTCCGGGTGCGGTTATTGGCGTGGGAAACGTTGTTCCCGACCAGCGGGCGCTTGCCGGTTACCTGGCAGACTCTGGACATAACGGCAGTTCCAATTTGATGACTGAATTAGGATTACTGAAACTAACTGGAGCAGCCGCTGTTCGGCTATTCCAAATCGAGCCCGTCTTTATAGCCGAAAACCGGCAAAAATGCAAGACAAGACCGAGAAATTTCCCTGTTTTCGTAGGAGCGGTCTCCAGGCCGCGACCGAATATCGCGGAATGTTCCTGCCGCCGGGTCGGCGCCGGAAGGCGCCTCGCGCAAGACAAGGGTTTAGGGCTTTGTCAACAGTCGTTCCAGGTCCTCGACCATTTGCGGCACCTCCAGGCTGTCGAGCAGCATCAGCCGGGGCTCGAGCTCGGCGTCGAACACGAAAACCGCCGAACTGTGGCTGACCTCGTAATCGCCGTTGGCGTCGGGCTCGTCGTAGCCGTAGGTGATGCGATAGCGGCGGGTGAGCGCCTGGAGCTGTTTCTGAGTGCCGGTCAGGCCCAGCATCCGGTCGCTGAACGCCCCCGTGTATTCGTCGAGCTGCTCGGGCCCGTCACGCGCCGGGTCGACGCTGACGAAGGCCAGTTGAAGGTCTTCGCTCACTGATTGCGGCAGGCGCCGCGTCGCGGCCGCCAGCCTCGCCAGCGTGGTCGGGCAGATATCCGGGCAGTGGGTGAAGCCGAAATACATGGCCACCGGCCGACCGGCGAACACGTCCTCGGTGACGGCGTTGCCGTTTTCGTCGGTGAGCGTGAATTCGAGTTCCGGCATCAGGCCGGTGATGTTCTTGCCGTGCCAGCCCTCGTCGGCGCAGCCGGCCAGCAACGCGGCCAGCGCGATTGTTAGCGCAAGCGTTGCGCGGTCCCGAATGTACGTGACCGCCAGACTCACTGCGATGTCACCGGCACGACCGTGAACGCCACCGGCCATTCGGCCGGCGCAATGTCTTCGAACTGCAGCACGATTTCGACCTGGTCGCCGACTTCGAGTTCGCGCCGCGGCTGCATCAGCATCAGGTGCAGGTCGCGCGGCTTGAACACGGCCGAATCGCCGGGCACGATCCGCACACCGTCGGACTGGTGCTGCATCCGGGCCCGGCCATCGCGCACGATGGTCCGGTGGATCATCACGTTGCCGAACGCCGGCGACGCGGCGCCGACCAGCCGGATGACGTTGTCGGAATGGTTGCGGATTTCCATGTAGCCGGCCATGGGGCCGCCGCCCGGGACAAGCCGCACCCGCGCGTTTTCGACCTCGATCGGCGATTCCGGCGCCATCTGCCCCACCCACCAGAGCGCTCCGGCCAGCAGAACCACCAGCGCCACGATTGCACTTGCCAGTTTCATGTCGTTCCTCGCATGGTTTTATCAGCGTACATCAACGTAATCGGTGGCCGGGTTTCGGGTGTTGGTCGGACCGCCCTGTTTTTCTGGGCGCCTGCCGTGGCGACTGTCATTACGATTGTTATGGCCATTGTCGCGGTGATCGGAATAAATCCAGAAGCGAAGCACGATCAATGCCCCGACCACGCTCATCATCGCGGCCGGAATCCAGGTGATAAGCCCGCCCAGGTGCTGATCGGTGATCGGCGCGACCGGCCAGGCACGGCCACACACGGCGTAGACGTCGAACCAGACCCGGTCGGCGAACGTGATGCTGGCGCCGATGATGATCTGCGGCACCATCACCGCCGCCAGCAGCAGCACACGGGTTCCATAGCCCAACCTGGGCGTGATGCCACGCTTGCCATGCTCGAACATCAGCCACCAGAACAGCAGGCCGTCCAGCGCCATCGACCAGTTCATGACCCAGTACAGGGTCGAGTTCAGCATCGCGTCAAAATGGATCTCGGGCGTAAGCCAGAACGCGATCAGCCCGACGAACAGCAGGCAGGCGATAAACGGCTGCTGCAGGAAGCGATACACGCCGACCCAGCCGGCTTTCAACAGGGTGCGGCGCGCGAACCAGGCCTTGACCGGTTGGGGCATTCCGCGGGCCAGCACCGCCGCCGGCATGGACAGCGCGATCAGGAACGGCGCAAGGTGGTGCAACACCAGGTGCTGGCCCCGGTGGACGAAGAACATGTACTGCGACCAGTAGTCGAAGCGCGTCTGGGTCACCAGGTACATCAACAGCACGCCGATCACGAACGCCAGCACCGGCCCGTAACCCGGCAGCTGATCCGGACGGCTCAAACGCAGGCCGTTCCAGTACAGCAGCAGCGCACCCCATATCGTCAGCTGGACCAGCCAGCTGAACTCCCAGGGCACGAAAAAGGCGAGAAACTCGATCACGGCATACTTGCAGTTCAGTAGCGGCTGATTTTACCCGTCGGCCGTCAACGGCGCCGGCAATCAGGTGACCGTCGAGCAAACGCTGGAGCGCTGATCGAAATGCCGGTCCGAAACCGGGGTGCACTAGGCGGCCTGCGCGTCTTCGCTTGCCGCGCCCGGCAGCGCAAGCATGATCAATACCGGGACAAACCCGAACGGCACCAGGAAAAGCAGTTGCCACCAGCCGCTGTGGCCTGTATCTCGAAGCCGACGCGTGCCGGCGGCCAGCAGCGGTACCAGCGTGACGATCGCGACGACCAGGTAGAGCTTGTCGTGAATGGCCGTGGCGATCGCCAATGTCAGCAGCACGAACAGAAACAGCCACCAGTACTCGGGACGGGTCGCCTTTCCGGAAAATTCCGCACCCCGAATGAATCCCTCACGGACCGTTTTAAGGACAATTGCGGTGGGCCCGGGGTCGGCGGCGATCAGTTCGGCAGCGTCGATTTCGAACACCGCCGCCAGCGCCCGAACCGATTCCATGGAGGCATTGCCCGATTTCTCCATCCGCTGGATGGTTCTGAGATTGAGACCACAGGCCTCTGCGAGTTGCTCCTGCGACCACTGGCGCTGGGTTCTGAATTGGCGAAGGCGTCGGGTATCGATCTGCATGGTCGTTTTTCTTCACTGGGTTGCGAACTGCCGCTAAAGATACCGGCGAGCGCGGCCTCATTCTACGGCGCTTTGGCGGCAGGTCTGCGACAAGCCGGCGACAGCCCCGCGACACGACCCGATGTGCGGCTCGACCGATTCGCCTGCCGGCCGCCCTCCATGGTCGGAGCCGTTGACGCATAATCGAGCCACCTGTTCGGGAAACGTGCTCATGCCCAACGCCGCTGCCGATGCCGGCCAACGCCACCTCGTGCCTTTCGACGAGAATTTCTCGCTCGCCGATTTTCCGACTTCGATCGACGCGATACCGTCGAAGAAATCCCTGAAGAAGGAACTCGACGACCTGGTCGAGGAGCTGCACCATCTGCAGCGCGTGCTGTACGCCGACGGACGCTACGCGGTGCTGGCGGTGTTCCAGGCGATGGACGCTGCGGGCAAGGATTCGACCATCCGCAAGGTGTTTTCGGGCGTCAACCCGGCCGGCTTCCGGGTCGAGGCCTTCGGCGTGCCCAGCGAGCGTGAGCGCAAGCACGATTTCCTCTGGCGCTGTGCCCGGGCGCTGCCCGAACGCGGCAAGATCGGCATCTTCAACCGATCCCACTACGAAGAATGCCTGGTGGTTCGCGTGAAGCCCGAACTGCTGGACGGCCAGAACCTCCCCCATGTCGACCCTGCCACGATATGGGATGAACGCCTCGAGTCGATTCGCCAATGGGAGCGGCACCTGGCGCGCAACGGCACCGTGATCATAAAGTTCTGGCTGAACGTTTCGATGGAGGAGCAGAAACATCGCTTCCTGCGCCGCCTGGATCGGGCCGACAAGCACTGGAAATTCTCGGCCAAGGATCTCGACGACCGCGCCCGCTGGCCGGAATACATGCACGCCTACCAGGAGGCGCTGCGCCGGACCTCGCGCGATTTCGCCCCCTGGTACGCCATCCCGGCCGATTCCAAGCCGTACATGCGCGTGGCCGTGGCGCGCACCATGGTGGCTACGCTCAAACAACTCGATCTCGCGCACCCGGAATTGTCCGAAGACGAGCGACGGACGCTGGACGCCTCGAGAAACAGGCTGGTATCCGACGGCTGAGTGAGGCATCGGGGAGAAACGAGAGGTCAAGGCAGGGTTTCATGCCTTGATCTGCGCCTGTGTGCCGGGAACCCGCATTTGTCCGTTATTCATTGTTCAGGGATTCGTCGAACCTTGAACTGAGTATTCATACAGTTTAGGATCCGGCCATGATTCGCCCTGAAAAAGGCCGCGGCGCTGTTTCCAATCGTGCCGGGCGGTTTGCCCGCAACACGCGCGAAGCGGCGGCCGACGACTGGGCCGAAGAGTTGGATGCGCTACCCAGGCTGGCGACCGCAGTGCGGGCCGAAGCGGCGAAGTCCATCATCTCCCGCAACCAGTCCCCCGACGTCCCGTTCGAGCAGTCGATCAACCCCTACCGTGGATGCGAGCACGGCTGCGTCTACTGCTACGCCCGGCCGACCCACAGCTACCTGGATCTCTCCCCGGGCCTCGATTTCGAGACGCGGCTTTACTTCAAGCAAAACGCGGGCGAATTGCTCGAAGCCGAGTTGCGCAAGCCCGGCTACGTCTGCAAGCCGATCACCATCGGCGCCAACACCGACCCGTACCAGCCGATCGAGCGCGAGCATCGAATCACCCGCCGACTGCTGCAAACGATGCTCGAATACCGCCACCCGGTGAGCCTGATCACCAAGGGCGCGCTGATCGAGCGCGATCTCGATGTTCTATCCGACCTGGCCGGACAAGGCCTGGTTTCGGTGCACGTCAGCGTCACCAGCCTCGACCCGGAATTGAAGCGCACGCTGGAGCCGAGGGCGGCCTCGGCAAGCGCTCGCCTGCGCATGATCGAGCGGCTTGCCGCCGCCGGGGTTCCGGTGGGCGCATTGATCGCGCCGGTGATTCCGGCGCTGACCGATCATGAACTGGAGGCTATCGTCGAGCGGGTGGCCGCGGCCGGGGCGAAAAGCGCGGGCTACGTGCTGCTGAGATTGCCGTTCGAGGTCGCCGGGCTGTTCGTCGAGTGGCTGGAGGCGCACTATCCCGAGCGCGCGCGCCACGTCATGAGCCTGGTAAGACAGTCCAGCGGCGGCAAGGATTACGACTCGACCTGGGGCGCGCGCATGCGCGGCAGCGGCCAGTTCGCCGAGCTGATCGAGAACCGCTTCCGGCTGGCCTGCCGCCGTTACGGACTGGATCGGCGCCGCGAGGACGCGCTGCGCACCGACGGTTTTCGCCTGCTTCCGCGCGAAGGCGACCAGATGGGCCTCTTCTGAATCCGGGGACTGGCACGATCAACGCGCACGCCCGCTCGAGGCGCCGACCAGACGAAGCCCGTCAGCCGCCCGGTTGACTGGAGCACACCGTCGATGTAAAACGAAGGCGGGTCCAACAGGCAGGTGGCAGGCCATGGTTACTATTGGTTTCTTCCAGCTGAGCAAGTTTCGGTTGCAGCAACTCGGTTCAGATTCGTTTTCGCAGGACTCGAGGCGATGAACGTTCGCCAACCGATATCGGCCGAGCACTCGCGCCCGAAGTTCGGCAGATCCAGACTTGTGCTTGACTGTTCGCTGGTGCTGTTCGTGTTGTTTATTCCCGGCATTTTTATCGCCGGCGAGGCCTACGTGACTTACTGGATGGGGCACCGCCTGGTCGCCGCCGGAATTCTGCTCGTGTTGCTGACCTATTCCTGGCTTGTATTGAAAGCGCTGATCAGCATTGGAAATTCCGAACGATCGGTGGATGGAGAGCCCTCCGCGGCATCGCTGCGCGCAATAGCCGGAGCGCTGCAGGTGCTGATCATTGGCGGCGCATTCCTGAGCGTTTTTGCACCGAGCATGGTCATCGGCGCGCTGACCATTGCGCACATCGACCGAAAGAACGGTCTCTTCGACTCGATACCCGTCGCCTACCTGGCAAGCGTGTTGACAAGCCTTGCCATGGCATCAAGACATTTCTGGCTTCAGCCGTTTGCCGACGAGCTGGCGTTCACCGATATGGCCGCGGCCTTTTTCGCCGCAGCATTCGTGTTCGGCCTTCAAGCGTTCTTTATTTCGCGCGAGGTCGCACGTCAGATCGGGTCGGAACGCAGGTAAACAGAACGACTTCTGTCGATCGGCCGCCACCGACAGCGCCGATCAAAGCGCTTCAATGACCCGCTGCAGGCGACTGCGCACCTCGTCGGCGACCTTGCCGAGATCCGGGTTTTCCACCGCCTGCATCGACGCGCGGGGATCGACGGCGGAGACTTCGACCTTGCCGTCGTCGAGTTCGCGCACGATCACGTTGCACGGCAGCATGGTGCCGATCCTGGGCTCGTGCCCGATCGCTTTCCAGGCCATTTCGGGATTGCAGGCGCCCAGAATGGTGTAATACCGCATGTCGCGATCGAGCTTCTTCTTCATCGTCGCCTGGACGTCGATTTCGGTCAGCACGCCGAACCCCTCGCCGGAAAGCGCCTCGATTGCGCGCTCGCGCGCCTGCTCGGGGGTGGTTTCAAGTGTCTTGCCGATGTCGTAGCTCATGCTTCATCCTCGCCATATTAGCTATTTCTTAATTGTAAACCAGCTTCGGATACGTTTGGCCGGGGCGCCGGGGCAAACGCACGGCCCGAAATTCGCTATCCTCGCACTCCCTGTCAAAAACTAGGCTCCCCAATGCGCGCTACTGCCTTCATTCTCGCAGTCCTCTTATCTTCAGCCGTCCACGCCGGCGCCGCCGATTTTCTGCCCGGTTCGCGCTACGCGCCCGACGCGCCCGGCTTCGTCGATGTACTCGGCTACCAGGCCGGCGAGCGGATCAGCTCGCCGAACAATGTACGCAAGTGGTTCGACGCGCTGGAAGCAGCCTACCCGGATAGAATCCAGCTGGTCCCCTACGCCACCAGCTGGGAGGGCCGCGAACTCTTCTACGCCGTGATCGGCACCCCGGAGCGGCTTTCGAGTCTCGACGACATCAAGGCCGATATCCAGACCATCGCCCATCCCGACGAGCACGACTCGGGCGCCATCGAGGCGGCGATGGGGCGCGTGCCCGGCACGGTCTGGATGGCCTACTCGGTGCACGGCAACGAGATCTCGCCGGCCGACGGCGCCATGGTCACCGCCTGGCACCTGCTGGCGGCCCAGGACGACCCGGTCGTCGATGCCATCCTCGACAACACCCTGGTGTTCATCAACCCGATGCAGAACCCCGACGGCCGGGCGCGCTTCGTGCACGGTTTCGAAATGGCCGAAGGCCTGGAGCCGGCGGCCAGCCGACTGGCCGCCGAACACGACGAGGCCTGGCCTTCCGGTCGCGTCAACCACTACCTGTTCGACCTCAACCGCGACTGGCTTTCGCTTACCCAGCCGGAGACGAAAGGCCACGTGGCCGCCCTGCTTGATTGGTACCCGCTGGCGTTCGTCGACGCCCACGAAATGGGCGCCGACTCGACCTTTTTCTTCGCCCCCGAGGCGATCCCCTACAATCCGCTGCTGGCCGGCGACCAGCGCGAAAACCTCGAGATGTTCGGCCGGAACAACGCGCGCTGGTTCGACCGCTTCGGCTTTCCATACTTCACCCGGGAAGTCTTCGACGCGTTCTATCCCGGCTACGGCGCCAGCTGGCCGTCCTACTACGGCGGTATCGCCATGACCTACGAACAGGGTTCGGCCCGCGGGCTCGTGATGCGCCTGCGCGACGGCACCGAGATGACCTATGCCGAGACCGTGCGCGAGTACGTCGTGGCTTCGCTGGCCACGGCCGAGACGGTGGCCGAGCATCATGCAAAGCTGTGGCGCGACTTCCGCGACTACCGCGCCGCCAACATCGAAATGGCGCGAAGCGAAGGCCCGCGCGCCTGGGCCATCCCGGCCCAGACCGACCAGGGTGGCGCCGACCGCCTGGCCGGGCTGCTGGCCAGCCATGGTATCGACACGTTCCGGACCACCGAGGCCGTCGACGCCTGCGGCCGCGAACTCGCCGCCGGCAGCTACGTGATTCCGGCCGACCAGCCCGAATACCGCAAGCTGCGGGTGCTGCTGGATCGCCGGATCGAGATGGACGAAGCGTTCATCGCCGAGCAGGAACGGCGCCGGGCCAAGGATCTTTCCGACGAGATCTACGACGTGACTGCCTGGTCGCTGCCGCTGATGTTCAATATCGATACCGTCGAGTGCCGCCGGGCGGTGGCAACCGACGGCATGCAGGCAGTTGCGCCTGGCGAAATTCCGCCGGGCGAATTCAGCAACAGCGATGCAGACGTCGCCTGGCTGGTGCCCGGCGGCTCGCGTGCAACCGCGAAGCTGATGGCCGCGGCGCTGCGACAAGGCCTGTATCTGCAATCCAGCGAAGAAGCCTTCGTGCACGACGAGCGCAGCTATCCGTCGGGCACGCTGATCTTTCCGGCCGCGCGCAACGGCAACGACGTTGCAACCAGGCTGGGTGAACTGGCACGCGAGACCGGCGCCGACATCATCGGCGTCGACGACAGCTGGATCACCGCCGGCCCGGATTTCGGCAGCAACAAGACACCGCGGCTGATCGCGCCGCGCGTTGCGATCGCCTGGGACGCGCCCACCGACGTCTATTCGCCCGGCGCCGTGCGATTCGTGCTCGAACGCCAGTTCGGCTACCCGGTGGTGCCGATCCGCACCCAGACGCTCAAAAATGCCGACCTGAATCGCTTTGACGTCGTCATCCTGCCGGACCAGTCCAGCCGTTACGGCGGCGGTTATCAGGATGCTCTGGGCGAGGGCGGGCGCGCCAACCTGGCCGACTGGGTTTCCGACGGCGGGGTGCTGGTCACACTGGCCGGCGCCACCGAATGGGCCGCGCACCCGGACGTGAATCTTCTGGCGTTTCGCGCCGAGCACCAGGTCCGCGACGAGGATGCTGAAGCATCCGACGAGGATGCCGAAGGAGACGCCCGCGTCCCCGGCACGCTGATCGAGTCGGCCGAGCAGTTCGAGCAGATGTCCCAACCCGAGCGGGAAAACCCGGATTCGGTGGCCGGGGTGCTGGTGCGCGCCGTGGTCGACGGAGATCACTGGCTGGCGGCCGGCGTGGCCGAAACGATCAACGTGCTGGTGCGCGGCGACCGGATCTTCCAGCCGATGACGCGCGACCAGGGCCGCAACGTGGTCCGCTTCGCTGCCGCCGAGGAACTTCTGGCCAGCGGTCACCTGTGGCAAGAGAACCGGATGCAGCTCGCGTTCAAGCCGTTCGTGGTCAGCCAGGACCACGGCCGCGGCATGGTGATTGGGTTCACCGAGGATCCGGCCGTGCGCGCCTACCTCGACGGCCTGAACATGCTGCTGGTCAACGCCGTCCTGCGCGCGCCCAGCTACAGCTCGAAACTGCGATAAGGCTTTGACGGAATCGATGGCGACAGGATGCCTGTGCACGCCGGACACCGGTGCGGCGTTATCCTGTCACGACACTTCAAGTGATTCGAGGAGAACCAGCGTATGAGCAAGCCACGCATTCTCGCCTTTGCCGGCAGCACCCGCAAGGAGTCCTTCAATCGCAAGCTGCTGGCCGTCGCAGTGGAACTGGCACGCCAAGCCGACCTCGACGTGCAGCACATCGAGCTGGCCGATTACCCGTTGCCATTCATGGATCAAGACCTCGAGGCCGAACAGGGGCAGCCCGAGAATGCCACGGCGCTTCGCAAGATGATGCTGGAGGCCGATGCCTTTTTGCTGGCCTGCCCTGAATACAACAGCTCGATCACGCCGCTGATGAAGAACGTGATCGACTGGTGCTCGCGCAAGGAGAGCGGCGGCGGCGATCTGTCGCCCTACGAAAACAAGAAAGCGTTATTGCTGGGCGCCTCTCCCGGCAAGCGTGGCGGCAAGCGTTCGGTTGAAACGGTGCGATCGATTCTCGGCAACATCGGCGTCGAAGTGTTCGACAAGGAATTCACGCTGCCCGGCGCCGGCGATGCTTTCGACCACCTGGACCAGCTTCGCGACGTCGAGATGGTCGATGCGCTCAAGGCGATCATCAAGTCGTTTTCGCAGTCGATGCGCTGATCCGGCGCGGTTTCTGGCTTTTGCCGGACACTGCTCTTATACTCTTTAGTGGGCCACGCGCGTGGCCCACCAGGATGGTGGCGGCAGCGAGGGGGCCATCGATCAACATACCGGTCCGGGCCCTCCGGTGGCCCGGTCAGATTGCTGCTCACACCAAAAGGAGAGGGGAATGGCTGGACTCAAACAACTGCTGATCGACCTGGCCCAGGATGCCAAACTCCAGGATCAGTATGAAGAAGCGCCCGAGAAGATCATGAATCTTTACAAGCTTTCAGACGAGGAGATCAAGGCAATGCTTGCCAAGGATCTCGAAGCCCTGAAACGCCTGAGCGGGCTTGATGAACTGAAATCCAATGGGCATGTCCAGGCCCACGATTACAAATAGCTCCGAATGAAATGATCAGGGGGATCATTGCAATCACCGGAGCATGGCTGACCATCGCGCTCGCGCTTGCACAAAATCCAGGCATCGGTCCCGATGCCTTCCAGGACAAGCTCGACCTGGCAAGCGAGCTCAATACCACAGCGCCCTGGCGCGAATCGCAGCTTATCCTGGACCAGCTACGCCCCCATCTGGACATCGCAAGCCCGACTCAGTATGCCGAGTATGCCTATCTGGAAGCGCGCAACCTGACGCTTTCGGGAGATCTTGCAGGCGCTCTGGAAAAGATCGATGCGCTGTTGGACCGTGACATTTCGCCGCAGCAGAGAATTCGCGTCTACCGCCTCGGCGCCAACATTGCCATCCTGAGCCGCCGCTTCGAACAAGCATTCGGATACCTTCGCGAAGGGCTGAAGTTGCTGGATGATGATCCGCAAACCGAGCTCATGAATGCCGGGCTTTACGGTCTGGCATCGTATTCGTACGCCCAGGTCGGCGAACTCGGCCGCGCCCGGGAGTTCGGTCACCTCGCCCTCGCGGAGGCTCGCAAGGTCGGGGCGCCTCGCGACCTTTGCTATGCCGAACAACAACTCGCATTCGTCAACAAGCTGGACGGCCGCGGCGAAACCGCTCGCCCGTTTTACGAATCCGCGATTTCCCACTGCCTGGAGGCGGGCGACGAACTGAGCGCCGGCATTTCGGAAAGCGGCCTGGGCGACCTTTTGCGCCGCGACGGCGAATACGACCTGGCGGCTTCTTTGCTGCAATCCGGCCTGGAGAGGCTGAGGAAGACCGGTTTCGAGAGCGGCGTTTCCGAAACCAGTCTTTACTTTGCCAGGCTGGAAATGGCCAGGGATCGGCCCGGCAGGGCGATCGAACTGCTCACGCCGGTATTGGGCGAACTCGCCCGTGGCCAGACCTGGGACTATCTCGCCGAAGCACATCGCATACTCGGCGAAATCGCCCGGGATCGCGGCCAGTATCCGCGCGCGATGGAGCACTATGAAGCCCGGGTTGAAGCGCGCGAGAAGCACCTGGACATGGAACGTGCGCGCCGTATCGCCTTCCTGGAAGTCGAGTTCGATCTCAAGCATACCCAGCAACAGCTGGAGCTGTTCAGGGAGCAGTCGCGGGTACGGGAACTGGAGGTTCAGAACCAGCAGCAGGAACGGCGCCTGAGAACGGCGATATATGTGCTGACCGGGTTCCTGTTCCTTGTACTGTTAATGCTGCTGGCCCGCGCAACGCGCGAGCGCAGACGTTTTCAGACCCTATCGCACCGCGACGGCCTGACCGCGCTGAGCAACCATACGCGTTTCTTCGAACTGGCTGAGCGGGCCTTCGAACTGAGTCTCGAAAAAAAGGTGCCGTTCACGCTGGTGCTGGCCGACATCGACCACTTCAAGCAGGTCAACGACATTCACGGCCATCTGGCCGGCGACGACGTCCTGCGCCGGGTTGGCGCCCGGTTTCGCGAATGCTTCGGCAGACAGGGCATCATCGGCCGCATAGGCGGAGAGGAGTTCGCCCTCGCCGTGCCAGGATATCGCCCGTCGGATATCGAGGGCGACCTGAATCGGCTGCGCGAATCTTTGAAGGATGCACGTTTCGGCGACGAGGCCGTAGCGGTCACCATGAGTTTCGGGATCGCCTTGCGCCGGCGCAACGACAGCACGCTGACCGAAGTGCGTGAACGTGCCGACGATGCGCTTTACCGGGCCAAGCACTCGGGCCGGGACCGGGTGGTGCACGCAGATCGAGGCGAATAAGGCCTTGCCTGACAAGCCGAAACCGGGTTTGAGCGTGGTCGGCTGCGGCCTGCAACCGGCCAGGCATGCCGGGCCACGAACGGTTTCAGAAATCTGCCACGCCGACGTCGTGTTCTCGCTCGCCGATGCATTCGCTATCGAATGGGCGCACAACCTTAATGCCAGCTGCCGTGACCTCGGCGAACTTTACGGCAATGACCGCGATCGCCGCGAAAGCTACTCCGCAATGCAGAACCTGATTCTCGATGAGGTACGGGCCGGCCGGCGCGTGTGCCTGGTGCTCTACGGCCATCCCGGGGTGTTCGCCCAGGTCGGCCGCAAGGCGATGGCACAGGCCAGAGCCGAGGGATTCGAGACCCGCATGGAGCCCGGCATATCCGCCGAGGCCTGCCTGTACGCCGACCTTGACCTGGATCCCGGCGAACATGGCGTCCAGTCGTTCGAGGCCACCCAGTTCCTGATCCAGCGGCGACAGATCGACCCGGCCGGCCTGGTGCTGCTGTGGCAGATCTCGCAGGCCGGCAATGTCGACTGCACCGGATTCGAGCCGCGCGCCGGTCGAATCCGGATTCTGGTCGACAAGCTGTTGCACTGGTATCCCGCGACCACCGAGACGATTCTCTACGAGGCCGCCACGCTGCCCATCCTGGATTTCCGCGCCGAGCGCGTGGCGCTGTCGTCATTGCCCGAGGCTGTGCTGAACCCGGCGACTACACTAGTCATTCCGCCGTCGGGCGCGGCCGAACCGGACCAGGCGGCGCTACACCGCCTGGCTGAAGCAGACTGAAACCGGCTTACTCGGCCAGCCGCGCGTGTAAATAGGCGAAGATCAGCGCGCTCAGGTAGGCCCGCTGTTTCAGGTTGGCCGCGCCGCCGTGGCCGCCCTCGATGTTCTCGTAATACAGCACATCGTGGCCCTGGTCGAGCATCTTCGCGACCATCTTGCGCGCGTGCCCGGGGTGCACCCGGTCGTCGCGGGTGGACGTGGTGAAGAAAGCGCGCGGGTACTCGGCGTCGGCCGAGACGTTCTGGTACGGCGAATACTTTCCGATGTACGCCCACTGCGCTGGATCGTCCGGGTCGCCGTATTCGGCCATCCAGCTCGCGCCGGCCAGCAGCTTGTGGTAGCGCTTCATGTCCAGCAGCGGCACCTGGCAGACGACCGCGTCGAATAGTTCCGGACGCTGCACCATCACCGCGCCGACCAGCAGGCCGCCATTGCTGCCGCCCTGGATGCCGAGGTGATCGGCTGAGGTGATGTTGCGCTCGATCAGATCTTCGGACACCGCGATCAGGTCGTCGAACGCGCGCTGGCGGTTTTCCTTCAGCGCGGCCTGGTGCCACTTGGGCCCGAACTCGCCGCCGCCGCGGATGTTGGCCAGCACATAGACGCCGCCTCGCTCCAGCCAGGCCGACCCGGTCACGCCCGAATAAAAGGGCGTGCGTGAGACCTCGAACCCGCCGTACGCTGCGAGCAGCGTCGGGTTTTCGCCGTCGGCCTCGAAGCCCTTCGGCATGACGACGAAATAGGGAATGCGCTCGCCGTCGGCCGACGTCGCCTCGTACTGGGTCACCTCCATGCCCGCCGAATCGAACCAGGCCGGCTCGGACCGAACTTCGTTGTGGCGGTTCTCCATCGCGTCGGCCTCGAACAGCGTCGACGGCGTCAGGAAGCCGGTGTAATTGTAGAAAAGACGGTCGGACTGGTCGTCGGCCGTCACCACGCTGATCGAGCCCAGTTCCGGGACATCGAGCGGCGTCGAGGTCCAGCCCTGCGCGCCGTGCGTAAAGCGCAGAAGGCGGCTGACCACGTTGTCGAGCACGTTGACCACGACCGTGTTCTCGGTCGTGGTCACCCCGGAAATGGAGGACCGGGGATCGGGCTGGAAGACGACGCTGAGATCGGGCTGGCCGGCCTCGAACGAGGCCATCGGTCCGGCCACCAGCGCGCCCTGGGCAAAGGTCTTTCCATCCACCTCCCAGTCGGATTTGAGCTCCACCAGCAGCTGGCCGTCCAGCATGCCGGCCAGCTCGGCATCTTCGGGCACCTCGATGCGGCGGACTTCGCCGTCGACATAGCGGAAGTAGTGACGGCTGAAGAAGTCCGGCACGCGGATGATCAGGTCGTAGTAGTCGTCACCGTCCCAGAAGCGAACGCCGCTGGAGGCCACGTCGGTCTTTTCGCCCTCGAAGATCAGCTCGGCGTCTTCGCGAGCTTCGCCGCGCCGCCACAGGCGAACGGTGCGCGGATAGCCGGAATCGGTCATGTCTTCGGCCTCGAAAGCCGGGCCGTAGAACACGCTGTCGCGATCGCGCCAGCCGATGCCGCTCTTGGACTCGGGCACGAAAAAGCCGTCTTCGACGAACTGCCGCGTCTCCAGGTCGAACTCGCGCCGAACGGCGGCGTCTGCGCCCCCGACGGAAAGCCCGACCAGGCACCGGTCGTAGTCCGGGTAGCGGCAGTCCGAGCCGGCCCAGACCCAGTTTTCGTCCTCGCTCTCGGCCAGCGCGTCGAGGTCGAGAATCACGTCCCAGTCGGTCTCGTCTTCGCGGTAGCCCTCGAGCGAGGCCTTGCGCCAGATGCCGCGCACGTGCCCGGCGTCGCGCCAGAAATTGTAGATTTCGCCACCCATCAGCGACGGGTAGGCGATCCGGTCGTCGGAGGTGTAGATCTCCAGCGCGCGCTCGTGGACGGGCTCGAACAGCGGATGCGATTCGAGCTCAGAAATCGAAAGCTCGTTCTGCCCGCGAGCCCAGGCCAGCGCGTTCGGGCCTTCGACATCTTCGAGCCAGAGATAGGGATCGTTTTGTGCCATAACCGTTCCAGTCGCGGCGATTGTCGTAACAATTGCCATAACGCTTGTCGTGACAATTGTCGTAACGCTTGTCGTAACAATAGTCGCAACAATTGTCACAACAATCGTCGGAACCCGCGCCGCGGTGATTGCGAGTGTTCGGATGTTCATATATCTGCGCTATCCGTCCGGGAATGTCCAGCCGCCTATTCTGCCCTGCTTCTTGCCGTCCGACGTGTGCCTTTGGTCAGGCCGGATACATGCGCGTGGCACCGATCCCATACACTGCCGCCATGCTGGTGAACGGACCGACAAGCGGAAACTACGACGTGGTCGTCATCGGCGCCGGCGCGGCCGGGCTGATGTGCGCGATCGCGGCCGGACGGCGCGGGCGCAAGGTGCTGGTTCTCGACCATGCCAACAAGGTCGGCAAGAAGATCCTGATGTCGGGCGGCGGGCGCTGCAACTTCACCAACATGTATTCGGGGCCGGAAAACTTTCTTTCCAGCAACCCACACTTCGCCAAGTCGGCGCTGAGCCGCTACACGCCCTGGGATTTCATCGCGCTGGTCGAAAAGCACGGCATCGAATACTACGAGAAAAAGCTCGGCCAGCTGTTCTGCGTCAAGTCGTCGAAGCAGATCGTCTCACTGCTGCTGACCGAATGCGCGGCGGCAGGGGCGGAGGTGCGAACGCACTGCCCCGTGACCATTGAGCAAACCGGTCCATCACACCGGCTGATTTCCGAAGCAGGCGAGATCGGATGCGAATCACTGGTCATCGCCACCGGCGGGTATTCGATTCCGAAAATGGGCGCGACCGGCTTCGGGATCGATTTCGCGCGTGCGCTCGGCCTGCCCATTCAACCGACCTTCGCGGCGCTGGTGCCGGTGACACTGCCGGAACGCAAGCTCGCCCAGATCGCCGACCTGGCCGGTGCATCGATCGATACCGTGACGACGGCCGGGCAGGCAAGCTTTCGCGAAAACATCCTGTTCACCCACCGCGGGCTGAGCGGGCCGGCCGTGCTTCAGGCATCCAGCTACTGGCGGCCGGGCGAGCCGCTGGTCATTGACCTGTTCCCGGACCTGGACCTGGGCGCGTACCTTCGCGATCAGCGCACGCAGCGTCCGCGCGCGGAATTGCGTACGGTGCTGGCCGAGACGCTGCCCCGCCGCATCGCCCAGCGCTGGTGCAAACTCTGGCTGCCCGACAAGCCGCTGGCCGAACTCGGCGACCGCGAGGTCGACCAGGTCGAAGCGCGCTGCAAGGCCTGGACCGTCTGGCCCGACGGCACCGAGGGCTACCGCACCGCCGAGGTCACCATGGGCGGCGTCGACACCGACGCACTCTCGTCGAAGACCATGGAATGCCGCGACCATCCGGGCATTTTCTTCATCGGCGAAGTCGTCGACGTCACCGGCCACCTGGGCGGCCACAATTTCCAGTGGGCCTGGGCCTCGGGCCACGCCGCCGGCGAAGTGGCTTGATGCCAGCCGCGGGTCAAGGGCGATGAGGCCCTATTCGTGTCCCCAAGGCGCCGGCGGAGGCTCCACCGGCGCGGTCAGGTCGAATTCGGCCCGGAAGTGCCGACCCGGGCGCACGAGCTCATAGGTGAACGTGTCGCCGACGTGAACTTCCATGCTCCAGAAATTGGCGGTCGACGCATCCAGACCATTGGCCAGGAACAACGCCTTCGAATAAGCGTCGACCGGAAACGTCTGGCGCATCGCGCGGCCCGGGTCGGTGGAATGCCCGCCGTACCAGGTCACCGCGTCCTCGCTGCCGTCTTCGTGGCGATGGTCGTGCTTGAGCCGAAAGCCGGCGTCGGTGCGGGTGATCACCCAGGTGCGCGAGCGGTTCTCGCCGACGTGCAGCGGAATCCGTATTTCGTCATCGCTGCACTCGCGCACGTGCATCACCACCCGCTGGCCCAGCCAGCCGTCGTCGGCCGGCCGCGCAAAACCGGTCATCTCGCCGGCGAATGCCTGGCCGCACAATGCCGTCAGGTTTTCCCACCAGACATCGCGCGGGTCTTCATCGGCCGATTGGGCCATGCCGATCAGCGGCGCAAGGCACAGTGCCAGGGCAATCGAATATCTGTTCATGGATTCAGGCTCCGGTCGTCGAATCAGGTTGCAGAACCATAGCACTGGTTGCTATTTCGCATATCCCTGGCGTGGCCTGGGACCGGCTCTCCCGAGCAAGAGGCTCAGCCAGGCCGCAAGGCTGGGCGAACAGCTGCTGCTCCGTCAGCCCGAATCTAAAAAGCTGTTTCGCCCCGCGAAATGAAGTTGAAGTTGCAGTCGGCTTCATAAGGCCACCCGCACCCCGCCAGGGTGCACTCATCACCCGGAGACGAACCCTCGTCGACGTCTTTCGGAGGCGAGGCCGAGAACCGGCGTCAATCCTGCCGCAATGACTCCGAAATCGCAATCGGGCTCGGCACCTTCAGCACGATCCAGTACGTCGATGCGATGAAGGTCAGGATAGTGGTGGCCTGGACGATGTAGGACGCCTGGTCGGTCATCAGGCCGCTGTTGAGACCCACCACCGCCACCAGCAGCGAGAATTCGCTGACCTGCCCCAACCGGATGCCGATTTCCCTCGAGACGCCCGGCTTCTCGCCCTGGCGTCGGAACAGCCAGGCAAAGGTCAACGGTTTGACCAGCATCAGCAGCGCGGCAAGCGTGAGCGCCGGCCAGAAAATCTGCGGCAGCAACGACATGTCGAAGCCGGCGCCGAGAGCGAAGAAGAAGACGACCAGGAAGAAGTCTCGCAGCGGCTTCAGCGTCTCGGCGATGAACCGCGAGATCGGGCTGGTGGCGATCGCGACGCCGGCGATGAATGCGCCGATTTCGTAGGACAGACCGATCTCGTGGGCCAGCACTGCGACCGCCATGCACCAGCCGATCGCGATCAGGAAGATGTATTCCTGGATCTGGTCGAAGCGCTGCATAAGCGCCATCAGGCCGTAGCGGCAGAAACCGAGGGCGAGAACGAACAGCAGCGGCGCGGTCAGTAGCAGCACGCCCACGTCCACGACCGGGTTGGTGCTGCCGGCGAAGCCCTGGATAAACAGGATCACGGCGATCGCGATGATGTCCTGCAGTAGAAGAATCGCCACGATGATCTCGCCAAGACGCTGGTGGTGCAGCGTCGAGGTGGGCAATAGTTTCAACCCGAGAATGGTGCTGGAAAACATCACCGCCGCACCGATCAGCACCGCCTGCAGCATGTCCAGGCCGAATACCAGGGCAACCCCGGCGCCGACGCTGAAAAACACCACGCAGGTCACCACGGTCACCAGAACAGCCTCGCGGAGCATCCGCAGGAGCTCGCGCGGCTCCAGGTTCAGCCCAAGCAGGAACAACAGGAAGATGATCCCGAACTCGGCCATGCCCTGCAGGATTTCGACGTCGCCGACCAGGCCGAAACCCCACGGCCCCATCGCCGCACCCAGCACGATGTAGGCCACCGGCAGCGCCTGACGCGCATACAGCGCCGCGGTCGCGATCACTGCCGCGCCGGCGAATATCAGGAAAATCAACTGAATGAAAGCGTCTGAATGCATTTCGCTTTCAGTGTACCGCGCGATTCGGAACACGGGATGCCAGGAATCTCCGGGGATGCCGGTGAGCGGTGGGTGGCGGGAAGAATGCCCCCACCCTGACCCTCCCCCGCAAGCAGGGGAGGGAATGGATCGGGCTCAGGCGCTCCGGGGACTGGATGGGATCAGGTTGGCGCC
>Ga0209944_1000332_pt1 | contig 21182 bp, 24 predicted proteins | sample SalPonR1_C_D2_MG_FD_185701 | JGI IMG/M metagenome (GOLD analysis project Ga0209944, IMG submission 185701) | Salt pond soil microbial communities from South San Francisco under conditions of wetland restoration - Salt Pond MetaG R1_C_D2_MG... ...
CCCAGAGCCGATACGCGGGCGGGCTGCGCATCACCGTGGCACTGGCAGTGGGCGTCGCGCTGGTTCTCGGCGTGATGCGCATCATCGCCGGCTGGTCGCTGCCGGCCATGATCATCGGCGGCTACGGGCTGGTGATGGCCATGACCATCATCGCGCCGGCGGATATCGTGGGGATCGCCTACGACTCCGGCGGCGTGACCACCTCGACGGTCACGGTACCGCTGGTAGCCGCACTCGGCGTTGGGCTGGCTTCCTCCCTGCAGGGCCGAAACCCCATGCTGGACGGTTTCGGTCTGATCGCATTCGCCTCGCTGACGCCGATCCTCTTCGTCATGGGATACGGGATGGTGATCAATTGGACCTGATCATCGAAAGCCTCGCCATCGTCGGTGGCACCGCGCTGGACGTGCTGCCCATCGCCGCCTTCCTGTTCGTGTTCCAGTGGCTGGTGATCGGCGGCCGCATGCCCGACCGCAACCGGATCCTAGCCGGCTTCGTGCTCGTGGTCGTCGGGCTCGGCTGCTTCCTGGTGGGGCTGGAGGAGGCGCTGTTCCCGCTGGGGCGCATGATGGCGGAGCAGCTCACCGATCCGGCGCTGATCGGCGGTGTGGGCGCCGCTATTGGCGAGATCGGACACATCCGCTGGTCCGACTACTACTGGGTCTATGCCTTCGCCTTCTCCATCGGTTTCTCCACCGCGCTCGCAGAGCCCGCCGTACTGGCCGTGGCGCTGAAAGCCAGGGACGTCTCCGGCGGCGCCATCCACCCCTGGGGGCTCCGGGTGGCCGTTGCCCTCGGCGTCGCGGTGGGCGTGACACTGGGCTGTTTCCGGATCGTCACCGGCACGCCCCTCCCGTACTACATAATGGCCGGGTATGCAGTGGTCATCGTGCAGACCTGGTTCGCGCCGCGGCTCATCGTGCCGCTGGCCTATGACTCCGGCGGTGTCACCACGTCCACGGTCACCGTCCCGCTGGTGGCGGCGCTCGGGCTCGGACTGGCGGAGTCCGTTCCCGGGCGCAGCCCCCTCCTGGACGGTTTCGGTCTGGTCGCGTTCGCCGCCCTGTTCCCTATCATGAGTGTCCTCGGTTACGCGCAGCTGTCGCAGTGGCTGGGGGCGCGCAGGGCGGCGGGCGGCGACGGGCCGGATCCGCCGGCCATCGCTTCGGAAGAGGAATAACATCATGCATTTCAAGCTCATCATCGCCTTCGTCGAGGACGACAAGACCGACGCCATCATGGAGGCGGCACGGGAGGCCGGTGCCACCGGCTGCACCGTGGTGAACAACGCCAGGGGCGAGGGCTCCAAGGAGAAGAAGACCTTCCTGGGTCTTACGCTCTCCACGCAGCGCGACGTGGTCATGATGCTGGTGGAGCAGCATCTCAGTCGCCACATCCTGGAGCACATCGGCGAGGTGGGGGAATTCGACGAGAAACCCGGCACGGGCATCGCCATCCAGATCGATGTCGAGGACGCCGTAGGCGTCACGAGTCAGGCGCAGAAGCTGACCGAGGTCGTGGAGGAGCAGTTGTGAGGGGATGGAAGCCGTCCTGCCGCCGACGAACAGAGAGGAGTGATCATGGTTGAAAGAAAATGGGTGCCCGTCAGCGAGGTGATGCATCGCGAGGTCACGGAGATCGACGGCAGCATGACCGTTCTGGACGCGCTGAAGACGATGAAGCAGGTGCAGGCCACCTGCCTGATCGTCAAGCGCCGTCACGAGCGCGACGAATACGGCATGCTCCTCTTCTCGGACATCGCCAAGCACGTTATCGGCCAGGACCGGGCGCCCGAGCGCGTCAACGTGTACGAGATCATGGCGAAACCGGTCATCTCCGTGCGGCCGCAGATGGACATCCGCTACTGCGCGCGCTTGTTCGAGAGTGTCGGGATCGGCCATGCGCCTGTGATCGACGAGACGCATACGGTGGTGGGCATCGTCAGCTACTACGTGCTGGCGCTGGAGGCGCTGCCGACGCTGGAGTGAGACCGGTCGCATGACACCGACCCGTCGACCTCCCGTACGCCCGCAGGACGCGGCGAGCCTGCTGGTCTATCGCCGCCATGGCCACCGTGGCCGCCGCGTGGAGGTGCTCATGGGCCGGCGCCGCCGCGAGGCGCGGTTTACGCCGGGCGTCTACGTCTTCCCGGGCGGCCGGCTCGAGCCGGACGACCGGCGGGCGCAGCCGGCGTCCGACCTCCCGGCCGGGGAATGGGGGCAGTTCCGCTCGCCCGCGCACGCCCGGGCGCTCGCCATGGCGGCCGTGCGCGAGACGGCCGAGGAGACCGGCCTGGTGCTGGGCGTGCCGGGAGACGTGGGCCCGGGTGCCGGCGGCTGGGACAGCTTCCGGGCGCTGGGCGTGGCACCGCCGCTGCACCGCTTGCGCTACGTCGGGCGGGCCATCACGCCGGCCTGCAGTCCATGGCGCTACCATGCCCGCTTCTTCATGGTGGATGCCCGGCATCTCCGCGGCACCCTCGGCGGCGACGGCGAATTGCTGGACCTGCGCTGGGTGGATCCGGAGGGGAGCGTGGCTGCCGGGCTCATCGACGTGACCGAGGCGATGCTCGCCGAGATCGGGCCGTGCCTCGCGGATCCCCGGCGGCCTCCGCTGCTGCTGAGCTACCGGGGCGAGCGCTGCTATCTCCGCCGCGAGCGGCCGGGGAGCTGACGGCCGGCGGTGCTATCCTTCGCCCCATGTTCACGTACATCGATCCCACGATCCGCGGCAGGCTGATCGAGCAGGGCCGTCTGATCCGCATCGACCGCTGCGGACGGGTCATCGACGCGGCCAATCCGCCGCCGCCCGGCGAGCCGGCCATCAACCTGCTCGGTCCCATACCGCTGCCGCTGGACGTCGCCGGCCTGCGCATGGACGTTCGCTGGTACGCGGCGGTGCGGCATACCGAGCTGTCCAAGGTGGAGGACCTGGCCCGGGAGCTCAGGGAGCAGGGCGGCCAGCGGCTGTTCGCCACACTGGCCTCTTCCATGGCCGTCAACAGCGTGCTCCTGATCGGCGAACCGGAGACCGCGGACCGCCCTCTCGTCCGCGTGCACTCGAGCTGCCTCACGGGGGACGTCTTCGGCTCCCAGCGCTGCGAATGCGGGCCCCAGTTCGTCGCGGCCATGCACCGCATCCATGCCGACCCCGCGGGCGGCATCCTCATCTACATGGCCGGCCACGAAGGCCGCGGCATCGGGCTCTGGGCGAAGGCGGTGACCTATATCCTGCAGGATGCCGGCGAGAACACCTACCAGGCCAACCGGTCTCTGGGCCTGCCGGACGACTCCAGAGACTTCAGCGACGCGGCCGCCCTGCTGCACCATTTTCTCGGTACGCGGCCGTTCCGGCTGCTCACCAACAACCCGAAGAAAGTCGCCGACCTGGCCGAGCATGGGCTGGCGGATATCGAGGCGGTCAAGCACGTGACCGGTGTGGGCGATTGGAACCGCCGCTACCTGGCGGCAAAGCGGGACTGGGGCCATCGGCTCAGCGACGAGGACCTCACGGACTGAAAGTGCCGGTGAGACCGGCGGCCATTGCGGCCGCCGGCACACCGGTCTGGGGGAGTCGTCCGGTCGGGTACCTCCGTGGTATCCGTTGCGGCATCCTGTCGCGTGCCGGACGGGTCGGCTGCGGGTGTCGGGGTGGGGGGTCCGCAGCCTGGAACGGGTATGGGTGATTCCCCGAACCGGGATTGATACTAGCGGGCTCGTATTACAGACCGATGAAATGGGCCTATGAAATGGGCCGAAGGAATAACCCGACGGAACGGCCGATCTATTTCTTTTTCGGCGTGCTGTCGTAGGGGTCGAAGAAAGCCGCCTCCGGTGCGTCCTCGTCGCCCTCGTCCGCCTCGGTCACGTCCTTGCCGAGGATCTGGCGCAGCATCTGGGTGCTGACCAGCTGCAATTCGTTGCCTGCCTCGTCCGGCTCCGGCTCCAGCTCGTCGATGTTGCGGCCGCCGACCGCCACCGATTCGCGTCCCGCGACCGGGCGGTTCATCATGGCCTCGAGGCTCTCGGTCTCCAGGATGCGGAAGTGGCCCGTGTCTTTCTCTCTGGCCACCACGCCCTCCGCGCCGTCACCCGCCAGGCGATCCATCTCCTCGCGCAGATTCGGGTCGCCCTGGTGGATCAGCGCCTCCACGGTCTGCGTGTTCATCAGCTCGAAGCGGCCCGTCTTCACGTCGCCCACCCAGACCGCGTGGCCGCGCTCGTCCAGTCCGACCTTACCGCCGGGCCGTGCGAGCCTGACGGTGTCTCCTTTTCCGGGCTTGTCCGATCCCTGTGCCATGCCATACCCCGCGCTGTGTCCGCGCATCTTGCCTGCATTATGCCCGCCCGAGCGCCGGAAATTCTGAGAATCGCTTCACACGCCGGGATGCCGCTGCCGGGGCGGTTAAGGCCGGATTCAGGGGTTGCTGCTAGAATTCCGGCGCTTTCCTCCCGAGGAGTCTGTGCCATGAGAATCCCGAGACTGTTTCCGCTCATCCTGGTCGCGGCCTGCTGGCCCGCGCAGTCGGCGCTGGCGGACAGTGCCGCAGAGATCGATGCCGACGTCGACCAGGCGCTCGCCCGCTTCAAGTCCGAGGTGAACGGCGCGGAGGTGTTTCTGGACAACGCCGCCGGCATCCTGGTGTTTCCCCGTGTCATCAAGGCCGGCATCGGCATCGGCGGCGAGTACGGCAAGGGCGCGCTCAGGGTCGGCGGCAAGACGGTGGACTATTACTCCACCGCAGCCGGTTCCTTCGGTTTCCAGCTCGGCGCCCAGGCCAAGAGCATCGTGATCGCCTTCATGACGCAGGAGGCGCTGGCGAAGTTCCGCGACAGCGCCGGCTTCAAGGTGGGCGTGGACGGCTCGGTCGCGCTGATCGACCTGGGTGCCGGCAAGACGATCGACACCGCAAATATCAAGGACCCGGTGGTTGGCTTCGTGTTCGGCAGCAAGGGCCTGATGTACAACCTGACGCTGGAAGGCACCAAGTTCACGAAGCTGGACATCGGCAGCGACTAGATTCTGTCTAATCGCCGCTCGTGACCGGGTCCGCGTTTTTTGCCGCAGCGCTTGGAATCCGGCCGTATTTGTTGGATGCTGTCGGCTCGGCCCATAACTGAAAGGAGGTGATCCAATGTCTAGTGAGAAATTGGGAGTGTCGTTCCAGCCCCGGGTTTTCGCAGTGACAGTGGAGCAGCCTTCGCTGTCGCAGTGAGGCCCAGGGTACGGAAGATACCCGGGGGTTGACGACGCCCCACTCACGGAGGGCCGCAGCGATGCGGCCCTTTTTAATTGCCCTTTCAATGCCCGGTGCCGCGATGCCCGCCCTTCCTCTGGCGGGAGCGTTGGGATAGATTCCGGGGGACGGTCGAGGAGGATGGCTGCGATGAGTGCGAGCCTCAGGGAACAGGTGGAAGCGTTACTGCCCAAGTGGGAGCGGTGGTATCCGAGCCTGTTCGACGCCGCCGCCGACCTGGGCCTGATCAAGGCCCGCGTGTGCTCGCCCGACTCCCTGCTGCTGTCCAACCGCCACGCCTCGGTGCAGTCCCAGGCGGCAGCCGCGCATCGCGAGAAGTGGGGCGGCACGGACGAGCCGGGCCGCAACGCGCCCGGCAAGGGAAAGCGGAAGCGGCGACAGCGCCGCTGAGGGCGGCGGCGGGCTCCGCCGCCTGCGTCGCCCGCACTACTCCTTGCGGAACAGTGCCTCGGCGTCGTCCAGGGGATCCTCTCCGCCGTCTTCGGCCGGGCCGTGCTCAGGGGTGCCGCCGAACAGGCTGTCGAGCTCCCGCTGCGCCCGCCGTTCGGCGTCGATGGCGCCGGATTCGAAGGCCGTGGCCGAGGGCCGGAAATAGTCGCAGAAATTCGGCCGCTCCTTCTCCTTCACCTCCTCGGCGTCGTCCTCCCGGCACTGGCGGGTAACGGACGGATCGTAGTGGACGCACATCCGGCACACGTGCAGCGGGATGCTGCACTCCGGGCACTCGTCCAGCCGCGACAGCGGCAGGGTGAGCTTCGCGAGCGGGGCGCCGCAGCGCCAGCAGCGCAGGTCGTTGCTCTCCATGGCCCCGACTGTCGCGCTTCGCGCGGACCGTGTCCAGCGGCCGCCGCCGACCATCCCGCTACTGTGATGACGCTCACGGCGCCAAGCGGCTGCCTGCGCTAGGGTTTATCCATGGCCGAGAGAGTCGTATCGCCTTCTGCCGGGGAAGAGGAATTCAGCGGGGACGGGCTGGTGCTCCTGCCGGAGGGCTACCTGGATTCCTCCGATGCGGCGTACGAGCTGCACCGGGAGCAGATCGATACCCGGGTGCACGACCTCGCCATCGGGGGACTCACGCGCCGGCTCGGCGACACGCTGCTTGCGGTCGTGCGGCGGGCCGCAGTGCTCTGGCTCGCTCTCGGCATGGTCACGGTCTGCGTCTGAGGCTTCAGGCGGTCTCGCAGACGAAAGCCCCGACCGTGCGCTCGAGATCGAGCGTAAGGAATTCCGCACGTACCAGCCATTGCCTGCCACCCGAATCCACCGCCGGCTGCGCGGCCACCACCCGGGCGACGGCCCGGCAGATGTCGCAGTCGATGCGGATGATCTGGCCGGCGGACAGTGCCTGCCGGGTGACGAACTTCAGCCCGTGCAGGGAGACGTCGTGCATGCGTCCCGTCATGGGGAAGTGCTGCGGCCAGGTCGCGAGGAAGGTGATCGGCTGCGAGCGGCGGATCCGGGCGATGGCCCGCTGACCGCGCGTCTCCAGGCGGCTGCGGTCGGCCGGCGCGAGCGGGCTGGCGCACTCGCTGCAGCGCTCGCCGGCTTCAGGCGCGCCGAGGTGGCCGCGCTCCGTGCCGCAGAACAGGCAGGCTGCCGCCGGGCGCGGCTCGTGCCGGCTGCGCCGGCGCGAGGCGCCGGCGGCGCCGCGGGCAGCATCGTATGACGCCCGCTTCTCCGGGTGCCGCAGTACCGACCAGGCTTCGTTCAGGGCTGCGGCCCGGCGGTTGTCGCCGCCCAGGTCGGGATGGGCGCGCATCCGCTGCATCAGCGTGCGGTAGCTGGAGCGGATCACCTCCAGCGGCGCGTCGGGCTGGACATGGAGGATGCGGTAGTAGTCGCGCTGCCCGCTAGTATCCGTGCGGTCGTTCCGGGAGGTCATGGCTTGGCCTCGTTGTTCTTGTTATGCCCCCGGATTCTAGTGGCCTGCGCAGCCCGGCGAGGCCCGACTCGACATAAGGGCGGGCATTGCCCGGTGCAGGCGAGGGCCGTCAGGTCTGGCGATTGTCGGTGATGAAGGCGCCCAGCTCGCGGAATTCGTCCGCGCGGGCGCTGCCGCGGCGCCAGCCCAGGGCGATCTCCCGGTAGGAGCGCTCGCCCATGGGCCAGAGTCCGACCCCGGTCGCGCTCAGCAGCGCCGAGTCCCTGGCCATCTCCGGCAGAAAGGTGATGCCGAGGTCGGCGTCCACCATCTCTATCAGGGTCAACAGGCTGGTGGCGGCGAAGCGGCTCACTTTCTCGGAGCTGCGGATGCGGCAGGCGTCGATGGCGTGCTCGCGCAGGCAATGGCCCTCCTCGAGCAGCAGCACGCTGTCGGCGTGCAGGCGGTTGTAGCGGTAGTTCTCCGGGTCCACGAGACGGGTTTCGCGGTGCGCCGCGAGCAGGAAGCGGTCCCGGAACAGCGGCTCGGTTTCTACATTGCGCAGCTCGTAGGGGACGGCGAACAGCATGAGGTCGATGTCCCCGGACAGGAGCTTGTGGTGCAGCTTCTCGGTGAGATCCTCCACCAGAAACAGCTTCAGCTCCGGGAAGCTCTGGCGCACCAGCGGCAGCACCCGGGGCAGCAGGAAAGGCGAGATGGTGGGGATGACGCCCAAGCGCAGGGGTCCGGACAACGGTTTCTGGCCCACCCTTGCCATTTGCACGAGTGACTCCAGATCTCTGAGGCAAAGGCGGGCCTGCTCCGCCACCTCCCGGCCGATGGCGGTGATGGTGACCTGCCGGTTGGTGCGGTCGACCAGTTGCACGTCCAGCGCCGACTCCAGTTCCTGGATGCCGACGCTGAAAGCGGACTGGGAGACATGGCAGGCGTCGGCGGCACGGCCGAAATGGCCGTGCTCGGCGAGTGCCACGAAGTAACGTAACTGTTTGACGCTGGGGAGATTGGTAGCCATGAAAGGGAGGTCCGGCCGTTATATTCAATAATTCGATCACTATTATATAAATATTCCATTTTCATTATCAATGGCGGTCCTTATGATAGGGAATATCGAAGGAGGACGAATCATGACCATCAACATCGGAATCGAAGAGAAAGACCGCAGGGAGATTGCAGACGGGCTGTCGCGACTGCTCGCCGACAGCTACACGCTGTATCTCAAGACGCACAACTATCACTGGAACGTGACGGGGCCGATGTTCGCCGCGCTCCACACGCTGTTCGAGGAGCACTACACCGAGCTCGCTCAGGCCGTCGACGAGATCGCCGAGCGCATCCGCGCCCTGGGCGTCAAGGCGCCCGGTTCCTACAGCGAGTTCGCAAAGCTCACGGAGATTGAGGAAGAAACCGGCAGCCCGGATGCCGAGGAGATGATCCGGCAGCTGGTGATCGGCCAGGAGACCGTGGTGCGCACGGCGCGCCAGATCTTCCCGATCGTCGACAAGGCCAACGACGAGCCGACGGCGGATCTGCTGACGCAGCGCATGCAGATTCACGAGAAGAATGCGTGGATGCTCCGCAGCCTGCTGAAAGACGAGGCGGCCTGAAGGTCAAGCGACGAGCACAAACGAGAAACCGATTCGAAACACGGGCCATGACCCGAACCGGAAACCAGGAGGAAACCAATGGATACATCGATGGAAGGCAAGAGAGTACCCGACGCGACATTCCGCACGCGCGAGGGACACGAGTGGGTCAACCGGACCTCGAGTGAGCTGTTCGACGGCAAGACCGTGGTGGTCTTCTCGCTGCCGGGCGCGTTCACGCCCACCTGCTCCTCGTCGCACGTGCCGCGCTACAACCAGCTGTCCGACACGTTCAAGAAGCACGGCGTCGACGAGATCATCTGCGTCTCGGTCAACGACGCGTTCGTGATGAACGAGTGGCAGGAGGCCCAGAAGGCCTACAACATCCGCTTCCTGCCGGACGGCAACGGCGAGTTCACCTCGAAGATGGGCCTGCTGGTCGACAAGGACGACCTCGGCTTCGGCAAGCGCTCCTGGCGTTATTCCATGCTGGTGCGCGACGGCAAGGTCGAGAAGCTGTTCGTGGAGCCGGAGAAGCCCGGCGACCCCTATGAGGTCTCCGACGCCGACACTATGCTGGAGTACATCGCGCCGAGCGCGGAGAAGCCCCACGACGTGACTATCCTGTCGCGCAAGGGCTGCCCGTTCTGTGCCGAAGCGAAGGCACGGCTCCGCGACGCCGGCATCGACTACGAAGAGCTGTTGCTGAACCGGGATTATACGGACCGCACGCTGCGCGCCGTCGCCAAGGCGACCACCTTCCCGCAGGTGTTCATCGACGGCGAGCTGATCGGCGGTGCCGACGATCTCGAGCAGTGGCTGAGCGGCCGCAAGGCGGCCTGACAGGCCAGGCGACCGAGTCGATCCCCCAGCCGTTTCAACGACGGCGTTGTGAAAGCCGGGTCCCGCGAGGGGCTCGGCTTTTTTTTCGTCTGCGCCGCGGTCAGGACGCCAGCCGGGCTGCCGCAGCGCCCGCCTGCAGCGGTGCCGGCAGGTCGCGGCGCCGGCCGAGCGGCATGTCGATCAGAAGTTCCAGTGGAAGCCGAGCATGGCCACCGGGTAGAGGTCGTAGTCCTCGAGTTCGGCCTCCAGCTCTTGGCGTTCGGCTTCCAGGTCATCCTGGAACTGGGGCACGTCGGCGATCGGGCCGCTGGCGGTGAAACCCACCTGGGGTTCGCCCTGGAACAGCACGCCCACGTCCAGGCTCAGGCCGACGGTGTCGAAGATGCGGAAGTCCATGCCGACGCCGGCATAGGGTGCGCCGCTGTCGAAAGTCACTGCGGCGTTGAGTGTGCCCACCTGATCGACGGGATAGACCGTGCCGCCGATCTCGATCGTGCTGCCGTCCCGGCTCGCGAGGTTCACCTCGTTGCTGTTCGAGAAGTAGCCGGCCGTCAGGCGGAACGGCGTCATCGGCGCGCGCAGGTTCAGGGTGGCGTACCAGGTGTTCAGATCGAACTCGCCGTCGTAGTTGATGCCGGCCTCGGAGCCGTCATCGTCGAAGCTGAACCGGTTCAGCCCGCCGCGCAGGTCGAGATACGGCACCGGGCGCCAGGTGGCTTCCACGCCGAGGCCGAGCGTGCCGGCCCGGATGCCGAACCAGAGGTCGTCGTCGGCCTGGGCGGGCGCCGCGGCGGCGAGGCCGAGGAGAGCGATAAGAGCGGGAATCCTCAGGGTCTTCATGGTCACTCCGTGCCCGCGTCCCGGCGAGCGATTGAACAGAATAAGGGCAAGGCTATACCGGCTTCCCGGTCGCCGGTGTGAGCCGGATCACATCCACGGATGCCCGCGATGGGCCCGGGCAGTAGAATGCGAGCCAGTCCGGGCGGGTCCGGCGCGGCAGGGAGACGGTCATGAGCGAGACGCGGGTACCCCCGGGCGGGGCGATGGACGACCTGGAGAAGCCGCGGGAGGCGGGGCCCGTCACCGCCGCCGAGCGCATCACGGCCATCGACACCCTTCGCGGCGTGGCCGTGCTCGGCATCCTGGTGATGAACGTCTATGCCTTCGCGATGCCGTTCGCCGCCTACACGAATCCGCTGATCATGGGCGGCCAGGAGTGGTACAACCTCGGCACCTGGTTCCTCACCCACCTGCTGTTCGATCAGAAGTTCATGACGATCTTCTCGATGCTGTTCGGCGCGGGTGTCGTGCTCATGGCCGGCCGGGCCGAGGAGCGCGGGGCCGGCTTCGCCGGCATCTTCTACCGGCGCCAGCTGTGGCTGCTCCTGATCGGCGCAGCCCATGGTTATCTGCTCTGGTTCGGCGACATCCTGTTCCACTATGCACTGGTGGGCATGCTGCTGTATCCGTTGCGCCACCGGGCGCCGCGCACGCTGATCGTCGTCGCCTGTCTACTCCTGCCGGTCTCGCTGCTCATGAACTATGCCGGCGCCGAATACATGGAGGAGGAGCAGGCCGCCACACGGCCCCTGCAGGAGCAGCGCGACGCCGGCGAGCCGCTCGGCGCGGAGGAGGCGGCGCGCCTGGAGGCGGCGGAGGCCATGCGCTCGTTCGTGGCACCCACCGCCGAGGACGTGCAGGCGGACCTGGAGGCCTACCGAGGCAGCTACGGCGAGATCGTCGAGCATCGCGCGCCGATGGTCGCCAGCATGCAGTTCCAGGGCGCGATTGCCTTCGCTCTCTGGCGCGTGGGCGGGCTCATGCTGATCGGCATGGCGCTGATGAAGCTCGGGGTGCTCTCGGCGAGGCGCAGCCCGGGGTTCTACCGGCGCATGATGATCGTCGGCTACGGTCTCGGGCTGCCGCTGGCCGCTTTCAGCGGCTGGAATCTCTGGCAGCACGAATTCGACGGCCTGTACGCTTTCCGTGTAGGCATGATCCCGAACTACTTCGCCAGCATCCTCGTGGCCTTCGGCCATGTGGGGCTGGTGATGCGCATCGTGCAGTCCGGCGCCCTGGCCGCGCTCATGCGCCGCTTCGCGGCCGTCGGGCGGATGGCGCTCACCAACTACCTGATGCATTCCCTGATACTCACCACTGTCTTCTACGGTTATGGTCTCGGCCTCTACGGGACCGTGCCGCGGTTCTGGCAGATGGCCTTCGTGGCTGCCGTGATCGGCCTGCAGCTCTGGCTGAGTCCGATCTGGCTGCGGAATTTCCGCTTCGGGCCCGTGGAATGGCTGTGGCGATCACTGACATACTGGCGACGGCAGCCGCTCAAGACCTGACGAGCACACCAACGCGAGGCACGTATGGAGAACAAGTCGCACCTCCGGGGCATCGACGTCCTGCGGGATCCGGATATCAACAAGTCCACCGCCTTCACGGCGGAGGAGCGCGAACAGCTGGGGCTGCGCGGTCTGCTGCCGCCGGCCATCTCCACCCAGCAGATGCAGATCACCCGGGTGCTGGAGAACCTCCGGCGCCAGTCGAGCGACATCGACCGCTACATCTTCCTGCGCGCGCTGCAGGGTCGCAACCGGCGGCTGTTCTACCGCACGGTCATCGACCACATCGAAGAGATCATGCCCATCATCTACACCCCGACCGTGGGTGAGGCCTGCCTCGAGTTCGCGCACATCTACCGTCATACCCGTGCGCTGTTCATCACGCCAGAGGACAAGGGGCAGATCCCGAGGCTGCTGGACAACTGGGAGAAGAAGGATATCCGGGTGATCGTCGTGACCGACGGCGAGCGGGTGCTCGGCCTGGGCGATCTGGGCGGCAACGGCGCCGGCATCCCCATCGGCAAGCTCTCGCTGTACGTCGCCTGCGCCGGCATCCGCCCCGAGCAATGCCTGCCGGTGATGCTGGACGTGGGCACCGAGAACGAGACGCTGCTGGACGATCCACTGTACCTGGGCCTGCGCCGCCGCCGCCTGCGCGGGCCGGAGTACATGGAGTTGCTGGAGGAGTTCGTCCGGTCGGTGCAGACGGCCTATCCGGATGCGCTGATCCAGTTCGAGGACTTCGCCACCGAGAATGCGCGCTCGCTGCTGGCGCGTTACCGGGATGACGTTCTCTGCTTCAACGACGACATCCAGGGGACGGCCGCCGTGGCGCTGGCCGGCGTCATCGCCTCCACCCGTATCACCGACGTCCCGTTCCGGGACCTGCGGGTCATGTTCCTGGGCAAGGGCAGCGCTGCGGCCGGTATCGCCGACCTCATGGTGTCGTCACTGGTTGAGGAGGGTGTGCCGGAAGGGGATGCGCGCAGCCGCATCCGCTTCGTGGATCGCAAGGGCCTCATCACCCGCGAGCGCACCGATATACCGGAAACACTGGTGGACTATGCCGCCGACAGCGCGCCCGCCGACTTCTTCGGCGCCGTGGAAGAGCACCGCCCCCACGTTCTGATCGGAGCCACCGGAGCGCCGCGGACGTTCACCCGCGAGATCGTCGAGCTGATGACCCGCATCAACCCGCGGCCGGTCATCTTTGCCCTCTCCAATCCCACCTCGCGGGCCGAGTGCACCGCCGAAGAGGCCTACGCGTGGAGCAACGGCCGCGCCATCTTCGCCAGCGGCAGCCCCTTCCAGCCGGTGACCTGGGGCGGGCGCTTCTACCGGCCGGGCCAGGGCAACAACGCCTATATTTTTCCCGGCATCGGGCTCGGCGCGGTCTTCGCCGGGGCCACGAGCATACCGGATACGATGTTCCTCACCGCCGCTCGGACCCTCGCGGACCTCATCAGCGAGAAAGACCTGGAGGCCGGCACGCTGTATCCGCCGCTCACCCGCATCCGCCAGATATCGGCCGCCATCGCCACCACCGTCGTGGAACGGGCGCTGGATGACGGCATCGCCCGCCTCGACCCCGTCCCGGAGGATCTCCGGTCGGCGATCGAGGCGACGATGTACGATCCGAGTTACTGACGAGTTTGCCGGAGCGCTTTCACTCCGGCTTGCGCAGCATGCCACGCCCTTCGACGATGACCGCATAGGCGCCCATGGCGTTGAGCGCGTCCTCGGAGATGTCGTTCTGGCGCACGAATGCCCGGAGCTTGCCGTAGGCCCGCGGATCGCCGAGATGGCTGGCGTGGAGCAAACCCGCCATATAGCCATAAGGGTTGCCGAAAGCCGCGCGTGAGAACTCTGCCATGAGGTAGCCGGCGAAGGGCGAGTCACTGTTGGTCAGGTAACTCTTGGCATAAGCCGCCCGAATCAGGGCGTCCCCGTACTCGGGAATATCCTTCAGCCCGTCCGGCGATATGCCGGAGCGCAGATAGCTCTGCCTGAGTTCCCGTACCTCCTGCAGCGTGCGATCCAGATAGAGGAACTGCGCCTTCGGGTCGCCGCTGTCGGCGAGCCTGCGGAGATCCGGCAGCGGCATGTCTGCAGCTGCGAGTATTTCCTCCGGCAGCGGAAATCCATGTTTCTCCATCCACTCGAATTCTCCATCGGTACGGAAGGCGATGGCGCCGGTATAGCGCGCATTGAACTCCTCGAGCGTAGTCGCCGAGACGGAATCGTAGGCGGTCAGCAATTCTTCGAAGTCCGGCGCCCGGGCCGCGTGCCCAAGTGCAGCGAGCGGGCTGGGTGCCCGCGCGGTCCGGGCCGGTGATGCCTCGGCAGCAGCCGGGGTGTCGGGCACCCCTGTTCGCGCCTCTTCGAACTGGTCGGCGGGTGATGACTCGGCCTTGTCCCCGAGCTCTGTACGCTGCGTCTCCGTGACTCTCAGAGAAGATGGCGCCGGGTCTTCGGCTGACTGGAAAGCCCCGAGTGCCAACCAGGCGACGGTCCCCGCAGTCGCCAGCCCGAGCAGTACGAAGATGTATCGGAACATGGTCTATTCTCGCTGTTCGTCTTCAGGATGCCTTGCAGTCATTGGCTTCCATCTCGCGGTGCCAGGTGGCGCAAGCACGGTCCTCGCCGGCGGATTCGTAGGCGTTCTCGCCATGCTGGGCAACCGTTCCGAAATAGATGGCGGCAGTGCTCATGCACAGCGTGCGGGTGGCGTTCGCCGTATTACTCTCGCACGCGCTCTGCATGCCGGCGTAGAACAGGTTGTCGCACTGATACTGGGATATCTGTACGCCATAACAACGATCATGGGCGTTGCAGGCTGGCTCGAAGCTCACTCCCGGGAACGGCTCGTCGAGGTCGCCGGTGAACGTAGACATGCTGATACCTGCAAGCCGCGCGAGGAGGAAGTCTCGCCAGCCGCCGACGCCACAGCCGTTCGGTTGCCAGTATGGGTCGAAGCCAGGCACCGATGGCGGACTGGAAGACGAACACCCTTTCGGCTTCGACTCCTCCAGCCGCTCACAGAGCTGCTCCGTGGAGACAGCCAACGTATAGGTCGGCGTCTCGTCGAGTGTCGAGGGCTGGTTGAGCAAGAGGTACAGGTCCATCTGGTACTCCTGGGCGAGCGAATCCAGCAGCGGTCCGCAGCCGCTGCCGGTGCACAGTATGCTGTCGTCCACAATCATCTCGCCGAACAGCTCCATCGGATCTCCTTCATACGGCGACGGCAGTATGGGGTCTGCCGCCGCATCCCGGCCCGCTGCGCACAGCGCGAAAACCGCGCAAAACAATATCAGTCTCTTCATGGCCTCACCTCCCTGTGAAGCAATGGTTGAACCACGGAGAGGAGTCTGCGCGTGAGACACGCGGCGAGCCTGCGGCATTTCCCCGCAATCCCGCGAGTTTCCGGACGAGGAGCGGGCAGGCATACTCGCCGCATGGGCGAGCAGGCCACTGCAGGGGAGGGCGGCGTCTGGCAGGTCTACCTGCTGCGCTGCGCCGACGGGACGCTGTACACGGGGATCACCACGGATCTCGCGCGCCGCGTCGCCGAGCACAACGCGGGCCGGGGGGCGCGCTATACCCGCAGCCGCCTGCCCGCCGAGCTGGTCTACGCGGAAGCCGCCGGCGACCGTTCCGCGGCCCAGCGGCGCGAGCACGCCATCCGCCGTCTGCCGGCGGCCGAGAAGCGTCGACTGCTGGGCGGCGGCGATGCCTGAGCCGGTTGCGCCCCGGCGGCTTCTCCTATAAGTTCAACGCTCGTTGAAATCCGCAATCGGGGGAGCGGGCCGTGTTTGCATGGCTGTTATTCATCGTCTACCTGCTGGCCACGGCGTGGCTCGGCTGGCGGGGCTACAAGCGTACGACGGATTTCGGCGCGTTCGCCATCGGCCGTGGCGACCTCAGCCCGGTGGTGGTCGGCGTCACGCTCGCGGCCAGCACCGCCTCGGCGGCGACGTTCATCATCAACCCGGGATTCATCTACGTGGACGGCCTGTCGGCGTTCATCCACATGGTGCCCGGCACCGGGCTCGGCATCCTCACGATGCTGTACCTGCTCTCGTTCCGCTTCCGGCGCTTCGGCGCCGAGGCGAAGGCGCTCACCATCCCCGACTGGGTGGGCAAGCGCTACAAGGCGCCCGGCTTCGCGCTGTACTTCTCATTCCTGAATCTGTTGTCGTTCGCCTTCGTGGTGCTGCTGGTCGGTGGCATCTCCATCGTGATGCAGCGGCTGCTGGGGGTCTCGAACGTGACCGCGCTGGTGATCACGCTGACCTTCGTCACGGGGTACGTGTTCATCGGCGGCGCTTATGCGCATGTGCTCACCAACATGCTGCAGGGCTCGCTGATGATCCTGGTGACGCTGGTGGTGATCGGCTCGGGGATCGCGATCATCCTGGCGGAGCCGGCCTCGGTGGCGGAGCGCCTCGCCGCCGCGGACCCGGACCTGCTCGTGCCGGTGAACACCGGCGGACAGCTGTTCAACGATACCTTCTCGGTCTACGTCGCCGGTTTCGTGATAGGCGCGGTGCTCGCCTGCCAGCCCCATATCCTGACCAAGGCGCTGTATGTGAAGACCGACGAGGCGGTGCATCGCTATCTGCTGGTGTTCGCGGTGGTGTTCTTCCTCTTCCTGCTGCTGGCGAGCGTCGGCTTCCTCGCGCACCTCGTGGTGCCGGAAAGTGCGCTCATCGACGAGACCACCGGGGCGTTCCGCCAGGACCTGGTGATGACCGTGTATCTGCAGACCGTCTTTCCCGACTGGGTCTTCACCATCATCAGCGTGGTGTTGCTGGCGGCGGCGATGTCCACGCTGGACGGCCTGCTGGTGTCGCTGTCGACGATCACGGCGAACGACCTGGTCCTGAACCTGGTGGACCGCTACTCGCCCCGGGAGCGCACGCCGGAGGAGCGCATGCGTCTCGGCATGCGGGCCAGTCACGTGGTGCTGGTGGCGATCGCCGTGGCGGCCTTCATCGTCAATCTGGATCCGCCGCGGCTGCTGGGGATTTTCGGCCAGGTGGGGGTCTATGGCCTGGCGGTGGCGGCCGCGCCGCCGCTACTGGCGGGAGTGCTGTTCCGCGACATGCCGCTGAGCCTGCTGTGGCTGGCGTCGGCTGGCGCGCTCGTCGTGCACATCGGACTTTACCTCTATGGCAGCGTGCTGCTGCCCTGGGTGGATCTCACCTTTGCCAATCCCGGCGTCACCGGCACCCTTGGCGGCATCGTCGGCATCGCGCCGGTGCTGGTGATTGGCTGGTGGCTGAACCGCAGATCGGCGTAGGAGGGCCTTCAGGCCCGACCCCAATGGGCATGTAGGAGGGGCTTTAGCCCCGATTCATTTTCAAAATCGGGCCTGAAGGCCCTCCTACGTGGTGGCGAACATGCGCTGGACGTACCAGCGGTCGAAGGCGTGTACGCCGCTCTCGCTGGGGTGGTACGGGCCCGGTACGTGGGCGCTGGAGGCGAGGCCGCGGTGAGCGTTCTCGCAGAGTGCCCAGTCCTGGCGATTGGTCATGTCCCAGAAGTCGATCGCATCGGTGGCGTCGAAGTCCGGGTGTTGCATCTGCTCGGGTGAGCAGAACCACTCCGTCTCGATGTAGACCGACTCCGGTCCCCGCGGCCACAGGTAGTGGGCCATGACGTAGTCGGGCGCCAGGCTGAACAGGAAGTTGGGGTACAGATTCAGGTACTGCACCATGCGCTTCTCCTGCTCGGAGAGTCCCGGCAACGGCGGATTCGCGGTGACGCCGGAGACCGTCAGCGTATTGCAGCCGTCCTTGATGCCCATGGGACCGCCGTTGAAGTTGCGCCCGACGACGTCGTACTCGGGCAGTTCGTCGTAGGTGCTTACGCGATGCAGGGCGGGGTGCGCCAGCGAGCAGTGGTAGCACTCGTTGTAGTTCTCGCAGATCAGCTTCCAGTTCGCGGCCACCTCGTAGTCGTGCCGACCCACACGGACGAGTCCGGCCGTGTCGTAGCCGGACAGGTCGGGGAATCCCGCGTAGGCATCGGTCAGCGGTTCGGCGTCGGGGTCCAGATTGATGAACAGGAATCCGTCGAGGATCTCCAGCCGCACCTCGCGCAGCGGATACTCGCCGCGATCGAAGTCCTCCGCCTCGTCCATGCCGGGGGCGGCGATCAGCGAACCGTCCAGGCCGTAGGCCCAGTTGTGGTACGGGCAGCGGAACATCCGGCAGTTGCCGCCGCCGGAGGTGAGCCGGGTGCCGCGGTGACGGCAGAAGTTGTGCCAGGCGCGTGGGCGCCCGTCGCCATCGGCGGCGAGTATCACGGACTCCGGTCCGACATCGACCACGAAGAAGTCACCCGGCGACGACAGCCGTGTGTGATGGCCCGCCACCAGCCACATGCGGCGGAAGATCTCCTCGAGTTCGCGTTCGTACAGCGAACGGTCGTGGAATATCCAGCCCGGCGGCGTCAGCGCCTTGCCGAAGTCGCGGTCCGTCGCGCCTGGGTCCTGTTCCCGCGATACAGTCGCCATGATCAGCCCCGCAATCGGTCTGCAAGTGCATCCATTATCGCGGAGCCGCCATGCCGGCGCCAGCGCCGACGGTATTTCCGCGCGTGCTAACATCGCCGCGTTGTCCTGGTGGTGGGGGGAGAAGAATCAGAAAACCGCTCGCGCTGCTGACGTTCCTCGCGCTGTCCGCTTCGGTGTTGCCTTCATACGCGATGGCCGAGGCGAGTCTGGAGCCGCCCCGCGTGGCTCTCGCCGGCGTCGCGTTCGACGTGACCGTGGAGGGGGCGCCAGCCGGCACCCGCCTGGAGCTGGACGCAGGCCCCCTGCGCTTCGAGGCCGTCGCGGACCCCGAGGGCAGCGCGGTCTTCAGCGACGTGCTCGTGGACGATCCGCAGGCGCTGCAACTGGCCGTGTACGAGCTGTCCGTGGCGCCGCCCCGGCCGCTGGCCGAAGCGGCGCTGCGGGTGATCCCGGGCTGGCTGTCCATCCTGCCGCCGCTGCTCGCCATCTTCCTCGCGCTGGCCCTGCGCAGCGTCATCCCGTCGCTGATGCTTGGCATCTGGTTCGGCGCCACCGCGCTTATCTCGCTGAGCCCCACCGGCGCTTTTCGCGGCCTCCTCGAAGCCTTTCATGTGCACGTGGCCGGGGCGCTGGCCAACAGCGATCACGCGATGATCATCCTGTTCAGCCTGATGATCGGCGGCATGGTCGGGATAGTCACCCGCAACGGCGGCATGCACGGCGTGGTGCGGCTGATCATGCGCAAGGCCACGGACCGGATCAGCGGGCAGATCTCAGTCTGGCTCATGGGTATCGCCATCTTCTTCGACGATTACGGCAACTCACTGGTGGTCGGCAACACCGCCCGCTCCGTGACCGATCGCCTGCGCATCTCCCGCGAGAAGCTCGCCTACATCGTGGACTCCACGGCGGCACCCATCACCTGCGTGGCGCTCGCCACCACCTGGATCGGCTACGAGGTGGGGCTGATCGGCGATGCGCTGAAGACCATCCCGGAATTCACGCAGAATCCCTATTCGGTCTTCCTGAGCACCATCCCCTACAACTTCTACCCTCTGTTCGCGCTGTTCTTCGTCTTCCTCGTGGCCTTCACGGGTCGCGACTTCGGCGCCATGCATGCCGCCGAGGTCCGCGCCCGCGGCGGCCGCGTGCGCTCCGAGGCCTCGGAGGCGTCCAGCGACGGGGGCCTCGAGGAGCTGGAGCCGAAAGAAGATGCGCCGGTGCGCGCGGTCAACGCGGTGTTGCCGATCCTGGTACTCATCGGCACGCTGCTGGCCGCGCTGCTGATCACCGGCGAGGGCGAGACGCTGCCCCAGATCATCGGCAGCGCGGATCCCTACAAGTCCCTGATGTGGGCCTCGCTGCTGGGCGTGGTGGTGGCCGCCGCCCTGTCGCTCGGGCAGCGTCTGCTCGATCTGGAAGAGGTCATCGACGCCTGGTACACGGGCGTGCGCTCCATGCTGTTCGCCATGATCATCCTGGTGCTGGCCTGGGCGCTCGCCGGCATCGCCGACGAACTGCACACCGCGGACTACCTGGTCAGCCTGCTGGGCGACTCCCTGCCGCCGGCGGTGCTGCCGGCGCTGGTATTCGTGCTCTCGGCGCTGACCGCCTTCAGCACCGGCACGAGCTGGGGGACCATGGGCATCCTCATGCCGTTGATCATCCCGCTGACATGGGCGGTGATGTCGGCGGCGGGCATGACCGGGCCCGAATACCACGACATCCTGTACTCGGCGATTGCCTGCAACCTGGCCGGCGCGGTCTGGGGCGATCACTGCTCTCCGATCTCGGATACCACCATTCTCTCGTCGATGGCGACCGGCTGCGACCACATCGAGCACGTGCGCACCCAGCTGCCCTATGCCATGGCCGTCGGGCTCGTCGCGCTGCTGATCGGCACCTTGCCGACCGGTTACGGGCTGCCCTGGTGGGTGGCCCTGCCGGCGGGCGGTGCCGTGTTGTACGTCGTCATCCGCTTCTTCGGCCGGCGGCCGGAAGACGCCGCGGCTTCTTCGGCCGGATCGGGCTGAGCCTCGTCCCGCCCGCAGCGCATGGATGGCGTTCCGCCGCAGGATGGATAAACTAGGGCGGTGTCCCGGCGGCGTCCGGGGCGGACGGGGGGGGGAACAGCCATGGCCACGATTCCACGCGATACCCTGCGGCTGAAGTCCGGCGAAGCCGTGGATGCCCAGGGCATCATGACCGACCGGGATTTCCAGTTCCTGATCGCCTCGCTGCTCGTGCGCATCGCGAAGACCGACGGCACCATCTCCACGGCCGAGACGTCGCAGATGCTCGCCATCACCGAAAGCCACTTCCGCCTGAGCAGCGCCGAGGCGCTGGAGCTGCTGACTAATGCACTGACCGAGGCGCCGGAACCCGAGGAGCTCGAGGCCCAGCTGCGCGCGCTCAGAAACCTGCTCGACCCCGCGGAGAAAGAAGAAGTGGCGATGCTGCTGCTGGAGCTGATCGCCGCCGACGGCCGCCGCGAGTCGGCGGAACTCGACGTCCTGCACTATGCCGCGGACGTGCTGGAGATTCCGCCGGAGGTCATGCACTCGGCGTACGAGCGGTTCTTCGAACGCTGACTCGTTCTTTCCTGGCCGCCCTGCGGGGGTATCCATCGTGCTCCCGACAAAAGGCCCCAGCGACCCTTGTCCACCCAATGAGGGGCCAACGTCGATAGAACGCGGGGTCGAGGCTGGCAGAGCCGGTCGGGCCTGAAGGCCCTCCTACGTGTTAT
>Ga0209944_1000334_pt1 | contig 21174 bp, 19 predicted proteins | sample SalPonR1_C_D2_MG_FD_185701 | JGI IMG/M metagenome (GOLD analysis project Ga0209944, IMG submission 185701) | Salt pond soil microbial communities from South San Francisco under conditions of wetland restoration - Salt Pond MetaG R1_C_D2_MG... ...
AAATGAGCCACCGGATTGTCTCCACAGAGGATTACCGTCCCGCCCAGCTTGCCTATGTCGCCGCCTATGACCAGGCAACGGGCAAAGTGGCTTTATCCTACCGGGATAAAGGCTTACGGATGGACAAAGACCGGATCCGGCGGCATCTGGAAAGTTCTCTGTTTCTGGCGACTATCCTCGATGACCATGGCACCGGCCGGTTTCGCCAAATTTTGACCTGGGCCCGGCGAAGAACCGACCATTTGACCGGCTACATCCGAAACCTGGCGGAATTCGCCGCAGGCCAGGGCGCCTTCCTGAGCTCATCCGAAATGAAAGGCCATCTTGCCAAACTCGACTTCTATGTGGCCTACTACCGCAGAAAAATCCGCCATATCCCGGCATCCGGATTCCGCAAGGGCCTGGAGGCGTTTTTAAATAGCGGCAAAGCGGTACTTCCAAATTTCAACGTCGCCCTTTGGGATGAACTGGCGGACAGTAAGGCGGACGGCGGCCTTCTCAAATCGGAAATCATGAGCCAGGTTCAGCCCCTGCGGCCGGCGGGGGACCGATTCTATCGAAAATCGTCGGCAAATGATCAGCATGCGGTATCTTTTGTGCAACATGCGAACTCGGCGCCCGGCCGCATTTATGAGCTGGGCTTTAGTTATGCGGCCTATCGGCAGTATATCCATCCGGCGGCGACAAAAATGATCCTCCTCCTCTTCGGACTGATCCTGTTTGCCCTGGCGGGATTCCGGCTGTTCTTTCTGGGCACATTCATATATCCCATGCAGCGGCTGGTGGAGGGGGTCAAACGCGTCGACAGGGGCGACTTAAACGTGGCCGTGCCGGTTCGGGCCGCGGACGAAATCGGTTACTTGACCGAGGCGTTTAACCGCATGGTCGACTCGATTAAACAGTCGAACAAGGCGCTCAATGATACCCGGTTGTATCTGAAAAATATTATCGACTCAATGCCCTCGGTGCTTATCGGCGTGGACCCGGCGGGCCATGTGACCCATTGGAACCAGGAGGCCGAACGGATTTCCCGGATTGACGAAGATCAGGCCTGCGGAGCGGCTATTGAAAAGTTGATTCCGCAATTTAATGCCTATCTGGAAAATCTTCATAAGGCCATTCGCAACCGCGAGCCGCAAAAAATCGAGAAGGTGGCCTATCAAATGGCGGGTGAAACCCGGTATTCGGATATCATCGTCTATCCGCTGATCGCCAACGGCGTCAAGGGGGCGGTCGTCCGGATCGATGATATTACTTCGCGTGTGCGTTTTGAGGAAATGATGGTCCAGTCTGAGAAAATGGCGTCGATAGGCGGCCTGGCCGCCGGTATGGCCCATGAAATCAACAACCCGTTGGGCGGTATCCTGATGGCGGCTCAGAATATCGAGCGGCGGGTATCCCCGGATTTGAAAAAAAATCGGGAGGTAGCCGAAGAGACGGGCGCTGACATGGAGCTTATCGCTGATTATATGGAAAAACGGGGAGTTAAAAAAATGGTGGCCGGTATCCTCGAAATGGGCCAGCGGGCCTCCGATATTGTGGCCAATATGCTGAATTTTAGTCGAAAAAGCGAGGCCCGCGCATCCACCCACAATGTGAACGACCTGATTGAAGCCACGATCGAACTGGCCGCAAACGACTATAATCTGAAGAAGCAATATGATTTCAGGCATATCCATATTGTCCGGGACTATGAGGCGACGCTGCCGATGATCCTATGCATTAGCACCGAAATTCAGCAGGTGTTTTTGAATATTTTGAAAAACTCGGCCCAGGCCATGGCGGATAAAAGCTATCATAATGAATCGCCGCAGATCCGCATCCGTACGGCCAGGGAAGGCGATATGGCCAGGGTGGAGGTTTCTGACAACGGCCCAGGCATGCCGGAGGAGGTGCGCAAGCGAATATTTGAGCCCTTTTTCACCACAAAGGAGGTGGGTACGGGCACAGGGCTCGGATTGTCCGTGTCCTACTTTATTGTTACTGAAAACCACGGGGGACAGATGGCCGTCAGCGCGCGGGCTGGAAAGGGAACGAAATTTATTATAAAATTGCCCCTAATGGACTAAAATGGAAACATCAGATATCCATATACTCGTTGTCGATGATGAGGCCGTGGTCAACATTAACCTGAGCGGCTATCTCGAGGACGAGGGCTTTACCGTTTTCTCGGCCGCCAGCGCCGAAGAAGCCCTGGAACTGATCGATCAACAGAGAATTGACGTGGGCATTATTGATATGCGCCTTCCCGGTATGGACGGCAACGCGCTGATTCTAAAAGCCTATCATAAACAGCGGGCGATGAAATTTCTGATCCACACGGGCTCAACCAATTACTCTTTGCCCCAGTCCCTGATCGAACTCGGACTGGGCGAGGCGCAGGTTTTGCGAAAACCCGTGTCAGACCTGTCCATTTTGCCCCGAATGATATATGAAATGTTTTCTATGGATGATAACAAATGATCAAAGTGCTTACCATTGATGACGAAGACATTTTCCGGGAAAATATCTCCGCTTTTCTCGAAGACAACGATTATCACGTGATACAAAGCGATAACGGCGAGGACGGCTTGGAGAGGTTTAAGAAGACGGCGCCGGATATCGTATTATGCGATCTGAAAATGCCCAAGATGGATGGGTTTCAGGTGCTTGAGGCAATCGTGCGTCAGGCGCCGGAAACGCCGATTATTATGATCTCGGGCACCGGGGCCATCCATGACGTGATCGAGAGTCTTCGCCTGGGCGCCTGGGACTATATTTTAAAGCCCATATATGATATGGGCGCACTGGAGCATGCACTGGGCAAGGCGTTGGAGAGATCCCGGCTGATCCGGGAGAACCGGCGGCACCGGGAGCATCTGGAAGAAGAGGTCAAAAAACGGACACAGGAGATACAGGAGCGCACCAACGAACTCCAGATGGCGAACCGGCAGTTGAATTCGGAAATCAACGAACGAAAGGCGGCGGAAAGTCAGCTGAAGAACAGTTTAAACAGCCTGGAGAAAACCATTGCCGGCACCATCAGCACCATTTCGCTTATCGTGGAAATGCGCGACCCCTATACGGGCGGTCATCAGCGGCATGTCGCCCAATTGTCCCAAGCTATCGCCCAGGAAATGGGGTTTTCGGATGAGCAGCTAAAGGGTATCTATTATGCTGGTTTAATCCATGATATCGGTAAACTGGCGGTGCCCATCGAAATCCTGGTAAAGCCGGGGCCGATCAGCGAAATCGAGAATATGATGATTCGCACGCATCCTCAGGCCGGTTGGGAAATCCTGAAGGAAATTGAATTCCCCTGGCCGATCGCCGAAATTGCCCTTCAGCATCATGAACGCCTGGATGGATCGGGCTATCCCCACGGGCTCTCCGGTGATGATATTCTGCCCGAATCCCGGATTGTGGCTGTGGCTGATGTCGTGGAATCCATGATGTTTCATCGGCCCTATCGGGCATCATTGGGGCTGGAAGTCGCCATGGAGGAAATTTCAGCAAATCGCGGCCAACTATATGATGCTGGGGTGGTGGATACCTGCATTAGGCTGTTCCGGGAAAAAGATTTTCATTTTGATTCTGAAGAGCAAACGCTTGATGAAATTTTTTCCAGCTTTTCCGATCGCTGAAATTGGCCATTGCAGCAATTACCTGCGATCATTTGATTGATATCAGCCTCAGTTGCTGTTATAGGCAGTGGAAATGTGAACTGATGGGGAGGATTCATCCCTGCGGTATAGAGTTAAATATGCCTCAATAGGTAAGCCACTGGATAAAAACCTGGACAGGAAACGGGTCCGGCAACCATGAGACGGAGTATGAATGACATTTGAGCGGCATCGGATAAACCGGCGGGTGATCGATGATCTTAAAACACGTTCCACCGTCGGCATGTATTTTTATGTGGCGGTCACCGCAGCGGTGCTGACGGTGGAGGGATTCTATAAGCGGCACCTGCTTTTTTCCATTGTATTTCTGTGTGTAATGGTTGTCATCGCCACTTTTCGGATTCTGCAGCATAAATTTTATGACCGCTTCGATCAGATAAACAAGAAGTTGAACTTTTGTGCGTTTTTTACAAGCGTATATGCCACGGCGTTAACCTGGGGGACGGGGTTTGCGTATTTCATGGTGATGCCGGAAGAATTGACCTCAAAGATGATCATGCTGGCAAGCACGGTCGGGCTTGATTCCGGCGGCGTTGTCGCCTTTATGCCGTCGCGGCGGACGTCTGTCATTTACAACCTGCTCATGCTGATGCCCGCGGCCCTGATAATGCTTTACCTCCAGATCCAACCCACCATTGTTTTTCTGGTCTTCCTGTTTACCGCCTACATGATACTGGTCGCCTTCAGGGGGAGCCGGGAATACTGGGATGCCCTTGAAAACGAGCATCTGCTCAAGCTCAAATCCGAAGAGATCGAAAAAATGAGCCGGGTTGACGTACTCACCGGATTATATAACCGGCGCTATTTTGATGAAATCTTTAATGTCCGGTGGAAGATGGCCGCCAGAAGCGCCATCCCGTTTTCAATTATCATCTGTGATATCGATCTGTTCAAGCCGGTCAACGATACCTACGGCCATCTGGCCGGGGACGCCTATTTGAAAAAAATGGCGCAGGTCCTGTTGGGTATATTCCAGAGGGATACGGATTTTATCGTCAGGTACGGGGGCGAAGAGTTTGTGATCCTTCTCTTAAACCATGAACGCGATGCGGCTGTTGAGATGGCTGAAAAAGTCCGGTCGGAAGTTGAAAAAATGACGCTGTTTTATTATACCCATGAAATAAAAACCACCATTAGTCTAGGCGTCTCTACCTGTATCCCCCGTTTGGCGGAGAATAGGGACCGCCTTCTGGAAATGGCGGACAGGGCCTTGTACCGGGCAAAAAACAGTGGAAGAAATCGCGTGGCTTTTTGTGATGCATCGAGAAATGCGGCCCAGTTCTAGGATAGCAGCGACTTCTGCCGAAGCATCCGAATCAGTTCTTCGGCCTTTTCCCGGGGCGTGCCCTCGATCACCCATCCGTCCCGTTTTTTTTCAGGGGGGCGATATCCGGCAACCGTAAACGGCCTGTCCCGCGGCTCGGAGGAATCCCAGGGGATCGTCTGAATGCCGGTTTTATTGGCCCGAAGCATGTTGGAGAGGCTCGGGTAGCGGGGAATATTGATCCCGGTTTGGATGGTGACCAGGGCGGGCAGGTCGAGTTCCACCAGAGCCCTTGCGCCGCCTTCAATTTCCTGCTCAACAGATATCCTGGCTTTTTCAGCATCCAGCGCCTGCCGAATGACGGCCGTTTTCCAAGGAATGTTAAGATATTGGGCAAGCATGGGGCCGACCTGGAACTGCATCATATCCTCTGACATGACCCCGGTAAAAATAAGATCATAGGATTTGCGGCCGGCGAATTCCGCTATAGCGCGGGCGGTATGCATGGCATTACATGCCGCTTCGTAATTGGTTTGGATATGGGTGCCACTGTCGGCCCCCATGCCGATTGCCCGCTTGATCGCTTTTTGGGCCCCCTCCGGGCCTACGGAGACGATGTCGATAGTCGTCTCAGAAAGCGCCTCTTTGATCAACACCGCCTCTTCGACCGCAGGCTCGTCAAACCGGTTCATGTACAGTTCACTATCATCATCAACCGATTTCAGGGGGTCAAAATCATCGTCCCATAGACGGTCCGAAGGCGCTATCTGGTCAAAATCAGGGACCGCTTTGACGCAAACCAGGATATCCATTCATCCTCCTAAGCCCTCCCTTTCATGGGGAGGAATTCCTTTCCCTTTTTAATTTTCAATAAAATATTAAAAAGTTATCGTCAACAAAAAATAGAGCGATCGCTCGTTTTTTTTATTGACACCTCCGGCTGATACCGATAATAAGTTCTATAGATGGAGCCAATTCTTAAGAACAGAAAGGGAGCCGCATGGATTTCTCGATATCAGAGAAGATGAAGACCATCCTCGAAATGGTCAACGAGTTTATCGAACGTGAACTTATTCCGCTGGAGCCGGAATTCAGCACCAAGGGATTCCGCGAGATGCTGCCGGTGGTCCGGGAGAAGCAGGAGAAAGTCCGACAGATGGAACTTTGGGCCCCCAACTTTCCTGAAGATTGCGGGGGTCTGGGGCTGTCTCTTTTGGAGCACGGGCTTTTATCCGAGGCCTTGGGCCGTACGCCGCTGGGTCACTATGTATTCTGGTGCCAGGCCCCGGATGCGGGCAATGTGGAAATTCTGCACATGCATGCCACTGAAAAGCAGCGGGAGAGATATCTCTATCCCTTGGTTGCCGGGGATATCCGGAGCTGTTTTGCCATGACCGAGGTCGATATGCCGGGATCGAATCCGGTGCTGCTTGATACCACGGCGGAAAAAGACGGCGGCGACTATGTGATCAACGGGCATAAGTGGTATACCACCGCCGCTGACGGCTCTGATTTCGCCATTACGATGGCGGTTACCAACCCGGAGGCCCCGGATTACCTTCAGGCCAGCATGATTATTGTCCCGACGGATACACCGGGGTTTAACTTGGTGCGAAACATCCCGGTAATGGGCCATGAAGGGGAGGACTATTTCAGCCACGGGGAAATTCTGTTCCAGTCCTGCCGGGTGCCGCAGGAAAATCTGCTGGGCCCGGAGGGCCAGGGATTTGTGATCGCCCAGGAGCGGCTGGGGCCGGGGCGGATTCATCACTGCATGCGGTGGCTGGGTATCTGTCAGCGGGCGTTTGAGTTGATGTGCCGTCGGGCCAACAGCCGGCGGATCACTAAAGACGGAAAACCCTTGGCTTCCAGGCAGATTATCCAGGCCTGGATTTCCGAGAGCGCCGCCGAGATCCAGGCGGCCCGGCTGATGACCCTTCATGCGGCCTGGAAAATTGATAATGAGGGCGCCAAAGCCGCCCGCCATGATATCTCAATGATCAAGTTCATGGTGGCCAATACCATGCAGCGGGTCGTGGACCGGGCGCTTCAGGTGCACGGCGGCCTGGGCATGACCGATGATACGATCCTGGCGTTTTTCTATCGCCATGAGCGCGCCGCCCGCATATATGACGGGGCGGACGAGGTGCACAAGGTGGCTTTGGCCAAACGGATTTTAAGGGAATACCCTTTAGAAAACGGATAATCGGGTCAGGTTATGCAGACGGCGACAAAGCCCTTTGAGCCCATGAGATTCAGTGAATTCCGGCAGATGGCGTTGATTTCGATGGAGGAGATCTGCCGGGAGATTTTCTATGAGAATCAGGCTTCCATTAAGACCAAGAAGGAGGCCGTGGCGGTCAAAAATCTCGCCAATATTTTTAATACAACCCTGCGGCTGTCCAATGAAAAAGGCTTTCAGACCATGAGTTTGAGAGATTTGAGCCGGGCGTCGGGATTGAGCATGGGGGCGCTCTATTCCTATTTTACCAGCAAGGATGAGCTGCTCGAGATGATTCAAAACCAGGGCCATCGTCTGACCCGCAGGGTGCTCAGCCAACACATCGGGGCGGTATCCGAGGTGGACCAGAAACTGCGTGTCGCCATCCGGGCCCATCTGTATCTGACCGAAGTCATGCAACCCTGGTTTTACTTCTCCTTCATGGAAACCAAGAACCTGGGTAAAGCCCAGCAGAAAAAATCGATCGAGGGCGAACTCGCCTCCGAACAGATGTTTATCGATATCCTGAAGGAGGGGCTCGAGCAGGCGGTTTTTGAGCTGGACAATCCGGAGCTGACCGCTACAGTGGTCAAGGCCATGCTGCAGGACTGGTATGTCAAACGCTGGAAATACAGCAGACGCCGTATTTCTGTGGACGAATATGCTGATTTTGTTATTTTTGTCATCGAATCAATCGTGATGGCTTCGTAAAAGGAGTTCACAATGACAGTGGCCGATAAGCCGACCGAGATTCGGGAGGGGGAAGAGCTGGATCAAGAGGCGGTGGAAAAATTTTTGAAGCAGTCCATTGATGGGCTCTCCGGTTCGCTCGAGATCAAGCAGTTCCCCAGCGGGTTCTCCAACCTGACGTATTTTATCCGTGTGGGCGACCGCGAAATGGTGCTCCGGCGGCCGCCCTTCGGCCGCAAGGCCAAAACCGCCCATGACATGGGCCGTGAGTACAAGATACTCAATGCGCTGTATCCGGTCTTCCCCTATTGTCCCAAACCGCTGGTTTATACCGAAGATGAGCGCATTATGGGTTGCCCCTTCTATGTTATGGAACGGATTCAGGGGATTATACTGCGCAAGGATCTGCCGGATGACCTGACATTATCGCCTGAGGATGCCCGCCGGCTCTGTGAAAATATGATCGACCTGCATGTTCGTCTTCATTCGCTGGACTATGAAGCCATTGGCCTGGCGGATTTCGGCAAACCGCAGGGCTATGTCCGCCGACAGGTGGAGGGCTGGAGCAAACGGTATCGTGACGCCTGCACCCCGGATGTGCCGGATTTCGAGCCGGTGATGGCGTGGCTGGCCGCCAATCAGCCGAAGGATTTCGAGCGCCCCGCCATTATCCACAATGACTACAAGTTTGATAACCTTGTCTTAAACCCGGAGAATCCGCTCGAGATTATCGGCATCCTGGACTGGGAGATGGCCACCCTGGGGGACCCTTTGATGGATCTGGGCGCCTCACTGGCCTACTGGATCAACCGGGATGACCCGGAGGAGATGCATCTCATGCGGATGCTGCCGACCACATACGAGGGGATGATGACCCGCCGGGAGCTGGTGGATCGGTATGCCGAGAAATCCGGAATCGATATCGGCAGTTTCGATTTCTATTACTGCTTCGGGCTTTTTCGCCTGGCCGGCATCGCCCAGCAGATTTACTACAGGTATTATCACGGCCAGACAAAGGACAAACGGTTCATTCAGCTGGGCTTTGCCGTGGGCTTCCTTGAGAAGGCCGCCAACCGCGTCATCGAAGGCGGCGGAATCTGATCTGCCTATTCATCGATAAAGTCATGGACGGTAAGCAGGGCGTGCATCCTCACCCCGCAGGCCTCGATGTTTTCCCGGCCGTTTTGTTCGCATCGATCCAAGAGGGCGATAACGCCCAGGATCTCCAGGCCGAAGTCCCGGACCGCGTTAATCGCCTTGATGGTCGACCCCCCGGTGGTCACCACGTCTTCAATCACGATGACCGGATCGTCGGGCTCCATGTTGCCCTCGATGGGCAGCCGAAGGCCATGGGCTTTGGGCGTTTTACGGACGGAGAAGGCATCAATCGGGCGGCCGCGAAGCTGCGAGGTGTAGGCCACGGAAATGGCGATCGGGTCCGCGCCCATGGTCAAACCGCCGACGCCTTTTGGGGTCAGGCCGAGCGCCTGAATTTTATCATACATCAATGTGCCGATCCGGACGATGCCGGGCGGATAATAGGTGACGCCCTTCAGGTTGAAGTAAAATTTGCTCTTCTGGCCTGATGCCAGGGTGAATACCGGCTCTTTGGAATATTGAAACGACCGCTGCCGGATCAACCCAATCAGTTCGTCCCTTTCGGTCATGGGGGAAATCCTCTCTCGAAGTTTGTTAAAAGCGATTTATTCCGCCGCGGCGGTATTTTTGCAGAAAGGAACTTTTACGACAGGTTAAAGGCACTGAGGCATTAAGGCACTAAGTTTTTGATTTCTTTGACCTTATACCCTAAACCTTAAACTGTTAAGTTACTTAGAATCTGTCGTGATTTAACTAAATCCCTGATAATTGTCAACCTAACCAAATAGCATTTTTGAAAAGAATTTTGATGGTTTCGTAAAAAGTCCAATATCTGTGTTGCGCTTCCGTCCCTCGGAATCTCACGTACAGCTAAGCACTCTGCATTCCCCGGGATTTGCGCGCCTTGAGCTTGAACTTTTTTCTTTGCCATCCCAAAATCGACTTCCAAGGAACTCGACAATATTTAATATTATTTTAGATGCTTTCGCTGTTGTCATTCCGAGGAGCGAAAGTGACGAGGAATCTTGATTGGTTAAAGATTTCTCGCTACCGCTCGAAATGACAATGCGGATGTTTTTAGAGTTACTTTTCTGCAAAAATACCGCCGCGACGGAATAAATCGCTTTTTACGAAACTATCAATTTTATTTTAACAAGGAGCTTACAATGGAGAATCTCACTTATCAAACCAAAGATCACATCGGGTATCTCACATTAAACCGGCCCAATAATTACAATGCCTTTGACCGCCAGACCATCGAGGAGTTCGGTCAATTCTGGCGGGATCGCCGCTATGACGAGAGTGTCCGGGTGATCGTATTGGACGGCGGTGATGCCAAGGGATTCTGCGCTGGCTTGGATATGCAGACCTATGGTCCGGAAATGTTCAAACAGCAGCCGGTTGAAGCCTATAACGGCCAGGCCCGCATGGCGCGCCTCCTGCTCGCCATGCGGATGGCGCCGCAGCCCATCATCTCCTGCATCCACGGGGCGGCCTCCGGTTTCGGGTTTTCATTGGCCATGGCCTCAGATATTCGCATCCTTGCGGAGGACGCCCGTTTCAACGCCGCATATATCAATATCGGTCTGGGCGGCGCAGACATGGCCTCGAGCTATTTTCTGCCCCGGCTGATCGGCTCCGGCCGGGCGAACGAATTCTTGCTCACCGGCAACTGGATGAGTGCGGAAGAGGCCATGCAGCTGGGGTTTGGCAGCCGCCTGGTGCCCGGGGATAGAATGCTCGAAACCGCCCGGGAGCTCGCCCAGACCATGGCCAGTAAGACGCCGCTGGGTCTGCGCATGACCAAGGAGGCCATAAACGTCAACATTGATGCCGGTGGACTGGAGGCGTGCCTGCAGATGGAGGACCGGAACCAGATGATGGTGATGTATTCGCTGAAGCTGGCGGCGCCGGAACAATAGCGTTATGCCGAATTTTTTTGGGCGGCCGCTAAACGGTCCCGGTAGGCGTCAATTAGGGCTTCGGCCGTTTGTCGGCTGTCTATTCGGGTAGCGGCCCGCCGGAAAACAGAACTGGCCGCAAGCCCCCTGGAAAACCAGCCGAGCCGGCTTCGAAGCATGCGGCAGGCTTTTTTTTCGCCGAAAAGCGCGATCATTTGGTCCGTATACCGATACATCAGGTCGAAGCGTTCCATGGGGTCGACGCGCGGTATCGGCTCATGGTTGATGGCGGCCAGGGCTTGGCTAAAAAATCCGGGATTGCCGATAGCCGCCCGGCCGATCATGACGCCGTCGCAATGCGTCGATTCAAGCATCTTCAAGGCATCGGAGGGCCTTTTAATATCCCCGTTGCCGATCACCGGGATGGAAACGGCCGCTTTAATCCTTTCAATCAGCCCCCAGTCCGCCGAGCCTTTAAAGCCCTGAGCGGCGGTACGGGCATGGATAGAGACCGCGTCCACGCCGCAGCCTTCGGCAATGCGGGAGAGCTCAAGCGCCTGTTTTCCCGAAGCCTCCCATCCGGACCGCATTTTGATGGTCAAAGGGCGGCGTGTGGCTTTTCGCATGGCGGCAAGTATCCGCTGCGCCCGGTCCGGGTCTTTCATCAGCGCCGCCCCCGCCCCTGTTCGAATGACTTTTTTGACCGCACAGCCGAAGTTGACATCCACAATATCCGCGCCCATACCCTCAACCATGGCCGCCGCTTCAGCCATGATTTCCGGGTGCCGGCCGAATAACTGAACGGCCACCGGTCTTTCCGCATCGGCCATGACCAGCATCGCCCGGGTCTCTTCGGAGCCGTAATAAAGGCCGTTTGAACTGATCATTTCGCTGCAGACCAAGCCGCATCCGGCCTCACGGGCCAGAATGCGGAACGGCATATGCGTGATGCCCGCCATAGGGGCCAGGATTAGCTGGTTGGGGAGTTTGATATCGTCGATTCGCATGCGAAACGGTGGCTTTCAACCGGTTGAGAGATTTCTGAGGAGGGGTTGGCATAGCAGAACAGGCAGTTATGGCCGCATGGCTGGCGATGATAGGAGCCGATATCCGAAGAAACGCTGCATCCGCACCCCTGTTTGACCCGTTGGCCGCTGTCCTTTCGCAGAGAGATATTGCCGCCGAAAAGATCCATCAAAAGCCTGCCGGATATGCATTCGCTGGCCCGAATGCCGGAATCTGAGGGAAGGGCGGCCAGCACGTCCTTTTCGCAGCAGGTGAAAAGGGCGATGCCATGCCGGTTGAGCGTCGCCTCCATGCCCCGCAGCACGGCGACTTTTTTTGTCATTGGGGGCTCGTGGAAGGCAAAGCCCGGAATCGCCCGGAGCCGCTTTTTGATTTTCGGGTAATGATCCATGAAGCTCGTAATGCATCGCCTGATGCCCAGTCTGCCCATATACGCCGAGATTTGGGAAAAGTCCGAGAGGTTGTCAGTCTCCTGCCCGTTCGGGAGACGATAAAAGCATAGGGGATCAAACCGCCAGTTGATGCACCCGGGGCCAAACCGGTCGCAAAGCCGGCGGAGTGTTTCCAAACGGTCTTTAAGTGGGGGGATTTTGGGCTCAAGCCATGGGGATTCTGAGTTTACGGTGAAGTTGAAAAACAGGTGATACCCCATGGCCTGCAGCCTGTCCCCATATCCATGCGCCATAAAGCGTCGGAAATCCTTGGACCAGAAGACGATCGTATGGACATCTTCAGGTGTGGCCGCTACCCTTGTCACATGCTGGTTGAACGGGTTGGTGACATCAAAGTATCCGGCACGAATCCCCTGCATAAACCAGTCCATGTAAAACGCCGGGATGTCGGTTCGGCGGGAGGCGGAAATGATAATCGGCTTGGGCGGGGTTTGGCTCGGCATGGCGCTTATTTTTTCTTGTCGTGGTCCCAGAGGGCCACGACCTTGGCGTCTTTGTCGGTTTTCCGTTCATCCTTTGTTGGCGTTTCTTTCGTCTCTTCCTGTTGGGGCTCAGGTTCCGCCTCGGGCGGCGCTTCGACTTTTTCCAGCCGCATTCGGTTGCCGCCCATGGTAAATTCCTCTCCGTTGATATAGACATCCCGGAGGATCCAGGTTACCGTTTGCAGCGGGACTTGGAGGAGCAGGAGTTTTACATGGTACCAGTCTTTTTTGACATCCGGCGCGATGGCCTCGATGCGGGCAAAGCCTGCCGGCTGATCTTCAAAATAGATTAAAACGATATCATTTTCCTGTGCCATAGGTTAATATGTATGAGCATTCAAAGACCGTGTCAAGCTTGATGGCTTCGTAAAAAGTCCAATATCTGCGTTGCGCTTCCATCCCTCGGAATTTCACGTACAGCTAAGTACGCTGCATTCCTCGGGATTTGCGACGCCTTGATCTTGAACTTTTTACTTTGCCATCCCAAAATCGACTTTTTACGAGACTGTCAAGCTTGATAGTCTTGTAAAAAGCGAATTCTATCGAGGTGGCGCATGAATGATTACCGTGAAAAAAGCTGGTGGCTGGAAACCCTGCCGGAAACCGTTACCCCCAACCCGCCCTTGGACAGCGAAGAAAAAGCCGATGTCACCATCATCGGCGGGGGCTATACCGGCCTTTCCACAGGCTATCATCTCAAGCAGTTACAGCCGGATATGGACGTCCGCCTGATTGAATCCGATATCTGCGGATACGGCGCATCAGGACGGAACGGCGGCTTCTCAATGACCCTGTTCGGCCTGACCAAGGGGATCACAAAATTCCGTTTTGACGATGAAAAGGCCAAAGCCGCCCATCTATACATGGAAAATGCGGTGGATTATTTGCACGACGTGATTACTGAAAACAATATCGACTGCGACTATGAACGAACGGGCTACCTGTTGGTGGGTACCAGCCCCGGTCAGGTTAAGCGCGTGGCGCATGATTTCGAAATCATGGAGCGCTGGGGGCTTGGCGGTGTGGAGCGCTGGGACCGGGACCGCCTGGCCCGGGAGTTCAATACCGATTTTTATCAGCTGGGCTGGTTCGAGCCCCGGTGCGGAATTTTAAACCCCGCCAAGCTGGCTCGCGGCTTGAAAGATATGGCGGAGAAGCAGGGGGTGCTCATCTATGAAAATTCTCCGGTGAAACGCTTTGCCCGGAAAGGCGCATCCGGATTTGTGGTTAAAACAGAGACGGGGAAAATCCACAGCGACTATCTCGTTCTCGCCACCAATGCCTATTCCGTTTTGTTTCCTGAGCTTAAAAACCTTCAGTATCCGGCTTTTACGCATATCGTATTGTCCGAACCATTGACGCCGGAGCAGTATGAGGAGATCGGCTGGAAAAACCGGGCCGGCATCGAAGATGCCCGGGACCTGATCCATTACTATCGACTTACCAAGGACAACCGTATCGCGATGGGCGGCGGGGACGTGTCCATCGGTTATCGCACCGATCTGGACAAGGATCTCAATGAGAAGACCTTCTCTCACCTGAAGCGGCACGTAACCGAGGTTTTCCCCCAGCTCAAAGGCATTCGGTTCACCCACCAGTGGGGCGGGCCGGTCTCGGTCACCATGGACATGGCACCGGTTATCGGGTATCTGGGAAAAGACAGAAAGGCCGTTTTCTCCATGGGCTGTATCGGGCACGGGGTTTCCATGACCACCATGAACGGCCGCACCATCGCCGAACTGATCACCGGCCGGCAGACCGAGCGGACGGAGATGTTTTTCGTCGGCCGTAAGGCTTTTTCCTGGCCGCCGGATCTGGTCAGCCTGGGCGTTGCCCGGGCGGTGCGCGGATTCATGCGAATGGAAGACCGGCTTTATTATACATGAAACCCTGTAACTTTCGCCCGGAGAGTTGTTCTTTTTCGAATTTTTTGCACGACGGGTTTTTGTTTTTATATTTAGTTCGTGTCGGTTCAATGCCATTAACCTCAGACACCCGAGGGATCGATCATGTTGGAAAATCTGGATCCCGTCCTGTTGGCGCGGATTCAATTCGCCTTTACCGTTTCATTCCATATTATTTTCCCCTCATTTACTATCGGCCTGGCCAGCTGGCTGGCGGTGCTTGAGTGGCGATGGTTAAGAACCGGTAACCCGGTCTATGCCGATGTCTATCAGATGTGGGTCAAGATTTTTGCCGTCACCTTCGGTATGGGAGTCGTCTCCGGCGTGGTGCTCTCCTTCCAGTTCGGCACCAACTGGTCGATTTTATCGGATGCCGGTGGAAATATTTTAGGCCCGCTTCTGGGCTACGAGGTGATTACCGCGTTTTTCCTGGAGGCATCGTTTTTAGGGGTTATGCTGGCCGGATGGAATCGGGTCGGCCGCCGGCTGCATTTCGCCGCTACCGTACTGGTGGCTGCGGGCACTTTGATATCCGCGTTCTGGATTCTCTCTGCCAACTCGTGGATGCACACGCCCGATGGCTTCCGGGTGGGCGGGAACGGGCTGATCTATCCGACGAATTGGCTGGAAATCATTTTTAATCCTTCCTTTCCCTATCGCTTCGTACATATGGTCGTTGCGGCCTATCTGACCACAGCTTTCACTGTGGCCGGCATCGGCGCCTTTTATTTGTGGCGGGGGCGCCACATCCCCCATGCCCGGGTGATGCTGGGCATGGCCATGATCATGGCGATTTTCGTCGCCCCCATGCAGCTCTTGTTTGGCGATATGCACGGGTTGAACACGTTAGAGCATCAGCCCGCAAAGGTGTCGGCCATGGAGGGGCTATGGGAGACCACTACCGGCGCTCCGCTGCTCCTTTTCGGGTGGCCGGACCAGGACGCAGAGGTTACCCGCTACGCGCTTGAGGTCCCAAAGCTTTCCAGTCTGATCCTTACCCATGATTTCAACGGCGAGGTAAAGGGCTTGAAGGCTTGGCGGGCCGACGAGCGCCCCCCTGTGGCCATGGTATTCTGGACGTTTCGCATCATGGTGGGGCTCGGGCTGCTGATGATCGCTACCGGCCTGATGGCGATCATCCTTTACTTCAGAAAACGGCTCTTTGATACCCGCTTGTTCCAGTACTGGTGCATGGCTCTGACGCCGGCCGGATTTATCGCCGTGCTGGCCGGTTGGTTTGTCACCGAAGTTGGCCGACAGCCATGGGCGGTGCAAGGCTTGCTCCGCACTGAGGATGCGATTTCCCCGGTGGTCGGCACTTCCGTAGCCCTATCGCTGGCCGCGTTTGTCGTGGTTTATGTGTTCGTGTTTGGCGCCGGCAGTTATTATATTTTACACCTGATCGGCAAAGGCCCTGAAAATGGGGAGGCGGATTACGGTGGCCAGGAAGCGGCCGGATCGACGGAAGTCTATGATGCTGAAAGGGAAAAAGGAGGCCGTCATGTTTAGTTTTGAAGGATTCCTGGATCTGCCGATGATATGGTATGTATTGATCGGAACCGCGATCTTTCTGTATGTTTTGCTTGACGGCTTTGACCTCGGCGTGGGGATTCTATTCCTCTTCGCGCCGACGGATCAGTGCCGGGACAGCATGATGCGCTCAATCGCCCCGTTCTGGGACGGCAACGAGACATGGCTGGTTTTGGGCGGCGGTGGCTTGCTGGCGGCTTTTCCCCTGGCATACGCGGTTATTATGCCCGCCTTCTATATTCCGGTGATTCTGATGCTGTTGGGGCTTATTTTTCGGGGGATCGCATTTGAATTTCGCTTCAAGGCCGGAAGGTTCAGACAGGTATGGGACTATTCCTTTCATTTCGGTTCACTTTTGGCGGCCTTGATGCAGGGGATTATTGTCGGCGCCTTTGTCCAGGGGATTGAGGTCTCCGGCCGCAGCTATGCCGGCGGCTCGTTCGATTGGTTGAACGCCTACAGCCTGATGACCGGCGTAGCGGTCATTTTCGGCTATGCGCTGTTGGGGGCTACCTGGGTGGTCATGAAAACCGACGGCCAGACCCAGCAATGGGCCCGGCAGAGCGCATCCTATGCGCTCTGCTACCAGGCCTTATTTCTGGCCATCGTCAGCGTCAGTATGCCGATCATGAATGCCGATATCCGGGAGCTTTGGTTCAGCCTGCCCAACTTTTTTTTCCTTCTGCCCATACCGATGATCAGCCTTGTTTTTTTGATTTCTATTTGGCGTGATCTCCATGCCGGCCGGGAATACCGTCCGTTTTTCCTGAGCTTTGGGCTGTTTTTAACCGGCTATCTGGGTATTGCCATCAGCATGTGGCCCTATGTTGTGCCATTTGAAATTACTTTCCGTGAGGCGGCAGCCGCACCTTCATCCCAGTCGCTGATGCTGGCCGGCACGGCTGTTCTTCTGCCGGTGATTTTGGGGTATATGGGCTATGTCTACTATATTTTCCGCGGCAAGGTCGGCCGGGAAAGCGGCCATGAAGGCGCTTACTGAAAAACAGCGCCAATGGCTGTGGTTTGCGGCCGCCTGGTGCGGCGGCCTTGGCGCCTGTTTGTTGCTGGCTTATGCAGTACGCCTGATGCTTGCTTTAGGAATGACTTCGTAAAAAGCGGTTTATTCCGCAGCCGCGGCATTTTTGGCTTTTGTGTTTTTGCAACCCGCCTATTTCATCCCTATATTTAATCTTAAACCAGCTTTTTGGCTAAAATCAAATAGCCCCGATTTATTATGGAAGGATCGAATGATGGGCCCGGACAATAATGCTCGGATACCTGAGGTGGATATTATTTTATGGGGCGCCACCGGATTCATCGGTCGTCTGCTGGCCGGATACCTGTGGCCGCGATACGGAAAGACCGGCGAGATCAGTTTTGCCCTGGGCGGCAACAGCCGCTCCGAATTGGAGGCCGTGCATGAAGATCTAGACGGTAATGATCGTCTGCCGCTGATCGTCGGCGATGCGTTTGACAGGCCGTTTCTCGAGGAGATGGCAAAAAAGGCCAGGCTGGTTGTTTCCACCGTTGGGCCGTATGCCAAGTTCGGCGATAACCTCGTAGCCGCATGTGCGGCCAATGGAACCGACTATTGTGATCTGGCGGGGGAGGCCCAATGGATGCATCGGATGATCAAGGCGCATCAGGAAGAAGCGAAGAAATCCGGTGCCCGCCTTGTCCATGCCTGCGGGTTTGATTCCATTCCATCGGATTTAGGGGTTTTATTCCTCCAAAATGAGGCAAAGCGGCGTTTCGGCGGTCCGATGGACCGGGTGAAGCTGCGGGTTAAGATCATGCGCGGCGGCGCCAGCGGTGGAACCGTTGCAAGCATCCTGAATTTTATCGAAGAGGCCCGCCGGGACCCGGATGTGCTGAAAATAGCCAAAAATCCCTATGCATTGGCCCCTGAGGGGATGCAGACCGGCGTCCGACAGCCCAACGTCTCCACATTTGAATACGATCCGGATGCTCAGAGCTGGCTGGCCCCTTTTGTGATGGCGGCCGTGAATACGCGGGTCGTGCATCGATCAAACGCCTTGATGAACCATGCCTGGGGCAGGGATTTTTTATATGATGAGGCCATGATGATGGGTGACGGGATTAAGGGCCGCTTCCGGGCGGCATCGTTTGCCGGCGCATTGGGGGCGTTTTTAATAGGCAGCGCCTTTGCCCCGAGCCGGGCCATCATGAAAAAAACGATCCTGCCAAAACCCGGTGAAGGCCCGTCACCTGAAAAGCAGGAAAAAGGGTTCTATAAAATGCTGTTGATCGGAAAGGACGAGGCGGGGCATCGTCTGGACGTCAATGTGACCGGCGACCAGGACCCCGGCTATGGTTCCACGCGCAAGATGCTGGGTGAAAGCGCGGTATGCCTGTTCAAGGACATTTCAAGGCAGGATTTGAAGGGCGGATTCTGGACGCCCGCCACCGCTATGGGCGAAACCCTCATCCAGCGCCTGACCGCCAATGCAGGGCTCACCTTTGATGCCGTTGATTCAGATTGAAAGCGAAAACAGCTAAGGACAAGCATTTCTAATTTGAAGCATCCGCCGGCATTTGATTTTTTCATTTATGTATAATAGTAATATTTTTATTTTACGGGCGACATGGGGTGGTTCCGGCGGGCACGCGTTGAATGGCGATATTTACCGCTAACGAACAGGGCGATGGAAATGGGAATTTTATGACAGATGCTTTGGATAACGGCGTACTGATGCTGGCGGCCGGTGTAAAGGGGGCCATTGGCTCGACCCTTGCCGCGGCCGTTTGTGCGATAGGGGATAATCCGGACCTGATTCTGCCTTATCTGATGACGGCCCAAAAGCTTTCATACATGGGCCGTCCGGCCGCATTCAAGTTGGCCGGGTGGGATACAGCGGATATTTCATTTAAGGACGCGCTCTCAAATCAAGGCGTGCTGGAGAAGGGGTTATGGTCGCCTTACGTGGGTGCTCTTGACCGGATACCCGTTAAAGAGGCGCCGAGATCCAGCGACGCATTGAAGACAAAGGTTGATCGTTTAAGAACGGATATAGATGAATTTACATCGGCTTTTCCCGGTTTTGCCCCGGTTCTGGTCAACCTTCTGCCTGCCGGCGCCAGTCACGATTTGGCCCGGTTTCCCACCGTTGATGCGATCTGCGATGGGGCTGGGGAATCCGTCCTCCCGGATATCGCCTATGTACTGGCCGCTGTTGAGGCCGGGGTGCCGGTGGTGAATTTCAGCCCCAATGCGGTCGAGATCCCGGCGGTTGTGGATAGGGCGAAAGCATGCGGCGTTCCCATTGCTGGCCGGGACGGCAAAACCGGCCAGACCTATTTTAAAGTCGTGCTGGCCGCTGCGCTGCGGGCCCGGGCGCTGTTCGTCAACGGCTGGTACAGCTTAAACATCCTGGGCAATGCGGACGGCGAAAATTTGATGGACCCGGCACACGCCGCGTGCAAGCTTGAGAACAAGACCGATGTTCTGGAGGATGTGCTGGGCTATGCACCGGGCATGAAGCATTACGGTAAATCCGCCCACAAGGTGCACATTGACTATTATCCGCCCCGCGGGGATGCCAAGGAGGCCTGGGATGTAGTCGATTTTGAAGGTATTTTCGCCCTGCCCATGAGCCTCCGGTTAAACCTCCAGGGCAGGGACTCCATACTGGCAGCCCCGTTGGTTCTGGACCTGGTCCGATGGATGGCCGCGGCAAAAAGGGCCGGGTGCGCCGGGCTTGTCCCGGAGCTGGCATTTTATTTTAAGAAGGCGCTCGGTGGTGCGGCTGTAAGCTTTCAGGATCAACTGGCGGCGCTTGAAGAATTTGAAAAACATTGTAACAGTCAGTTGACCAAGGAATCCTAAATGGTATTCGGATACAGCACCAATGCATTTACCCAGTATGGGCTTTCAGAATCCCTTGAGCGGATAGACGCCCTGGGTTTTGCCGGGGTTGAGATCATGTGTGACCGGCCGCACCTGTATCCGCCGGATTACGATCAGGCATCCATCGCGGAAGTTAAAAATATGCTTAACGCCCATCATCTTAAGGTCACTAACCTGAACAGTTTCACCCTTTTTGCCGTAGGCGACACCTATCTGCCCTCCTGGATCGAACCCGAAGCGGACCGTCGCCGGGTACGTATTAAACATACCCGGCAATGTTTAGAAATTGCCAAAACTCTGGGGTGCAGGAATATTTCGATTCCCCCGGGCGGCCCCCTGGCCGGGGGGACGCGAAAAGAAGCCATGGCCCTTTTTCATCAGGGGCTGGAGACAGTGATTCCATTGGCTGAAGAGCTTGACGTAAAACTTCTGGTGGAGCCGGAGCCGGATCTGTTGATCGAACGAACCGCTGAATTCAAAGAGTTTATAAAGGCCGTCCACTCACCGCAGGTGGGCATTAATTTTGACATCGGCCATTTCTTTTGTGCCGGGGAAAACCCGGCTCATGCCATGGAGGACCTATTCGAATGGCTCGGCCATGTCCATCTGGAGGATATCGGGCAAAGCCGGATACATCATCACCTGATTCCCGGGGACGGGGCCATTGATTTGGCGGAAGTGTTTCAAACCATGAAAAGGCTTGGTTATGCCGGCGATATCACCCTTGAGCTTTACCCCTATGCCAACGGTCCGGAAGCCGCCGGCCGCGCCTCTCTTGCCTATATTCGTCCCCTTTTTGAAGCGGCGGGGATGGATATCTCCTGATGCCCCCCGCTCAACCCAATATCGATAACCGGGAAATCCATTATTTTGAGCATCATGCCGAGGACTGGTGGCAGCGAAAAGGAAGCCTTAAAGCGCTTCATGATATCAATCCGCTGCGCCTCGACTATATTAACGCGCGCACCAGGCTGGACGGCAGGGAAATACTGGATGTCGGCTGCGGCGGCGGCATCCTTTCCGAGGCGCTGGCAAAATCCGGCGGCCGGGTGATCGGGATCGATCTGGCCGATTCA
>Ga0209944_1000358_pt1 | contig 20284 bp, 20 predicted proteins | sample SalPonR1_C_D2_MG_FD_185701 | JGI IMG/M metagenome (GOLD analysis project Ga0209944, IMG submission 185701) | Salt pond soil microbial communities from South San Francisco under conditions of wetland restoration - Salt Pond MetaG R1_C_D2_MG... ...
ATAATCTCCTCTCTAAATTGGCTCTTTAAGTACTTTCTTGTCTCTTTAGATATTTCTGGTTTTTCTATTTCTTTTCTATTTAGCTTGCTGATTTTTTGAGCTAGCTTATTAAGAGATAAGGTATTTATGAGTTTAATTAAAAATGGGCTTTTTTTTATTTTTTTATTTATTTTTTTAAGTAGTTTGTGAGTTTTAGGGAAATAATATTTATGTATTTTATTTTCTTTTTGATTAATTAAAGAAGGAATAAAATTTTTATCTACTTCTAAGAAAGAGTATAAATTTTCAAGAGTTTTTCTAGGTTTATCTTCAACTTCATCTAAGTTTATAATATAAATATTTTCTTTTGGAAAAGTATTGTACCATATTTTTAAATATTTATAGTAATGTTGTTTATTTCCCCACTTTTCTTTAAGTTCTTTTTCATTAATATTTATTTTTTTTTCTTTTGAATATTTATTTCCGTATAGATACTGTGAAATAGATCTTTCAATAGGGGTCCTTATTATAAATAAAATTTTAATATTAGGATTTACTTTTTTTATTTTCTTTCTAGCTCCTTCATTAGTAGCATAAGAGGGGTTAACTTCTCCTTTTATTTGATTCTTTTTACATTTTAAAAAGAATTTAGAATAATGACCTAATTTACTTTCTGGTTTTTCTAATTGAAAAAAATTAGTTTCTTTAGGTTCTGACATACAAATTTCTGGATGTTCTTTTAGGCATCTATATAACCAAGTAGTACCACATCTTGAAAATCCGGCCCCAATAAAATCAATTTTGAAGTTATTGTTTTTCATTTCCAGTGAGATAAATCTTTATTTATTAATTTTTCTAGCTTTTCAATATCTTCCTTATAAACTTTTTGAAGAAATTTTCTAGTTTTTGGTTTCATTTCTTTTTTTAAATTTTTAGGTATTTCTTTTCGTTCTATTTTTTGATTATCATATATAAATTTTCTAATATATTTTTTAATCCTAGATTTTTCTAATAAATTATCTACTAAACTATCCCTTCCCACGATACTTTGGGTTTTATATATTAAGAAGTTTATCCATGGAAATTTACTAGTAACGTATTTTTCACCAGTAATATTTTTCTTTTTATTAATTGAAGAAGGAATAAAATTTTTATCTACTTCTAAAAAAGAATAAATTTTTTGGATAAATTCTTCTGGGGTTTCTTTTAAGTCGTTATAGAATAAAACTAAAATATTTTCTTCCGGAAATAAATCAAAATATCTTTTTAGTTGTTTATAATAAAATCCTTTTTCTATTAAAATTTTATCATTATACACTGCTTCATCAAAAGAATCATAAAGATGATAAAATTTACTTTTATTTTGAACAGCAAAATAGTAATTAGATTTTGCTTTTTCTATAGGATTTCTAAGGCAACAAAATAGTTTTACTTTCGGAAAATGTTTATAAATTCTCTTTGCACTTTTTTTATAAAACATATAAGAGGGGGTAAATTCCCCTTTCAATTTATCTTTCGGACATTCTTTAAAAAAAATTTTATAAAATTCTATTCCTCGATCATAATTATAATCTTTATTAAAAAAATGTGTCTCCTTAGTAGAGCTAGAGCAAATCTCCGGATGCTTTTTTAAATTTTTAAATATCCAACTAGAGGCTGCTTTCATAACGCCGATTCCAATAAAATCAATTTTAAAATTATTATTTTTCATTATTCTTAATTAAATTCTTATATAGTTTATCATATTCTTCCACCATTTTTTCAATTGAAAATTTATTTTCTATCTTTTTTTTATTTTCATTTATCATTGCTTGTTTTTCACTTTCTTTTAAATTTTTTAATTTTAAAATTTTATTTTTTATTTCCTCTGTTTTTCCAGAATTAAATAAATATTCCTCATTTAATAGTACTTTTACATCTCCTACATCAGAGGCTATTACTGGAACTTCTTGCAGCATTGCTTCTAAAACTACATTCGGCATGCCTTCCCAAAGAGAAGGTAAAACAAAAAGATCAAAAGCATTCATATATTTTTGTCCATTTTGCTTATAGTCAGCAAAGAATATATTCTCCCCTAAACCTAATCTTTGTACTTGTTTCTTTAATCGCTTTTTCTTCTCCCCTTCTCCTATAATTATTAAAAAAACATCTTCAAGTTCTCGCATAGCTTTTATCAAATATTTTAATCCTTTTTGTTCTGTTATTCTTCCTATAAATCCTAAGACAAACTCATTTTTTGCCTCTTGGTATATATCTAGATCTTTTAATAATTTTTCTTTTTGTTCTTTTTTTAGATTATTTGTATCTATCCCGTTATGAATAACTTTTACTTTATCCTTTTTCATATTAAATTTATCAATTAGAATCTCTTTTCCTTTTTTATTATTACTAATTATTAAATCAGCAAAAGGAAAGGTAACTCTATCTATCCATTTTCTAAAAAAGTTTCTTTTTTTATCTGCATTTCTTCGTCCAGAAATTATTATAGGAACTTTAGTTATAGTTCCAATTACTCTTCCTAAAATATTATCAAAAAATAAAAAGGTTTGGAGCATATCAGGATTAAATTCTTTAATAATTTTAAAAAGCTTAAATATTTTCCAAATTTTCCATTTTTTATCTAAATGTATACAATCGGTTTTTATGCTCTTTTTTCTTAATTTGTCTAGAAGTTCTCCTTCTAAATCATCTTTCAATGTACAAACTAATATCTCATAATTACTATCTAATCTACTTGCTAACTCAAAAAGCATCTTTTCTGCCCCAGAAAATTTAGAAGTTGTTGTAAGGTATAATATTTTATTTTTTTTATCCATTATTTTCCCAATACTTTGGTCTAATTTGCCAATATTTACCTAATTCAAAATCAAATTTTCGTGGAATAAACCCTATTCTTCCGCTTAAAGAATAATGTGTAATTTCACCAAAATATATTTTTTGATTTACAAAATAAAAATCTATTCTTGCAAAATCAAATGGACTCGAAAGTTCTTCTGCTAGGTTTAACATAGTGTTAAGCTTAATAGGCTTTTTTAGTTTTGGTCCTTTAGAATAGGTATCTGTTTCAATAGATAGTTCATTCCAGTTTCTATCATAACATGTAGCAGTAGAAGAATTCGTAGCCTTAAAGAAAACTCTAATTAATTTACACATTCCGTCTATACAAAAAAACTTATAATCTTTTGGGAGTTCTCCTTTTTTATTTTTTAATAATTTTTCAATTACAATTTTCCTATCAATCTTTTGATAAGCCCACTCTAATTTACCAAGTCCATAAGGAGTTTTAAGCCATCTTTTACTTTCTTCTATTATTTTATTTTTATTAAAATCACTATCTTCTACAATTATATTCCACCCGGAAGCATGATTAGCTTTAATTATAAAATCTTTTGGTAAATCTTCAAATGGAATCTCTTCGGGATTGTTAGTTACAAAAATTTGAGGAATAAGAATTTCTTTTGCTTTTTCTTCTCCAAGTACTTTTTTAATATAATCCCGAACTTTATACTTATCAGCTGTAACTGGAAGCAAAGGGTTTCTATCATTAATTTTTTTCCATATAGTTTTTTCATTAAAAGATTTTGGGTTTTCCAAATTTAATTTATACCCAAGTTTATTCTTAAATTTCTTTCTTTCTACTTTATAGTTAAATATTTGGTTAGCCCAATATAATATATATTGAGCAATAGTATAAAGAAAAGAGTTTCTAGTTATAAGATCTTTAATAGACATTAATATAATTTAATTTTTTTTCAATATAAATAAAATCCGAGGAGCATAATTTTTTCTAAACAAAGTAGTAATTTTAACTGGTAAATATTTATAAAAAGGTGTATTAGTATTAAAAAAATAAAAACTTTTTTCTAATTTAAAACTATGCCTTTCGCATAATTCTTTCAGAGTATAGTAATCAAACCAGCATACATGCTCTTTATTCGGGATAACATTTCCATTTAAAAAATTACGAATTTGATACCGTAAAGCAAATAAGTTTGGTGTTGTTAAAATCAAATGTCCTTCCTTTTTTAAATGATAGTACATATTTTCTAAAAATTTTCCCTTATTTGAAATATGCTCTATAATCTCCCCTGCTACAATTACTTCAAATTTATTAGATAATTTTATCTCTTCCGCATTTCCAATAATTATATTATATCCTTTCTTATTTAGTTCTTTTGCTTCTTCTTTTAAAATATCAATTCCTTTTACTTTTTTAGCTACTTCTTTAATATGCTTATGAAGCCAAAACGGTGACTCTTCTTTAATTGCTTTATGCTGTATACATCCAACATCTAAAACAGTTTTTTTTCTGCAATAATTTTTAATAATTGGTATTCTATTTTTTATTACTTTCATCTTTAAGATGTTTTTAATTAAAAAGCTTATTATATAAATTTTTTACTTCCTTTTGCATTGTTCCAATTTTCCATTGATTATCTACTAATTTTCTTCCTTTTCTTCCTAATTCTTTTGCTTTTTTTAAATTAGAAAGTAAATAACTTAATTTCTCAGCCATTTTATCAATATCTTTGTTTTTAATGACAAACCCATTTTCTTTTATCATCTCTCCAGACCCCATTACATCAAAACTAATTATAGGTAATCCTAAAATACAACTTTGCACCAATACTTGAGGTAATCCTTCATTTGCAATAGATGTAAATAGAAATGCATTAAATACGCTCATAACTTTAGCAATATCATTTCTATAACCTGTAAAAATAATATTATCACTCATATTTTCTTTTTCAACCTTTTTTTCTAATTCTTTTCTGTGGTTTCCCTCCCCTACAAATAAAAATATAGTGTCAGGATTTTCTTTTATTACTTTCTTTGCAACATCAATTGCAAAATGAAAGCCTTTTCTCTTTTCAAGTGATCCCACCATTCCAACAATCTTTTTATCTAAAGGAACCCCCAGGTCTTTTTTAACATTTTGCTTCTCTTCTTCTTTTAACTTTCTTGCATTATAGAAGTTATCTAAATTCATTCCACTCCTAATTATTGAATATTGCTCTTTTTTACCAATTCCATGCTTTAAATAATAATCTCTTAAATTTTCTCCGACAGAAACAAACCAGTCTGTATAGAAAGAAGATATTTTTTCTAATAATTTATAAAAGTTAAATTTTAAAAAACTTTGTTCATTCCAGAACAAAGGACCATGGACAGTATGAACAATTAAATCAGTTCTAGCAAAAAAAGCAGCTAATCTTCCAATAAAACCTGCTTTAGATTGATGAGTATGGACTAAATCATATTCTTTCTTTTTAATCATCTTATAAATTACAAACAAAGCTTTAATATCATTAAAAAAAGAAGGTTTTCTTTTTAAAGAATCTATTTTAAATACTTTATTAATATCAAGATCAGTAAAAAAGCTTTCAGAATCTCCTCCTACCATTAAATCTACCTCATAATCATCCTTTAGTGCTTTTAAGGTATAATGAGTATTTTTTTCTGCCCCTCCACTCTTTGTTGCTCTTGTAATAATATGTAAAACTTTTTTCATACTTCTTTTATTCCTTCAATTAGTAAAGAATGGATATTTTTATTTGTAGCTAAAACACCACTTTCATTATTAACTCTTTTTGAATTATAATTTAAACTCTCTCCATCTAAATCTGTAATTTTACCATTTGCCTCTTTTAAAATTACTTCTGGAGCACAAGTATCCCATTCACAAGTTCTACTGCTTTTATTAAAGTAACCTTCTGCTTTTCCTTCTGCAATTAATCCTACTTTTACACCTATACTTCCACTCCGAAGACTTTCTTTAACAATTCCTTTATCTAGTAATTTTTCTTCTGTATTACTTAAATGAAATCTACTCATTACAAGAGTAGATCGTTTTAAATCTTTTTCAAAAGATACATTTAATTTTTTTACTTTACCTCTTTCTTCTAAAAAAGCACCTTTTCCTTTTTGAGCGTAATAAAGCTTATCTCCTACTGGCTTGTAAACTACTCCCATTACTGGTTCTCCTTTTTGAGCTAATCCAATCATAATAGAAAAATCACCAGTTTCTTCTACAAAATCTCTTGTTCCATCTAAAGGATCAACAATAAATAAAAAATCAGAATCCAATCTTTTTAAATCATCTTTTTTTTCTTCAGATAAAACAGGATAACCAAAACCCTTTAAACCTTTAAGGATTATTCTTTCTGAGACTAAATCAGCTTTTGTTACAAAAGAATTATCTTTTTTTCTTTTTTTATCTAAATCTCCTTTGTAAACTTCAAGTACTTTTTCTCCTGCCTCTCTAGCTATAGATTTAATTTTCTCTAATTCAATTTGAGTCATTTACTTAATAACTTATTAAAAATTCATGGTAAGGGTCGCCATTAAACATACATTTTGTTTCTTCAATTTTTAAATTTTTAGTATCAATAGCAAGCTCAGCAATACTTTTAATATAGCCAGCTTGAAAAATACAAAGTAGAGGATGGAACTTATATCCTTTTACTCTTACAATTACATATTTTTCTTTTTTATTGTATTCCACTGGTTCAAGAGCAGCAAAATCAAAATGTTTATCCCAGTAAAAACTTGCTTTTTCAAAAACTTTTTTTGGAGAAGTAAAATATTTAAAAAACATTTTAAAAACAAAGGAGACTTTAGGAGCTAAAGTACCCATTTCAAAAACATCTTCTTCTGTCCAATCAAAAATTATTTTAGCTGTAATTATACAAAAAGAACTATAAGCTTCTCTTGTCCATTCAAAGCTTTCAATATTTTCAAAATCAACTGGAACATCTAATTTTTTTAAGACTTTTTTAACTTTTTCTACTCCTTCTTTTCCTTCTTTTCTTTCAATAAAATTAAAGTGGGTATTAAAAACCTCTTCTTTAACGTGACCCTCTTTTTTAAAAAGATCTTTTTTTATTTTTTTTAACTCTTTCCACTTTTTTTTGCTTATGCCTAGTTTAACCATAAATTTTTTTAAATTAATCTTTACTATATCTTACTAGATTTAAACTAAAAAGAAAAACCAGCCTTCAAAGCTGGTTTTAAATATAATTTTTTCTTATATTTTCTTGAATCTTATTTAGATAGGAATAAAATAGTCCTTTTTCTTTCTGTGTTAATTTAGCAAAAAATCTACTCATAAGATAGATTACTTCTTTACCATATAAATTAGCAAAGCAAATATGCCAAGCTTCATGGAAAACTACTGGTAATTCTACTTCTTCTTTTTTTGTTTTATTACCTTTAATTCTACTTGTAGGTATAACATGATGACAGTTTTTAAGATATCTTTGATCTTCTCTGATATATGTATTTACACCTCTTAAATAAATAATTTCTTCAAAAGTAATTGCATAGCTGCTTCCTTTTCTTCTTTCCATTAAAGCATTAATTTTTTCTAAAAACTTTAAAATTTCTTTTTCTTCTTCAAGTTCATCAAATAATATATAAAAAGCATTATAAAAACTAGTAGGAAATCTAATACTATATTGATCTAAAACAAGATGATACTCTCTTCTTCTCTTCCAATTCATTTTATTCCCTCCATATTTATAATTTTTAAGAACTATATTATCTTATAATACTACTAGAAAAATAATTTGTAAAATTGACAAAAGGTAGTTAATATTGTATTTTAAAAGACTGTTTTTTAAATCTAAATAATGAAGGAGGAGAGAGAAATGAAAAAGTTATTATTAGTAATTCTAGTTATTTTGTTGGTAATGATTCCCATTGCTGGTTGCAGCAATGGAGGTTCAAGCACTGCCCCTATCCTTAATGCAAACTTTGAGGTAGTAGATAATGGAGATACTATTTTAATTAAAGATAAATCAGAGTCTGACTTTAATGAGATTCAATATATCTGGACTCTCTGTTTCTATAATGAAAACAGAGAAGGAATTTTTCAAAAATCTTTCACTGAAAAAGAATTTAGTTTTCCAAAACCAAATGTTAAATCAGCTACTTTAGAATTAAGTCTCTTAGTTGATGGCAAAGAAGAAATTAATATTAGTGAAAGGAAAAAAAATATACCGACTAATTACATTAAAATAATAACTGTTAAAGAAGAAAATCTCTTAAGAATTTACTTTGCTGGTAAAGCAAATAAGTGGCAAATGCTAGATGAAAGCGGTAATGTTTTAAAAGAAAAGACTTTTGATCACAAAGTAGAAGATGTACTTTTTGATATTGAAAGACTTAATTTAAATAGGGTAATTCTAAAAGTATTTAACGATGAGTGGCTCTTAAATCAAACTCATTATGAGTTTGATGACAATAATAATCAAGAGAACAATCCACCTGTTTTAAATCCAATTGGAGATAAAACAGTAGAAGTTAATACCAAATTAGAATTTACTATTAATGCTAGTGATCCAGATGGAGATAACTTAAGCTATGAGGCACATAATCTGCCTGAAAGCGCTACTTTTTCCAACAAGACCTTTATCTGGGCTCCAGCTACTTTAGGCGAGTATGAGGTTAATTTTTCCGTCTCAGACGGAAACTTAGAGGATAGTGAGACTATTACTATCTATGTTGAAGAAGAACCTCAACAAGAGGAAAAACTTACTGCTAGCTTTGATGGACGATTCATTACAATATATACAGAAAAAGAAGCAGAATTTATTCATTGGGAAATTGAAGGAACTATTTTAGGATATGAAACAGATAGCACAAACCATAAAGCAGAAATTAACATTGAAGAATTTGATAATCTTGGTCCTGGAACATATGATTGTTCCATCCAAGCCTATAACTGTATAGATAATGAAATGGTTCCACTTTATAATTCTCCAACAATAATCGAAGTTACAAAATAAGATAACAAAACCGGGTTCAAACGAGCCCGGCTTTTCTTTAGTATAACCCTTGACAAATTAGACTAATTATTGTAGTTTAAAAAAAGAACCCATTAGTAAGCTCTTTAAATTTTTAAAATCCTAAAAGGAGGTGAAAAAAGTGAGAAATAAATTCACTGTAGTATTTATACTTCTCTTAGTGTTTGGATTAGCTCTCTTTTTGACAGGATGTAATGGACACCCAGAGGATGTTCAGGTTTTAACCACAAGACTAGATGAATCAGACCATCTTTTGTGGGTCTATGCTCCCCAAAAAGCTAATAGATGGATTTTATCGAGCAATGGAAATATATTAGCAGAAAATGAAACTGAGCAAATGAAAGAATATACTTCATTTGATATTGAAAAAATCAAAGAATATGAAGAAATAAAAGTTCGAGTATTTGAGGATGATAAGTTTTTATGCGAAACAATGTATTCTCAAAAACTAGAGTATACCTACGACAAAGAAGAGTCAGTAGTAAAGTTATTTACCCCTAAAAAGGCTGAAAAAGTCGTTTGGGAATTTAATAGCTATGTTTACTACCAAGGTTCAAGCGAGAACGGACATCAATTTTTTCTAAAATTAGATCTTTTTAAAGACAGAACTGAATCAGGAACTTATGTAGTTTTAGTGCAAGCATATGATGTTAATGAAAATCCATTATATCCTGAAAAAAAACAAATGGAAATAGAGATTCAATACTAAAAGCAACAAAAAAAACCAGCTTAATAAAAGCTGGTTTTTTCTTTTTGTCTTTTTATCAATTTTATCTATAAATAGTTTTACTTACTGTTCCTTTGTAAAGTTGGTAAAGCTGATTTATTGTCTTTTTAACTGTTCCAGAATACTTTTGAATATATTCATATACCTTTTCTGTTCTACTTACCTCTCCTTCATACTCTTGTCTGTATTCATATCTTTCACAAGATCCATCTCTATAAATTCTACCAGAGTAATCTTGTCTGTATTCGTAAATTGGATCATCTCCTGGTTTCACTACTTCACCTCTGTATTCTTGGAAGTATTCATAATGACCACTTCCTTCGCTAACTACTTCACCAGAGTAATCTTGCTCATATTCATAAACTGGAGTGCATTGTTCATCTGTATAAACAGTTCCAGAGTAATCTTGCTCATATTCATAAACTGGTACTTCAGTCTCTTTTGTTACGTCCCCTTTATAGGTTTGAGTATATTCGTAGATTGGTGTACATTGTTCATCTGTATAAACAGTTCCGGAGTAGTCTTGCTCATATTCATAAACTGTCTTATAGGTTTTCTTTGAAACCTCTCCTTCATACTCTTGTTTGTAATGGTATTTAGTAGTACAATTTTCTCCTCCTTCAACAGTTCCGGAGTAGTCTTGCTCATAAACATATTCATTTTGACAATCTGAAGAAGAAACAGTTCCAGAATAATATTGGATATATTGATAAGTATTTTCAGAGATTTCTTTTGTTACATTACCAGAATAAGTTTGTCTATATTCATATTGAGTAGAACAATTTTCTCCTCCTTCAACAGTTCCTTTATATCTTTGAGTATAAGTTACCTCTTCTGCTGTTCCACAATAGTCTTGATAATATTTCCCATCTTTATACTCATATGGTCCATCTTTAGAAAGAGAGGTATCTGAAGAATAATCATAGTAAGTTGAAGGGAAATAGGCTGGGCTTGTTCTAACTAAAGTCTTACAAACTCTTTTGCTGCTTTCTACATTTTTTTGATATGCTCCATCTTTGTATAGAGTTCCACTGTAACCATTTTGGTTGTAGCTTATTGAACTAGTAAACCAATTTGGACTAGTTTTAGTTACAGTTTTTGTAACTGTTTTAGTATCATCTGAACAAGTCTCATCAACTTTTACTTTTTGATATGCTCCATCTTTGTATAAAGTTCCATAATAACCATTTTGGTTGTAGCTTATTGAAGAAGGAAGATAAGTTGGACTTGTTCTAGTTATTTCTTTACTTACATTTTTTGATTTTAACTCTGTATTATAATCACTTTGTACCTTTTGATATGGTCCATCTTTATATAGAGTTCCACTAAATCCATTTTTGTTGTAGTTAATTGAATAACTAAATTGTGCAGGAGAATCTTTTACAACTCTTTTAACTGCTTCCTTTTCCTCCTCATTACAATTTGTACCTTGTTTAATTTTTCTATAAGGACCATCTTTGTAAAGAGTTCCTTGATAATTATTTTGGTTGTAGTTTATTGAAGAACTAAATTGAGTTGGACTATCTTTTCTTATAGTATCCGTAACTGTTTTTTGGTCTTGCTCACAATTTTCCTCTACTTTAATTTTTTCATAATATCCTTTCTTGTATAAAGTTCCATAATAACCATTTTGGTTGTAGTAAATTGTACTAGTAAACCAACTTGGACTAGTTTTAGTTACAATATCAGTTACTGTTTTAGTATCAGTTACTGTTTTAGTCCCTGCATTTATTTTTTCATAAGCTCCATCTTTGTATAGAGTCCCACTAAATCCATTTTTGTTGTAGTTAATTGAATAACTAAATTGTGCAGGAGAATCTTTAGTTATAGTATCCGTAACTGTTTTTTGATCTTGACTACAATCTTCATCAATTTTAATTTTTTCATAATATCCTTCCTTAGAAAGAGTTCCACTGTAACCATCTTGGTTATAGCTTATTGAAGAAGGAAAATTAGAAGAATTATTTTTAGTTCTAGTATCAGTTACTGTTTTAGTATCAGTTACTGTTTTAGTCCCTGCATTTATTTTTCTATAAGGACCATCTTTATAAAGAGTTCCTTGATAATTATTTTGGTTGTAGTTAATTGAATAACTAAATTGTGCAGGAGAATCTTTAGTTATAGTATCCGTAACTGTTTTTTGGTCTTGCTCACAATTTTCATCAATTTTAATTCTATCATAAGCTCCATCCTTGTATAGAGTTCCTTGATATCCTCCTTGATCGTAGTTAATTGAATAACTAAAGTTTGGATTATCTCTTGTTATAGTTTCTGTAACTATTTTTCTATCTTCATTGTCATCTTCAACCCATCTTCTTTCATAAGAACCATATTTATAAAGGGTCCCAGTATAGCCATTTTGATTATAAGAAAGACTATTTGGAAAATCATCTGGGTTGCTTCTTTGTTTTGTCTCATAAATTGTCTTTGTTTTCTCTGGAGATCCATCATCTACTCTATATCTTTCATAAGAACCACTTTTGCTAATATAACCATCATAATCTCCTCTTCTGTAAAAAATTTCAGATGGAAAGTTTCTATCATTTCTATAACGAGTAGTATCTACATAAATATAATTATCTCCAGTATCAGAAATTGAAATTCTTTCTGGAGGTCCTTCTTTATATAGGGTTCCATTGTAACCATCTTGATAATAACTTATTGAATAAGGAAAATCGTATCTATTATCTCTATAGATATCTTTTCTTACAATTTTAGTATCTTCTTCATAATAAACTCTTTCTCTATCATAACTTCCATCTTTGTATAATCTTCCAGAATAACCATCTTGATAATAATAAACTGAACTAGGTAAATCATTAACATTATCTCTTGTTCTTTCAGTTGTAACCTCTTTAGTTAAGGATTTAGAACCATAATCAATTGGATCCCCTATTTTATAAAGATAACCGCTAAAGCCATCTTCATAATAATATACGTTATTATTAAAATCTTCATTATCTCTTGGTCCAATTAACTCTCTTACAGTTTTAGTTATAGTTTCTGTTTCTCTTGTTGGAGGTGTAGTTGTTGCCTCTTCTTCTGGCTCTGGTTCTGGTGCTTCTTCTGGAAGATCAAGAATACAAACTCCATCTATAGCTTTAATATCTATCCATTTAGACCATAAGCCATCATCATCTTGAAATCTTACTTCAGTTGGCTCTTCTTTTGAATTTCTTCTAACTTCATAATCAACTACCTCACCATCTGGATCATTAGCTAATTGTTTTACATCTTGTAAAGTAATTCTTCTTAATGAAGCAAAAAGTCCTTCAGAAAGTGCTAGTTTAATTGACTCTTGATTTTTACCCCATACTACAGGAGGTTGATTACTATATCCTTTATAATCAACTCCTACTGGTGCTGTTTCATTTCCAACTGAATCAACAGTAGAAACTAAACAATCCGAACATATATAACTAGTGTCGGTTGTTGATGCTACAAATTGATAATTATTATCTCTTACTCTATATACATTATAGTAATTAGCTCCATTTACGCTCTCCCATATAACAGCATCTCCATTTCTTTCAATATCAGGAGCATTTACTGTAGAAGCAAAAACTGCTCTATTTTTAGTAACCCAATACTTTCCATTTTTATTGAAATCAGGATATTCAATAAAGTAAGAGGAAATTCTTTGAAAAGCTATAGGAGAAGGATTAGAAAAACTTACCTGACGTATTGCCGGTATTGTACATCCTGCTCTAATATACTCATTAACTGCACATTGAATTAAATCCTTATTTTTATCTAAAACGTTAACTTTGCTATCTTTGCCCCAACCTAAGGTAGAAAGGTAATATCCACCAAATAGGATTAAAAAGATAATTATAATTATTGTGACAATTTTTTTGTTCATAATATTTTTTAACCTCTTTTACTTAAATTTTCTGGGTCTTTAATATTTTGTTCGTCTAATAATTTTTCATTAATTTGATCTGCTTTTTTTAAAAGTTCCAAATCAATATTGTGCTTATCTGCAAATTGAATTAAGGCCTTCATATCTTTTGGAAAACATTTTCCAAAATAACCTTTGTATCCACCATGAAAAATATCAAGGTGAGAATCTCCTATTCTCGAATCTCCTAAAGCCATTTCTTTAATTCGATCATAATTTAAATCAAGTTCTCTGCATAGATTATAAATCTGGGTTGCAAAGATGACTTTAGTAGCTAAAAAGGTATTTCCGAAATATTTTACTAGTTCTGCTTCAGGTGCACTTACTTTCTTATTAAAGGGAGCATCAGGCAGAATCTCCAAAATAATGTTTGCAAAATCATAACTTTTTTCTGTATAACCTATTATTTGTCGATCTGGATTTATAAAGTCTTGATAAGCTCTTTTTTCTACTAAAAATTCTGGATTAAAAATAAATTTATGTTGAGGGTACTCTCTTTGTAATTTCTCTGTAGTTCCAGGAACTACAGTAGACTTAATTACAATTACTTTTTTACCAGTTAACTTATCACAAGTCTCCTTTATATGAGTTAAATCAAAACCTCCTTTTTCTTCTCTGTATGGGGTAGGAACACACACAAAAACTATTCTTGCTTTATTTACTTCTTCCATTGATCCTAAATTCTTTCCTTTGTCATATAGAAATGGTTTAATTTTTTTTTCTTCTTCGAGGTATCTTCTAATTGAACCTCCAACCATTCCTACTCCTACAATTCCAATTTTCAAATCTTCTAACTTTTTATTTACCATATGAAATCTCTTAATAAGCTTTCTTTTTGAACGTCCTCTATTTATACTACATTAAATCAACTTTGTCAAATATTTATGCGTTTTTATTCTACCCTTTTTAGTAAGTTTGTCAATAAAAAAGCTCCTTACCTAAAAGGTAAGGAGCAATAAAGCTTTTCTTTTTGTTATATCAGTCTAATTTAATTAAAGTTAAAACTTTTTCTATAACAACCGTAAATTTTCTTTTTGATAATTTTTGGATAAAAGTTGTGTTCCTTGCTTTCCAATCAAGACTTTTTATTTGATCAGTTAAAATAACACCTTCTATTTTTTTTGTTTTAACTTCTACTTCATAGGGATAACCTTTTGCTTGACTAGTAATCGGACAAGCTAAAAAAAGTCCTACTTTTTTATTATAATATGTGTTTGAAATAACCAAAGCAGGCCTTTTTCCTTTTTGCTCATGCCCTTTAGAGGTATTAAAATTTATCCAAACAATATCCCTTTTTTCAGGAAAATATTCTTCTTTTTTTACCATACTTCTTTTCCTTTTGGTTTATCTTCTGGGAACTGTATATCATGCCGGTTTTTATCGTTTACTTTATCAACTAAATCTTTTAATTTTTTCTTTTTAGGTTTTATAATAATCCCTTTTTTACTTTTTTTAATTTCTATTTCACTATTTTCGTGAAGATTAAAATCATCTGCAGTTTTTTTAGGAATTCTAACAGCTAAACTATTTCCCCACTTTTTGATTTTTTTAGACATTTTATTAAATAGTTTACTTTATTGTATCTACATTGTATCTACATTAAATCAAGTTTGTCAAATATTTATTCTCTTTTCTTCTACTTTCTTAAATAAGTTTGTCAATAAAAAACTCCTTACTTAATAAGTAAGGAGGGCTGCTTCTAGTCTATTTCATTTTTTAACTATAAATGCTATGATCCCCTACATTGTGAAAATAAGCTTTGTCTTTCTTTTTTATAAATTCAAAAACTATCCTATATTTATTATTAATTGAAAAAGAATAAAGGCCTTTTAAAGGGCCTTTTAATTTATGAGTTTCTAATCTTTGATCAAAAGGATTTTTCCGAAAGATTTTTTCTTTCTTTTCAGCAATCTTTTTAATTTTAGTAGGTAGTTTTTTATATTTTCTCTCAAACTTCGAAGAATAAAATATATCCATCTCTTTAACTTACCTTAGATCTTTTAAGTTCTTTAAAAGTTTGCCTTTTCCTTTTTTTAGTTCTTCTTGGCTTTCTCTAACTTCTTTTACAGCTTGTTGGTTTTCCCATTCCCTTATCAAATATCTAAAAAATTCGCTTTTACTAGCAAACTTTTCTTCTTTAACAGTTTCTTCAACTTCTTTTGCCATCTCTTTAGGGAGAGAAATGGAGATTGATTTTCTCATTTGGATTAATTTTTAATTTATTACCTGTATTACATTGTAGTACAGTAGGTTCTCTTTTGTCAATTTTTATTTTTAAACCACTCTACTGTCTCTTTTAAACCATCTTTAGTATTATACTCTGGCTTCCACCCTAGTTCTTTTTTAGCCCTACTATAATCAAGGCAGCTTCTTCTTTGTTCTCCCTCTTTTGCTTTACCATGCTTTTCTGGTAACTCCTTTCCGGTAATTTCTTTTAAGTAATTAAATATTTCATTTACACTTGTTTCCTCTCCGGTTGAAATATTGTAAACCCCCTCTTTTTCTTTTTCTAAAGCAATCATATTTGCTCTAACTACATCCTTTACATAAACAAAATCTCTTGTCTGTTTTCCATCGCCAAATATAATAGGTTGTTCGCCAGCTAAAATTTGATCGGTAAAGATAGCAGCTACTCCTGCTTCTCCTTTAGAGTTTTGTCTTGGACCATAGACATTAGAGAAACGAAAAGAAGTATATTTCAAATCATGAGTGTTGTTATAGAATTTAAGATACTTTTCTACGGCTAACTTCGCCACGCCATAAGGAGAAAGAGGTTCTTCTTTATAAGACTCTTTAGTTGGAATTTGTTCTGCTTCTCCGTAAATTGCTCCTCCAGTTGAAGCAAAAAAGAGATGTTTAGGATTTGTTGCTTTATCTAAAAAGCTTTCAATTACATTTAAAGAGCCTAATATATTAGTTTTTGCATCTTTAGTTGGATCTTGAGTAGATTTTCTCACATCAATTTGGGCTGCATAATGAAAAACTACTCCTGGGTTCTCTTTTTCAATTATTGAAGAAATTTCTTCTGATTGAATATCTTTTTTGTAAAACTTTGCCTTATCATTAATATTCTCTTTCTTTCCAGTAGAAAGATTATCTACTACAGCTACAGAATGTCCTTTTTCAATTAATTCATCAACAATATGAGAACCAATAAAACCTGCTCCGCCTGTTACTAAAATTTTCATGAATAATTTTTATACCATTTAATAAATTTATTTACTGCTGTTTTAACATCAGTATCTGGAGAATAATTTAATTTTTCCTTTGCTTTTTTAATTTTTGCGTAAGTAACTTCCATGTCTCCTTTAGGTTTATCCACCATATTCTTTTTCGCCTTTTTCCCTAATCCTTCTTCAATATAATTAATAAACTTACCTAATTTTATAGGTTTATTGTTGCCTAAATTAAATATTTCATAGGAAAAGCTTTTATCTAAAGCACTTAAAGTTCCATCAACTATATCATCAATATAGGTAAAGTCTCTTTTCATCTTTCCGTAGTTGTAAACATCAATTTCTTTTTCTTTATCAATTAACTTTGTAAATTTGTATAGGGCCATATCTGGCCTTGACCAAGGACCAATTACAGTAAAATACCTTAATCCAATACAATTTAGATTATAAAGATGATTATAGGTATAGGCTATTAATTCATCTGCTTTTTTACTGGCAGCATAAAGAGAAATTGGTTGATCTACTCTATCTTTTTCTGAAAATGGTACTTTATCATTATTTCCATAAATTGAACTAGATGAAGCATAGACAAAATTATCTACATTATTCTCCTTTGCCTGCTCAATTAAGTTAGTAAATCCAACTACATTTGACTGAATATAGACGTGTGGATTTTCTAAACTATACCTTACTCCAGCTTGAGCTGCTAAGTGACATACTTTATCTATATCTTCTTTAAAAACTTTTTTAACAAAATTTAAATTCTTAATATCTCCTCTATAAAGACTAAAGTTATTATATTCTTCTAGTATTTTATTTCTATCTTCTTTTAGTTTTTTATTGTAATATTTGTTGAAATTATCTACACCAACAACCTGGTCTCCTCTTTCAAGGAGAGCTTTACTTGTATGGAAACCAATAAATCCTGCACTTCCTGTTACTAAAACTTTCATTAATAATTAACTAAATTAGCTTAATATCGAGTTCATATTATCTCAATTAAACCAAAAAAACAACCCTGGTTAAATAACCAGGGCTGGGTAAGTTCTTTTTTAATTTACCTTTTTATTCTTCTTTTTCTTTCTTTTCTTTTTCTTCATCTTTACCACCTTTACTTTTGTTAATTAAAACAATAATTACAATAATTACTAGAATAATAACTCCTAAGATAATAGCTACATATTTAATAACACTAAATACAATTCCTCTTATAGTTTCTATCCAACCACCCTCGCCTCCTTCTCCTCTAATCTGGTTTTCGATCTGATTTTGAATATCTCTTATCTCATCTTCACTTGGCATTTGATCTTGAGATGCATCTCCTGTTTCCGTTGCCTCCTTAATTTCTGATTCTAAAGTATATTGAACTAGTTCATTATTATCTGAATTACCTCTTATTGCAATAAAGTATTCTCCTCTTTCTTCTGGAATAAAGTTTAAATTAACAATCTGTCCCTTATTTGATGCATTTTCTTGTTCTAATAACTCTCTATCGCTATTAAAAACATGAATATTTCCCCAAACTTCAGTTGGAGGAACTAATCGAAGAGAAATCATTTTTCCTTCCTCAATTTCTGTTTTATAAAAATCAATTGTATCAGATTCTCCTTCTCTCTCTCCAGATAAATAACCCACAATGGTGCTGGTTGAGAGATCTATTGCTTCTGTTAGTTCATCCCCAGCATCAGTTTCACTATTTCCATCATAATAATTTTCTGCTTCTACATTTAAGTCAAAATCTACTTTATCTCCTCCATATTCACTGGTTTCTATTTTTAAGTAATAAGAATAAGAATCTTGCCCGGTACCCGGCATCCAACTTACCTCAGAACTATATTGATCGGTTTCATAATCTAATTCTTCTCTATCTATATTATAGAGCTTTATAGTTATTCCTTGTCCATCAATATCAGTATTTAAATCATTTGTAATTGTTAAAAGTTGACCTGGTTTAACTTCTTCTACTTTAAAAACTCTTGTTCCTCCCTTTCCTATCCTATTATCAGCATAATTATAATTAGTATTGAGCTCTAATAAGGTTGCTTCATTAAAGCTTTCTCCTGCTTCTGGTAAGCTTTCAGCTTGAACAAAGCCAGGTGAAATTATTGCTCCTATTACAAAAAGAGCAACTATTAAAAGTCTTTTAATCTTAAACATATTTAGTTTAAAGAATAATTAATTTTGACCTTTTTATAGATTCTGAGCTTGTTTTTCTGCAAAATCTCCAATAACAGGAAGTTTGTATTTTTCTCCCTGATAAGCTTTGAACATTAAAAATATCCAAAGAATAAGGCTAACTGGGAAGACTATTAAATTAAGCAAAGGAATAAAACTAAATACTTGGATAACAAGGAAAGTAACTATAGATTGCATTGCGTGAAATCTAACAAAGCTACTCTTTTTCTCCATTACAAGAAAAATTAATCCTGTAATCCAACCAAAAGCATAGCACAAAGCTCCTGCTACGTTTTTATCAAGTCCCATAGAAGTTTCACCTTTCTTCTCTTCTTTAATAGGTTCTTCTTTTACAGGTTCTTCTTTTGTAATTTTTGCCTCTTGTTTTTCCTCGTTTTGAGGAAAGTTTTTTTCTTCTTCTGGCATAAAATAAATTAATAAATGAGAGAATTAATGACCTTTTAGTATTAAATCATTATTTTTAATAATGATTAATTAAATAGACTTATTTAATTATACCAAAGTTAAGCTTTAAAACTAAATAATATTATTCTTTTCAAGATAAGATACTATTTTATTAGCACATTCCTCTGTATCCTTTTTATCAGTATGAATTTCTATTTCAGGATTTTCAGGTTTTTGATATGGATCAGAGATTCCAGTAAAGTTTTCTATTTCTCCTTTTCTAGCTTTTTCATACAATCCTTTAGTATCTCTTTCTTCACAAACTTCGAGGGGGCAATTACAAAATACTTCAATAAATTCAGCTCCCGCGCTTTCTATTCTATCTCTAATTTCTTTTCTTTTCTTTGTGTAGGGTGATATAAAGGAAGCTATTATTCCTACTCCATTTTTAGAGAGTAGTTTTGAAACAAAACCTACTCTTTTAATATTTTCATTTCTATCTTCCTTGGTAAAGCCAAGATCTTTAGAGAGATATTGTCTTACAATATCACCGTCTAACCTTTCAACTTTAATATCTTTTTCTTTTAATATTTCAAATACCTTATTTGCTGTAGTTGTTTTTCCAGCTTGGCTAAAACCAGTAAACCATAATACAAATCCTTTTTTGTTATTGTTTTTCATTTTATACATTTGATCAACTAATGAATTATTACTATTTGCTAGGAAATGATAAACTTCTGGTCTTAAAAGATGTAATGGAGGTTGCTTACCTTCATTTATCATTTTCCTTAATTTTGTTCCACTAAACTGTACTTTGTTTTGATGAGGACATTCATCAATAAAGACATGGTGGTTACAGTCTGGACAATATTCAACTTCTTTGTATTTTAAAATTTTAATACCTATTTCATCATCTTTGAATTGATCAAAGATCTTTTGAGCAGCAAAGGGCTCATAATAGTCTCCTACACCAGCGTGATCCCTTCCAACGATAAAATGACTACATCCGAAGTTTTTCCTTATTAGAGCGTGGAATATGGCCTCTCGGGGCCCAGCATACCTCATTTCCAGGGGCAGTATTCCAAAGAAAACCTTTTTATCCTTGTAATACCTA
>Ga0209944_1000360_pt1 | contig 20253 bp, 15 predicted proteins | sample SalPonR1_C_D2_MG_FD_185701 | JGI IMG/M metagenome (GOLD analysis project Ga0209944, IMG submission 185701) | Salt pond soil microbial communities from South San Francisco under conditions of wetland restoration - Salt Pond MetaG R1_C_D2_MG... ...
CCGACGATCAGGGTCTTGCCGTCGGGCGTGGCGACGATACCGTTGGCCAGAGAAAATCCGTCGGCTGCGTTGTCGTCGGCAAAGTCGCCGATCAGCGGGAGCGGCGTTGCCGCGTCGGCGCCTTCCGGAAGTCTGCCGTTGCGTGACAGCCCAAGCCGATACAGGAACGGCTGGCCGAAGTCGGTGAAGTAGACTGCTTCCCGGGTGACGGCCAGGTCGTTGATGACGGTCGAGAACTCGGGCGCGAGCTGGTAGCTGGCGATCTCCTCGCCGGTATCGGCGTCGTACACGTACGCGTTTCCACCGATGCAGCCGGCGGCAAACAGGTAGTTGCTGCGGGGATCGACGCGCATGCCGAGCCTGAAGCATTGCGTGGAAAGGTCGAAATCGGGCTCGGCCGGCACCAGGATTTCACCCTCGCCTGTGCGCAGGTTCAGCTTGTAGATGGATCCATCGACCGAGCCGGTATAGGCCGTGAAAGCCCTGCCGATGGCGAATCCTTCCGGCGGGGCGCCGGTCAGCGCCGGGACGACGTCGGCGAATGGCTTGTTGCCGGCGTCGACGGCCTGCGTGGGCAGCGCCCAGGCGGCGACGGCAAGCGTTGTAAATATGAGTTGTCTGTTCATGGTTTTCGGGCCTCGGGTCTGATTGGTTTGCCAGGATTCACGCCGCGTGCGGGATGCATGACTTGTCTTCGCGCGGCTTGTGGTGCTGAGCGTCCCTGAGTGCGACAGCATTGGGGTAAAGTGTGATGTGCAGCACAGACGACGGCCTGATCAAACCCTGATTTGTTGCTGATCTGTTGCTGATTCTTTTGTACGGGGACCAATTCCGGATGTATTTGCCGATTACCGACGTGGGCTCGAGTCGCCTGCATCCGCTTCGCGCCGGAATCTTCCGGGCCGCCGCATGAACGCGGCCGATACTGCCGAACCGACTGTGCGCGCTTTCGGACGATGGCGTCTGGATGCCAGTACCGGCGACCTTTTCGACGGGGTCAGCACTGTCCGGCTGGAGCCGCGCGTTGCACGGCTGCTGGATTATTTTCTGGCGCACCAGGACACGCTCATCAGCCGGGATGAACTGATGGCCGCGGTCTGGGACGACCGAATCGTGTCCGATCACGCAGTCAACCGGTGCATTTCGATCCTGCGCCAGATCCTGTCGCCCGAAGACAAGAGCGCGTATATCGAGACGGTGGTGCGGCGCGGATTCATCAGCCATTTCCCGCCCCCGCTGGAGGCTCCCACGCCTGCGCAAGCCCCGGAAACGGCAAGCCCTCTGCTGCGCAAGACCAGGCTTTGGGGTCTCGGCGCCCTGGCCGTGGTGCTTGCATCGGTGCTGTTCGGCGCCTTGCGCATGGCCGGCGATTCGTCCGCGCCCGGCCCGGTGCCCGTCGAAACGCCAATGGTGGCGGTGCTGCCGTTCATATCCGACGGGCTTTCGGGCGACAGCCATTTCTTTGCCAACGGCATGCACGACGATCTCCTGACGCAGCTGGCTCAACTCCAGTCGATGCGGGTGATATCCCGCACCTCGGTGTCCGAGTATCGAGACAGCGAGATGAACATCCGGGAGATTGGTCGGCAACTCGGCGCAGACGCCATCCTCGAGGGCGGCGTGCAGCAGATCGGCGACCAGATCCGGATAAACGTCCAGCTGATCGATTCGGGCTCGGACGTGCACCTGTGGGCCGAGCAGTACGATCGGGAGCTCACACCGACGAATATCTTCGACGTCCAATCCGAGATTGCGCGCGCGATTGCCTCGGCGATGCATTTCACGCTGACCCCACAGGATGCCGTTCGGCTGGAAGTCATCCCGACGGAAAACATGGCGGCATATCGTGCATACCATGAAGCGATGGAGTTGCGGCAATCAGAGACCGTGGCGGCCCCCGCCTATATCGCTGCGCTGGAGAGGGCGGTGGCGCTGGATCCCGGTTTCGTCAGGGCCTGGGCGGAATTGGCCGGGTCGCTCAGCTATATCAACCTGCCGCGCCACGATCCGCAATCGATCCAGCGCCTGGAAGGCATTCTGGAGCGCGTGCAGACGCTTGCGCCGCAGTCCTCCGAAGCCCTGATCGCACAGAGCTATTATGTTTATTACATCCTCAAAGACCACGATCGCGCCTTCGAACTGATCCGGCAGGCACAGGAGCTCAGGCCCAGCGACCCGCAGGTGCTGGAGCTGCAGTCATGGATACAGCGCCGCCAGGGCGATATCGCCGGTATGATCGAAACGCTACGGCAGGCCCGCAGGCTGGATCCCAGAAACGCATATTGGACAACCAGGCTGGTGACGTATCTGATGCTTGCTCACCGCTACGACCAGGCCGTCGAGGAATTCGAGAATGCGTCCCTGGATAATTTCAGGCTTGCCTATCTTGAAAAGGTTCTGCGGGTGCGCGAGCACGGGCAACCTGGCCGCCTGGTCGATGACCTGGTCGTGTTGCAAAGGGAATACGGCGCCGAGCTCGATCCATTCGAGCTGTGGGAGGCGCACATTGCCGCCAGGGACTTTGACGGCGCGGCCGCACTCTTGAGCAGGGTCAGCACGGCTGAACCTGGAAGCGATGCCTGGACATCGTTCGACGTGCCCGATGTTGACCTCGCCGGGGTCATTACCGACCACTTCCGTGATGCGCACACCGGTCAGCTCCCGGTTCAAGCGCCGGCGGAGCCTGAACGGAGGCTGGCGCGAAATCGGGCGCAGGAGGTCAATTACTTCGAGCCCAACGTTTACCTGGCCGAAGCCTATATCTCGGCCGCGCAGGGAGAGACGGCCGAGACCGAAAGACTGGTCCGGACCTGGTTTCGCGGCGCCGTGCGGGACCTGGCCCAGAGGCTGAACTTGCGGCATAACGTCTGCCGTGCACTGGGCATGGCCGCGGCGGCTTCGGCCGCGGTCGAATGTCTTCGGTCGGCGTTCGAGGAACCCAGCTGGGCCCATCCCTTCATCGAACCGTTCCTGCCTTACTACGACTCGATCCGGAACGACTCCCAGTATGTCGAGTTCATGGCCGAGTTAGCGCGCGGCTGACCCCGGGGACCGACGCGTGGGCGGTCTGCTGCTGGATTCCGCCGGTGGCGCCGGTTAAGCTGATCGCAGGCCCGCCTCCAGGATTTCCCCGTGTGCATTCCAGCCTTCAGATCATGTCTGCTCGTTATTGTTGTTCTTTTCGCGAACCTGCCTGCCGCGCTGGCTGATTCGGTGATTCGCGCCCAGCGCATGCTGGATGTTGCTTCAGGCGAAATCATCGAGCCGGCCGTGGTCGTTGTTCGCGACGGACGTATCGAATCGGTCAACCCGAAGACCATCCCGGGTGATATCGAGATCATCGATCTCGGCGATCGCACCCTGTTGCCCGGTTTCATGGATATGCACAGCCACGTGACGCTGGACTTCTTCACCGGCGACCACTGGACGACCGCGGCGGTCATGGAAACGCCGGCCGACTGGGCGCTGCACGGCGCCGAGTTCGGTCGCGACATGCTGATGGCCGGTTTCACGACGGTGCGCGACGCCGGCGCCTGGCCGGGCTTCCCCGACGTGGCGCTGATGCGGGCGGTCGACAAGGGCGGCGTCCCCGGCCCGCGAATCTTTCCGGCGGGTCATTATCTTTCGATCACCGGCGGCCACTGCGACGTGACCGGGTTCGCGCCGGGCATCATGGAGCTGGGCCCGAAGCAGGGCATCGCCAACGGCCGGGCCGAGATTCTGGAGGCGGTTCGCTACCAGGCCAAGCATGGCGTGAAAGTCATCAAGGTCTGCGCCACGGCCGGCGTATTTTCCAAGGGCGAAAGTCCCGGTGCGCAGCAGTACTCCGATGAAGAGCTGCGCGTCATCGTCGACGAGGCGAACCGGCACGGGCTCAAGGTGATGGCCCACGCGCACGGCAGCGAGGGCATCCTGGCCGCGGTCAAGGCCGGTGTGGCCTCGATCGAGCACGGCTCGATGCTGACGCCGGAAATAGTCGACGAGATGAAGGCGCGCGGCACTTTTTACGTACCGACGATCCACTTGAACGATATTCCGCTGCCGCCCGAGACCCCGCAGTGGACCGTGGAGAAGAGCAAGTTCCTCGAGCCTTACATCGAGCGGAGTTTCAAGCTGGCGCTCGAAAGCGATATCAACATCGCGCTGGGCAGCGATGCCGGCGTGATGCCGCACCGCGACGCCCGGCTTGAATTCCATGCCATGGTGCGGCGCGGGATGACCCCATTGCGAGCGCTCCAGGCGTCCACCATTCATGCCGCCGAGCTGCTCGGGGTTGAAGATCGCGGCCGGATTGAACAGGGATTGCTGGCCGATCTTGTCGCAGTGGACGGCAATCCGCTTCAGGATATCCGTACCGTGGAGAACGTCCGCTTCGTGATGAAGGGCGGCGAGGTCTACCTGGCACCTTAACGGCGGTTCAATCGATCGTGGTCGAGCCGGGCCATGCAGCGGAAATGCCGGGATTCTTGCCGGCTTGCCGCGAGGACTGCCGCGCGCGTATGATGAAATCATCATTGTTGCCTGCGCACCAAATCCGGCAGTTGCGGCTCGAGGGAACAAACTTGCAGGAATCCAGCGGAAAAACCGGTTCCGGGCTTGATCGGGCGTTCTTGTCTTCCCGGGTCGACATGCGTCGCGCCGGTTTGCGGCTGCTTCGAAAGCTTCTTCTCTATCACCTGTCACTGGGCGTGCTGTTGCTCGCGCTGGTTTCGATATTCCCTTCGTTTGTCGACTGGCTGCCGGTCGGGGGCGTGCAGGATCTTGCCGAGGGCGGCGAAATCAGCATCGACACGGGGCAGGCCGAAACGATGCGCCCGGACGGCGAGATCATCGGCACTGTCTTGCGGGCCGGCGAAGACCTCGACCGTCTGGGCTACGCCCGGCAGCTGATGATCACGCTGATCGGTACCTGGTTATTGATGCTTCCCGTGTCCTGGGTACACAAGGGCATTCACAGGTCCGGCATCCATGATCACTCGCTGGACGAAACGACCTTGATCCTGCCGGGCGTGGTCGCCGCGATCGTGCTCATCGTGCAGCACAGCCTTGCCCTGGCGTTCAGTCTTGCCGGCATCGTCGCCGGCGTTCAGTTCAGGCGCGCGTTGCAGGATACCTTCGATGCACTGTTCATCCTGGTCGCCATAGGTACCGGTATCGCTGCCGGCGTTGCCGCGCTCGAGGTCGCCGCGATTCTGACCGTGTTCTTCAGTTATGCAACCCTTTACGTTTCCTGTTTCGGCGACGGGCTGGAGCACGATTTCGTGGCCCGGCGAAAGGCCGAGAAGCAGCAGCGCAAGCAGGCGGCCGAAGAACAGGCCGCATCGTCAGGCGATGCAGATGGCTGAATCTTTTCGTCCGCTACTCGCTTGCTGCACTGCAACGTTGCCGGGCGCGATCATCGGCGCGTTGCTGGTTCTATTCTTCTACACGCCGTCGGCGCGAGCCGAAGGCGGGGTCGCGCTGTTCGCATCCGGCGACCAGCTTGGAATAACGCTCAGTGCGCCGTGGCGCGAAATCGTCCGCGACAGCCGCAACCAGGCGCCTTATCCGGCGACGCTTCGATACGCTGACGAGTCCGGCGGGAGCAAGCGCATTGCGCTGACGGTCGAGCGCCGCGGCAAGACGCGCCAGGAGGTCTGCCGCTTCCCGCCGATCAGGTTGAGGTTCGACAGCAAGGATGTGGCAGGGACCGTGTTCGCGGGCAACAAGTCGATCAAGATGGTCACCCACTGCAACAACGGTCAGCGGTGGGAGCAGTACTACGTCCTCGAAATGCTGGCGTATCGGATATACAACCTGATCACCGATCGAAGTTTCCGGGTGCGCCCGCTATCGGTGACCTACCGTGATTCGGCGCGCGACAATGATGACGGGCCGCGATTCGCGTTCATGATCGAAGACGACAAGCTGGTTGCCGATCGAAACGGACTGGACAAGTTCGATGCCGTCGAGATCCGGCCCGAACAGCTCGATTCGCTGGAGAGCAGTCGCTTTGCGTTGTTTCAATACCTGGTCGGCAACGCCGACTGGTCGTCGCTGAGCGGCCCGCCCGGTGACGGCTGTTGCCACAACGCCAAGCTGATTGCGCCTGAATCGGGCGCGCCTGTCTACGCGTTGCCTTACGACTTCGATTCCGCCGGCCTGGTCGATGCGCCCTACGCGGTGCCAAACGAAGCGCTAAGGATCACCCGCGTCACCCAGAGACTGTTTCGCGGATTCTGCCTGCACAACGCCACGCTGCAAGCCGCGCGTGCAGAGTTTCTGGACACCAGGCGTGCCATAGAGATGATCGTGGAGACCGAGCCGCGCCTGCAGTCCAGATACAGGTCGCGAGCAATCAGATACCTCGGCGATTTCTTCGATGTCGCGGAAGACGACGTCAGGTTCGAGCGGGCGATTACAGACGCGTGCCGCAGATAGGCGCTGCACTTTCCATCCCGACCTGCTGCGCGTGACGCTGGTTCGTACCGGCACCCTCGCGTGGGTCGTTATCGGTTTCATGCGGTTGGTGCCCGACCGCTGAACGGGCGCGCACGGCATCGAGCTTCTCGATAACGGCCTCGTTGCCCGGCAGCAGTTCGGCGAGCTGCTCGAGATAGTCTTCGAGTCCGGCATCGTCTGCGGGCAGCCGGACCTTGCCCGACTGGTAGCCCGCGAACAGGCCTTCGGGCGTAATCTCCAGGTAAGCGACATGGCCGCCGTAGTGGCTGCCGATGCCGGTGTCGATCTGGATCACCCGTCCTTCGTAGCGCGGCCAGATGAAGCCGCCGGTCGGCGTGTGGCCGATCACGATTTGCTCTGCATCGTGATTGCGGAGTATTTCGTCGACGGTGTCGGATGCTGCCTCGGGCGCGACGCCCGCCAGCCCGCGATACCAGAGCGGCCCGTATTGATCGGTCAGTATGCTTTCGTCGTCGGGATTGCCCAGCGCCAGATCGGCCTGGGCGCGCTCGGTCATGGACGCCAGCGTGTCCTTGCAGTAGTGGCTGCTGATGCCGCCGTGAACGAAGATCGCGCTGTTGATCTGAACCGCTACCCGGGCGTCGGCAACCCACCGATACATTTCGCCGTCGGGATTCCATTGCGGACTCCATGACTGGCGATGTTCTACCCAGCCCAGCGGTCGCTGCGCATTCCACTGTTCTCGAAAGTCGTCGGGCAGCGCCTTGAAGCGGACCGGATCGCGCGATGACATGTCGTCGAGTACGGCGTCGAGGTAGCGCTGGCGAAGTACGTCCGAACGCGATGTCGCGAACGCCGTGAACTCTTCTTCGGTGACGTATCGCAGATCGCCGTAGACGTTCATGGCCTCGTGATTGCCGATCAGGTTGTGAACACGTCCCCCGTCGCGGCGCGCCTGGCGCGCGAGTCTTGCCATGTGCTCGATGATTTTCTTCGTGTCCGGTCCGCGATCGGGGATGTCGCCCGTCTGGACCAGGTGGGTGCTGCCGGCAATCCAGCGGTCGCGGCGATCCACGAGGTCCGCGGCGCGCAGGGTGTCGAGGTAGTTGTCGTAGTCGCCGTGAAGGTCGCCGATCGCGACGATACGATCGACGTCGGCCCAGCGATGGTCGCCGATCTCGCGCGGGGCCGCTTCGGCCGCGCCGATGGCGAACAGCAGGCAAAACACCGATAATCGAATCATTGAACCCGAACCCTCGAGTTGATCAGCCGTTCTCGCGCGCGGCCGGACAGGCGCTTTCGATCAATATAGCAGGGCGGGTCATGGCGTTTGTTCGTTACCGTCGCTTTCCGCCCAGCCGGTCCAGCCCGGCCCGCGCACCACGCGACCGGGCATCGCGCCGGTGTGTTCGGCATCGCGCAATACGACCTCGCCGTTGACGAACACATCGCGCACGCCGGTGGCGAGCCGGTGCGGGTCCTCGAAGGTGGCGTGATCCTGGACGACGGCCGGATCGAACACGACGATATCGGCGTAGTAGCCCGGCGCCAGACGGCCGCGATTGTTCAAGCCGAGATTGTCGGCCGGGTAGCTGGTGAGCCGACGGACGGCCTCGGTCAGCGTGATGACCTGCTGCTCGCGCACGTACTTGCCGAGCAATCGGGCGACGTTGCCGTAGGCCCGCGGATGGGTGGACGATTCCAGGAACACGCCTTCCGGCGCGTAGGCCCCGGCATCGCTGCCGAAAGCCATCCAGGGTTTGGCGATCTTGCGCGCGATGTTGTCTTCTGACATCAGGAAATAAATCGTGCCGACGCGGCTGTCGTCCTCGATGACCAGGTCGATCATCGTCTGTTCGGGACTGGTGCCGCGCATCGCGGCCACTTCGGCCAGTGTCTTGCCGGTCAGCGGCTTGAGCTCTTCGTTCTTGAACGAGTAGAACAGCAGGTTCTCGGCGCCGCCGGCGGCCAGGTAAAGGTTTTCCCAGTCGTCGCTTGGCGTGGCCATCTCGTCGATCACCCGTTGCCGGATTTGCGGGTCCTGCAGCCGCCGGACCCACGCGTCGTGACCGCCTTCCTGCACCCATGGCGGCATCGCCGCGTCCAGTCCGGTGGCGCCGGCGGTGTAGTTGTACATGTCGGCGCGGATATCCAGCCCTTCGGCACGGGCGGCCTCGACCAGTTCGAACACCCGGTCCAGCTTGTCCCAGTTGTCGCGGCCGGCGGCTTTCAGATGGTAGATCTCGGCCGGCGCGCCGGAGCGGCGCGCGATCTCGATCAGCTCCTGCACCGACTCGACCAGCCGGTTGCCTTCGCTGCGCATGTGCGAAATGTACGAACCGCCGAACTGCGCGGCGGTGGCGGCCAGCGCGACCAGCTCGTCGGTATCGGCGTAAAAGCCTGGCGCGTAGATCAGCGACGAACCCACGCCCAGCGCGCCTTCGCGCATGGCCCCGGCGACCAGCGCCTGCATTCGTCCCAGCTCGTCCGGGCTGGGCGCGCGGTCGGCCTCGCCGAGTTCGTGCATGCGTACGGTTGTCGCGCCGACGAACGAGGCGACGTTGGGCGAGATGCCGCGCGCCTCCAGGTATTCCAGATATTCGCCCAGCGTGGCCCATTCGACGTCGAACCGGATATCGCCCTGGCGGGCGATGACTTCGGTCTTCATCGATTCGTTCAGCGGCCCCATGGACCAGCCTTCGCCGAACACTTCCAGCGTGATGCCCTGGCGCAGGTCGCTCAGGCCCCTGCCGTCCTCGATCAGCGTTTCGGTCGCCCAGCTCAGCATGTTGATGAACCCCGGGGCCACTGCCATTCCGGCCGCGTCGATCGCAGCAGCCGCGTCCGAGGGGCCGAAGTCACCGATGGCCGCGATCCGGTCACCGCGTACGGCGATGTCGGCTTCGACCGGCTCGCCGCCGAGACCGTCGTAAACGAGGCCGTCGAGAATTACCACGTCGTAGCGCGGTTCGGCCGGTTCGGGCGCGGGTCCGCGTGTGCCGGTCGACTCGCCGTTGCAGCCGGCCAGGATCAGGACGGACAACAGTGCGACCCATGGGCCGGGGCGGTGAATTCGGTTGCGGGTCATGCGCGTTTCTCCTGGCGGGAATGGCGGCGGTGGACAAGGCTGGATACTAATCGGCCGGAACGGCGAGCGGCAAGTTTTCCGCTGGTGCCGGCCGTGGCCGCAGCATGCTGGAGCGATCCTGCAAACGGGGGTACGGATGCTCGGGCATGACTTCTGGCAGGCCTTCGTATCCGCCGGACGGGGTTAATATTCGCTTCTTCGATCTGTCGACAACCCACCTGCCGGGCGGCGATTTCACGGCCGATCCCGAACAAGGAGTTTCCCGAACATGAAATACGCATTGACCGCGCTGGCCGCAGCGCTGACGCTAGGCGGCCTGGCCGAGGCCAAGGAAGGCATGTGGACGCCCGACCAGCTGCCGCAGATTGCCGAGGACCTGCGCGCGACCGGCCTTGAGCTGGACCCGGCAACCCTGACCGACCTGACCGCGTTCCCGATGGGGGCGGTGATTTCGCTCGGCGGCTGCACCGCGAGTTTCGTTTCGCCCAAGGGACTGGTCGTGACCAACCACCACTGCGCGCGCGGATCGATCCAGTTCAACGCCACGCCGGAGAGCAACTACCTGGCCGACGGCTTTCTCGCCGACGGGCTCGAGGCCGAGCTGCCTGCGGCGCCCGGCACGCGCGTCTACGTCACGGTCGCGGTGGAAGATGTCACCGACCGCGTGCGCGATGGCGTCAGCGCCGACATGAATGGTCAGAACGTTTACAAGGCCATCGATGCGCGCGAGAAAGAAATCATCGCCGAATGCGAACAGCAGGCCGGCCATCGCTGCCAGGTCGCAAGCTTCCACGGCGGCCTGCAGTACAAGCTGATCGACCGGCTGGAGATCCAGGACGTGCGGCTGGTCTACGGGCCGGGCGACAACATCGGAAAATACGGCGGCGATGTCGATAACTGGATGTGGCCGCGGCACACCGGCGACTTCGCGTTCTACCGGGCTTACGTCGGTGCCGATGGGCAGCCGGCCGAATATTCGGCCGACAACGTCCCGTTCGAGCCCGAACACTTCCTGAAGGTGTCTTCGGCGGGGCTGGACGATGGTGATTTTCTCATGGTCGCGGGCTACCCCGGGTCCACCCAGCGCTACGCGCGGCTGGCGGAGGTCAAAAACACCTTCGAGTGGGGCTATCCGACCTGGATCGAGACGCTGGAAGGCTGGATTTCAACCATCGAGAAAGCCGCGCCGGTAGGCTCGGATGCCCGCATCAAGTACGAGGGTTCGCTTGCCGGCCTGAACAACTTCATGAAGAACATCGGCGGCCAGATCGAGGGCGCCCGCCGGGTCGGCCTGGTCGAGCGAAGAGTCGCCCGCGAAGCGGCGCTGGATGCCTGGATCGAGGCCAAGGCAGCAGATGCGGGCTTCGCCGAAACGCTGGTCAAGCTGGACGCGCTGACCGAAGAAGGCGCGCAGGCGGCGCGCGACAACTGGTTCTACAACAACGCCACGCGCTCGAGCATGCTGTCGGTCGCCCAGCGGCTGTATCGGCTGTCGAAGGAGCGCCAGAAGCCCGACGCCGAGCGCGAATCCGGGTTCCAGGCCCGCGACATGGCCTTCTTCCGGCAGGGCATGCAGGCGATGGAGCGTCGCTTCGATCCCGCGGTCGACAAGGCGCTGTGGATGTATTTCCTGGAGCGCTACGTCGATGCGCCGGCCAGCGCCCGGGTCGCCGCGCTGGACCAGTCTCTGAATCTGCCCGCGGCCTGGGATTCGGCGGTCGTGGGCAATACCCTGGATACCCTCTACGCCGAAACCCGTCTGGGCGACGTCGAGCAGCGCCTGGCGCTGATGGAAAAGGACCCCGAGTGGTTCGACAGCAGCAGCGATCCGTTCATCCGGTTGGCTGTGGCGCTCTACGACCACGAGATGGCGCTTGAGGAGGCGTCCAAGGACCGCGCGGGCCGAATGCAGATTCTGCGACCCGACTACATGCAGGCGATCATCGCCTGGCAGAACGACCAGGGCTACGCCGCTTATCCGGACGCCAACTCCACGCTGCGCGTGACCTACGGGACGGTGATGGGCGGATCGCCCCGGGACGGCATGGTGTATGCGCCGTTTACTACGCTGGAAGGGATTCTCGAGAAGGACACCGGCGAGGCGCCGTTCGATGCGCCCCAACGCCAGCTCGAGTTGATTCGGCAAGCCGACTACGGCCCTTATGCGCTGCCCGGCATCGGCTCGGTGCCGGTCAACTTCCTGTCCGATCTGGATTCGACAGGCGGCAACTCCGGCTCGGCGACCCTGAATGCAAAGGGCGAACTGGTCGGGCTGCTGTTCGACGGCACCATCGAGAGCGTCAATTCCGACTGGGATTTCGATCCACGCACAACCCGCTCGATTCACGTCGATACCCGCTACATGCTCTGGGTGATGGACAAGGTCGACGGCGCCGCCGCGCTGATAGCGGAAATGGACGTGGTCAGATAGGGCAATGCGAAGCGGTCGCATATACCCGCGTCGAGCATCCGGATTCGACGCGGGTATATGCGTCTGGCTGCGAGTCGAAGGACATTCGCACTGGAAGAGCCTCGCCGCACCCCGCGAACCGATAAATCGACTAGAATTCCGCCTTCGTTCGCTTGACATGCCCCGATTGACCGCTCGCCGGTTCTCGGTATAGCGGTTTTTCACTTCCAGTTCTGGATTCACGAGCCCGTGCACGGCATTGCCGCCGCATCGGCCAGGGCGTTTTCATGTTGTTCCTGCACAATATTCGGCGCGACTGGTTTTCCAGCCTGCGCGGAGACGCGCTGGCCGGCCTCGTGGTCGCCATGGCGCTGATACCCGAGGCCATTGCCTTTTCCCTGATTGCCGGCGTCGACCCGAAAGTCGGGCTGTATGCGGCGTTCTGCATCTCGGTCGTGATTGCCTTTGCCGGCGGACGGCCCGGGATGATATCGGCGGCCACTGGCGCGATGGCGCTGCTGATGATCACGCTGGTCCGGGATCACGGTCTGGAGTACCTGCTCGCGGCGACCGTGCTGACCGGCCTGCTCCAGGTAGTAGCCGGGTATCTGCGCCTGGCCGACCTGATGCGCTTCGTATCTCGATCCGTGGTCACGGGGTTCGTCAACGCACTGGCGATCCTGATATTTCTGGCCCAGTTGCCGGAGCTGATCAACGTCCCGGTGCTGGTCTATCCAATGGTCGCGGCCGGGCTGATCGTCATTTATGGACTGCCGCGGCTGACCCGGGCGGTGCCGTCTCCGTTGGTGGCCATTGTGGCCCTGACCGCGGTGGCGCTGATCACCGGCATCGATGTGCCCACGGTGGGTGACAAGGGCGAACTTCCCGACGCGCTCCCGGTATTTCTGATCCCGAATATTCCATTGAATATCGAGACGCTGGTGATCATCCTCCCGGTCTCGCTGACGCTGATGACCGTCGGTCTTCTGGAGTCGTTCCTCACCGCGCAGATCGTCGATGACCTGACCGATACGCCCAGCGACAAGCATCGCGAGGCAAAGGGACAGGGGCTGGCCAACATCGTTTCGGGCTTTTTCGGCGGCATGGCCGGCTGCGCCATGATCGGCCAGTCGGTGATCAACGTGAAGTCCGGCGGGCGTGGACGGATGTCGGCGCTGCTGGCCGGCGTGTTTCTTTTGCTGATGGTCGTGTTTCTGGGCGAATGGGTCGGCAAGATTCCGATGGCCGCATTGGTGGCGGTTATGATCATGGTGGCCATCGGAACCTTCAGTTGGCGCTCCATCGCAGATCTGCGCGTTCATCCCAGGACTTCCAGCATGGTCATGATCGGTACGGTCGTTGTGACGGTCGCCACCCATGACCTGGCCAAGGGCGTACTGACCGGCGTGCTGCTTTCGGCGCTGGGATTCGCTCGCAAGGTCGGCCAGGTGCTGGTTGTCGGAAAGCGGCTGAGCGACGATGGTACGGCGCGAACCTATATCGTCACGGGCCAGGTGTTTTTTGCATCCGCCGATCGGTTCCTGTCCCAGTTCGACTTTCGCGAAGTGATCGACATGGTCCGGATCGACGTCAGCGGCGCGCATTTCTGGGATCTGAGCGCCGTGGGCGCCCTGGACCGCGTCATCCTCAAGTTTCGGCGCGAGGGTGTGGAGGTCGACGTGGTCGGGATGGATGAAGCCAGCCGCACGCTCGTCGATCGCCTTGGCGTGGCCGACAAGCCCGACGCCGAACAACTGCTGGGTCACTGAGGGAGAATCGACATGGACCCGTCTGCATACGTGATTCCGGACCATGGCAAGGTCATGGCCTGCCTCGATGTTTCGATCTACAACGCGCCCGTGACCGACTACGCGGCGTGGGCTTCGCGTCGACTCGACGCCGAGCTGACGTGCCTGCATGTCCTCGATCGAAAACCGGTCAGACCCAACAGGGTCGATTACAGCGGCAGCATAGGCGTCGATGCCGGCAGTCATCTGCTCGACGAACTGGTCGAACTCGAGGCGCGTCAGAATCGCCTCGCCATGCAGCACGGCCGGGTCATGCTGGAACAGGCATGTGAACGGGCGCGCTCCCGCGGCGCGGTTCGCCCGCAGGTATTGCAGCGCCACGGACCGCTGGCTCAGGCGCTGACCGAACTCGAAGCCGGCGTCCGCCTGTTTGTGCTCGGAAAACGCGGTGAGGCGGCCGATTTCAATACCGGGCACCTGGGCGCCAACCTGGAGCGCGTGGTGCGCGCGGTCCATCGTCCGACGCTGGTCGCGTCGCGTGAGTTTCGGCCAGTCAACGCCTTTGCCGTCGCCTTCGACGGCAGTCCGACCACGCGCAAGTGCGTGGAAATGGTGGCCATGAGCCCATTGCTCCAGGGGCTGGATTGCAATCTGATCGTGGCCGACAACGGCGGCGGCAACGATATCGAGGGTCTGGACTGGGCCACCCAGCGACTGGAAGCAGCCGGCTTCGCACCGAAAGCGCATGTCCGTGCCGGTGATGCGGAGCAGATCATTACCGAATCCGTCGACCGGTTGAGCATCGACCTTCTGGTCATGGGTGCGTACGGGCATTCGCGCATTCGTCACCTGATTGTCGGCAGCACCACGACTGCCGTTCTGCGCAAATGCACGGTCCCGGTATTGCTGTTGCGCTGATTGTGCCGGTTATCGATCTGCACTCGATCAGTGCGTTCGATGCACTCTTGCGGGGCGTGTTTTCGCGCATCTTTCGTGACCAGGATTCTCAAGGCGTTGAAAAATGCCGATTTTCGGTTTGGCACGGAATCTGGATATATGACCTCGAACGCCAGGTCGCGGGTTGTCTGGCAGGAAATGGCCTGCTCGGGAAACCTCATGAAAAACGACCAAGGCGGAGGGCGTCAGACATGCGACCGACAAGATATGCAATAGCAGGAATATCCAAGTGCGTTTCGATTGCGCTCGTGGCCGGTGCCGCGAGTCTGCCCGGGTCCGCGCAGGGCCAGGTCACCGGCAACGTGGGTGCCGTCAGCAATTATTTTTTCCGAGGCGTAACGCAAACCGATGATGGGCCGGCGATACAGGGCGGTTTCGACTTCGCCGCCGAGTCGGGCTTTTATTCCGGCGTATGGCTTTCCAACGTGGACTTCGGCGGAAAGGAAGATGCCGAGGTCAATCTCTATGCCGGATATGGTGGGGCGTTCGGCGACAGCGGGGTGAGCTGGGACGCGGGCGCCATCTATTACCTGTATCCAGGCGGCGGCGATCTCGATTACGGTGAAACGTACTTCGGACTCGGCTACGGCTTGCTGTCGGCCAGCGTTGCCTGGACATTCTGGGGTGAAGTCTCCGGAGATGCGGCATTCGATACCGGGGATCTCTACTACAACCTCAGCCTGGACTTGCCGTTCGAGCTGGAGGAATTCTCGGTCACCGCATTTGCCGGCTATTACGACTTCGATGAAGACGGAAATCCTGCCGCCGGGAATGAACTGTCATATGCCCACTGGGGGCTGAGCGCCAGTCGCGAGCTGGGCGAGTTCGGCAGCCTCAGCCTGAACTACGAACAGACCGACGGCGGGGGACGCAACGTGATTTCCGCCGACGACAACGCGAACTTCTGGTTGGGCTGGACTCTCGAATTCTGAGGCGGGGCATCGCAGGCGGCTCCGGGCGCGGCACCGAAAAAGCCGACGGCGACAATTTCGGCCCGAGATCCGGCGCCCGAGAGCTGCAGCGAGGCACACATCGGTGTAGTCTGGGACACATGAGCGCGATCCTGGAAACAGGCACGATCGTTTATCTATACCGTCCGCGCGTTGCCAGTGACGCATCGGACGAGGTGCAGCGCTTCTATATCCTGATGCGCAACAGCCGGCGAATTCGGCTGCTGGTGGTCGGCGCCAATCGGCTGCCGTCCGACGAAAGCCGCGCCGAACCCGGCGGCCGCAACTGGGCACTGGTGCGCGCCGTGACCGACGACGCCGGCGAGATTGCGCAGATTCTGCGCGGCGGCGAATACGAAACCAGCACCGAGGGCACGCGGCACTTGCCGCCGGTCGCGACTCTGGGCGAGGGGCGCTACGCGCTGATGCAGTTCGACGAGTCCACGCAGCTGGTGCACTCGCTGGACCGCTTCACCGACGGCGATTTCGTGCACGGGCTGGGGCTTCGAAGAGACGGCTTCTTCGTGATCGCGGTGCGCAACCCGGAAGTCGAGGTCGAGGGTTTTCCGGAGGAGGATCCCGGTTACCCGGAAGCGCTGGCGTCGCTGTTTCGCGGCCGCCGCTGGCTGCCCGTGGTGAACCCGGGCCTGCTCGACCATGAAGGCGCCCAGATCGCGCTGATGGCCGGTTTCGAGGTCGATACCGACGCCCTTTCGGACGTCGAGTCGCACCGCCTCGACGAACTGCTGGACCTGGATCTGCCGCGCTCGGCGCTGGAAACCGGGGAAGCGCCCGATCGCGATGCGTTCGACCGTCGCCACCACGAGCCGATCGACGTCGACTTCTCGGCCGGCGGGAAGACCGGCGGCCGGGTGGCGGCGGTCGCATCGGGGTCGGCCAGCGCGGTCGCTACGTTGTTGACCGAGGTGTCGTTTCCGGCTTCCAAAAAAGACGTGCTGGATTGTGCCGAAGTCAATCGCGGCCGACTTGACGACGCCGGCCCGGCCATGGCGCGGCTGGAGCGACTGCCGAGAGAAACTTTCGAAAGCATGCCGGAACTGCAGCGTGCGCTCTCGGACGCCGCCGACCGGGACCGCTTCGAGTGCGAGGTCTGCGGTCAAACCTTCGACCAGCGCTCGAAGTACCGGCGCCATCGGCAGACCTCGCATCCGCCGCGTGCCGTCTCTGCGGCGGATCTGGAGCATGCCGTGCGCGGCGTGTCTCTTCCTGCCGGTCCGGACAGTCTTGCCGAGCAAGCGCGGGCCAACGGCGCCGGCGATCAAGTGATGCGGATGATCGAGCAACTGCCCAAGCGCGACTACCGCGACGCGGCCGAACTGGCGATGGCGTTTCAGGAGGCGATCACCGGCATCGACCGTTCCCGCGAGCCGCCGCCTTCGCAACGCAGCGCACGCGGCGCCAGCGCCGCGGCCCTGGCGCGGGCGCTGCGCGGCATCGACCTGCCGGCCGATCGCGACGCGCTGCTGCAGCACGCGCGCGACCGGGATGCGTCCGACGAGCTGCTCGATCGCATCCATGCCATGCCCGACCGGAGCTACCGGGATTTCGCCGATATCGAAAAGGGCTTTTCCTAGACCTGAACGCGCCGGAGCCGGTCTGCCCGGCTTGCCTCGACGAAATCTGCCGGTGGTCCGGAAATCGATGCGCCGAAGTCCGGGTCTCCAGACCGCGCGGCAACCTTCGCTATTTGAAGAACGCCAACTGTCGATAGTGTTCCAGCACGTCGGCCGGGTCGTCGAAGATCGCATCGGCGCCGCCCAGGTCTTCGTCGGTCCACCAGCCGCCGCAGCGCACCACGATAATCGCGACTGCAGCCTTCGACGCCGCGTCGATGTCATACGGCGTGTCGCCGATCATCAGTGCCTGGCGTGGTGCGCATCCGGCTTGCTCCAGCGCGGCTTCGACGATGTCGGGCGCCGGTTTGGATTCTTCGACGTCGCCCGACGACGTTGCGTCTTCGACCAGGTCGTCGACTCGGGCCTGCGCGAGCAGCGCGGCGACGTGATCTGGCGATGCGGAAGTCGCGACGATCCGCCGGATGCCGTCGGCTTCGAAGCGCTGCAGAAGCGCGCGTGCCCCCGGGGCGGGGTCGAGACCGGGCAGATATCGTTCGCGGAAGATTTCACCGGATCGGTTCTTGATTTGCCGGCCGTCGGGCTCCGAGTCCCGAAGTCCGGTCAGCGCCTGCAGCACCTCGCTGCCGCCCATGCCGATCAACGGGCGAACCTGTTCGAATGCGACTTCGTAGCCGAATTCCCCGGCGGTATCGACCCATGCGCGGGCATGGGCGTCGTTGCTCTCGATCAGCGTGCCGTCGATATCGAGAATTGCGGTCGTCCAATTCATCCTCGGCCCTCATTTCCGGATCAACTGATAATGCAAGCCTACCGCTTATGCTCGACCGGAGCGCGTTGGATCGAGTCGGGGTTTATCCGGGTTAAGATAAAGTCGTAATTCCATTGTTCGGGTTGCGAATCCGAACGGTCGATTTCCTCTGGAACAAAAGGAAGCCTGCATGCGTTTACTCCTGTCGATTCTTCTGCTGTTTGTCCTGACGGCCTGCAATGGCGCGCAGGATTCATCCCGATCCGGAACGGGCGCCGAGACCGAATCCGCCGCGTCTGCGGCAGCCGATGCCGGACGCGAATCGGGCGCCGACGCGTCGGCCGAAGCGGCCTCCGCCAGTACCCGTGCGCCTGAGGAAACCCGTCCGCCGGAGTCCGACTACGAACCGGCCTTCGAAGGCCAGACTCGCGCCCCGAAGCCGCTCGAGACCGAAGCCTGGAAGACCGAGACGCTTGCCCAGGGGCTGGAGCATCCGTGGGGGCTCGGCTTCCTGCCCGACGGTGCGATGCTGGTGACCGAGCGTCCCGGGCGCTTGCGCCTGGTAACCGCCGACGGCGAAATCTCCGAGCCGATCTCCGGCGTGCCCGAAGTCGACAATCGCAAGCAGGGCGGCCTGCTGGACGTTACGGTAGCGCCGGATTTCGAATCCAGCCGCGCGATCTTCCTCAGCTTTTCCGAGCCGCACGAAGACGGCACCAACAATACGGCCGTCGCCCGGGCCCGCCTGAGCGACGATGCCGGCGCGCTGGAGAACGTGGAAGTGATCTTCAGCCAGTATCCGGCGGTCGAGTCCACCGGCCATTACGGCTCGCGCATCGTGTTCCAGGATGCCGATACCATCTGGGTGACCATGGGCGACCGCCAGGGCGATCCGGTGCGCAAGAACGCCCAGGACCCCACCAACCTGATCGGCACCGTGGCGCGCATCGACACCGACGGCTCGATTCCGGACGACAACCCGTTCGTCGGGCATACAGAAAATGCGCCGGAGATCTGGTCGTACGGGCATCGGAACATCCAGGCGGCGGCGGTTCACCCCGAGAACGGCGAGCTCTGGACGATCGAGCACGGCCCGCGCGGTGGCGACGAGCTCAATCAGCCCGAGGCCGGCAAAAACTACGGTTGGCCGACGATCTCCTATGGAATCGAATACCGCGGCGGCGAGGTTTACGAAGGCAGGACCGAAGCCGAAGGCATGGAGCAGCCGGTTTACTACTGGGATCCGGTCATCGCGCCTTCGGGCATGACGTTTTATACCGGCGAGGTCTTCCCGGAATGGCGGGGCGACCTGTTCGTGGGCGGTCTTCGATCAGCACTCGTGTCCCGGCTGGTGCTTGAAAAAGGTCGCGTCGTCGCCGAGGAATGGCTGGAGATCGGGCATCGCGTGCGCGACGTGGTCCGGGGTCCCGACGGCTACATCTACCTTGTGACCGACGAAGCCGATGGTCGGGTCATGCGCATCGTTCCCGAGGCTGATTGAATTCCGGGTCGCCCGGCAACGCGATGATCAAGCGGATCTGGCACGGCTGGACCACGCATGAAAACGCGGAAGCATATGAGGCGTTGCTCGAAAGCGAGATCTTTCCGCGCATCCTGGCCAAGAACATTGCCGGCTAGCGGGGCGTAACGCTATTGAGACGAAATGACGGCGATCAGGTTGCGTTCAGCACAATCATGACGTTCGAGTCGATCGACTCGGTCAGGGCGTTGACCGGCGGCGATCCGACAAGTTCGTATGTTCCCGCGAAGGCAAGGGCACTTCTTTCGCGCTGGGATGAGCACGCCGAGCACTACGAGGTTCGAAAAGACCTGCACCACTGAACCGCTCCGGGTCTCATCGTGCCCGGCCGCGATGCTTCAGTCCCGGACCAGGCCGTGCCGTTGATGCCATTCCATCAGCGACTCGCCCGGGCCGCTGGAAAAGTGGCGGTCGTGTTCTTCGTTCGGCACCGGCACCCAGTCCGGCTTCGAATCCAGCAGGATGTGATTGCGTTCGGGCGGTACCGGCAGCTGGGTGTCGATGATCGACGCGAACGGGTGTATCAGTTCGGGCCAGTCGGGATCCCAGACCCACAGCGGGCTGCCGCAGCGATTGCAGAAGCGCCGTTCGCCGCTGCTGCGTTCACTTCGCTTCGGGTGGTCCAGCCAGGCATGGTAGACCGTGATGTTTTCCTCGCCTTCGACCTCCAGGCTTTCGGCATCTGCGTGGATGTTGCAGGCCGAACCGTTGCCGCCGCTCTTTCTGCAGATGCTGCAGTAGCAGTAGTTGAATGGATACGGGGCGCGCGATTCGCAGCTGAATCGCACCGCGCCGCAATGACAGGATCCTTC
>Ga0209944_1000377_pt1 | contig 19914 bp, 22 predicted proteins | sample SalPonR1_C_D2_MG_FD_185701 | JGI IMG/M metagenome (GOLD analysis project Ga0209944, IMG submission 185701) | Salt pond soil microbial communities from South San Francisco under conditions of wetland restoration - Salt Pond MetaG R1_C_D2_MG... ...
TTCCCGATGACAATCGGGACGTTCTAACCAGCTGAACTACCGGACCATACAATTCCTTCAATCTGTCAATCTTTTTCTGACCCGGCGTTCGAACTCGAGATCTTCCCGATGACAATCGGGGCGTTCTAACCAGCTGAACTACCGGACCATATGTTTCTTCAACCTGTCAATTAAACTATGAACTATCTTAAACTTCGACAACTGATTTAAACTGTAAATCAGTTTTCAGAACTCTTTAAATAATAGTTAAGATAAAGAGCTTTACTGTCAGATGTCAACAATCTTGTGAGATTTTGCTAAATAATTTTGAGTTGCTCCTACTTTCCCCGAATAAAACCTTAAACAGACAAGAGTTTGCTCAAACTATTTATTCAGTTCAGTCTCTATTGAAGCAATTATATCTTTGCTATTAGGTTTAATTTTACTTCGGAATCTTTTTACCAGCTCACCATCTTTATTGATAAGGAATTTCTCAAAATTCCACTTAATATCACCGGTAAAACTTTGATTATCCTGTGTGGTAAGAAAATTAAATAACGGATCTATATCATCTCCGAGCACAGATACTTTCGCGGAAAGTGGAAATGTCACACCATAGTTAACCTGGCAGAATTTCATAATTTCTTCCTCGGAACCCGGTTCCTGTCCTCCAAAGTTATTTGCAGGAAAACCCAATATAACAAGTCCTTCGTCTTTATAGGTTTGGTATACTGACTGAAGCGCCTCATATTGTGGTGTGTATCCACATTCAGAGGCTGTGTTGACGATTAAAATGACACTTCCTTTGTAGGCTTCAAGGTTCAGATTTTCACCGTCAATCGTTTTTATTTCAAAATCATGAACTGAAGCCTCCTGACCGGCGTTAATACTCATCATACCTATTATTGATAAAATTGTGATAATGGTTTTCATATTTTCTTTAACTTGATTGATTAGATAACCTGAACATTGCTTTTAATCATTCCATATGCTTAAATATACTAAATTTTTTTCGTTCTCATTTTTAATGATTTGTATTTTGCTTGTCATACCCACAAATGTACAAGCTCAGATGTTTTCAATCGGTGACACTGAAGAACGGACGGTTCGTCCACCCGGTCTTTATTCAATGATCGGGATAAGTCTTGATTTTGCTGAATTCTCTTTTGAGGGATCAGGCTTAAGTGATCGAGACCGGCTCGACTTTACAGATAATGTTTTAAATTTTAAATTTGAAGTGCCTGGTCTTGATATTAATATCGGTTTAGGCGGTTCCGTTACAGGAATGAGCGACAACAGTTACGTGAATTTAAGAGGGCTTCTTTACAACAATTTTAATATCAAGCGATCATCTTCATTCCGGATTGGTATCCCACTTCAAATTTCAACAGATTTTACAAGGGTGAATAGTGATTTTACTGATTTTGAATTTGAACAGACATCGTTTTCAATCGGTTCGGGTATAAGTTCTGCCCTGAGATTAAATGACAGGTTGCAAATAACCGGGCGTTTTACGCCTAATGTGGGCTTCAGTGCATCCAGAGGAGCATTTTTTGGCGGCACTCTATATTCAATGCAAGGTATTCTCAGGTTCGTCATAGATGATTTTTTTGGAAATAACGGTCTTGCCATCGGGTACGATTTTGATTTCAGGGATTACGACGTAGATGATGATCGTTTTGATAATCGCTATATTGGTCATGGGATTACAATTGGATATATTTTTTAATTACAGCTGATGAAAACTGAAAAATTGCTACTTGAATTTGAAGCCCTTTGTGAACAATGTGGCTATGAGATCAGAAAAGAAAGGGGTACTTTCAGAGGAGATCAGTGTGTTATTGAAGGGGATAAATTGATTGTCATTAATAAAAATAAGCCTGCTGAGTCGCAAGCGGGAATCCTTGCACGTGTACTTCAATCAGCTGAGCTGGATGATCTTTTTGTTAAACCGGTAGTTCGAAAACATCTTCAGGAGTTGTGGGACAGAATTGATAATTTTGAAAATGAGTAACCGATCGATAACCCGTCTTACATAATTATTATATGTTAATTACTTTTTTAGGTACCGGGACATCAATGGGTGTTCCGGTTGCCGGTGGATTTGGAGAAAAATATCTGGATGGAGACCCAAGAAATGAAAGATATCGCTGTTCAGTGTGGGTGCGGACTGAAAACTTGTCCATCATAATAGATACCGGGCCAGAATTTCGTCTTCAGACTATAAGATCCGGAATCAAACATATCGATCTCTTACTGATTACTCATGAACATATGGACCATATCGCCGGACTGGATGATGTCAGATCTTTCAATTATGCCCAAAAAGACTCCATACCTCTCTACAGTACTCCAAAAGGAATCAGTTCTATTCGCTCACGATTCGATTATCTGTTTGGTGAGAAAAAATATCCCGGGTCAGCAAGTTTTGAACTGAATGTTATAAAAAATCCCCTGGAAATTGGGAATGACAGGATCACTCATTTGCCTGTATCGCATGGGAATGTTTTGGTTTATGGTTACAGGATTAATGATTTTTCTTATGTAACAGATGTAAAAAACATACCGGAAAAGACGAAGGAGTTAATCAGGGGTTCTAAAATATTGGTTCTAAGCGGCCTTCGATGGGAACCACCTCATCCTACCCATCTTACCATTCCTGAGGCTGTGGAATTAGCAGAAGAGCTTCAGGTGCCCAAAACCTACCTTGTACATATGAATTCATATGTAAATCATTCCAAAACAAACAAAAGACTACCTTCTCATGTTCAGCTTGCTTACGACATGCTTGAAGTTAGTATATAGAATAAATACAAATTGAAGTAAATTTTTACTCCTCTCTAAAATACTCAACTGCTTTTTTTACATCCTGGGCCTTTTCAAAACTGCATACCAATATACCGTGTTCTGTCTCAACCACGGCAACATTATCTATTCCAATTACAGAAACAGGTTTTTCGCTGTCGCATTGTATCAGATTGCCTCTTGAATCTTTGACAAAAACATTTTTTGCTTTTACTGCATTTTGACCCTTGTCTTTATCAAACAAATCATAAACAGCTTTCCAGCTGCCTACGTCGTTCCAGCCAAACTCTCCCGGAACCACACGTACATTTTCTGATTTTTCCATTATTCCGTAATCAACCGAAATAGAGGGGCACGCCTGGTAAAATTGATCAATCTCTTCTTCTATATTATCAGATGCTGATAGCTTTTCTGTAAGTTTAAACACTTCAGGTAAATATGTTTTGAAAGCATCCAGTATCACTGATGTTTTCCAGACAAACATACCGCTATTCCACAGGTAATCGCCGGATTCTATAAAACGGTTTGCCTTTTCCAGGTCAGGTTTCTCCGTAAAATGTTTTACACCATACACAGATTCGCCCAATACGTCAGTTTTATCGTCTTTATCAAAATTAATATACCCATAACCGGTTTCAGGATGGGTAGGTTTAATCCCGATAGTAACCAGGCACTCTTCCTCAAGTGCAGTTTTAGCTGCCCTTTTTAAAATATTTCTAAACCGTTCAGGATTTGTAATATGATGGTCTGCCGGTAATACGGTCATCACGGATTCCGGGTCTTTTTTATGAAGGATGGCTGCGGCTGCAGCAACACAAGGAGCGGTGTTTTTAGCTACCTTTTCACCTATAATCATTTCATTTGGCAAACCGGGCAGTTGTTTTTTAACAATTTCAACATAGTCTGAGTTTGTAACAACCATACATGAATCTGAATCAACGAATCCCTGCAAACGGTTTACCGTTGCCTGTATCATGGTTTCCTCACCAAATAACTTCAGAAACTGTTTAGGCATCTCTTTAGTGCTTTTTGGCCAAAACCGGGACCCAACGCCCCCGGCCATGATTACTGCATATGTCATCCGGATATCCTGTTCGTTTTAATTATTCTTTCTTATTTAATGGTCTGAAAAAAATTACGACCTGACCGGGAAATACTCCGATTTTGTCAGGGTAAAGCTAAAAACTGAACCTTTATTTGGTTCACTTTCAATAGTAATTTTTTCTCCGTGAGCTTCCATAATATGTTTTACAATCGAAAGCCCCAATCCCGTTCCCCCTTTTTCACGCGACCTGGATTTGTCAACTCTGAAAAATCTTTCCGTTACCCTCGACAAGTCTTTCGACTCAATGCCTATGCCGGTATCTTTCACTTCAACATTAATTTTATCAGGTTCATGAGGATGTTGCTCTACGTTAATTTCTACATGTCCGCCGGGACGGTTATACTTGATGCCGTTTTCAATGAGATTGATTAAAACCTGCCGGATTTGGTTTCGGTCGACCCTGACCTGAAGGTTTTTATCAAAATCTTTGACATGTATATCCACATTTTCTTTTTGTGCTTTGTACTGAAGACTCTCTACAACATCTGAAATAATCTCCCAAAGATAGATATCCTGCAGGCTCGACTTCAATTCACCGGTTTCAAGTTTTGATATCTCCATCAAATCTTTTGTCAGGTAAATTAATCGGTTTACGTTACGCATTGTTTTATTTAAAAAGACCCTGTTAACCTCACTATCTTCTAATGCACCATTTAACAGGGTTTCCACAAATCCCTGGATAGCAAATATAGGAGTTTTTAATTCATGAGATATATCTCCAATAAATTCTTTCCTGTAGTTCTCAATTTTGTTTAACCTTTGTATCTCTCTTTCAACTGTTCTGCTTGCTCTCACCGATTGCTTAACAAGATAGTCGAGCTCATCTTTCTGATCACTATTCAGATTTGCATAGTCCTCGAATCTTTTTTTTGTGATATTTTTAGTGATTTTTTTCAGGGCACCGAGCCTGTCGCTGTGAATCCGATAACTGATAAAATAGACTGTAATTCCTATCAGAAAAGCTGCGGACAGTGACAAAATCAGGTTTGTCAGTAAAGATGAGTCTGACAATAAATTATTAAGCAACAGTAAAATTATAGCTGAAAGTGCAGTAGTTACTCCTGCAATCCGAAATGAGAGTGGCGAGAAATATTTTCCTTTTGAAAAATCTGCATTCATTCTTTAAATCTGTATCCGACTCCTTTCACTGTTTCAATGTAATGATCACCAAGCTTTTCCCTGATTTTCCTTACGTGTACATCCACGGTTCTGTCCACAACATATACATTATCTCCCCACACTTTATTCAAAAGTTTCTGGCGATCCAAAACCCTTCCCTTTCTGCTTGCAAGATAATATAACAGTTCAAATTCCTTGCGGGGCAACTGAAATTCCTCCTCTCCTTTTGTTACAATATAGCGGTCTTTATCAATTTCAAGGTCATGAACCTGCAGCTTATTAATCTTTTCTTCTGTTTCATCAAATCTTCGCAAAACTGCTTTAATTCTTGAAATCAGTTTTGTTGTGCTGATCGGTTTGGTAATATAGTCGTCGCCGCCTTTATTAAGCCCTTCCACCTCCGTTTTTTCATCACCGCGGGCAGTTAGAAAAATGATTGGAATGTGTTTAAGCTTGGGATCCTTTTTCATGTAATCGCACACTTCAATACCATCCATTTTTGGCATCATTATATCGAGCAGAACAAGGTCTGGATTGTGCTCTTTTGCCATTTGAATCCCATCTTCACCATTCTCAGCCTTAAGAACATCAAAGCCTTCCTTTCTTAAATTATACTCTATAAGATCCAGTAAATCCTGTTCATCATCTACAACCAGTACTGTTTTTTTATTCACTTTAAAGACAAAATTTAATTTTGGTTAATAACATAACATAGTACTAACGATACAAGTGAATAGAAAATATAATGGTATTAAGAAATCATTACCTGTTCAGGTTTACTAAAGCTTTTTTAACCAGAGACGATACACCTTCACTTTTATCTGAATCTTTTAGTTTCATCACAGCTTTTTCGGCATCCCTTTTCTTAAAACCGAGCGCTTCAAGTGCGGATATGGCTTCTTCTCTTATGTTTGAAGTAGCTGTATCTCCGCTTTCAGAAACTGCTACAGAATCACGGCCCTCAAAAAGTTTGTCCTTCAGTTCCAGTACCATGCGTTCAGCTGTCTTTTTCCCAATACCCGGTATGCGTGAAAGTGCTGCGATGTCTTTTGTAACAATTGCTTCAATAAGCGCCGGGGCCGGCATGCCCGAAAGAATTGTCAATCCTGATTTTGGGCCGATTCCCTTCACCGTTATTAATTTTTCAAAAAGATTCTTCTCTTTCTGAGACCAGAACCCAAAAAGCCTCTGATCATTTTCTGTAAAATGATGGTGTACAAGTAACTTTATCTTGGTACCTGCTGAAGGTAAATTTGTAAGTGTCTGGTTTGAAATCTCAAGGCGATACCCGATCCCCCCGATATCAATCACTGCTGCACCGTCTGATTTATCTGCCAGTTTTCCCTCTAAATATGCAATCATACAAAGTTATTTACCTTTTACACGTTCCGGATTATCAGCTACAAACGCAGACCAGCTCGATTTTCTGTTATTCTGATGCATTTTCCTGGAACCTGAAAGTTTAGCTGTACTGCCGAGGTAAGTATAATGACACCAGGCCACGGCCAGGGCATCCGTTGCATCTGATTGCAATTTTTTAATATCGGTTCCGACAATTTTATCCAGCATATATGCAACCTGCTCTTTGCTTGCATTTCCATTACCTGTTATGGATTTCTTCACTTTCTTCGGATAGTATTCTGCCACCTCCAGCCCCTGGTTCGAAATTGCCAGCAATGCAGCAGCCTGTGCCCTGCCAAGTTTCAGCATCGCAAGAGGATCAACACCATAAATTGGTGTTTCAACAGCACAAGTAGTAGGTTTTTCCTTCTTGATCAGATCCGATATATTTTCAAAAATTGTCTGGAGTCTTTTTGTGTGATCCTCCTCTTTATACAATTGTAAAACACTACACGTTTCAACAGTCAGCACGCCATTTTTTTCAGATAAAATGGCATAACCCGTATGCCGTGAGCCCGGATCAATACCTAATATTTTGTGAGCCATTTGGGTTTACTTATATGATGCATATTTCCAGAAAAGAGAATGAGTCAATTACTACTCTTCATCTGCGTAAAGCTTTGCGAGCCCTTCTATCATCTCCTCGGAGATACCGGCTGTTACAAAACCACCATCATGATAGAGATTTTGCATGGTAACTTTTTTTGTAAGATCAGAAAAAAGTGTAACACAATAGTCTGCGCATTCGTCAGCCGTAGGGTTGCCCATCGGTGCAATTTTATCTGCAAATGTATACATCCCGTCGAACCCCTTTATACCGGAACCTGCAGATGTTTTGGTTGGAGCCTGTGAAACCGTATTTACACGAATGCCTCTTTCTGCAAGCCTGCTTCCGTAATTCCTTGCAATACTTTCAAGCAGTGCTTTTGCATCATTCATATCGGTATACTTAGAAAATATTCGCTGAGCTCCAATGTAACTCAATGCAATTACACTTCCGCCGTCATTCAATATGCCGGCTTTATCTGCATGATTTAAAATCTTGTGAAGTGAAATTGCTGAAATGTCAAGAGTCTGATTATACCAGTTGTACTCAATATCAGTATATTTTTTATTTTTCCGGATGTTGGGTGACATCCCGATTGCATGCAAAACAAAATCAATCGCACCGTGTTCTTCTTTAAGACTATTCATTAACTCTGCCACATTCTCCTCATCACTGACATCACACGGGAATATCCTGGAATTTGTTTCTTCGGCAAGCTTATCGAGTGCACCCAGGCGAAGGGCTATAGGTGCATTGGAAAGTGAAAATTCAGCGCCCTCACGGTGGCAGGCCAATGCAATGCGCCAAGCAATACTTCTTTCATCAAGCGCGCCAAAAATAATTCCTTTCTTCCCTTTAAGCAATCCAAAACCTTTCCGATCCGACATATATGTATCTATTTCTTTACGTTTTATTTAAGAGTCAACAGCCCAAAATAACACCTAAACCCGTGACATTGAAATACAAAAAGATGCTTTTTTTGAAGATATTGAAAAATTATCCACATTCTATGTTGATAAGACAATTATATGTCCGTATTTTTTGTGACTTTGCAACTTGCGAAAAAGCTATATAATAAACTATGTTTGAAGATCTCTCATCAAAACTTGAAAAAGCGGTTCAGTCTCTGAAGGGTGAATCCAGAATCAGCGATGTAAATATTGCTGAGACAGTGCGCGAAATACGCCGTGCTTTGCTGGATGCTGACGTAAACCTGGAGGTTACCCGAAAATTCACTGAAAAAATTAAGGAAAAGGCACTAGGTGAAGATGTATTAAAGAGTGTGAATCCTGGTCAGCAATTTACCAAAATTGTATTTGATGAACTTGTAAATGTACTTGGAGAAGAACGAGCTGATTTAAATGTCTCCCAAAAACCGCCAACAGTTATTCTTATAGCAGGTCTTCAGGGATCCGGTAAAACAACTTTTGTTGCAAAGCTGGCGCGATATCTTAAAAAAGAAAATAACAGAAATCCAATTCTCGCGGCAGCTGATGTTTACAGGCCTGCTGCAATTGACCAGTTAAAAACACTTGCGTCGCAAATAGATGTACCGGTATACTCAATAGAACAGAAAGATCCTGTTCGGGTTGCCAGGGAAGCTGTTTCAATGGCTAAAAGTCTTGCTCTCGACACGGTGATTATTGATACAGCCGGCCGAATGCATGTCGATGAGAAGATGATGAATGAAGTTTCCGATATTAAAAAAGCTGTAACTCCCGATGAAATTCTTTTTGTTGTTGATTCAATGACAGGTCAGGATGCTGTAAATACAGCCAAAGCTTTCAATGAGAAAATCGATTATCACGGTGTTGTACTGACCAAACTTGACGGTGATACCAGGGGCGGAGCAGCCTTATCGATTAAAACCGTTGTTCAAAAACCAATTAAGTTTGTAAGTACCGGTGAAAAGCTTGATGCATTATCACCTTTTTACCCTGATCGTATGGCTCAGAGAATTTTGGGCATGGGCGACGTGGTTTCTCTTGTAGAAAAAGCCCAGCATGAATATGATGAAGAGCAAGCTCAAAAACTTCAGAAAAAAATACGCTCTGATAAGTTTGATCTGGAAGATTTTCTGGAGCAGATTCAGAAAATTAAAAAGATGGGCGATTTTACTGACCTGGTAAGCATGATCCCGGGTGCAGAAAAACAACTGAAAGATAAAGATATTGATGAAGATGCTTTCAAACCGATTGAGGCTATTATCTATTCTATGACACCGGAGGAAAGAAAAAATCCGGATCTGCTGAATGGAAGCCGGCGGCGAAGAATTGCAAAAGGATCAGGCACAACTGTTCGTGAAATTAATGATTTAATGAAACAGTTCGACCAGATGAAAAAAATGATGAAGACAATGTCGAAAATGGGTAAGATGGGCCGCGCTATGCAGGGTCTGAAAAACCTTCCCATTGGACGATAAATACAGATTGATAAAAAACAAAAATACACAGGAGTAAATCATTGATTAAATTACGCTTACAACGAAAAGGACGGAAAAAAAGGCCTTTTTATCACATTGTGGTTGCCGATAGCCGGTCGCCTCGTGACGGACGCATTATTGAACGGGTTGGCCGTTTTGACAATGTCAGCGAAAAAAAAGAACTGACATTCGATGAAGATCGAATTATACATTGGCTCAAAATTGGAGCTCGTCCTTCAGAAACGGTTCGCAGCCTTCTGAAATCAGAGGGAATACTCTATAAAATGCATCTTATTCGATGGGGTAAAACTGATGAAGAGATAGAAGCAGCGCTTGAAGAGTGGAAAAGCCAGCGCGAAACCACAGAACCTGAATCGGAGAAGGCATCACGAAAAGAGCGTGAGAAAGAGCTGCTGAAGGCCGAAGAGAAAGAATACAAAAAACAGCTTGAACAAAAAGCCGCTGAAGCTGCTGCCGCTCTCGAGAAAGAGAAGGAAGAAAAAGAGAAAAAAGCTGCTGAAAAGGCAAAAGCTGAGGAAGCCGAAAAAGAAGCAGAAACTGAATCGGAAGAAGTTGCTGCAGAAGTCAAAGAGGAAGCTGTTGCTGAACCCGAACCTGAGGCTGAAGTAAAAGAGACCCCGGAAGAAAAAACTGCCGCTGCCACGGAGCCGGAAAGTAAAGAAACCGGAGAAACTGATAAACCGGTTGAAGTTAAGAAAGAGCTTCCTACTGAAAGCGAAGTAAAACCGGAAGAGACTGAAGAAGCTAAAAAAGAGGAAAAAACAGTAGCAGAAGGGGCTAAAGAAGAAAAAACTGAAACTGAAGCAAAAAAACCAGAAACTGCAGAAGAGGAATCAGCTTCATCTACAGCTATGAATGCGAATGAAGCGATTGATCACATAAAAAATACACCTCTTGAACAACTCGAAGGATTTGTCGGTGAAGATGAGGAACGTGTAACCGTACTTCGTGCCTGGGAAAGCAAACAGTCTGAAAAAGAATAAATATTTAAACCGGTATGGCTAAACCAGCTAACAGCCGGTTTGTTGAAATTGCCCGGTTCGGCAGACCGCATGGTCTTGAGGGTGAGTTAAAATTGTTGCCGAATGATTTATTTGATGTATCGCTGATTAAAGAAAACCGGGTTATTCGTTATTTGAATAAAAGAGGTGATCTTGTTCCGGCCCGTGTAACTAATCTGAGGGTCGAATCAAAAGCTAATCAGCAAACGTTCTTTGTAAAACTTGATATGATCAAAAACCGGAATGAAGCAGAATCATTCACCGGAAAAGCACTTTTTGTTGAAAAATCTGAAATACCCGTTTCTGAAACAGAAAATGTAACTGATATCTTTGATTTTATAGTGCAGTATAAAGGAGATAAAATAGGAAGAGTAACAGACCTGTTTGAAAATCCAGCTCACACCATTATTGAAGCTAATACAGAATATGGAGTTCTTCTGATTCCCTGGGTTGATGAATTTATCGATTCAATTGATACCGATAAACAGATACTCTTGTGTAAAAATCTTAACCAGTTTATTGAAGAATAAGAATTGATGCGTATCGATATTATATCAGCAGTTCCTGATCTCTTGCAAAGCCCGCTGAACCACAGTATCATAGGCCGGGCCAGAAAAGAGCATATCGTTGACATTCATATTCACGATCTGCGGGATTATACAGAAGATAAGCACAGGAAAATTGACGACTATCCGTACGGTGGTGGTCCCGGTATGGTGTTATCACCCCAGCCTATATTTTCCTGTATAGAAAAATTAAAAGAGGAACGGAAATATGATGAGATCATTTTTACTGCACCCGATGGCGATCTGTTTGATCAAAAATCGGCCAATGAATTATCAGTAAAAAAAAACCTTATTATGTTATGCGGCCATTATAAGGGAGTTGACCAGCGGGTAAGAGATACACTGATTACCAAAGAGTACTCAATTGGAGATTACGTATTATCCGGCGGTGAACTTCCGGCACTTGTTATTACTGATGCAATTGTTCGCCTTCTTCCGGGATCTCTTGGAGATTCCGAAAGCGCGCTGACCGACACTTTCCAGGATGAATTACTTGAAGGTCCGGTTTACACAAGACCGGTTGATTTTAGAAATATCAAGGTTCCCGGAATACTGTTATCCGGCGATCATAAAAAAGTTAAACAATGGAAGTTTGAAAAATCATTGGAATGGACACGTAAAAAACGCCCTGAATTATATAAAAAATATAAAAACGAATCATAACGACCCTACAAGGTAAATTACTATGGACAAATTAAAATTGATAGAACAGACAGTGGTACACGACAATATTCCCGCATTTACTGCAGGCGATACTATTAACGTGCACTACCGTGTACGTGAAGGTGAAAAAGAACGAATTCAGCAATACCAGGGTATTGTGCTAAACGACAGGGGCAGTGGTGCAAATAAAACCATTACTGTTCGTAAAATATCCGGTAATATTGGTGTTGAGAGAGTTTTTCCACTCTATTCTCCTTTTATTGCCAAAATAGAAGTGAAAAAAAGAGGAAATGTTCGCCGGGCCAAAATGTTTTATCTTCGTGAAAGAACGGGAAAATCAGCCCGTATTCGTGAAAAAGATACTCGCAACAAGGGCGTACAAAAGTAATTTCTCATATTTACTATAAATTCCGTGCTGCTTCTTGACTATACGATCAGCAACCATCATCTGAACCTGAAGCCGGGTGCGGTTATTTCATAATAAATCACCATTTTTAAAAAATAATCTGGTATGATATTAATACTTTTTGGACCTCCGGGTGCCGGCAAGGGAACACAAGCTGCTTTAATTTCAGATCACTATAACATACCCCATCTCTCAACGGGTAATATCTTCAGATCTGCAATAAAAAATGAAACGCCCCTGGGTAAAAAGGTAGAATCTATTCTTGATGACGGAAAACTGGTTCCTGATGAAACTGTTGTCGCTCTCGTAGAGGAGGAAATTAAAAAAGAGAAATATCAAAATGGCTATATCCTTGATGGATTTCCCAGAACTGTAGATCAGGCTTCCTCTTTTGACCAGATACTTGAAGATAAAAATGAATCGATTGATCTTTTTATTACACTTTCCGTACCTGAAGAAGAGCTTATAAAAAGAATTCTATCCCGCGGCGAAGGAAGAAGTGATGATACTGAAGAAAAAATAAAAACCCGCCTGGATGTGTATGAGAAAGAGACTAAACCAGTCAGAGATTACTATAAAAAGAAAAATCTTGTTGAAGAGATAACGGGTGTCGGCGATGTTGAGGAGATCTTTCAAAGGATTGTGTCCAAAGTTGATTTGTACACCGGCTGACAGGACAAAGATAACCTCACCTCTTATCCCGGCCGTGTTAATGATCCAGAATCTCAAGTATTATTCTGCAGACATCCGTTATGGATTCTGCCTGTACAGCAGAGTAGCGGCTCAATCCTGAAATAATCAGCGGAACCGGGTTCCTGGTATGCGTTTTTATTTCCAGATTTTCAAGATTTCCATGATCACTGCTTACAATAAGTATCTGGTCCTCTTTTTTCCTTTCGTTTATAGAAAAAAGAAAACGGTCAAGTTTTTCAAGAACCTGGAAAGCAAATTGTTCACTTTTTTTATGCCCGGCTTTGTCTGTTAAGTAATATTCATACAATACAAAGTCGTACTCATCTGATACCTTCAGAATCCTTTCTGCAGCTTTTTCCGGTGTAATTTCAGGTATGTTAATACCAAGCATTTCTCTCCATGACTCCTGGGTTATACCTGCAGTTAAAGCTCTCTCTTTAATTACATCATGCAGTCGATTCAACTGAAGTCCGGCAGATTTTGCCATTAACGTTGTACAACTCCACCGATTCTTTTTTTCTGATTTCTCAAAAAATATATCCGGATAAGCATTCATAAAATGGGATGTATATCCTTTTGAAAGTACCTTTTTAAAAATACTTTCATTTTTCAATAAAGGCCGTATTTTGGAATGCGGATATGGCCCGAAATGACGGCCTATCACCTTTGATGCATTAACACCGGTAAACAGAGAAGTTTGACCTGTACCGCTTTGAGGCAGGCCGTCCACATCAAGATTTGCATCAATTTTAAGATGGATAAGCCCTTTTCTTCTAATCTCCTTAAAATTATTAGTTAGCCCCGAACCATTACTTATTTTGTTGAAGAATGAGAGATTTTTATTGGTAAAAGGATTTTGCTTATCATTTTTTCCAAATCCGATCCCATCGACAAACACAAAAATAACACCCATCTTACCTCTCAAGTATTAAGGTAACCGGACCGCTATTCACCAGTTTAACATCCATCATAGCCGCAAATTTTCCCGATTCAGTTTGCAAACCGGACTCTTTTAAAATATCAATCATTTTGTTGTACATCGGCTCTGCTATATCGGGTGAGGCTGCTTCTGTAAAACTTGGCCGCGTACCCTTCTTTGCATTTCCGTAAAGTGTAAATTGTGAAACAACCAAAAGGCTGCCACCAACTTCACGGACTGATTTATTCATTTTCCCTTCCTTATCTTCAAAAACTCTCAGCTTTATAATCTTGTTACACACCCATTTCAGGTCTTCTTCAGTATCGTTTTTATGAAAACCCGCAAACAGTAAAAGCCCTTTATAAATCTGCCCGATTATCTCTTCACTCACTCTTACGGAAGCACTGCTGACGCGCTGAATAACAATTTTCATATGTGAATATCTTTGTTAATAATTCTCTATAAGATGTGAATTAAACAGACAACGATAAAATTTTGAATGTATTCCACACTCATTAACAAATAATATCTTGTATCAACAAATAATGATCATCACTAACACTCGTATAAAACATTATCCTTATGTTATGTCTGGTATATGTGTAAGTGTTGATTAGTTAAAAATAAAAAACCTTATTTACTAATTTTATTACACTTACTATTCACAAAGATATTCACAAAATTTTCCAATCAAGGATAAGGATGTTTATAAAAAAGTTATAAACATATCCACAGCTACCTACTACAAATATTAAAAACTCTAAATTTACTAATTACAGTTATTACCTGTGGATAACTAAAAAGATTATTTCTGTAAATGGATATATAAAGTTTCTATATTTAACAGACCAATCAAAATAAGAAAGCACTCGTGAGCAAAAAAGGATTTACATATAAAGATTCAGGCGTTGACATCGAAGCAGGTGAAACACTGGTTCAGTCCATAAAAGATGTTGTTAAAGAGACACATACGCCATCAGTTCTTACAAATATTGGTGGTTTTGGAGCTTTATTTGCACCTGATCTCTCAGATTTTAAAAAACCTGTGTTTGTAAGCAGTGTGGATGGTGTGGGAACAAAGTTAATTGTAGCGTTTAAGTCAGGTAAATACGATACAATAGGCCAGGACCTTGTTAATCACTGTGTGAATGACATAGCTGTCTGCGGAGCTGTTCCGCTATTCTTTATGGACTATTTTTCAACCGGTAAATTAAACCAGAAAGTTGCGATTGATGTAATAAGAGGATTTTCAATAGCATGTAAAGAAAATGGTGTTGCATTAATAGGTGGTGAAACTGCAGAGATGCCTGATATTTATAAAGAAGGTGAATTTGATCTGGCAGGAACCATTGTGGGAATTGCGGATCATGATCAGCTTATTAACGGTAATGATATAAAAAAAGATAATATTATTATCGGTTTTAAAAGCAACGGTCTGCATACCAATGGTTATTCATTGGCACGGAAGGTGTTATTCAGCAAATATAAGATAGATGACTATATTGATTTACTCGGCATGACACTATCCGAAAGCTTGTTACAGATTCACAAATCCTACCTCGATATCATAACTAAATTAAAAGGAATAAAAGGTGTTAACGGATTTTCTCATATAACCGGGGGTGGTATCATTGGAAATACAGAGAGAATAGTACCGGGTGGAAGAAATATAAAAATTGATTGGAATAGCTGGAAAAGACCCGAAATATTTAAGCTGATTCAGGAAACAGGAAATGTGCCTGAAGATGATATGAGAAAAACCTTCAATCTAGGTATCGGACTTGCAGCTGTTATTGAAAGTGATTCCCTGGATGAAGTAACCGGGAAGATGGAAAGTATAAACGAGGAGTTCTTCAGAATAGGAAAAATAACATAGCACAAGAATTTAAAATTAAGATATGAACCATGCCTAAGGTAAAATTAATTGAAATAGCACACGGTAGAAGCGGAGACAAAGGAAACGGAAGCAATGTTGGTATAATTGCGCGCCACCCGGACATCTACCCTTTTTTAAAGGAAAAACTGACTGAAGAAAGGGTGAAGAATCATATGAAACATATCTGTAAAGGCAAAGTTGAAAGATTTGAAATGCCAAATATAGATGCTTTAAACTTTATTCTGCATGAAAGCCTTGGAGGTGGTGGTACCGTTTCTTTAAAACTCGATGCCCAGGGAAAAACGCATGCATCTACCCTTCTGAGAATGGATATAGATGTGCCTGAAAATCTTTTGGAACTGGTTTAGAAAAAAGTTTTAAACCCTGTTTATTTCTAATGATCTAATTGGAATAAACAGCTTCAAACATTTTCTTCAACAAACCTGATGGGAATATCAACCCGGGTTTGATTCCAGGCTAAGGACATTATAGTTTCCACACCTGTAACTTCAGAAAAAGTTATCGTAAACGATTCAACAACAGTTTCAGAGAATTCAGAAGGAATTTCAAAGCGCAGATAATCATAAGATTCATCGTAATTAAATGCTCCCCACTGGCCAAGTTTGGTATTCAATATTACTGTCCATTCATCCTCTTCAGGGATAGAAAAAAGAGTGTATGTACCGGCCTCAACCAAATTGCCATTCATTTCAATATTTTTGGTTACTGTCAGCTCGGTTGCTTCGTTAGCACCGGTGCGCCATACTTCTCCGTAAGGTACAAGGTTACCGAAAATTTCTCTTCCCCGCTTTTGTGGCTGACCATAAACAACTTTCAAATAGGTATCACCCATTTGAACAGCACTGATTGCGATCGGACTTTTTCGTGCATTTACATTTGTTGAATCAGATTGGTTTGTACAAGACAGAAGAGTGAGAAAACAGATTAAAACAAGTGGTGTATAGATAATTTTCATAAGAAAGTTTTTTAAAAAGTTCCAAACATGAATGTATAATCATTTCTTGAAGGTTCAAACCCAAAAGATAATCCAATATCTATCGACAGGTTTGACAGACGAAAGCGACTTCGAATTCCGGTGCCAACAATGGTTCTGGACCTGTCTGAGATCAGAGAAAATGAATCTTCGCTTAAATCATTTACTGTTTGTGAAAAAAGAACAATATAAATATTAGAAAGATAGAGTGGTAATAAAAACCCGCCATCGTCAGGATAAGTGATAGGTATGGTATACCTGGCTGAAAGAAATGATATTTTATTTGATTCATTGAATACATTTCCTGAAAATGAATCGGAGACCAGGTCTTGGTTATTAAACTGAGGTAATACGGTTTGAGTCAAAAATTCAAAACCTAATCTGAGGGATTGATTTGAATTTTTTATTAATGACGTATAGGTGAAAATCCCGCCTCTCAGTCCCCTTCTGTCCGAAAAACGTCCCTGGAAATCTGTATTATCAAAATTAAAATTAAAATCAGACCCGTTGAGATCAATTTCTGATTGTGCATAAAAAACCCAGCCGGCATTTGGTTGAATATTCCTGATAAACTGTCGCAACCTGTAATTAAATATTACAGACAGACCTGCTGAATGTATATTACTGAAGTCGGAGAGGGAGGATGAATTAAGCCGGAAAAACTTAAGCTGAGTAAATTCATATTTTGGACGGATTGTAAGGGAAGAAAAACGGGCGTTTCTTTCCAGTAAAAAACGGAAAGGAAAACTGAATTCAAACTCACGATTTTCAAGCATGAAATTAAAAGTCTGATCTTCTTCATTTTCATCGGCTATGTTGAATGAAGGAAATTGAGGTTCACTTTGCAGTGAAAGCCTGAAACCCGGAAAGAGACCAGAGTATTCATAGTTTAATTCATACCATAAGCGGTTTTTTGCACGGGTAAACTCCAGCGAGTATGTGTTCCTGGCAAGATCATCCGTACTGTAAAAACGCAGGCCCACTTGTGTTGCATCACCGTTGTTTTTGATAACCGGTGTCCACAGACGCGGTTTTAACCATCCAATACCTGTATGATAGGATTCTGATGACCAATTTGTTGAATCCGGGATTTCTGTACGGTTCATCAAAGGCCTCTTCATTTGTTTTTCCGTAAAGCCCGATGATTGCCACTTAACAGGCTCAATTGATTTATTGAAGTAATTCTCCTTTTTAAGAATAGCCGGATGCCACTCATTCTTGATTTGACGAATGTAGACAATCATGTCACCGCCGGGGGAATAAGAAGCTTCCATGGCATTGTACAAAGAATTGGTTACCTGATTTACACTGTTTTTTTCACTGTTATACTCATAAATATTTAATACACCTGTATGGTCTGATGAAAACAGAAGGTATGGCTTACTTGAATGCCAGGCCGGATCAAACACGGAGCCGTTATCAAATACTATCGCTGGGTTCTCTTTGTAAAATAAATCAATCTCTCCATTATTAATGATCCATACTCCCTGAACACCTGCTTTTTTTGCAAGAACTGCTGCAAGTTCCGGTATTCCGGGATGAAGTGATATTTCCTGCACGGAATAGCCCGCAGGAAGGGTTGCTTCTGATAAAACTGAACCACTCTCTTTATCAACTATAACCGGATTGTTTTCAAAGTTATCAGTTTGAAGTGCATACAATGAGCTGTCGGAAACTTCAGGTGAAAAAATCCTTTTTTGATTCGTAATACGGGTGATTTTACCTGATTTTGCATCCAATTTAAAAAGGTCGGACTTGAACGTATTATCAAAAATCGGATCGGTTTTGTACCGGGCAAAGTAAATTACATTTTCTTTCTGATCATACGAATACTTAAAATCCTCAACAAGAACCACTTCTTTTAAAAGAGATGATCTTTGGTTTTTAAGGTTATAAACATAAAAACCTGCAGGTGAGTGGTATGATCGCTGATAATAGAGAATACGGGTTTCATCTAAAAAAAGAGGTCTTCTTGCTTGTAATCCCTTATCCGGACCATCGAAAAGGAGGGATTCGGAATCCGTTTCATTTTGAATAGAAACCCTTCGTTTCTGTTCCTTTTCATTCATTTCCGAACTGAATTTTTGATAGAGTTCGGATGGATATTCTCCGGTCTTCTGGCGGATGGCAAACCCGAACCCAAGGAACGGCCAGCGATAGTGATGTTTAATAGATTGGCTGATAACATTTTCCCCTTCATTCTCCAGGAGCCAATGTGTAAAATGGTAACCTCCGTTGTAGTGGCGATCGAATGGAAATGTAAAGTCGGATGTTTGCACAAGCTGACCCATTGACCATTCGCTTTCAGTGCCAAGCAGCGACTGAAATTGATTTGTAAAGAAAGGATAGTTTCCCCTGCCTGCTCCCGTTACCTGATTGTGGCTTTCATACTCTACAGCAATACCTTCAAGTATACCAAATGGTGCTGCAGAGTGAATTGACCGACGGATGTCCGGAGAAAACAGTCCTGCAAGATTTGTAAGTGAAGGTGTTTTGGAATTAAAATGTAGAGCATGAACCAATTCATGCGGAACCACGGTTTCAAGCCAGTCACCCGATCGAGGATTCATGTTTTTGCCTTTTATGGGAGCAAGCTCAATCTCAGAGCGGAAATTCAGAGGATCCACAAAACCATTGGAACGATCATTTTCCCCGTTGATGATAACTCTGAAATTATTTAATTCACCGCCTGTCAGAATTGATATATCTCTGTATTCACTTTCGAGAATGGAAGCAGTTCTGTAAGCCGCATCCTTTTTTAATGAAGGATAAATAATCCTGAAATGATCTGTTGAGAGTACTTGCCAGTTTTGGTTGTTGGGACGAAACTGGGTGGGATAAATCTGCACCTGGGAAAAAACGTCTGAGGCTGATATAAAAAATGTTAAGAAAAAAAGTAATGATAATTTCATGGATGAAATATTATGAAAATATCTTTAGAAAATAAGGAATATGATTTGCAGATACTCAATATCTTACCATCCAGTAGATGTAAACAAAGACAAAAACAGTCAAGAATATCAAACCGGAACGGCTCAGCCAGGTAAGCCAGGGACGCGGTTTGTATTCGGAAGGAATAAAAGGCTGATGCATCAGTTTATGGTTAATATATCCTAGAATCGGTGCGGATAGAAATGAGAGAGTTGTGGCAAGATCAATGAGGTACCGAAACTGATCACCTAAAATATAGAGAAATGTAAGGGAAATGAAACTGACAGCGATAAGAAAAAAACGATATTGAAACGGTTCTGAACCCTTTAAAAAACCGGGCTTGTATATCTGGACAAATTTTCTGCATATCCTGGGATAAGCATCGGTTACAATTAATGTGGTACTGAACATTGTTGTAAATGCACATATAATAATAACAGGGTATGCCCAGGCACCAAGAGTAAGA
>Ga0209944_1000390_pt1 | contig 19663 bp, 8 predicted proteins | sample SalPonR1_C_D2_MG_FD_185701 | JGI IMG/M metagenome (GOLD analysis project Ga0209944, IMG submission 185701) | Salt pond soil microbial communities from South San Francisco under conditions of wetland restoration - Salt Pond MetaG R1_C_D2_MG... ...
AAATATCCGTCATGTCGTCCCGGCTGCGCCCCTCCCAACCGCCGCCGTGAACCACCAGCACCGCCGGCCACGCAGCCCGTTCGCCGTCGGGAATGTAGACATCGGCAAAAAGCGCCTGCGGCCAGTTCGGCGGCGAAAAGCGCTGCTCGCGCAATTCCCTGAAGCCGTTATCCGGCAGCACCGAATCACGGCCCGGATCGTTGTAATGGCGTGCACAGCCGGTAAGCACCAGGCAGGCGACGAGAATGGCAAAGGCTGGAATCCAGTGGGTCATGGCCAATCAAAACACGATTACGGGATAGGTAGCGTCAACGCAGCGGTCGAAACAGCCCACCAGCGTCCCAGACGACGGAAAAGCTAAACCGGCTTCCTGCCCTCAGACCGCCTTGTTATGGACAGCCAAAATCCTATCTTGCAAATCCTGGTGATGACGTCACCGGAAAATCCGGGACTTCGAGGCCCCGCCCGCGCGACCTTTCAGACCCCGTCATCCCGACCTGAAAAACGTCCTCCGGAACGCCCAACCCCGATATCGTCGCCCCAGCCTTGACCAACGTCATCCCGGACTTGATCCGGGACGGGGCCCAGCGACTTTGATTCTCCGGAAATCTGAAACCGGAAACCCGAACCCGGCGAACCTGATTTCCTGGGCCAACCCAAATTGAGCCCGATCAAAGGACTTACTCCCTTTTAATTAATGTGAAAATCTGCGGTACAAGGAAGCTGGCGAAGGCGAGCTGGTCCAACGGAAACACTTCCGGCAAAGTCGGCGTCAATTCTGATGCTGGTAGAAAAAAGCGGTTTTTGCCAACCTCGGCCAGGTCCGCCGACCAACTTTCTCCAAAAAGTACAATATTTTCAGTCACCTGAGAACCTCTCAGCACCGCAGTTGAAAAATGGAATATAAATAACCATAATGGTTATATCAGAGCTAGAGCGGAAGACGACGCCGGAATACTGTCTGGATCGAATTCGCGACCTCGCAAGTTCCGGCCAAGTGGTCTACGGGACCCGACGTATCGGGATCGATTGCGAGAATCTCGGCTACGGACCGGAGGAAGTATGGGAATACATCGCCAGTCTCGAGCCCGGAGATTTCGTCAGCGCCGTCCGCTACCCGAATCGTCCATTCTGGATGGACGAATACCGAATCCGCTGGCGATCTGCTGCCGGGACCGCTGACCAGCTCTATCTGAAGTTACACCTCAACCGCAACATGATTATCGTCACGCTCGACTCTTTCCACCGAAATCGATGAATGCCATGACTGAACAGAAGCCAATCTGTCCGATGTGCGAGCAAGCAGCGCTGCAGCCGAAAACCTATACCGGGGAGATTGAGCACAACGCCCATCGACTGGAAGTCCACGGTCTGGAGTTCTACTGCTGCCCGGAATGCGACGCTGACCCGGTATTCCCCGACCAGGCGCGGCGTAATCATCGCCGCTTTCAGGACGCCCGCCGACGTGCTGATGGCCTGCTGACAAGCGAAGAAATTGTCCGGATTCGGGAGGCGTTGGGGCTCACACAGAAACAAGCCGCCGAGTTATTCGGTGGCGGCGCAAATGCTTTTTCCAAGTACGAGCGAGGCGACGTTATCCAGAGCATAGCCATGGATCGATTGATTCGCATGGTCCAATTACATCCCGAGTACGTTGAGACTCTCAAGGACCTTTTCGATGGGGCAAGCGGCGCTGATCAGGTCAAAAGTTCCGAGCCGCAAATCCACAGCAGACACCATAGCTTGCAAAGCTCATAGGCTCGAAGCCAGTGTTGACGGAGCGCCACCGCGCCGGCACGATCATGACGTCAAAAACCGGACTCACCGTCATCCTGCTCAGCTGCTCGGCCCGAAAAGCTGCAAATCCATTACCGGCCGCAGCCGCCTTCGTCGTCATCCGGAATCACGCGACCTCCCCCGTCATCCCGGAATCGCGCAAGCGATATCCAGGATCTCGAAACCCTGCCCGCAAACCTACACACCCCGCCGCCCCGGAATCGCGGCAGCGATAACCGGGATCATTTGCGAGCTTCATCGACCACGGCGATCGGCCTCAGCACGGAAGTGGAGGCTTCCGAAATCAATCCACGGTAACGCGGCGCGTCATCGGCCGTTTTTGGGTTCGAGCACGTCGAAGGCCAGGCCGCCGTGGCCCTCGCCCCGCCCGACGTTGCGCTCGCGCGAATACCAAGTCACGACCTTGCCGTCGTACCACCGGCAGCGCTGCCACTTGGCGGTGATCCGGGTCCCCGCGCGCTCGACCTCCTCCTCCGCGATGTATAGCGCTTCGGGTACGCCGAGGTCGAGCCCCTCGCGCAGCTGCCAGCTGCGCGGCCGCACTTTTTCCGGCGTCGAGCTGGTGTCGCCTTCGAGCAGGCGCGGCATCGCGGCGCGCTGGAGCATGATCTCCCGGTCCGTGCCTTCCACCCTGACCGGCAGGAGCGGAATCCAGTGTTCGGCCACTTCGGTCATCAGCCGGTAGGCCACCTTGGCATCGTTTTCCGGCGGAGCGGCGGGCGCCGGACCGATTTCCAACTGGTATCGATCGTGCAGTTCCAGGCCGGTCTCCGAGCCGCGCCGGCTCACGCCGTCGGCCAGCGGGACGATGGTCTCGATGCCCCAGACCATGTTGGAGACCTCGTCGCGCACGAAGTGCACCTGTTCCTCCGGGCGACTCTCGTGGGAATCCGGGGTCGTAGGCGGCAGGAACAGGCGGTTGTCGATCCGCCCGGCATCGCTCAGTGTGAACATCCGCCAGGCATCGGTGGGGCCGCCTGCGTCCACAGCACGGTCGATCCAGAGGCGCTCGCCGAAGACATTGGTGACGGTCAGCCCTTCGATCTCCGTCAACGACCCGGTCGGCAACTCCATCGGCAACAGAAACCAGTCGTTGGCGTAAACCAGCCCGAACTCGATCAGCAGAAGCTTGGCGATGTCGGTGGTGTCCGGAGCGATGTCACCGAAGTTGGTGCTCCCTTCTTCGAAACGCCAGTGGCGCGTGTGCGGCATGCCCTCGAACTCCAGGCCCACGGGCAGGAAGCTGGTGGACTGCAACGGCGAGGCGGACGCGCCGCCGGCTGCCGGGGTCGCGTCGAAGTGGAACCAGTCGAGCCGGCCGCCGCGATACTGCGACGTCGTCAGTGTCGCGCCTGCGAGGTGATCCGGGGCGGACAGCGTCGCTCCGTATTCGAGGTTTTGCTTGCGCCATGCGCTGCCGGTCCGGTCCGGCGTGAAGAACTGGCGCCGGATCGCCTGCCGGAATTCGGTGCCCAGCGCGTCGATGTCGCCTCGCAAGGGGTCGGCGAGGCCGAGATTGTCGGAGGCCGCCCCGCCGTCCTCCAGGTGTTCGAACAGCGCGCCGCCGTCGATGGCGCGATTCGCGCTTGCCGCCAGGAACTGCCATGCACCCGGGTGCGCCGTCACGGGGAAATCCGCTGCGTCGCCCGCGGTTGGCGGCTCGAGGGCATACTCGCCGGCAAAGGCGCCGGCCAGGCCACCGTGCCCGGTGGACGCGAGCATCTTGCGCCACCGCCTGCCCAGCGAAAGCCGCAACTGTCCCTGCATGGCGCGATCGCCCTGGCGCCAGGGCACGGGCAAAGCCTCGACCTCCGCTTCAAGCGGCACCGCCTCGTTGTAGGGGCTGGTCGAACCGTCCACGGAGACCTCCGTCACCCCGTTGGTTCGCCAGGCCAGCTTGGCGCTCACCGGCGAGCCGGCGTCGTCGCCCTCGAATTCACCGAACTGCCACTGCCGTGTGAGCAACCAAAGCGGATCGCGAATTTCTGCCTTCAGCGCACGCGAGAAATCCGTGCGGCGGGGCCTGCCTTCGATCCGGTTCCACGCAACCAGGGTCGGTTTCGGCTGTTTGAACAGCGCCTCGTGGATGTCGGGCTGGACCACGTACTTATTCATCGTCTTGCTCCGCGAGGTTCACGTGGATCCGGTTGTTCAGCGAGAAATTGAGCGCCGCGGTGATCGGAAACAGGGTGACCGGGGAGACCGTCGCAGGCAGCAGCGTCGCCAGGGCGCTCGTATCGAGCGGGTCTGGTTCGACCGCCCGGGTGCGCGCGAAGTCCAGCGTGTCGTGCAGCGTGTCGACGAGGGTCTGCCAGCGCCACTGGCCTTCGAAGGTGGGCGGCGTCACCAGCAGGATGGACTGCGGGGCTTCCGTGTCGGGCCGGTCGAAATGAAAAGCGAGTCCGCTGGTCTCGGTGCGCGTCGGGACGGTCTCGGTCCACTCGTCCAGCAGCAGGCCGCAATAGGTCTTGTCGGCCTGTGCCGGGTCGAAGGCCGCGCCGGCCGCGAAGTGGGTCGCGAGCAGGAGCTTGTCGCCTTCAAGGGAGAAGGGTTCGCCGTTGGCGTCCAGCTCCGGAATGTCCATCGCCAGCCAGGGGTCGCCTTTGCGATAGGGCAGCTGCAGCGGTTCGAAAGCCAGTTCGTCGGCCACCTCCAGCGCTTCGCCCAGCAGGGACGCGCGCTCGAAGGCGTGAATCGTCTCGCGCACCCTGGCGACCGACTGCAGCCACTCGTCGACGGGGAAATCGGCGCCCGATACGCTGGTCTTGAGATGTTCGAGCAGCTTGCCGCGTTGGGGCCAGGCTAGTGCCCATTCTTCGCGCATCGGCTCATCGAGCGTGAACTCGGAAAGCGCGATGAAAGATTCGCCCAGGATCGCCTGCACGGCACGCTGCACCGCTTCCTGCGCCTTCTGCCCGGCTTCGGAAGTACTGCCCGCGAGCAGCGCAATCGCCTTGTCACGTCGCGCGACGACGTCATCGCGGATCGCCTGTGCCGCAGCGTGGAGCTGGCCGGCAAAACCCAGCGCGCTGTCGCGCAACGCATCGAGGTCGAGCGGGGTCAGGTCGATCGCCCGGTAATGCACCATGAAGTCCGTCAGCGCCTTGAGCGTCTCGCCCGGCATCCGCGCAGCGTTTCGCAGGCCCTCCAGTTCACCCCGCCTGATGTCGAATTCATCTTTCAGGTCGATCAGTTGCAATTCGAAATCGGGGATGGACGGGAGCGGCGCAATCACGGTGGTCGAGACGCAGCGGGCCGCGCGGATGAGCAGGGCGTGCCGCTCCTCGTCGCTGGCCGAAGCGGGAAGGGCCGCATAGGCGGCCATCGCGGTGTCGAAGTCCCCGTCTTTGGCCCGCCACCGATCGATGATGGGATCGATCGTGGCGAGTATCGCGGAGAACCGCGCCCGGCGCGCCTCCACGGGCGTCATCATGCTCGCCGTGTGCAGGCCGAAGGGGGCGAGCGCGCGGCCCAGCGCGGCGAAGTCCCGCTGCCAAGCGTCGATGTGGTCGCGCGCGTCATCCCGCGCCGCCTCGGCATCGGGCGCCGCAGGGTCGACGGTGGGGTCCAAAGCGCTGATGAAAGTGTCCAGCGCCGATATCGCGTCGGCGAGGAGCTCGATGACCTCCTGAGCCTTGTCGCCGCGAACAACCATGGTCGCGTCTTGTCCACCGCGGGCCTCGCTGGCGAGCGTCAGGTCCGTGGGCTGCAGCGCACGACGGCCGAGCACCACGTTGCGCAATGAGCGGAACAGGGGCGCGGCCTCGAACAGGGTCAGGGCGCCGGTCCCCTGCGGAAAATACTCCAGTTCGAACCGCGCGTCGGCGCGCGGCGGCGTGGTCACGTCCTGTTCCGCGTGGTCGATAAGGAGCTCGTCGAACTCCGGCAGGCCGCGTTCGCCGCCGGTGTCGATGAGATAGAAGATGTCGATCGGCTCGAGCCCGAGCTCCGCCATCGTCGGCGTCAGGCTGCCGACTGCGGCGCCGTCCATATCACTCCAGGAGACCCGCGCGACGATTTGCGTGGGATCGGGCACTCGTTCGGCGACCCATCGCGCCAGCGCGGGTTCACCGGCCGAGCGCGGATTGCCGGCCGGCGGCAAGCCGCCCACGAGATGCAGGGTCGCCCGGTGCGTGAGCGTCTTGCCGCTGCGCGGCGTGCGCGTCACTTCCGGTTCGGGCGGGAAGGTGCCCTTGCCGAACGCATCCAGCGTACCCGCCGCACGATCGTAATTGCCGCGAACGACCTGGTAGACACCTTCGGCCAGCGACAGGTCGCCGACGGCATCGGCGATGGAAACCATGTCGTAGACGTGGCCGTCGATGATGCCGGCGATCTGTGCCGCCGTGGGCAGACCCGGGCCGCTGAAGTCGGACAGGTCGGGCATGCCGCCGAGGTCGTAGGGATAGGACGTATCGACCCCCTCCTCGCCCAGGTGACCGGCCAGCGCGTGCCCATCGACCACGTTTCGGGCCTCGACCAGGCCAACGTCCGCGACACTGTCATCGCGGGTCGAGGCCATCGCATTGCCCGCCAGCGGGAAGTGCAGGCGCAGCTCGTCGATGATCCGATCGAGAAAAAGGTCCTCCTCGTCGTGCAGGGCGCGCTCAAGCTGGTAGCCGAGCAGGGCTCCGAGCGGCTGCCCGTTGCGAATCCCCTCGATGATGCGCTGCGCGAGACGCACGCGCCGGCTGGAGAGATCCACCGCAAGCAGTTCGGGTTCATCGAGCGTGGCGTTGACGAGGTGACCATTGCGCAGGATCGCCGCGGCCACGGCCTGGTCCAGCGAGGGGGCATGAATGTGGCCGTGATTGCTATCGTCGGTGACGATTTCCAGATCGCCGGGACGCTGGAATATGTTCGCGAGGTCCGTATCGAGCCGCTTGGGCGCCAGGGTCCGGTCGTCGGCTTCGAGGTTCTCCACCCAGCCATAGGCGCCCAGGTAGATGCCGTCGCTGGCGAAGCCGCTGTCGCTTTCGTCGCGCATGAGGCTCAGCTGCACGGCCTGCACGCCCTGGCGCCACGCATCGAGTCGATAGCGCAGCGTGTCGAGATGCTCGACGAGCAGGCGTTCGAGCCGCGCGGTGGGAACGCCGATCAGCCGTTCGAGCGCGTCGCGCTGTTCGCGCAAGCGAAAATCGCCGGTCGCGATGACCTGCGGGATGAAATCGCCCAGCATCTGCGTCGGGTCCCCGGTGACCGCAGGTTCGCGTCGATAGAGCTGCGCCCACCGGTTCTCGCCCACGGCCTGGGCCGGTTCCGCGACGCCTATGAAGGTCGGATCGCGCCGCGCCGCGATCCGCTGGGCGTCGTCCCACTGCAGCGCCTCTGCCCGCAGGACAAGCGCGGTATCGACATAGCCCAGGTCCAGTGCGTGCCGCAGCATCAGATAAAGCAGTGCCGTGGGCGGCCCGTTCTCGAAGCCCTCCTGCTTGCGCAAGGTATCGTGCGATTGTCCCGATGCTTGGTGAAGCCAGTCGAGATAGTTGCGCCCGTCGGCGCGGCTTGACTCGAGCGCCCGATCCTCCGCCGCATCGGCGCTCACGATCTCGCCCTTGAGCAAGGCCGCATCCCGGTGGAAGACCTTCTCGATCATGTCCGGCCACACGCCGGGCTCCAGCGTAGCGCCCAGTTCGGATAGCGCGAGCAGGCCGGTTTCGAAATAACGCTGTGCCGCGCCATCGAGCTGGTTGCTGACCTCTTCGGTGACGAAGCCCGCGATGTTGCGGTATTGCGTGAAGCTCTGTGACATGCGGCTAAAGAACTCGGCCGAGGTCGGATGCAAACCGAGGATCGAAAGCAGCGTCTGCTGCGGATCCGGTCCCGGTTCGCCAACGTGCGCGACATTGCCGGCGAAGTCGGACCAGAGGGAATAGAGGCGGCCCAGCAGACCATCGAGCTCAGAGAAGAATCGATGGTCCGGAAGGCTTGCTCCGCGCAGCCGGCTGATCGCCCGTCGATCCTGCCACCACGAGGCGCGCGACCACGCCGTGGTCGGCAAAATGCCATAGGGCTGTCGCCCGATGCGGATCGCCGGCAACGTCCCGCGGCCGGAAACGAAGCGGGTGAAGAACTGGCGCGTGGAGCGGATGGCCGGCTCGGAAAACACCGGCTCCATCATCTGTTCCATGTAGTAGCCAAGCGTCGCCGGCCACAATGCGATGTTCATCGCCCGCGCTTCGAGCTGGTCCGTGAAATGGTAATTGGGCGATCGCCTCAGGATCGCCGGGTCGATGCCCAGCATGCCGGCAAGCCAGGCACCGTCGGGTCGATCTTTCCAGCCCGTGCCCTCGGTGGCCGGCGCGTCGAACACGTGGGCATAGCTCTCGTCGGGGTCGTCCCACCATGCGAACGCGGCGGCATCGGTATCGGTATTGTTGGTCGGCCGGCCCTGCGGCAACAGGCTAAGCCCCTTGCGGCTGGTCTGATGGTGCGTGAACAGTTGCCCGAGTTCCTCGGCGCCTTCCTGCGGATCGCTGCCCAGGCGCAGGCCCAGCACGAACAGCCTGTCGAACGTCGGGAACGCGTCACCGGAGCCGAGGTCGATGCGAAATGCCATTCCCCGTTCGACCGCGACTTCGAAGTCAACCATCCAGCCAAGCGCTTCGGGCATTTTCAGGTCGTCGCCATCGAGGCCGATCTGCCCTTCCTTGCCGGCCAGGGGATCGGGCCCGATCGCGAGGTCGCGCGGGATTGGATTGCCGGTCTCACGCAGAACTTCGGCGCCGTCGCGATAGCCGGTGAGCACGAGCCGCTCGGGCAACAACCAGGCCGTCGCGCCGCGGGTCCAGTCGTCCAGTGACAGGTTCAGGTCGGCGCGCGACGGCAGCTCGAGGAAAACACTTCGCGCCTGCAGATCTGGGCCGGGCCGGTAGGCCGGATCGCGCAGGTTGACCGGCTCGAGCGTGGCCGCCACCTTCTCGGCGCGCGTCACGCCGAGCGCGCTGACGAGTGCCTCCATCGCTTCGCCCCGCGCCGCGCCGGCGCTGTTCCAGGTCTCTTCCCAGAACTCGGCGATGGCCGGTTTTTCCGGTGCCGGCACCGGTCCCGAGCTTCGAATGACGAGCAGGTATTCGCCATCCTGCAGCTCCGGCTCCGCCGCAGGATCGAGCGGCGTGACCTGCTCGATCAGCCACGCGGCGCGACCGCTGCCATAGCGCCGCACCAGGCCGGCCCAGGCCGACTTGAGCGAGGCGGTCTCGCCGCCGGCACGCCACCGGTCCGACCAGTACTTGGCGACGCCGGCGTATTCGGCCTTGGAGATCTCCGGCTGGAAGCTATCGACCAGCACGTCGTCCGGGTAGACACGCACCCACAATTCGCGACGGTTACCGGCCGGCGACGAGATGGTTTTGAAACGCGTCTCGAGACGCAGTGGAAACAGCGCGATCGGCGTCTCGTCGCTCCAGCGCTCCACTTCGGCGGTCGGGTCGACCGCGAGCGCGAACTCGGTCAGGGCCGTGTCGAGGGCGGCCCGCCCGCCGCGCAGCGCGTCGCGGGCCGTTTGCAGAGCTTCGCCGGCCGCCGTCAGTTCCTGCGTCAGGCCGTCCACGGCGGGGTCGCTCGTCTCTGCGCGGCGCCCCCTGGCCTCGATCTCTCGCTCCAGCCGCCGCACCGCGTCGCGCGCGGTGACCAGGTCGTCCAGCTGCTTCGCCGTCGCCTGGTTAGCGGCCTTCAGGTTCGCGCGATCTTCATCGAAGCCGGGCATCAGTCGCTCCCCACTTCACGCGGCAGCAGTTCGGAGGCATGGACCGCCATGATGACAGGCGTCTGCAACGCGATATAGGCCAGCTCGGCGGCGCTTCCGTCGGCGTCCCAGGCGACATGCTTGTCGAATTCCCACTGCGGCAGGCGGTCGATCGCGGTGCCGCTGGGTTCGGTCGTGAGCTGGCGATGGGGAATTTCGCTGACCTTGATCGTCGTGCCGTCGACCAGCGACGGCACGACGTCGGCCCACGCGAGATCGTTCCACACCAGAACGGGGTCCGAGGCATCGCGCGCGACGTCGAACCCGAAACGCGCGTCGCCGGGCACCTCTTCGATGCGGAAAAACCAGCCCGGCTTGTCGTCCACGCTGTCGTCGCCCAGCGCTTCTGCGGCGGTCAGGTCGAAGCCGAAGAAATACAGGTCGGGGGCCACCCGGGCCTCATAAAGGGGTTCGATCGGTTCCGCGCCCGCATCGAAGGTACGCTCCATGGTCTTGTCGATTTCCCCGTCCGTGGTCTGCCAGGCCGCCCGCTGCGCGCTGACGATGGTGTTGGGGTATTTCTTCAGGAGTTCGCCCCGGATGACGAGAACCAGTTCCTGTTCCGCTTCGGCGCCGGCTTCGCGGTTGTCGTTGTCGCCAAGGTCGCCGCCGCGCGGCCAGCGATGGATCGGCTTGATGTCCTTGAGCTGTTCGCGCGCGGCCTCCGGGTCTTCAGCCGCGGCCAGCTTCTTGCGCACGTCCCAGAACTGCCTGAAATAACTGCCGCGCTGGTCCGAGGGATATTCGCGCCACAGCAGCTCGCGCGCGAACTCGTGGTTGAGCCCCACCATATAGGCCTCGATGAATTCCTGGTTGGTTTCCAGCAGGGTCACGCTGTCGGGAGGGACCAGGTGCAGGTTTGGCACGAACAGCTCCGTGCCTGCCCGCACCAGCGGTTCGTACATCGGTTGGTCGAACTCGGGATACACCATGGCCTCGACGAACTGCTCCGGGCGTTCGGCCAGGATTCGGGCGGGAATCGAAATCCCCGACAGGGTCCAGCGCGGCACGGTGACGGCCGGATCGATGCCGCGAACGATTTCCCCGGCGATGCGCGGCAGTTCGAGCGACACCGTTTCCGGCAGCGCGCCGAGCTTGCCGTGGGCACTGACCAGGCGATACTGGTCCGCGAGTCCTGCCTTGAATCGCCTGGCCACGGCGTTGTCCGCTTCGCCCGCGGAAGTGTCGGCCGGCGCCACCGGCGGCGGGCTCGCCCCGAGGCTGGTCTCGTCGAGCTCGAACGTCGCCGAAGGCGCAAGCGCGTCGATCGCATCAGGCGTCTGACCTTCGCTGGAGAAGGTGTCGGCAACGGCACCGATGCTGCCCGCGCCGCGTTCGCGCCGCCAGATCGCGTAGGCGCCAACGATGCCCGCGGCGGCCAGCACGAGACCGAGCGGCCCGAGAATCACCAGCAACAGCAAGGTCAGGATGAACGCCAGCACCAGTGCCAGTGTCCGATTCCGGTCCAGCCACCGGCCGATCATGTCGAGCGGCGAACCGGGCGGCGCGCTGCGGTCGACGGCGTCGCCGAGCACCTCCGGCGTCAGCAGCTTTTCCGGCGTCGGCGGGGGCGGCGCCGGAGTGATCTCGCGCACATTGACCCGTTCCACAAGCTCGGCCGAAGCTGCCGGTTCGGTCAGCCCGAGCTTGCGCGCACTACGGCCGCCGGGACGCAGCGCGCGCCGCATGGCGGTGGAGGTCAGCGCCGGGCCCAGCGGACTTTGGCCCATGCGCGCGCGCACGGTCAGCCCCTGGGAGACGATACGGGCCGACACCGGGGCGGCAAGCATCAGCACGCGGGCCTCGGCGGATCTCTGGACCGCCACCGGGCCCTTCGCATGCAGCGCCTTGCCGGACTGTGCGGCCATCTGGGCCAGGCGGATGCGGCGATTGGCTTCGAGCACATCTCCGACCTGATCCCAGGCGGCGGCCATGTAGGCCTCCTGGTTTTCCTGGATCACCGTGGTGCCGAAACCGGACGCGGTGCGCCAGCGCGGGTCGAGGTTGACATCGTGCAGCCAGTTGGCGCGGGTCGGAACCGGGTCCCCGGACTTGTCGATCAACAGGCGCTCGGTGAGGGCGTGCCAGCGGCCGTAGATCGGCGGCGTGACGAGCGGGTCGGGATCCGCCTGGACTTCCGGGTCGAGCCCCGGATCGGCCTGCGCCGACATGCCGTCACTACGATAGCCGCTGCCGAGGTTCAGGAATGTCGCCAGCCGCTCCTGGAAGGGCTGCGGATAAGGAATGGCCCACTTGTCGAAAACGTCGTGCTCGGTCTGCTCGGCCGGACTGAGCGGCGCCTTCAGCGCCCCGCCGAGACGCAGGATGCCGCCCAGCTCCGGCTTGTCGATGCCGGCGATGTTCGGTGCGGGGTCGGTCACGTCGATGTCGCGGTGACCGACCCTCGGGTCGACACGCTTCGGCTCGAGCAGGCGCACGAGACTCTCGAAATCTCCGCGCTCGGCGGTACGGAAATACCAACGGTGGTAGATCGGAAAATGCGTGCCCTCGGGTCGGTTGGCCGCCACGCCGTATTCGACCCACGACGAACTCGTGGCGGTCAGCGCGTTGGCGGCCTCGTCGAACAATGGCCCGGGATCGAGGCCCAGCCCCGCCAGCCGGCCGCTTTCGAAGGCCGGTATCAGGAACGCGTGGTAGCCGGTTTTCGGCTTCAGCTTGCGTGGACAGAGGATGCGCGCGTTGGCCTTGTCCGGATCGTTTTCGATCATGTTCGCCGCGGCGCCGGAAACCCGTGCGCCGTCCGTGTCGACGATCGCCTCGGAAAACTCGCCGTTGAAGTGCGCGTGCGCCCACGCCCAGCTCTCCGCGGCGTCCGGGAAAACGTCGGCGAAATCCGCCGTCACCTCGACGAACGGCAGTGGCCGCCGGCCGATGGCGGCCGCTTCGGAAAACTCGGTGCCTTCCTCGAGCACGACCAGGGCAAGCCATGGCTGCAGACGCCGCCCGCTCGGCGCCGCCGGGGTGTAGCGCCAGGGAAAGTCCTCGTCGTAGAACTCGATCGCGGGCAGGTAATTCGGTTCGAAATTGGTGACCCAGGGCTCCGGCTCGACACGGCTGATAACGGCCGAATCGATGCCGACGATGTCACCGGGCCCGTATAGTTCGATGTCCCGGGTGACCGTCTCCGTGATCACCCCGCCATCTTTCGTGGTGCCCTCGATATCGACGGAAACGTTGATCCGGGCTCGGCTCGACGGGGATCCGCCGACGATCTTGTTGGCGACGCCCTGCCTTAGCCAGGGAACGAAAGTGTAGGTGCCGAGATCGCTCATGCCGCTTTTCTCGCCTCCGCAGCGGGGATGACGTGCAGTTTTCCATTCAGCGCGGGGTTCGTTCCCAGCTGCGCCGCCATGGCGTCTTTGGCCTTCGCCTGGCTGAGGAAAGTGGCCTCCCCCGCTTCGATCACGTTGTCGCTGGCGTTGGCGACGACCCAGCCCGGAGCCGTGACCCGGACGCCGTCGTCGAACGGGTTCTTGCGCTGGCGCTCGATCTTGGACAACGCCGACCTGGCCGTCGCGTTGCCGACCAGCATCTTGCCGAACCAATGCACGCCAATGTTGAAGAAGCGAAGCAAGTGGTGCTTGAAGTTGTTGTCGATGATGTTGAGTTCGTGCATCACCGGCCGCTTGACGGCGTGCGAGGTCTGCGCCTCGCTGCCATCGACGGAAAGGTCCAGCCCGCCGTCCTGAAGTTCGTAACCGGGAGAGGCGAGCTTGGCGGCACCGTCCAGCTCGCGGAACTGCGCCGTGGCGAAGGATTCGCGGACATCCGCTTTCCTGGCCAGGCCGGCGCCTGGTGTCAGCACCGCCCGGGTGATGTCGTCGACCGGCTGGGCGCCGATCTTGTCGATCACCAGGTCGAGGGGGACGGCCCGCTGCGCGACGCGCAGCTGGCCGACCGGGTGCAGCACCAGTTCCGTGCTCGCTTCGATTTCACGCAGACTGACCGAGATCTGCGATGCGCTCGGCAACAGCGCGGTCCAGTTCGAAGTTTTCTCCAGTTCGGCCCGTATGATCGGCATGGCCTCAATGGACGGCACCACCGTGTCCGCGTCCTCGCCCCAGGTCTCGGAGATCGGCACCGAGATGTCGAAAAACAGCAGCGAGATCGAACCCTCGCCTTCGATGTGCCACGGCGAGGTGCCCTCGAGCTGGCCGCGGATGCGCACCGAGAACAGCCCGATGCCAAACACCTTCACCGACAGCGAGGCGGAAAAGGTGATGATGAAATAGAACGGCGAAAACTGGAACAGCGCGTCGAAGCCGATATGCCCTTCGACCTTCAGCTCGTCGAGGCCGAAGAACAGTTCCACCGCGGCACCGAACTGCGCGGTGTTCGCCGTGACTGCGAAATACCCGCTGACCTTGATCTTGGCGAAGCTCGTATCGAGTATCGACAGCGAGATCCTGGCCGGGCTGGGGAAAGGCAGCGGTGGCGGCGAGAACTGCGGGTGGAACCCGCCCACGCTGAGCACGAAGTCCGCGTTCGCGCCCCAGGCGATCAGCAGGCCCATGTCGCCGTCGAGCGTGATGAACAGCACGCGGCTGCCGTACAGGCTGGCGAAGAACCACAAGCGTTCCTTTTCCGGCTCGATCGCTCCGATGAACTTCACCTGCAGAACGAGCAGGGCCGCGTCTTCGTCGGGCAACGCGCACTTGATGACGCCGAGGATGGCAATGTTGCCGGGGGGAATCTCGATCACGATGCCGACCGAGGCGGTGATCAGCGACGGCGTTCCCCAGCCGATCTTGACCATGGGTCCGATGATGAAACGGTTCTCCTTCGGCGGGAAGAAGCGCTTCATGTCGGAGATGATCTGCGGCGCGTTGGCGATCACGTCCTGCGGGAACATGACGCTTTCGATCGCGCCGCTGCGCACACCTTCGGCCATTTCCTCGAGCATCATCGTACGGTTCAGGCCGAGCAGGCCGCCGATGCCGTTGAGCGTGAAGCCGAAGCCGAGCTGGATCGGGGTGCCGAACTCGGCCGTCACCAGCACCAGCAGCGAGAAGCCGTCCGAACCATCGGGCAGCTGCGTATTGATCAGGCCGATCGCCTTGACCGACAGGAAGCCCTGGAACGTGAGCTCCAGGGCGCCGGCGTACTCGCCGCGATCGTAATCGAGGTAGAGATAACCGCCGCCGCGCACCACACCCGCGTCCAGCGCAAGACCGACGCCGTTGGGTGGTTTGAAGCCCAGCCCCAGGTCGAAGGGCCCGAAATCGGCGTCGGCACCGTCGGCGAACGCCAGCGTCACTTCCGCCCCGATGCGTTCGACCGAGGCCGAAAACGGCCCGACCGCACCCTTGATCGCCGCCGAGGTTTCCAGCGCGAAAGACCCGTCCTCGCCGATTTTCAGGATGATGTAGAGCGTCTCGAAGGTGACGGGACCGAGGCTCTGCTGCATTGGAATCGCCACCTCGAGGCCCCCGGCCGCGCGCACCACCAGCCCCTCGGAAAGGCGGTAACTCAGGCCCAGGTCGAAGCTGCCTTCGATCTCGGCGCTGGAGAGCATGTCGGCGAGAAAGTTGTCGGCCCCTTCCGAGCCCAGCTTGATGGTGAGTCCTTCGAGGTTGCTGAAGACGCCCGGATCGATGTCGACCGCCCCGCTCGTGGATGCGCCGACGGTGAGCTCCGCACCGATGGCGAAATTGTCGGCACTGATGCGGATCAGATCGTTGCCGCCGACGATGACGAGGGGATCCTGGTCCGGGTTGCGATCGAAACTGACGGTGAACCGGCCCTCGGCATTCCCGGTCAGCGGCTCGACGGAGATGGCGAAAGGCGGCTCGGCGATGGCGGCCAGGCCGCCGCCGAACTTCAGACCGGAGTCGAATCCGATGCCCCATTCCTCCGAGAGCTCGACGCGCTCATCGTAGTCGAGTTGGATCTCGGCGCTGTACTCCAGGCGCAGGGCCGGCGGCCCCGCCACGCTGCTGTCGCGCGACCAGCGATAGTTGCCGATTCTGAGGAACGCGTCGCCGCCGTCGTAGTCGGCCACGACGCTGGCATCGGGATGGTAGAACGGCAGCATCGCATCGAATACGGGCATCGGGTCGAACTGCGCCGTGCCCCAGCCGAATGCGTTTTCGAAGTGCTGCGCCGGGTCGGTAAACAGGTCCTTGATCCGCTCCAGCCGAAGGCGCTTCCTGGCGTAGGTGGGCTGTCCGGGCGTGGTTCCCACTTCGATGAGTTTCCATTCGAGCAGGCCCAGCAGGCGCAGCACGAAACCGGTGCGGGGAAGCGCCCGCTCCAGGGCTTGAATCGCCAGCAGGTCGATGACTCGGCGGGCCATCTCCCCGGCGAAGGCCTCGACCGCGTTGCGCTCGTCGGCCGGCAGGCCTGAAGCGGCACTTTCGATATGCTGCACCAGCTCGGCGATAGCGTCGACATATAAAAAGATGCCCTGTGCCAGTTGAATCAGGGGCCCGGGCAGGTCCTCCTCGACACCGGAGGCGAGCACCGTGTCGAGCGCATCGGCGGCCGCGTAGAGCTGTGTCCCCGCATCGGTGAGCGCAGCCCCCGCCGCCGCCACCGCCGGGTCGGTTGTGACGGCTTCGGGCATGCTGAAGCCGATGGAGTTGGTGTCGAGATCCGAGCCGAAGCCCGCCGTCTCGCCGACCGCGCGTGCGATCCAGGCGCCGAGCCGGGCGATGTAGATTTCTTCACCGGCCATCGTTCAGCTCCTCCTCATGGCACCGAGTTGTGGCTGTCGAAGGCATCGATGCGTCCGTCGCCGTAGGCATTTTTTCCGGCTGTCCCCGGGGGCGGGTCCACCGGTGGTTTCGAGTTTGGTGGCGCAAGCGCGTTTCGCACGTCGTCGATGTTGAGGTCGTTCTTCTTCGACATCATCAACGCGACCACCCCGGCCACCATGGGCGTCGCCATGCTGGTGCCACCCAGTTCCACCCAGCGGTTGCCCCGGGCCCAGGGAGGCGAACGCACGGCCGGCGCACGGTGCGATTCGAAACCCAGTGCGGCGTTGATCGCGACCCCCGGCGCGGCGATGTCCGGCTTCTGCCAGAGGACCGGCATGCCGACCGCGGGCGCGCGGTAATCGCGCAGCGGGCCGCGTGACGAAAACTTGGCGATATGGTGGAAGGTCGCCGCCCCGCTGTTGCCGTTGGCATCGTCGTAGGCGCCGACGGTCAACACGTGCCGACCGAGCGGGTCGGTGGTGGAAAACTCGGATGTCACCTCGAGATCGGGTGGCGCGGGCAGCGCAGTGCCGTCGGCCATCGTACTGGCGACGGATAAAACGACCCCCTTGCCGGGCGCCCAGCCGGCCACGCGGCCGGAGAAGAATATCTCGGTTCCGGCCGGCGCGCGGATTCGAACCTCGTAGATGCCCGCCGGGTACTCGACCGCCCCCCCGACGACCTTCGGCGTGATCCAGAAGCTGAAGTCGTGGCGTCGGATCGTGCCGCCGAGCGGGTGAGGAACGGAGGGATTTCCGGCGTGAAAGGCGTTGATCCCGAACGTGTTCGGGGTTGCGTCCGGCACGATGTGTGAGGTCATCGGCGGCCCAGGCCGAGTCACGAACTTCTGATCGAGGTTTCCGCCCACGCCCATGTCGCCGCTGAACGTCGCGCGCCCGGCCATCTTCACCGCGAACTCGATCGCGGTGAAGGGCGAGGTCCGGCGATACCAGAACGTGCCCATGATGGCCGGGGAATACAGCGAATTGGCGCACTGCCGGAACTTGTTGTTCGTGCCGACCCGACGGTCATCCAGCTTCAGCGGCACCGTGACCTCGCCACCAGCCGGAATTTCGATCCGCGCGATGGTGCGGCGCGCGGGCGAGGCGTTGTTGCCAGACGACTTGCAGATGACCGCGCCCGTGGGAAAGTGGTCGTTCGACGCCGCCGCGGTGGGATCCATCAGATCGTCTACGAACCGCCCACTGTCGTCCAGCCCGTCACCCGGCTCGAACGGGCTTCCCAAGCTTATGCTGACGACCACCGGTTTGCCGAGCGACTTGGCGACGCGCAGGCAATATAGAATCGCGTCCTGGAAGCGACGCTCAAACGCGACCTCGGCGCCGGTGCCCGCCGCACTGAAAAAGTTGATCGGGGACGGGTTGTCCATGAGCTTGACCGCGATGATGTCGGCTTCCGGCGCCGCGCCCACAATCCGAGCATTGCCGCCGGCATCGAACACCGTGCCGCCTGCCGCGATCGAGGCGCAATGCGTACCATGGCCCTCGCAATCGCGGTGCGCGATCCGCGTACCGCCGGTCAGGTGCGCGTCGATTTCGGCCTTGTCGTACTCGACGCCGTAGGTATTGGGGTTGGACACCAGCAGTGTCGCGTCGGGACAGTCGCTGACCGCCGCTGGCGTCAATCCCTGGTCCCAGATTCTGAGGATTCGGGTGGCCTTGGTAGGCGAGACCTGCGACATGAAGTGCGGGTGGGTGAAGTCGATGCCGGTGTCGATGACGGCTACGATCACGTCCTCACCGGTGTCGGACGGCGCGCCGGTCAGCGTGCCGGTCGAAGCATCCGCATGCCACAGCCCATCCACGCCCACCGTCGCATCCGTCGTGCTGCGGGCACGGATGTCCAGCAGCGCAGTGTCGAGGTCGAGTTGACGTTCGCTGCCCACCGCGATGAACTCGACCGCCTCGAGCCCGGTCAGCGCGGCGAGGTCGGTGAACCGAACGACGCCGGTGGCCAGGCCCTCCAGTTTCCTGTCGGGCTGGAAGCCGGCGGCTTCGATCGGCGCCAGATCGCCGGCAAAGTGGAGGTTGACGGTAACCGATGCGTCGCCAAGGCTCCCCGCTTCCTCCCACGCCTGATATCCGATGAGGAGGTTGCGGTCGATCTTGGCGATGTCTATCGGCACGGCGAGCTCCACGCTACGCAACAGCCCCAAAAAAAGTATACGCCCCGCATTTCCCGTTTACAAGCAGCAGCTTTCCCCGTCACGAACGAGCCTAAGTGGGCCACGCATTTCCAGCCGGAAAGGAGCCTGAAGGCCAAGCGGAGCCCGGAATTATCGAAGGATTTTCATGACACTCGGAACCAAAAGGCCTCCATAGCCTGGAGCAAATCAAGGCTTTTCTCGAACGCAGCACCCCAACACGCAACGCACCAAAGCGCGACCAACCCGCCGCCGCCCGGCAGCCCGGATTCTCCCGAACCCGGAAACCCGAAACCCGGAACGCGAAACCGGTTTTGCTTTCCAATTCCGGTTATCCCGGAATCGCGCCAGCGATATCCGGGATCCCGAGACGCCAGCACCGCACCTTGTTTTTTTGTGGGAGGTGCATCCTGCACCGATTGCTGTTCCCCGGAAACCCGAACCCGTCTTGGGGTTGCTAACATCCCCCCCATGGACCCGACTTGCCCCTTCTGTAACCCGGACCCGGACATCGTCTTCTACGAATCCGAACTGGTCATCGGCCTCTGGGACCAGTACCCGATCAGTCCCGGCCACGCCCTGCTCGTCCCCCGCCGCCACGTCGCCGAATGGTTCGAAGCCACCGAAGAAGAACAACAGGCCCTGACCAGCGCCCTGGCCGCGGCAAAAGCCGCCATAGAGAAAAACCACCACCCGAACGGCTACAACATCGGAGTCAACAGCGGAGAATCCGCCGGACAGACCGTGCCTCATCTCCACCTGCACCTCATTCCCCGCTACCAGGGCGATTCCGAGGACCCGCGCGGTGGCGTGCGCCACGTCATTCCGGGCAAGGCGGACTACTGGAGCTCGTGATGATGCCGACGCAGTACCGATGTCACTGACCGAGACGACCGAACGACTTTACGATTTGCGACGGGATCGCAGCAGCGGCTATGAGAAACCGTACAAGCCCGCACTCCTGCTCAGTCTGGTTGATCTCATCGAAAATGGGCAATTCCGAGACAATCGCATTCTCCTGACCGATGAACTAGTCGAGCGCTACGCCGAGTACATACAAATCGTCGGCGGCCCCGACGACACTGCGCGCATTCAGTACCCGTTCTGGCACCTCTGTGGGGACGAAGTCTGGCGGATCCTTGACGAACACGGTGAGCCGCTTTACCGCGCCGGCGAAAATACCAGTCAGGCGCCCTCTCTCACGCGCCTACGCAAAAAGATGAGCTTTGCCGGCGC
>Ga0209944_1000391_pt1 | contig 19662 bp, 13 predicted proteins | sample SalPonR1_C_D2_MG_FD_185701 | JGI IMG/M metagenome (GOLD analysis project Ga0209944, IMG submission 185701) | Salt pond soil microbial communities from South San Francisco under conditions of wetland restoration - Salt Pond MetaG R1_C_D2_MG... ...
CTTGTTGATCTTGATGAGGAAGGAGTAGGGCGAACCCTCCTCGAGTACCGGAAGGTGGTTAAAAATGGTGCTTTTGAGGTGATCCACCATTTCTTGTGAAATGATAGCGTTTTCACCGGGCGTGAGGGAAATACTCAAATGAAAGGGGGGATGGGGCTGAGCTTTTTGCAATAGCTGTAGATGTACCAGTGTCTCTTTATAGTATTTGGGCAGCAAGGAGTCTTTGCGCACAGCACTTACGGCTTTTAGGTGAAAATTTCGGACGGTATCCAGGTTTTTTGCCTGTAAAAAGTAACACACAAAATCATTGAGCGGATCTTCCTGGTCCAGGGTCAATTCAATCGATCGGCCGATCTGCCAAATTTTTTGATCGGGGAGTTGCTTCTCTTCATTGGCGTTCCACTGCACCATGGGTGACAGCTCGTCCATCTCTGGGCTTTTGATCCAGTACAACACTGCCAGTGAGGCGATCATAAGGAAACTGTAGATGAGCAGCGCCCGAAGTGGAGCGCTCGGTCGTTCCAAAGGTTCGTCCTTGTCTCGCTCGGAGGTGTCTTTAGTTAATTCAGCGTCTCCCTCTTCTTCCTTAATGAGTTGAAGGAGCTTGGAGGGGGTCTGGATTTTGATATACTCAGCTTCCTCCTTGAGTATAGAGAGAAGTTTTCGACCCTTCTGCGATTCGGACGCCAGAGTTTTTAGAACCTGGGCAGCCGTGATGGCACTGAGAAAGGCTAATACTTTGTCGAGATGCTGTGGATTGAGATCGCCGGTCGAGCTGAGTTGGCGAATCACGAGCGGGTGCTCCTCCGCCACGATAAATTGGTACACGGTCTTTACCTTTTCGGGAATGGCTCCGTCGCCTCTCCGAAAGAGCTCCAGCAGAATATCCGGCTGGTCAGCCCACTCTATTTCCATATTCTCCTCCTCAAAAAATGCAATAGCCTCTCGGGACTCCTCGCGGGAATTGATGCGTTTACTGAGAAGCCCGACCAAGGTAGGCACCAGATAAACACTGGCCTTTTCCACGCCGCTGGGATGGGAGTCCAGCCAGCTTTTGGCTTCGTTTTTAAGTAGGGTTTCCGTCTTGCTCTGAACCGTCCGGATGATGCTGTCCATAAGTTTAAAGATAAAAAAGTTTTACAGAATCTATCCGGTCGATGGAACTATGCCCAAGGTGGTGTCGTATTTTCATCATCGAATGGAGTTGTGTAAAAATGGATATTCGACCCCTGCATGATCAGTCTGTATTTTATTTACATTATTATTAACATGCCATTTCCTGGAATGAGGGAATGGATTTAGGTGCTTTCGAAGCCGGAGATGATAAAAAATACCATCGAGCTTGGAACACTTTCGGCTGAAGGATACACTCATGATTGAATTTTATTATTATTAATATTTATTTTATGATGTTTTTATGGACACTTTTAGTCAGCCTTTGTATTGAATATACCTTTTTGACAAATCCGCCGGAGGCTCAAGCCTGTATGGACCAGGACATGCATGTACAATTGCGCACATCTACAGCGACACGGCCGCAGCTCGCCGGAGTATTTACCACTAAAAATCGGGTGGAATGGTGCCGGGAGTCGGGCGAACTTCACCTGTATTCCCATGGGGTGCAGAAGTACAGTTTCCAGCTACGGTTTCGTACACATCCGACGAAAGGCCGTTGGCAGGCATGGGGCCAATGCACCAGTGGACGAAAAGTAAAGGTGGAAATGCATTTAGATGCCCAAGAGATGCATTGGCTTCGAATCGAGTATCCGGAGTATCGCTTTCTGCATATCTTTGCCATAGATGCGGACCAAATGGATGAGGCTTTGGGTAGAACGACCATCCCCGAGATCATGGTCAGTTCTGATTTTAACCTATTGATCCGGCAGCAGATGCGAGGCCGACTTTGCTCGGGGAAGAGGGAATAGAAGCAGGAATTCGATAGTGGGACACAAGTTTGGCGTTATAGATAAGGGAAAAAAGAAAAAGATTTATGATTCAATTGCCGGGTGTAGAACAGGAAGGGGAATTGCGCGATACCAAATTGATGGCGGATTGGGCTGCAGCTCGCTGGGAGGCGATTCAGGCTGACCGCCTTTCGAGCAAGGTGGATGATAGAGAGCTGATTGACCGGACGTACAAATTGTTGCAAAAGTTGACCCTGCTTGCTACAGAGGAAGAAGGTATAGAATTTCCGACGCTGTTTAGTCGGCTGGCCTATATGAAGTCGAGACATGAACTTTCGGGACAGCTTATTTTTGCATTACAGTCTTTCCGAAAGCAAGTGGAACAAAAAGGGGCGGAATATACCCCACCTGAATTACTGAGTCTGGGTCTCTGGAGCACGGCGATATTGATTCAGGAGCTTTGGGGACGACTGCCGGATTATACAGATGTTCGGATTTCAGAAGCGCCGGCACTTCTGAAGGAAAAGCGCCAGTTTGAAGAATACATTCCGCTCATGCGCGGAATGATCACTGGGCCTGGCACGGAAAAGGAGACCTTATTATTTATGGGAGATGAGGGCACAGCAAAAGAATATGTAGTGTGTTGGAATGTCGCTGAGCGGAATGAGATTTTCTCTCATAACATCAAAAAATTACTGTTGGCCGATGTTTTTCCCTACGCTTGCCATCTCTGGCATGTGGAAATGGACAGTGAAGGGAAGTTGTATCCACAGGCCTTTATTTTCGAGCCGGACTACTTGGTCAATGTTACGGCCATTGCCTCTTGCTTTGCGGCAGAAGGGGTTCAGATGCTTCCTTATTTTTTACAGAAATTTTTACCTCGGGAACCCAGCGCGCCACTGCTAAAAGGCCATATTGCCAATCACTTTTTCGATGGTTTGCTTCGGGATTCCGATGCAGATTTTCTGCCTTTGATTCAAGAGACCTTTCAACTGTACCCTTTGGAATATGCATTGCTGGATGAAGCTGAAATGCGGAAGGTGTATGCCGATGTCAAACAATTCTTTGCGGTGATCCAGTCCGTCATAAAGAATCAATTTCCGGATTTGCACATGCATCCCGATCGTGCGGTAATTGAGCCTTCGTTTTATCATCCCGATTTAGGTCTGCAAGGTCGATTGGACATGTTACAGTTGTCGGATCCCGGGAAGCCTGATCATATTATCGAGCTCAAAAGTGGATCGGTTTTTCGAGCCAATCGATACGGATTGCAATCTTCTCACTATGTGCAGACCCTTCTGTACGACCTCATGATTTCGCATGCCTTACCCAAAGACCCTAAAGCCCTGTCTTATATATTATACTGCAAAGAGGCCGAGCGCCCCCTGAGGTCAGCTCCGGTCGCTCGTGAGCAACAGGTAGAAGCCTTGCAACTCCGAAACCGAATAATTTTATGGGAGCAAATGCTGTCGCGCCTGACCGGAGTCCCTGAAGATATTCAAGTATTCAGCTACTTACATCCCCGCCAACATACCGTTGCCGGTTTTGTGGGCCGTGATCTCCACCGTTTTTCCTCCGTTTTTCAGGCTCTCAATGATGCGGAACAGGCCTATTTTGCGGCTTTTACAGGATTTATGGCACGCGAGCACTTACTCGCTAAAATAGGTCGGGATCAAAGTGACCGAAATTATGGTCTGGCTGCAATTTGGCGAGAGTCACTTTCTCAGAAGCAGGATCGTTTTGGGGTCTTGAACGCATTGGAACTAAAAGCGCACCGCCGGGAGAAAGAACATGAATTGGTCTTTATCCGATCAGAGCAGACAGACGCTTTGGCCAATTTTCGGGTCGGGGATATCGGGGTGCTCTACCCTGAGAAGAAAAGTCATTTACCGACGAGGGGGCAGGTTTATAAATGTTCGATTATAGACATGAATGCCGAAGAAGTCGTTATCCGGCTCCGCAACTGGCAGTTGGATGATCGGCAGTTCATTCCCGGTAGCCGGTGGAATGTAGAGCACGATATGCTGGACAGCAGTTTTTACAAGTCCTTCCAAAATTTATTTTTATGGGCATCGGCACCAACCGCTCAGCGCAATCTGTATATGGGATTGCGTCCCCCGCAACAGTCGGACTCAGTAGACAATCACACCATAGATCGGCCATCGATCATGACGGACCAACAGTTTGAAATCCTTCGAAAAATGGTGTGTGCGGAAGATTATTTTTTATTGTGGGGTCCACCGGGGACCGGGAAGACTTCGGTGATGTTGAAATACTTTGTGGAGCACATCTTAAAAAATACAGAGGAACGCTTGCTGCTTCTAGCCTACACTAATCGTGCAGTGGATGAGATCTGTCACACCCTGGAGGAAATTCGTGTGGAGGGCGAGATCCCCTATGTTCGGATTGGATCTACCTATGGCGTGGCGCCCGAGTACAGACCCCGTTTACTTCAAAAGCAAATGGTCCACCTGGATAGTCGGTCCGAATTGAAGGCCTTTTTGCCCCGGCAGCGCATTTATACAGCTACAGTGTCGTCCTTTATGGGCAAGCGCCATTTGTTGGATTTGGTTGATTTTGATCGCGTAGTTATAGATGAAGCCAGCCAGCTTTTGGAGCCTATGATGGGTGGAATTATTCACGATTTTAAACGGGTGGTTATGATTGGAGACCATCGACAATTACCAGCCGTAGTGCAGCAAGCGCCGGGGATGACTCGGGTGCGTCCTGAGCGTCTTAGAAAAATGGGCTTTCGGGATTTAGGTGACTCCTTATTTGAACGTCTTTTTCGGAAAGTTCAGGAAAAGGGCTGGTCTCATGCCTATGATCAAATCTCTTTTCAGGGCCGCATGCATCCTGACATTATGAAGTTTCCGGCGCAACACTTTTACGATGGAAAATTGAGAGTTTTGCCTGTATTGAAAAAAACGGATTCTACTTTTTCGGCGGATCATCTCTCTCCCACTCTTTCCTTTTTATCTCGAGAACGGATGGTCTTTTGGGGCTCCTCAGTTCGGGAAGAAGAACTGCTATCTAAGACCAATCGGGATGAGGCTCGAAAAGTTGTGAATCTCATTGCCCAGTATCAACAAATATGGGCAGACCAGAGCCTCGACTGGAGTTCGTCGACTCTGGGAGTGATTACGCCTTTTCGAGCACAGATCGCGCAGATTAAGAAAGAGCTTTGGGATTCGAAGATTGAAAATCCAGAGCTGATCAATGTCGATACCGTGGAGCGATATCAGGGCAGTGCTCGCGACATCATCGTAATGAGTTTGTGTATCAATCGGCCTGATCAGTGGGCGTCAATTTGCTCGGTAAATACCGAAGGTGTAGACCGGAAGTTAAATGTCGCGATCACCCGCGCCCGAAAGCACTTTGTATTGATCGGCCATGAGAGGCATATTGAGAATCAAGCCTTGTACGCTCAGTTGGTAGACCAGATGGCCCGGTATGAGACGAAGAAAAGATAGGATAGAGGATCAGGACGCCATTTTTCGGCTTTATAAACAGGCATTTTTGGCTTCGCAAACCCACAGATCCCTTTTTACTTTATCAGTGATAAGCGACCGTTGAATGAATAAGGGTAGAAAAAGGCATAAAATTGCAACAAATCACCCCCGTATTTTTTTCCATGTCTATTAGCATCTGATTATACCATAAAACATTCCAGCAAATGCGTAGAGCGGCGATCATTAATATTGGAGACGAAATTTTACTGGGTCAAATCGTCAACACCAATGCATCCTGGATGGCAGAGAGTTTATCTGAAATTGGTGTACAGGTAGTTTCTCACCAGGTCGTTGCCGATGATGCGGAGGCTATCCGGAGTGCTTTGGATTTAGCCCAGAAGCAGGCGAGTTTGATTTTATTGACGGGGGGATTAGGTCCCACAAAGGACGATATCACTAAAAAAGTACTTGTTGATTATTGTGGGGGCGAAATGGAATTGGATACAAGCTTGTACGAACGATTGCAAATGTATTTTCGGAAGTTGGGTCGGGAAGCTACTGAGGCCCACCGATTACAATGTTACATGCCCACAGAAGCAGAGCAGCTCAATAATAAAATGGGGACAGCTCCGGGTATGTTTTTTCAGCAGGGAAAAAATTGGATTATTTCGCTGCCCGGTGTTCCCTATGAAATGAAATATTTGATGACGGAAGAGGTGCTTCCTCGATTGCAAAAAGAAAGGGTGGGCCAGCATTTAAAGCGGGTTACACTTTTGACTGTCGGTCGGGGTGAAAGTCAGATCGCGGAGTATATAGAAGACTTAGAGGATGCTTTGCCTGACCACATAAAGCTAGCCTACTTGCCCCATTTAGCTCGAGTCAGGTTGCGATTGACTGCGACTGGAGAGTCTCCCGATACGTTGACGAAAGAACTTGACTATTGGAGAGAGGCCCTGTCAGAAAGGCTAGGTGACTTAGTTTATGGATACGATCAGACCGAGCTGTCGGAAGTGATTCAGGCTGAAATGCTGAAGCGCAAACTGACGTTGGCCACTGCTGAAAGTTGCACCGGAGGTAACGTGGCACGTGAGATCACAAGCAATCCGGGTTCTTCGGGCTATTTTGTAGGCGGCCTGATTCCCTACAGTAATGAAATGAAGCAACAAATTTTGGAGGTTCCTAAAGATGTTCTCCAGCAATATGGCGCGGTGAGTGAGCAGACCGTTCGAGCTATGGTTAAAGGGACATTAAAACGATTGGGTGCAGACATTGCGATAGCCACATCGGGCATAGCCGGTCCCGGGGGCGGGACAGCCGAAAAGCCGGTCGGCACCGTTTGGATTGCCTGTGGTAATGCAGATCACACCATCGTAAAGCGCCTGCAATTGAATAAGAATCGAAAATTAAACATCGAGTATAGCACAATTTGGACACTGAATTTGATTCGCCGCTTTTTAATGGCACTTTAATTCCTTATTTTTGTCCCACCTAAAGATAGGAATTGACAACACACGAATAGATATATAATTATGGCATCATATGATTTGGTCATGCCCAAAATGGGAGAAAGTATTATCGAGGCTACCATCCTCAACTGGGTCAAGGAAGTAGGAGACAGCGTCGAGGTCGATGAAACCATACTCGAAATAGCTACAGATAAAGTAGATTCCGAAGTGCCTTCTCCAGTAGAGGGTACAATTAAAGAAATTTTATTTCAGGTCGATGATGTCGTTCCAGTTGGAGAGACCATAGCGGTCATCGAAACGGATGCCTCAGAGGCTTCTGATGGAGCATCTGAAAGCGAATCAGGAGAAAAGGAACCAGAGCCGGCTCCTGATACAGAAAAGGAAAAGCCGAGCCCGGATCCATCCGTGAGTTCCCCGGCCACTGCAGGTGGAAGTTCTCCTGATTCAAAACCCGCAGAGGAAGCGAGTTTACGTCCGGGACAAAGTGATCGCTTTTATTCACCATTGGTTCGAAAAATTGCATCAACCGAAGGCATCTCGAAAGAAGAACTGGATACTGTACCCGGAACGGGTCGCGAAGGGCGAGTCACAAAGCACGATATTCTTCAGTATTTGGAAAACCGGGGATCAGCTCCTCAACCGCAGCAAGCGTCTCAGTCGAAAGAGGCAAGTTCGGCTTCCGCTGGAGCAGCATCAGAACCGAAATCACCGCCGGTAGCCATTGGGCAGGACGATGAAGTAGTCGAAATGGACCGCATGCGGAAGATGATTGCAGAACACATGGTTCGATCGAAACGAACAAGTCCCCACGTGACTTCGAATGTGGAGGTAGATGTAACAAATTTGTTTAATTGGAGAAATAAAAATAAAAAGCGGTTCCAGGAAAAATACGGAACCAAGATTACTTTCACACCGATCTTTTTTGAGGCGGTGTGCAAAGCTTTGCGCGACTTTCCAGGCGTAAATGTTTCAGTCGACGGTACCCAGATCATTTATCGCAAACATATTAATATAGGAATGGCAACAGCTTTGCCATCTGGCAACCTAATTGTACCTGTCATCAAAGATGCCGACCACTTAAGTCTGGTAGGACTGGCAAAAAATGTCAATGATCTGGCTGGTCGGGCGCGAAATAATGAATTAAAGCCCGATGAATTGCAAGGCGGAACTTTTACGGTTACGAATGTGGGGACATTTGGAAATGTAATGGGTACGCCTATTATTTTCCAACCGCAGGTTGCCATATTGGCTACAGGAGCCATTCGGAAGAAACCGGCTGTCCTTGAGACAGAACACGGCGATGTCATTGCGATTCGACAAATGATGTACCTATCATTATCATACGACCACCGCGTGGTAGATGGTGCTTTAGGCGGCACTTTCTTGCGTGAAATTGGCCGAAATCTCGAGGCGTTTGATCCAAATCGGGAGATATAATTTTGTAAAGGGATGCGAAAGCTGTTTTATATATGGGCACTGATGATACCGGTGTCCATGATTTTGTGTGCACAATCGCCGATGGACCTCCGAAAGGCGGGAAGTGTCGCATGCGAAAACGGTGAATTTACCCGAGCCATTCAATATTATCAGGATTATATAGAGTTGACTGGAAATCGGTCCGAAGTAGCTTTAGCTTTAGCGGAGGCTTATTATCATCGCGGGTTTTATGCGGAGGCTTCCGAAGAACTGTTTTTTTTACGCGAACAATCCCAGTCCATCCCTCCGGATGTTCTTTGGTGGGAGGCACGCGTTTTACATGCGCAATATCGGTTCTCAGCAGCAGCCGAGCAATATAAAACCTATTGGAAGTTTGTTTCCTCCGATGATCAACGGCGTGCGGAGCGCGCATTAATCGACTGCGAGCAAGGTCAATTGCTTCGAACACAGGGTAAACGTGCTTTTGTGCAAAACATGGGCTCTCATATCAATTCTAGCAGAGATGAATTGGCTCCCATTTATCACTCTCTTGAAGGCCAAGAAGGAGTAATCTACTCTTCAAAGGATCAAGGTGATAGTAATCTTTATACCGGTGGATTCTCTCCTTATTTTGTGGGGAATCTGTCTGAAAAGCCAAAATCTCTATCTGATCATTCGATAGGAGAGGGCTTAGTATATGCAGTGGATACATCGAATGAAGAGCTGATATTTTTTTCCGGTAATCGCTGGCCTTATGGAGATATCATGAGATCTGAGAAGTCTTCCGGTACTGAGCGCGAAGAAAAAGTAAAGCACTTTACAGGCCCATCTCACGGGAAGTATGGTGACACAGATGTGTTTTGGACATCCGGAAATTGCATTTTGTTTGCGGCGCAAATGAAGAATGGGGAAGGGGGTTACGATATCTACAAGAGTTGTGAATCCATCGATGGATGGAGTACGCCCGAGTTACTTCCCGGTCAAATCCATTCAAGCTGGCACGAACGAAGTCCGAGTATACACCCCAATGGAGAGATCTTATTTTTCTCCTCAGATCGTTCTGGGGGTGTCGGGGGGTTTGATATTTATTACAGCGAATGGGATGGAAGGGCATGGGGGCCGCCTCAAAATCTTGGAATTGGTGTCAATTCTCTACGAGACGAGCTTTTTTTTCGTTGGGGTGGGGATGAATATACGGCCTATTTTGCATCTGACCGGCCAGGTACGTTGGGTGGTTTTGACTTGTTTCAAGCTTACTTTAAAGAACCGTTCGCCAAAAACGTGGAGGATGATCTGGTTTTGAGTCCGGATGAAAATAGTCTTCAATTCGGCGCATCTTCCGACCCCGATATTAAGCAGCCTTTGTTTTTTAAAGACCTGGATGCGATGATATCTTCTGACCAACAAGATTATTTGCGAAAGGTGGCTGCATTTTTGACTGAGTTTCCCGATACCGAGGTCCATTTTTTGTGCAGGTCCCGGTACGAGGGCCCCAAGAAGTACGATTTGTTTTTCTCTTTGAAAAAGGCACGACAAGTAGCAAAAGAATTGAACGCATTGGGTGTGGCTTCAAAACGTATTCACTTGACAGCTGCCGGTAAAGGAAGTAGTAGTGTCGTTTCGAAAGAAGTTAAAGAATATACCTATCGGTTAGATTTAGTGTTCTCTGACATGGACCAATACACCGAAGAGCAGAACACGCTTTCATCTTCAGCTTTTAATAACCGCTTGCATCAATCAGACTTTTTTTACCTTGCAGCCGATAGTTTACTTGCTGGCTTAACCTATAGTGTCCAAGTTGCAGCATTTCAGCGTATCTTTGAAGGGGAAGTACTGGAGTCTTATCAATGGCCCATGGTGAAAACCCGCCTGGATAAAGAGGTGAACCACTATACCGTTGGCATTTTTACGACCTATCGTGAGGCAAAAAATTTGCGGAAGCGGTTATTGGCATCGGGCTATAAAGGCGCCTTCATCGTGGCCAAAATTGATGGCATCCGAAAAACGCGAGGACAACTGCATCCATTGAAGCATAAATTTAGAGATTTGACATCCTATATTTATGTGGACTAACTGAAATCATATACATGAAAAATATTCCATTTATTCGAGAAAGTATCCGCAACTTAAAAACGGTGGGTACTATTACTAAAAGCTCTCGAGCTTTGTGCAAGGGGATGGCTAAGGAGGTCGATTACAGTTCAGCAAAAGCTATAGTCGAATTAGGAGCTGGAGATGGAGTCATTACCAAACATATCCTTAAGGCGATGGCCTCGGATGCTCGATTATTGGTATTTGAAGTTAATAAATCTTTTTGCGATCAACTTCGGTCAATTGAGGATGAACGTCTCATCGTTGTTCAGGACGGAGCCGAGCGATTGAAACATTATTTAGAGAAACATGATTTCGGGAAAGTGGATGCCGTGGTTTCGGCCATTCCTTTTGTAATTTTCTCAGATGATGAAGCCCGGCATATTATCACGGCCTGTCGCGACCATATGAAAAAGGGAGCGCCGTATATTCAGGTGCATTACTCCTTAGTGGCCCGAAAGATGTATCGGGAGATTTTCGGAAATGTTAAGACTAAATTTATACCTTTTAATATTCCCCCAGCCTTCGTACTCACCAGTCAGGTTAATGGAGAAGGAACGCCCGAAACTGTGATAACCGATGAGACTAAAGCATAATTACTTTGTCAAGGCCTAAGTATCGCATGCTGTTGTCAATATCCTTTGAAAGGCCTAAATAATAACCCCCACCGCCTGCACCACAAAGTTTGAGGAGGTGAGGCCCATCGTCTACTAACATTTCGGCCCAGATTTCTTTTACACCGTCAATGATCATGGGTTCAAAATGAGAGAACTCGAGTTGACTGATGGCTTTAAACTCGTCCCACAGTTTCTTTTTGCCCCGAAGAGTGTATGAGATCGCCTTTTGATTTCGCTCAATCAAAGGCTGAAGCACCTTTTCACGAAAGTGAGGACTCGTTGTTTGAGTCTTGAAATGTGCAATCATAGATTGAGAGGAACGCGATTTACCACTATCGTATAGGAAGAATCGCAAGCCATCGTCTTTGATGGGGTCAAAAATATTGCCGTCTACAAACTCCCATTCGTATTTACTGTGAATGGCCTTGCCGTAGATAGAGATGGTAGGGTCCAATCCTGAACTTTCACCGTGAAAAAAGCTTTCTATTAATGCACAATGTCGTTTGACTTTATTGGGAGCCATCGTTCGATAGTCTCCCGGACCATACTTATAGTATAAAGCAGCGGTAAAAGCACCTGAACTTCCCAGCCCATATCCGACAGGGATATCAGAACTCAGTCGCCAACCATTGTCCCAGTCGTTTCTCATCTGCTCAATGTCAAAATCCAGGATCTTATTATCAATCAGCTTTTCAATATGTCCAATGAGGCCATCGACATCAACTTCCGGAATGTGGTCCGGATTCGGGTTCTCGCTCCACTCGCCTGAGAACTCTTTTAGGGGAGATGCAAGGGCTTCACTACCCTCCAAAACGGCATATTCTCCGAATAGAAGGACCTTCGCTGGGAATTTTTTCATGAGTTTTGATTCAAACAGGCAAACTAAACGTTTACTTTGTAGTTTTCAACTTGATTACATTTGCAATGTAAAGCTAATTCAAGGAAAATAAAAATGATTTACATCGTTAAAACGCTCGTCAATAATCCTTATACTCTTTTAAATGCCCGCCTCCTTGACATTCGGGCCCGAATCTATATCTGTTAGTTCTATGACATCCATTCAACGCCAAATTCTCGACACATATAAGCAGGATTCGCGCTTGCAATCCATCGCACGGCATCTGGCTCAGAAGCCCCAATCTCGTCTCATGCTAGATGGATGGAGCGGTTCTCAGTTGGCTTTTATTATTCAAACGGCCTTTGAATTGATGGATAAACTGTTTGTGATCGTAGCCGAGGATAAAGAGTCCGCAGCCTATTTACAGAATGATTTGCGGGTCCTGAGTGAGCGAAACATCTTTTTTTTCCCAGATGCTTTCAGACAGCCTCAAAATTTTAGTCGACTTAACAAAACCCAGGTTCTCCAGCGTACAGAAGTCATGAATCGTTTGTCTGCACATTGGGAGAAACCTCAAATTGTAGTCACCTACCCGGAGAGTTTATTTGAAAAGGTAGTTTCTCCTGAGTCTCTTTCCAAGCAGCGGCTTAAGGTGAAAAAGGGAGAAGGCCTCGACATTGATACTATAATTGAACTTCTGGCAGAATTTGGATTTGAACGCACAGACTTTGTTTATGATCCGGGGCAATTTTCCATTCGAGGTGGGATCGTAGATATATTTAGTCATGGGAATGAATGGCCGTACCGTATTGAGCTGTTTGATGACGAGGTCGAATATATTCGAACCTTTGATCCCGCTACACAGCGATCCATTAAGGAAATGAACTCGTTTTCTATTATCCCCAATGTAAATACGGAGTTTCGCAAGGAGGAAAAGGTCGACCTTTTATCAGTGTTACCTACGGAGACGGTTCTCTGGATCGCTCAGCCCGGTATGCTTAAAGATAAACTACAAGAGTGTGAGGAGCGCCTGGTGACGTATCGGAATAATATTCCCCCTGAAGCTGATGCAGAACTCAAAAACTTACTGATGTCAGATGGGTTCACCGGAGCCGTAGAGTTGGTGAATCAGTTGGAAAAGTTTTCTATTCTATATTTAAAAGAAGCTCAGCATCTTATTTCAGCCGAGGTGCAGATCTCATTTGCCGGACATCCGCAGCCCGATTTCAATAAGAATTTTAAGCTATTGATAGAACAGCTTCAAAACAATGTTTCGGAGGGGTTCAAAAACTTTATTGCGACCGACAACCCTCGCCAGGCCGACCGTATTAAATCTATTTGTAAAGATTTGGAGGCGCCAATTAATTTTGAAGTATTACCCTTTGCTCTAAGCCAGGGATTTACAGATGACCATGCCCAACTGGCTATTTACACCGACCACCAAATTTTTCAACGGTATCACCGCTATCAGATCCGGAAAGGGTTCACCAAGGATAAGGCGCTGAGTCTGAAAATGCTTCGGGATCTCAAACCCGGTGATTACGTGGTTCATATCGATCATGGGGTGGGACGCTTTTCCGGTTTGGAAAAAATTGATATCAATGGGCAAATCCAAGAATCAGTCCGCCTGATTTATCAAAATCAGGATGTGCTTTATGTCGGTATTCAGTCCCTCTACAAAATTTCTAAATATACCGGAAAAGAAGGGGTGGAGCCCAAGTTGAACAAACTGGGTTCCGATGCATGGGCACGGGTGAAGCGCAAGACGAAAAAGAAAGTAAAGGATATTGCCGGCAAACTCATAAAGCTCTATGCCAAACGCATGGCAGAACCCGGATTTGCTTTCCAAAAGGATGGATATTTACAGAATGAATTGGAGGCGTCCTTTATTTATGAAGATACACCGGACCAGTTTAAGGCTACCCAGGATGTGAAGGAAGATATGGAAAAGCCGCACCCTATGGATCGACTTGTTTGCGGAGATGTGGGTTTTGGAAAAACAGAGGTAGCTATTCGGGCGGCCTTTAAGGCGGTCGTAGGTGGGAAACAGGTAGCCCTCTTAGTACCTACAACTATTCTCGCCTTACAGCACTATAAAACTTTTCAGGATAGACTTGAAGAGTTTGGAGTTACTGTTGATTATGTGAATCGATTTCGAACCACCAAAGAGCGAAATCAAGTCTTCCAATTCGCAAAAGAGGGCAAAATTGATATTTTGATTGGTACACATGCTATTCTCAACAAGCGATCCGGATTTAAAGATTTGGGTTTGCTCATTATAGACGAGGAACAAAAGTTTGGCGTGAGTGCAAAAGAAAAACTGCGGAATCTAAAGGTAAATGTCGATACCCTGACACTGACTGCCACGCCCATACCTCGTACTCTTTCGTTTTCTCTAATGGCCGCCCGCGACATGTCGATCTTGCGAACAGCACCTCCAAACCGCCAGTCCATTCACACTGAAATTCGAATTTTCAACGAGGAACTCATTCGAGATTCTATCTATTATGAAGTGAACCGAGGGGGGCAGGTGTTTTTTGTGAATAATCGCGTGAAGTCTTTGCCCGAAATCACGGCTATGGTTAAAAGAAGCTGTCCGGATGTGGAAATTGCTATGGCTCACGGCAAGATGGAATCTAGCGCCCTGGAGCAGACCCTGGCAGACTTCATTGACTTTAAGTTCGATGTATTGGTGTGCACTAACATTATAGAGACGGGTTTGGATATTCCGAATGCGAATACGATCATTATAAATAATGCTCATCAATTTGGCCTGAGTGATTTGCATCAGTTGCGAGGAAGGGTTGGGCGATCTAATAAAAAAGCATTTTGCTATTTATTTTGTCCTCCACTTTCTACTTTGACGCAAGAAGCCCGAAAACGATTGAAAACCATCGAAGAGTTTTCTGATTTAGGAGATGGAGTGAATATTGCCATGCGAGATCTGGATATTCGCGGCGCGGGCAATCTGCTTGGAGCCGAGCAAAGTGGCTTTATTAATGATATTGGTTATACAACTTATCAGAAAATTCTCAAAGAGGCCATTCAGGAGTTAAAAGAAGGGGAGTTTAAAGAGCTCTTTAAAAAGGAAAATGAAGAGCGAACTGATTTTATTGACGATGTGACCATCGAGGTCGATTCCGAAATGCTCATCCCGGATAAGTATGTAAGCAATATTCAAGAGCGCCTGAATTTATACACCCAACTGGACAAAATTGATACTGAAAAAGGAATTGAAGCTTTCAGACAGGAATTGGCGGATCGCTTTGGTCCGATTCCCCATGCGGTGGAAACTTTATTTGAAGGCTTGAGAATGCGTTGGCTGTGCAAGAAATTAGGTTTTGAGCGACTGAGCCTGAAAAAGCGAAAATTGCGGTGTTACTTTGTGATGAATCCACAATCTTCTTTTTATGAGACGGATCATTTTCAAAAAATGTTATCTTACATTTCAGGGGATGGTCGCTCTTTGCATCTCAGCTTGAAGCAAAGTCGGAAGAACTTAATCGTTATCAAGGATGGTATTATGAATTTGGAGACGGCACGTCGATTACTGGAGCGAATGGCATCTGATGTGCTGGAGACCGAAAAAGTATCCCCACAAACGGAATAATATGGATTTTACAAATGATTTAATTGATTGGAGCGGGCTCCCACAAGTGCAGGAAGTGCGTTTTGCCCGCTTAGCTAAAAATTTTCGGTTGTTATCTATGATTCGAGCAGGGATCAGTTGCTTTTTCTGGGCGGTTGTTATTCTCCTCGCTATTATCTTCATTCAATTGTGGGATTTATTTTACATCCTTTCAGCTATAGGTTTTTGGGTCGTGTTGGCCAGTTTTTTACTACTGCGCGCATGGAAACTATATGCTTTCAAAGGATACGCCTTGAGAGAACACGACATGCTGTACAAGTCCGGATGGATTTGGAAGCGACTTGTTGCAGTCCCCTATAACCGCATTCAGCATGTGGAAGTGCGAAGGGGCCCGCTTGAGGAAATGCTGGACTTGCGAAAATTACAGATTTTTACAGCAGGAGGATCAGCCTCAGATTTGAGTATATCAGGCCTGGATCCTGAACAAGCAGAGCAACTGAGACTCTTTATCTCAGAAAAAACCGGGCTGGATGAGGAAGAGTAGTGCGCCCGAAATATTCCAATCTCCTAGACGACAGGCGCAAAATGCCCTTATTTTTATTGTTTTGCGTACCCTCGGTCGTCTGTTGAGCCAACTGTGGCCCTTTTTATTGATCGCGCTCTTCAGCAACCCCGACTATGGTTCTCTCTTTTATATAGTTATTACTCTCATTTTTTCATCCGTCGTTTTGATTACTTCGGTGATATCGTACTTTCGATTTTACTATTATATCCAGGATGATAAATTGTATATAGAGCAAGGTGTATTTAGACGTTCGCAAAGCAGTGTGGCGGTAGCCCGTATCCAAAATGTCCAATTGGAAGATAATCTTATTCATCGGTTTTTTAAAACTGTCTCTGCATCGGTCACTACGGCAGGATCTAGCGAAAGTGAGTTTGTTATTAGCTCCATGGATAGTGAGGAGGCACAGCAACTGCGAGAGTATGTGATGGAACGAAAGCAATCCCTGCAACACCAAAGCAGCAGTGATGATATGGATCCAGTGGCTGCCAGTCAGGATTTTCAACCTCTTTTTCAACTCAGTTTCTCTCAGTTACTCAAAGTAGGGATTAGTCAAAATCACTTTCGCGCTATAGGTATTATTATGGGTGCGGTTGCATATTTGCTATCTCAGGCTCAGGAAGTGTTTCGAAAGGATATTTTTGATTGGGCCTATACCATTGTAGGTTGGACGCATGAGGCTGACTATCTTATCATCTTTCTTTTGGTTCTCATTGTGTTCATTATTGCCATGATTATAAGCATGGTGACGGTCTTTTTTACCTATTATAAATTGAGACTAGAGATCAATAGAGATCAAGTTCGATTGCGACAAGGTCTGATCCGTCGAAAAGAACAAACAGCTCAATTACGAAAAATTCAAATATTCGATTGGAGCACGAACCCCATACGGCGAACGATGAACTTTGTAACGGTTATTTTACAACAAGCGAGTAGCACGGAAGGTGGCGGACAGAATACCCTTTATATTCCTGGCTGCGCGACAGATCATCAGGAATCACTGCTTCACTCCGTTTTTAAAAATATTGACTTGAGTCCCTCCGGATTGCGTTTGCATCCGTCAATGGTTTGGAGATATACTTTATTTCGAGGGTTGATTCCAGCCCTTTTGGCTGTAGGAGCCTCCTTAAACCTGTTTGGTTATTACGCTTTGTTCTTTTTGTTGTGGGTGCCTGTATCTTATGTGTTTAATCGCAAGCTCTATCAAAGTTGGAGTGTGCAGTGGGATAAGAATCACGTGGCACTCAAGCGTGGCGTTTGGAATTATTCGGTATCCGTTATGCCCTGGTATAAAATTCAATCGATCGAGTTCAAGCAATCTCGGTTTCAACATCGTCGGGATTTGGGAAATCTTTGGTTGTACACAGCAGGTGGGAATCTTATGATTCCTTATTTGGATTTAGATGACGCTTATAAACTCCAAAACCTCATTCTTTACAAAGCCGAATCCACGAAAAAGTCGTGGATGTAAGGTGGAGGTTTCCTTAGTCGGATAAATAGCACATGAGTTTTAGGATGCGAAGTTTAATGTCGTTCAGGACCTACTCCCATATCGTATATCCAACCCCTACTGTACCAGTATACATGGCGGAGTTAGAAAGTCCCGCTGAAGCACGGGTTATCAGATGAATAGAGCGGCTCATTTTAGCGTTAAAACCTATTTGTAACCCCAGTCCGATGTTGGTGTCGGGCTCAGACTCAAGGGCGGCTAACGGAAGTCCATCTTTTGCGGTTTTATTGACTTGCATATAGCTTAGGAAAGGACCTATATAAAACCCTCTAAATGCTTTAGCGGGGTAGAAATCAGTCGACAAGCTCAGATATGTGATGCCTCGCTTCATGGTTCCTCCAGATAAAGGAAAATCTCGCTGCCCGTAGCTTAGATTTCCATTTAGGCTAAAATATTTCCCCATGCGTGCTGATGCACCAATGCCACCTCCCAGTACAAAAAAGCCCGGCTCTGACATCCCTACGCCGGCAATTTCTGCACGCAACTGCCCTGTGGGTAGCTCTGTTTGGGCATTCATGACCGATTGCAATAATAAGGTGCATGTAATGGTAATAAGCCCAGCTAACTTTTTCATCTTTATTGTATTAGAGTTTACAAATACCAATTTGAATGATCGAGAACGGCAATAAATGTAACTAAATATTTTATTTTTGTTCGGAGACTTCTCTTTTTGGGAATACTGTTTTATCATTTAATACTCACCTATGACTGCTTCGATGACATATAAAGGATTCATTTTACTGGTATTGACTCTGTTGTTCGTCGCCTGTAATGAGGACGCCATGCCCGACACTTCCGATGACAGTAGCAACTCTTTAGTTGCTATTACTTCTTTAGCGGATTTTCAGACGGAGTCTGAAGAGGGCATTTCTCTCTTTTTCTTCCACGCCACCTGGTGTAGCATTTGTGCGAATCAAAGACCTGCCATTGAAGCCCTACCTGATGAAGAGGAATTAGAAAGCATGTTTTTTGGCGATGTAGATTACGAAGCGGTACAGGAGGTTGTTAGCGCCACGGGCGTGCAGGGTTTCCCAACCATTCTTATTTTTAAAGATGGGGAAGAACAGGATCGACTCACAGGCTCGGGACACAGCGTGGATAAGCTCAAAAACATTTTGCTGGAACTCGAATAAGTCTTTTTCGTTTTCGTAAAGATTCCTGCAGCGCTATTTTATCACTTGGCTCTCCTCGTTATATCGGTTGAATATATCACCGCGAAGGCGCGAAGGGCGCAGAGAGAGCACTGCTTTCAAAAAAGACTGTAAACACGGATTTTTTTTAACCTCAACCTCAACCTCAATCTCAACCTCAATCTCAACCTCAATCTCAACCTCAACCTCAATCTCAACCTCAACCTTAATTCACTTTACCCTTTCTACTTTTTCCTTTAACCTTGACTCCCTTTTTCCTTTAACCTTGTCCCCCTTCACTCGAGCCAGTGGTCGCACATAATTTACCTCAATGCTATACAACCCAAAATCCTCAACCACCTTACCCTCAATGAGATAGCACCCCAATCCGCGAATCGGATAGCGGCGATGCACCTCGGGAAAATGTACCGTGTCAAAAAAGGCGCCGGCGCGATCCAGCCAGCAGCCAAAACTCATGCGCTTTCCATTTACGGTGCGTACGGGCTTCGTCGTGACAAAGTAGCCGGCCATCCGAACGCGTTTGCCCAAATGGGACTCCAAACGGTCGGCGCCCAGATCAGGCATCTTCTCACTGACCAGCTCAAAAGGTGAACAGAGGGGAAAGCCCAGCAGTTCGATTTCATCCATGGCCACCTCGTAAGCATTTTGAGTGACATTCGGTAGCTCGTAGCGCTCTGTTGGAGATTGAAAAAGAAGGGGCTGCCCACGTAGCGCTCGCTGACTGGTAAAGATTCCCTCTAGCTCCCACAAGAGCTTACATTTGGTTTTTTTAGTAAATCGAAAGGCTCCAATACGGATCAAAATGCGCGTATCTTCTTTTCCAATATCGACGCGCTGTAGAAAATGAGCCAGACTTGAGAACGCTCCATTGCGTTCCCGCTCTTTTTCAATTGCCTGACCCGCTTCCCGCTGCAAACTCTTCAGATGGATGAACCCCAAATAGATGTCCGATCCATACAAATGTGTCAATAGTCGGCTGTGATTCACACAAGGAGCGTGGATGTTACCCCCGAGTTGCCGCGCTTCATGGACGTACAGTTCCGTTCGGTAAAAACCGCCAAGGTTA
>Ga0209944_1000407_pt1 | contig 19269 bp, 18 predicted proteins | sample SalPonR1_C_D2_MG_FD_185701 | JGI IMG/M metagenome (GOLD analysis project Ga0209944, IMG submission 185701) | Salt pond soil microbial communities from South San Francisco under conditions of wetland restoration - Salt Pond MetaG R1_C_D2_MG... ...
TCATGGTTAGCAAAGGCGACAGCATCAAGACAGGCGATGTGATTCTGCTTCTAGCGGCAGATGAGTCCGAAGAATCAGGCGAAGATAAAGATGAGGGTGAGGAGGGAGAAACTGAGGAAAAGGAGAAAGAGCCGGATGTAGAAGAAGAAAAAGAAGAGGGGGCAGAAAAGGAGGAATCAAAAGAATCTGAAGAAAAGGGAGGAAAAGAAGACGAAGCAGAAGAACCTGAAAAAGAAAAAGAAAAAAAGAAGCGTGATAAAAAGTCTGGAGGCATTCCGGCCGCGCCGGGAGCTAAACGAATGGCCAGAGAGCAGGATGTCGATCTCGATGGGATCACAGGCAGTGGTCCGGACGGACTGATTACTGAAGATGATGTGAGGAAAGCGGCTGGTTTGGGCAGTAAAGAACAATCACGGTCAACAGAACTCCCTGATTTCAGCAAATGGGGAGCGGTAGAACGAAAATCTTTATCGAATCTACGAAAAGTGACCGCCAGACAGACTCAAAAATCATGGCAGACTATTCCGCATGTCACGCAATTTGATGAGGCCGGAATTTCCAACATCCTCGAGTATATCGAAGAAAACCGGGAAGATGCTGAAAAGAAAGACGGTAAACTGACCATTACGGCTGTAATAACAAAACTGGCTGCCATCGCACTGCATCAGTTCCCAACCTTCAACGCCAGTATCGACATGGATAATGAAGAAGTTATTCTTAAAAAATATGTCAATATAGGGATAGCGGCTGATACGGATGAGGGATTGCTCGTTCCTGTGATTCGAAATGCGGATCAGAAGTCAATTATTGAACTGGCGGTTGAAATTACTAAGCGTGCTGAGCAGGCACGTGAAGGCCAGCTTTCAAAAGAAGATATGGAAGGCGGCAACTTTATTATCTCGAACCTTGGAGGAATTGGCGGCACGCAGTTTACGCCGGTCATCTATCACCCAAATGTAGCTATCCTCGGTATTTCCGAAATGACAAACAAGCCGGTTTACAAAGACGGCTCCTTCGAACCCCGGCTCACGTTGCCGCTCAGTCTCTCCTACGATCATCGCCTGATTGACGGCGCAAACGGTGCAAGATTCTTGAGATTCATCTGCAAAGCTCTCGAAGATCCTTATAAAGCACTTCTTGGAGGTTAGCGTAAACTGAACAAACACCTTGGATTCGGCAGCATAACTTTTTTTAACATCATGCCGGACTTAGATTCAGTGCTTTATGCTTTAATTGCAGTGATAGATCCCTTCACGCGGTTTCGGTTTGCAGAATAACAACTTTTTTAGCCTCTTAATCGACATATCATTAATAGAACTCTGGTTTAATTTCATTTGCAGTTATACCATGCTAAACGTTGAAATACTGGTCTTTCATCGACATGACCTTCTTAAAAAGATTTTCGTCAATTTTTAGCCCATAAGTATCCTCGAGATGCTTAATGGCTTCATACGGCTCCGCATTTACCATATTATCCCGGCGCAGGAATTCTAAAAGATCTTCGGTGACTGCCCATTGGTAAATCAGCCATTTCCACCCGGACAGATCAGAACCGGTATAATCCGCTTTAAATGATGTACGTTCTTTTTCATGAAGTACAGCGGTTTTAACCAATGAGGCGTTTGCTGAAGATGCATGTTTATGAGCGGCTTCGAGTGTTTTACCCGAGTCGTTCACATCATCAACAATCAGTATATTTTTCCCGTCTAAATCAACATTCGACGAATCCGTGATAGTCACATTTTCTTTTGCTTCTCCGCCCCCAGTATAGTGCCGGATCTGGATAGAGGTAAGTGTTTTTATATTTAAAAAGTCACAGATCATACGGGCAGGTGGCAGGCCGCCCCGGGATATTCCCAAGACAATATCGAAATTTACAGATGCAGCGGTTAGTTGTTGTGACACCTCGTAAGCCATATCATATGCCTCAGACAAGGTAATAATTCTTGCTGAAAAGTCGTCTTTCATCATTTTAGGCTTCTATTCGTAAAAAAGTAAGATAGCAGAATTATCATAACGTATAGATTTATGCATACCTAAAACAAGTCACTGGAATTTTATATTTTTTAGCAGAGCTAATGGATAATAAATAAAGCATTATTTGAGGATATCCGTCAGGAATTTTTGATGGTTAAAAAATGAGATAGAATGCAGCTAAAACAAATAGACATGGTTGTTGTAAAAAATGAATTTTGCACCCGTACCTATCTGAGTGTTTGCTTAAAAATAAAAAGATTGATTTCAGTCTGATGCTTAAAATATCAAGTGTCGGATTTGGAGAACCTCTCCATTCATTGACATGGACGGGATATTCCAAGCCGGGCGTGGTATTGATGGTATTGATACCATCACTATTATACAGTCCCCTTATTAAAAAACTTCGCATGAATACATGTATTCAACTTTTAAATATTTAGTATGAAAAAACAGGATCGGAAAAAATGGATAATCTACGGCAGCTACGGCTACACCGGCCATCTGATCGCTGAAAAAGCGGCTCAATTTCATTCCAATGTGATTTTATCCGGACGAAATGAAAAGAAATTAAAAAATCAATCTGAGGATCTTGGACTGCCCTATGGAGCAGCAGACTTGTCAGATTCAGGGCAGATGGACAGATTACTAAAAGACGCGGAGCTCGTAATTCACTGTGCTGGCCCGTTTGTTCATACCTGGAAACCAATGCTTGATGCCTGTATCAGAAATGGGTGCCACTACCTGGATATCACGGGTGAGATTCCGGTATTTGAAGGTATAAAATCAAAGAGCTCAGAAATTAAAGCAGCAGGTATTATGGCGATGCCCGGCACCGGGTTCGATGTGGTGCCTACTGATTGTCTGGCACTCTATCTGAAAAAACAGATGCCCGGGGCTGTAAAGCTTGAGCTGGCGTTTATGGGGTTGGGCGGGGGCGTCTCTCACGGAACGGCTCAAACCATGGCTGAAAATCTTGGAATCGGTGGTGCAGTGCGTCAGGATGGAAAAATAAAGTCTGTGCCGGCCGCATGGAAAACCAGATCAATTGATTTTGGCCCCAAAACACGAACTACGGCATCGATTCCCTGGGGAGATGTATCCACGGCTCACTTCACAACCGGAATTGACAATATTGTGGTGTATACCGCTATGAAGCAATCGGCCATTCGATGGCTGAAGTTTTCCAATTGGATTGCGCCTGTTTTAAGACTGGAAGCCGTCAAGTCATTCGCGAAAAAGCAGATCGGTAAAAAAGTCACCGGCCCGGATCAAGCCGCCAGGGAAGAGGGCAAAAGCTATATTTGGGGTGAAGTTGAAAACGAAAGCGGCGATACAGTCACCGCCCGGCAGGTCACGCCGGAAGGGTACCGGCTCACAGCTCTGAGCTCCCTGCATATTGCCCAAAAAGTGGGTTCTGGCGATTTTAAGACCGGCTACCAAACACCGGCATCGGCATACGGCGAGGATTTGATTTTAGAGATTGAGGGGGCGGAGAGGGAGATCAATTGAGGCCGGTTTTTTTCCTGACTCATAAAAATAAAAAAACCGGAGACCATTATTGGGCCGCCGGTTTAAGACATAGTTTTTTAGTGATACTATTCAGCAGATGCCATCGTATCGGTTCCTTCAGGAATCCAGCTGTTGATGAGTTCTTCATGCTCATTCATCCACTCATTGGTTACCTCAGCTACGTCTCCGTCAGACTGTTCAACGGTAAGCATCAGATCGGCAAGCTGTTCCTCAGTAAAGTGCATGTTTTTGAGGAACTGTGCCAGTTCAGGTTTGTCCTGCTCAAGGTTTTGACGCCCCATGATGTGTATGTTTCCTGATTCCCACATCATCTTATCTTCGTCCTGTTTGAGAAATTTCAGATCCCATCGGCCAAATTTCCAGTGTGGATTCCATCCGGTTACAACAATCCACTCTTCATCCTCTATGGCAGAACTCAGTGCAGCTGTCATTGCCGGTCCGCTCGATGTAATGAGATCATAATTGAGGTCATACTCTTCAATCACATCCTGTGTGGTCTGCATGACTCCGGCTCCGGCATCAATTCCGGTTATCTCGCCATCAAACTCCTCTGTATAGTTGTTGAGATTTGAAATGCTGTCAACCTCTACGTACTCTGGAACGACCAAGCCGCTTTGTGTGCCTTCATATACATAGCCGAGATCTATGATATCTTCTTCAAAACGGTCGATATAATTGCTATGCAGTACCGGAAGCCATGTTTCCATGAACGCATCCTGGTCGCCATTTGCAATAGATGTATACGCTGGCCCAACGTCGGCCGAGGTGATGTTAACGTCGTATCCCATTTTTTCTTCAAGTACATTTTCTGCCAGATGGGTGTAGGCAATGCCCTCTGCCCAGTTTACATAGACAAGGTCGGCTGTTTTCTGAGTCTCTTCTGTACTGCTCTGGCAGCCGGTAGCAAAAAAGGCCGCTATTGTAATTAGTGCCAGGACCTTCATAAATTTATTGAAGTTATTTTCTAGTGTCTTCATGTCTCATCTGATTTGTAATTTGAATTGTCTGTTTCTAAATCCCGCGCTTATAACATCATGCAGGATTATATCGTTGGATTCAGGCTACGCTGCCTTGAGCGGATGATCCGAGCGACTGTGTTATCCTGTCCAGGAAGATGGCAAGAATTACGATGGCAATACCGCCTTCGAATCCAAGCCCGATGTTTAGCTGCTGAATTCCCACAAGAACAGGCTGGCCAAGACCGCCGGCACCAATGAGTGATGCGATGACCACCATCGACAGCGCCAGCATTATCGTTTGGTTGACGCCTGCAAGAATTGTTGGCAGGGCCACGGGAAGCTCAACTTTAAATAACATCTGGCGTGGATTTGACCCAAACGCCAGGGCGGCTTCCTTCACCTCTTCTGGCACCTGGCGTATACCAAGATTTGTAAGCCTGACGGCCGGAGGTGTTGCAAAAACAAGAGTGGAAATGACTCCCGGAACTTTACCGAGCTGAAAAAAGAGGACTGCGGGAATAAGATAGACAAACGCGGGCATTGTCTGCATAAAGTCCAGCACGGGTCGCACCAGCTTTTCCACCAGGTCGTTTTTAGAAGCCCATATTCCCACCGGAATACCAAGCAGCAAGGCAATCAGTACAGCTGTAAAAATAAGCGCAAGTGTATTCATTGTTTCCGGCCATAAATTCATTCCCTCTATCAAAAAGAGGCCGGCAACTGTGAACAGGGCAACACCGCGTCCTGATACATACCAGGCGAGCGCTGATAAAATGGCGATCATGATCAGCGGATGGGGAAACATAAGGATAGATTCAAATGCTGATAAGGTAACATCCACAGTTACTGTCACCGCATCAAAAAACCCACTCCAGTTATCGATCATCCATTGTATTATAATCTCGAAAAATCGTCCTACAGGAATTTCAACCATTCTTAAGGTCTATATTAAGATTCAGTTTCTTGCTCAGCTTCTTTCTTACTCTCTTTGTCTGATGAATACTGCGGGTCATTAAGATTTACCTCGCTTATAATGGAGGCACGGTCCACAATTCCGGTCAGCCGCCCCTCATCGTCAAGCACTGCAACAGGGTATGAGCTGGTCAGTACATCGGATAAAAGGTGTTTTACGGGAGTGTCGGGCGATGTTCTGCCTGCGTCATCACGAATAATTTCGTCAACACTTTTCACATTTTTCTTTTTTTGTTCTGCCGCGTCATCAATCGTAACAATACCCTTGTATTTCCGGTCTGAATCAAGCACATAGATACTTGAAATACCATCCTGTTTCATTTTGCGCACGGCAACGCCTGGTCCGTCTTTTTTGATGTTAATAGTCGGTGCCTTTCGCATAATTGTCTGTGCCGTGATAATCTTGGTTCTGTCTACATTCTGGACAAATGCTTTTACATAGTCGTCTTCAGGTTCGGTTAGTATTTGCTCAGGTGTGCCAATCTGTACAACAGCTCCTTCTTTCATGATGGCTATCCGGTCGCCAATTTTGAGTGCTTCATCAAGGTCATGCGTGATAAAAACAATTGTTTTACTCATTTTCTGCTGAAGCTCCAGCAGTTCGTCCTGCATATCGGCACGTATGAGCGGATCAAGTGCGCTGAATGCCTCATCCATTAGTAAAATTTCGGGATCATTGGCAAGGGCACGCGCTAACCCAACCCGTTGCTGCATACCGCCACTCAGTTCGTTTGGCATTTTGTTTTCGTAACCTTTCAGGCCAACCATTTCTATCGACTCGATCGATTTTTCATCCCGTTCGCTTTTCCCCATTCCGCCTATTTCGAGTCCATAAGCTACATTGTCGAGGACGGAGCGATGAGGAAAAAGACCAAAGTTCTGAAAGACCATCGACATACGCTTACGCCTGAGTTCAAGGAGATTTTCTTTATCCAGGTCCATAATATTTGTCTGGTCTTCCCCGATGAGCACATCCCCGGACGTTGGTTCAATCAAACGATTCAGACATCTTAGTACGGTTGATTTGCCGCTGCCGGAGAGCCCCATTATGACAAATGTCTCCTGTTCTTGTACTTCAAATGAGGCTTTGTCGATCGCTACAGTAAGGCCGGTTTCCTCAAGAATTTCGTCTTTTGTTTTTCCATCCTTTAGAAGCGGGATTGCCCTGGACGGGTTTTTCCCGAATATTTTGTACAGATCCGTAATTGTGATAGCTGCCATCTATTATAGTTTTATTACCATTATAGCGTTAGAAGCATGCTTAACTCACTGCAGGATAATTTACAACAAGGAATATGGAGGTCCCATTCATGATTATTTAAATAAATAAAAAATATGATGTTATGCGTAAAATTAATCTCGAAAAGAGAGGCGTAAATATTTTTTAAAAACAGTGAGCTAATCCAGCCGTTTTTTTCGCATGTATAGACATGTACCGGTTTTTAGGCTCAGCAAAGTGTGTGATTGTGGCAGAGATTGTTTAATGATGCAAAGAAATCAAGAGAAACAGAACCCGTGAAGCAGATTGAAGTTTGACGTTTCACGGGTTTTATATTTTCAGAATACTTTTCTAACTTTTTTGTCTCATAAACTTTATCAGTGAGGCCATGGCGGTCCGCCGTACACGTTTTTTGACGAAGGGCGTCCAGCCGAATAAAACGCCTTTCATCCCTAGTGCCTGTCGGGCCCAGCTGTAGAATTCGAACCTGTCTGTATGACGTGTGATCTTGCCGTCTTTTATTCTGAACATCGATCGAATAGTATTCGTAACCGGTCGGCCTGTGGATGAAAGCGTATAATGAGCTGTCCACTGAGCGGTGACCTTCTCTCCGACGTGTTCAACATTTCTATAGCTGATCGTCAGGCTGTCATTCCTGACCAAAAACATTTCCCACATTGCGCGTACTTGCTCTGCATTTAGCTCCCTGAAGACAGGGTCGCTGAATGTGGCATTGTCAGCATAACAATGTTGCATGGTCTTAAAATCACGCTCTTGAAAGGCTGTATAAAATGTGTGTATCAGCTGTTCATTTTTTGTCATAAAGCAAAATACAAGTTACCGGGTAATGTGCCATTGATCGAGAAAAGAATCACATATTCATTAAAGATGCATAATAAATGATTACGTATAAAGGGAGATGAAGTCAATATTGAAATATCATTACCCGGTAATATTTTTTATTTGAATACCTATAAAAAAAAATGTTCATTTCAGGTATCGGGATGCATTAAAAAACTACATCACCGCAGATAGGTTTAAGACAGAATATAAGAAGTACGTGACTTAAAAATTAATCGCCAAAAAAGAGGAGCTCGTAATGAAAGTATATAATCCCACACGTATCCGTAATGTTGTTTTGCTAGGCCACTCCGGATCCGGAAAAACTACGCTGGCCGAAACCATGCTGTTTGAATCAGGAGCCATTCATCGTCGGGGATCCGTTTTGGAAAAAAATACGGTGTCAGATTATCACCCTTTGGAACGTGAGAAACAAAAGTCGATTTACTCCTCATTTATGAATCTTGACTGGCGTGGCCACAAGATAAATTTAATCGATACTCCGGGTACCCAGGATTACGTCGGTGAGGTGGCGGGGGCCATTCGGATTGCTGATACAGCTATGTTCGTACTCAATTCAGAGTATGGTGTAGAAACAGCCGCTGATTCCCTCTGGAAAATAGCCGAAAAGTATTCAGTGCCGTCGATGATTGTCGTCAATAAACCCGACGGTATGCAGTCTGATTTTTGGAGAACCGTTGAAGAAGCCAAAGAAACTTTCGGTCGTGAGGTCACAATCCTTCAGTTTCCATATAGTGAAGGTGATGATTTCCATGCCATCATTGATGTGCTTCGAATGACAATGTATGAATTTCCAAAAGATGGTGGAAAGCCTGATAAACTTCCGATTCCCGACTCTGTTCGGGTTAGGGCTGATCGATTACACCAGGAGCTTGTAGAGACAATTGCTGAAAATGATGAACTGTTGATGGACATCTATTTTGAACAGGGTGAACTAGATGAAGAGCAAATGCAGAAAGGGCTGCACATTTCGCTGGTTAACAGACAAATTTTCCCGCTTTTTTGCACATGTGCTTCCAGAAATATGGGATCAGGCAGGGTGATGGGATTTATGGATGACGTCTTGCCAAACCCTCTGGAGGCACTGCCGCCCAAAAAAGAATCGGGTGAGTCTTTTGAGCTTAACCCGGATGGAGATCCAGCAATATTTCTGTTTAAAACTCAGTCGGAATCTCACGTAGGTGATCTGATCTATTTCAAAGTTTACAGCGGTTCCGTAAAGCCGGGGCTCGATTTGGTAAACAGCAGGAATAACTCGACGGTGCGGCTGGGTAATATGTACCTGACTGAAGGACACAATCGTCTTGAGGTTTCAGAAGTAAAAACCGGTGATATAGCCGCTGCGGTAAAGCTGAAGGACAGTGAGGTGAACGATACACTTTCGATGAAGGGGATGGATCTGTCATTGCAGCCAATTGAGTTTCCTTCACCTGTCATCCGTACAGCAGTAAAGCTAAAGAGTGAAGGTGATGAGGATAAGCTGGGAAATGCACTGCATCAGATTCAGCGAGAGGATCCTTCCATTGTCATTGAATATAGCCAGGAACTGCGGCAAATTATCATTCACGGTCAGGGAGAAGAACACCTTGCCGTTATCAAAGATCATCTGACTGACAGATTTAATCTTGATGTAGAATATGTGGCGCCCAAAATCCCCTACAGGGAAACCATCACAAAAAGCAGCACCTCGAGCTATAAACATAAAAAACAAAGTGGCGGTGCGGGACAATATGCTGAAGTTGAGATGCTGATTGAACCTTACCGTGAAGGCATGCCTGATCCCGAGGGCATGAAAGTTCGGGATGTAGAAGTCCATGATCTTCCGTGGGGCGGAAAACTTGTCTATCAAAACTGTATTGTGGGTGGTGTGATTGATACACGTTTCATGCCGGCCATACTGAAAGGGGTGATGGAAAAGATGGAAGAAGGACCCATGAGTGGCTGCAGGGTTCGCGATATTCGGGTATCCGTTTACGACGGGGGTATGCATACGGTTGATTCGAATGAAGCAGCATTCAAAACGGCGGCGATTATGGCGTTTAAGGATGCATTTATGAAAGCATCGCCACAGTTGCTTGAGCCGGTTTACGAGATTTCAGTAACAGTACCTCAGGAATTTACCGGCGATGTGATGAGTGATTTAGGGACCCGGCGCGGCCAGGTGCAGGGCATGGAGGGAGAAGGGGCTATCCAGACAATTCACGCCCAGGTTCCGCTGGAAGAACTGGATCACTATTCAACACGTTTGAAATCCATGACCAAAGGTAGTGCGGCGCATACCCGGACGTTTTCTCATTATGCACGCGCACCGCACGATGTTCAGGAACGCGTTATTGAAAAGAATCGTGAACCTGTGAACGCCTGATGATTAATCATAAGTGGTTTAATTGCCCGACCCTTTGTGTCGGAAAAGATAATAAGTCCCCCTTTTGAGAGGCTGAGATAAAATATACTTACATGCACATTAAACACTCCTTCTTTTTGGCCACGAAGTCACGAGGACACGAAAAATCCCGAAGGTTATAATTTTGATTTAAAAATACTTCGTGTACTCTCGTGGCTTTGCGTCTTCGTGGCAAAATTTGACGATCAATATTTTTGATTAAGTATTTCATTCACATCTTCTCGAAGAGAGACATTCCAGTGTAAACGTCATGTTTGGTCAACATTTTATGGGTTCTATGTAGATACATGGTGGGCTCTGCCCGGAGGTAGTTCATTGAAATCATGGTGTGATATTTTTGGGGCAACATTCAGGGGAATATATCGTAAAGTGTGCAGACGATATTTTTAACTCATACATGGATATGTCTTCCCAGAAAGTCCTGTCTCCGGATGATACCGTTTTGCTAAAGGATGGAGATAAGTGTAAGCTTGTTGAACTTTCAGACGTGCGCTATTTCGAAACGTTCGGGAATTATAGCAAAACACATTTTTCCGGAGGTACCCTTCTTATCAACCGATCGCTTAACTACCTGGAAAAGCGCCTGCCTGAGAAGTCTTTTTTCAGAACAAGCAGGCAGTATATCGTCAATCTGTCCCACATTCAGAAGCTTAATAAAATTGAGGGTGGCCAGTTCAGGCTTTTATTGACATGCGGAAAGAAAATTGATGTGTCACGCCGCAGATCCAACCACTTTATGGAGCGCATGACCCTATAAATACCAAATAAAAAAGGCGCCCGCATAACATGCGGACACCTTTATCAACGGGTATTTCATTCAAGCACAAGGTATTCAGCTCTTTGAATCAATCAGATGATTGGGTCAATGATCATTCCTGTGGAATCGTAGTATTTGGTTCGGAGCTCACTGTTCTTCATAAGAACTACCTCGTATCTGGTATCATCATTATTGAAGTTTTTGATGACCCTGGTATTGCTAACCATTGTCCAGTCACTATATTCACCGTTGTTTAGTTTAACTAAAATGTTCTTGGGCAATTTGACATTTCGCTGTATAACTGTTGCGGCAATAAGGCTTCCATGTTTACCGTCATATTCAGCATAAAGCTGTTCATTTCTCGAAGATCCCTTTATCACGTATTTTGAATTAGAACCGTTGAGCTTGATGTTGCTAAGGTCACTGTTTTTGAAGGGATTTTCAGCTTTCAGGCATTCCAGGTTTTGAAAGCAAAAGAGGTTGCTTTCGTTAACTGCCAGGCTTTGATTCTGATCAGGATAGACATCAATTGCACTTGATTGTGAAAATGCTGCCGGTACGTATGAAACCGCTAAAATAAGTGCGGTAACAATTAAGTTTTTTAGTAGCATAGCTGAAGGGATTTATTGAAAGTTTAATATCGGTTACGCAGCAGTAAACTGATCAGTTACGTATTTAGGAGCGTTTTTCGATAAGCGGTACTATTGTTGGCTAAGTGGTAAAAATGCAGGGACGAGTGGCAAAGTTTTTATACTGATCTGGCTGACCTGAAATTTATGAACAATACCAACGGACAGAATTGTTAGCTTTAAAAACCAAATGAACCAAAACTATGAAGCATGAGATGCAGTCCGGAGTGAGCCAAAACTACTATCAGATAGAAAATGCAATCTGTTACATGGTGAGTCATCTCCAAATGTCTCTATCAGTCGAAAGGCTGGCTGAGGCTGCAAAGCTTGAGGCCGATGAGTTCCGACGAATTTTTATTGAATGGTCGGGTGTCGATCCGGAAACCTTCTCCAGGTACTTGTCACATAATTTGAGAAAGAGAGAAGGTTCAAACTCACCTGATCTGTTTGATACAGCCGATAGCAGGCGGTCATCGAAACCGAAACGGCATTACGATCAGTTTCTGAACATCGTTAAGATGGAACCTGATAACTACAAAAATGGCGGGGAGCCCTTGGTTATCAACTATTCTGTTCAACTTACCCCGTTTGGCCGTATGATGGTTGCCTCAACCGGCAGAGGTATCTGCAGGGTGTCGTTTCTGACTGAGAAACAGGAGCCGGTTGTAATATTACAGAACGAATTTACGGAAGCGGAAATATGCCAGGAAGAAATGCCGGGACATGTAAAGCTTGCCGGCTTTTTCCGGGAAACAGGTTTACCTGAGGCTAATATTGATCTGCATGTAAAGGGCACACCGTTTCAAATCAGCGTCTGGGAAACTCTGTTACGGATTCCAGAAGGTGATCTGCGAAATTGCTCTGATATTGCAAAAGAGATCGATAATCCAAAAGCGGTGCGCGCCGTAGGGTCTGCAATTGGCAGTAACCCGGTTGCGTATTTTATTCCCTGCCACAGGATAGTGCCTGCTGCGGGAGGATTTGGACAATACCGCTGGGGAATTAACCGTAAAGTGGCAATGATAGGGTGGGAAGGAGTGAAAAAAGCGCTTGGGTGAGGCTTTAATAGCTATTAAAGAAAGAGTGACCCCGCCCAGACTTGAACTGGGATCTAAAGCTTAGGAGGCTATCGTTCTATCCGGTTGAACTACAGGGTCATGTTGTAAAATACTATTGCGTAGTGACTTACAGTAATATATTAGGTATATTGTCTACATAATTGTATACAATGTAGTCATTTTATGCCAAAGAAACCTGAAGATTTCGGTTACGAAAATAGTCTACACCAACACTATATTGATTCAGGAAAAATTCCGAAAGGAACTTTCCAGGTAAAAAAAAGAAATACCAACTACTACTGGTATTATACACTATCAAAGGGAAAAAATCGGACGAAGTATATATGTTCAGTTAATTGGGATGGAAAAGATAGTGATTCGTTTAAGAATGCAATTAACATCACAGAAAAAAAACTCAAAGAAGATTCCCAATCAAATACATCACTTCTAAGAGAAATCACCAAATATTTAAAGGAACTTGAAAATGAGATAACTAATCCTGCGAAACGAACTAAGAAAACTATTCAGGATATATCCTACCACATCAGAAAGTTTAGAGAGTTTGTTGAGATAGAAAATCTGACATTACAACAGATTCAGAAAAAGTCATTTCGAAAGGATTTTAAGAAATATATAGAATGGTTGGAAAAAGATTATGCATCACAATCTGTTCGAGTAATAATCACTCATACCCGTCAGTTTTTAGATTATCTTGTTGACCCAACATACAGAAGGAGTGTAATTGACAAACATTTCATTACTTCTCAGTTTGTGACGAGTGAGTTTAAGGTCAATCGAGGTAAGAATACCGATTTACAAGATAGATATTCAAAAGAAAACTATGATAAGGTATTAGATATACTAATTAAGGAGTCTCGGGAAATTTGGAGAGAATGGATACGAAATCCAAAATATGTTGATAGAAAGAAATCAGCAATTCTCATATCGTTGTTACAATTGAAGTTTGGTTTTAGAATCTCTGAAATTGTTGATTGTTATCTTTCGGAAAAGTTGAAAGACAAATCACATGACGGGAAAAAAGGCTATTCATACATCGACAGAGATGGGAAAGATGTATTCATATATGTATACAAGAAAAGAAAGTCTGGAATAGTGATGGTAGACTTTGAACTTGCGAGTTGGGACAACAAACCTCCTAAAAAAATTAACTTTGTAGATAGGAGTAAACCTAATCATCAAAGACCAGACTACTATACCAATATTATAGATGTCACTTTAGAATTATTTGGAAACGATGAAAAGTTGATATCTTCTCATTCAACACAGGTTTTTAAATTCATCAGGGATTATGTAATCGATGAATTAGAATTGAAAAAATATGGGATTACACGTTCACATGATTTCAGAGATTTTTTCATAAACTATTCCTTAAATCACCAAAAACAACCGATAGAATTAGTTTCAGAGATGGTAAGACATAGTCTTCAAACACTTCAAAAATATTATCAACACAGGAATAAGGAGATTTCTAAAGAAAGAGCGAAAGAGTTACAAACCTCGAAATTGTATCATAAGGATGAGTAATAAAGAAACCCGTTTAAAGAATAAAAAAATAAGAGAAAATATACCTACGGTAACTCTTAATGAGTTAATTGAAGGAGGGATAGTTGATAAATATTATCACTTACAGGAACAGAGAAGAGTGGGTGGATTAACTATGCCGAAAAAGAACAATACAGATTGGTGGAAGAAGATAGATGAACTATGTTCGAAATGAATTTATATCACAACCCATAATTTCAATTTTTAGGAAAATCTTTGATGTTTCTGCTGTTAAGAGTTATTCTAATTTAGATATATATAAGAATAACAGATTACTCATCAATCTATGTTTAATAAAATAATTCTACCTTTATTCATCTTTCTCATTACGCTATTTTTTCTTTCCTGTGGGACTGAAAATGAAACTGAATTCTCTGATGCAGTTTATTTGAGCAGTAATGGAGTTACCATAGTGTGTCCGGAAGGAGTGGTTGGAGAGGTTGGAGTTGTCGATGGAGTAAAGTATGAGATAGTGGATAGAAATCTACTCATTAAGCGAAGAGATGAGGGTAGTGATTTGAGTAAGGTTTGTGTTAGTAATGTTACAGATATGTCCCTTATGTTCTTATATGAATCTTTTAATCAACCAATTGGGAATTGGGATGTGAGTTCAGTTACTAATATGTTTGGTATGTTTAGGGGTTCACCCTTTAACCAAACTATTGAGAATTGGGATGTGAGTTCGGTTACTAATATGATAGGGATGTTCGCTTCTTCCCAGTTCAATCAACCCATTGGAGATTGGGATGTGAGTTCAGTTACAGAGATGGATTTTATGTTTGGTTTTTCCCAATTTAATCAACCCATCGGGAACTGGGATGTGAGTTCAGTTACAGACATGTATGAACTGTTTTCTAATTCCAAATTCAATCAACCTATTGGAGATTGGGATGTGAGTTCGGTTACTAATATGATAGGGATGTTCGCTTCTTCCCAGTTCAATCAACCCATTGGAGATTGGGATGTGAGTTCAGTTACGAAGATGATAGAGATGTTCAGGGAAACTTCATTCAATCAAGATATAAGTCAGTGGTGTGTTGAAAATATTACATCAGAACCATTCGGTTTCTCTACAGAATCACCTCTCACCGAAGAAAATAAACCAGTGTGGGGAACTTGTCCTTCAAATTAGTTGATTAACTTTCCCAACCAATTGTGTTCCACATCCAACTATTTTGGAAATCTCTCGATAGGAATAACCTTTATCCAAGTAGTTTCTAATTTTTTTGGATTTAGGTTTATTAAAAAACTTTTTTCTACTCTCCACACTCCCTTTTTTTCTACCCACTAATTCACCTCTACTTTTCTTGACTCTGAGGGAATGTTTAATACGTTCACTAATAAGATTTCTTTCCATTTCGGAAACACTTCCCATCACTGATAAAATAAGTTTAGTGGTTGGGTTTATTTCTCCAGTTTTTTTGTCGAGAGTCATCATTCCTTGAGATTTTATATAGATAGAAACATCATAAGAGTGAATTTTCTCAATTGTGATTAGTATATCCTTGAGGTTCCTTCCCAATCTATCTATAGAATGAACATCAATTTGTTCAACGGAACCCGATTCTAAATATTCAATCAACTTATCCGCATGTGGTCGATTGAAGAAAGGAATGGAACCACTAATTCCTCTATCTCGAATTATCCAATCGTATTCTTTTTCTGATTCTGTTTGTCTTTCGAGAGATTGGTTGGAAGTTGATACTCTACTGTATAATATTCTCATAAAGTGTAGTGATTTTAGATATGTTGTGATTTAATCGACTACGTTTCAAACAACCGCATTTAGGATACTTAGGAATCATTGATTATTGTAGTGATTAAATCATTAGGTTTATTCATTACGACAATATCAAGAAATAAATAACCGGTCAACGTCATCAGGATACACACTAAATAGAGAGTCGTTAAAATAAATATTGGATGATTAGAATTTGCAATTTTTCTAAAAATGAATGAATAAATCAATTTTTCAATCTTAATTCTGTATGGATTCTATAATTGAATATTTTCGAGATTTGTCAATCAATGTTATTGCCATTGTAATTGCTACTATAATACTTTCTTCAAGTGTAATATTGTTTTTTTGGAGTTCTTTAAAATCATTTCTTGTTTCGATAATTTCATCCTTGAATTCAACTGTTAATATTCCATTCTACTTAACAGTTGTGATTTTTTTGATTGGAATAAGTGTGCCTATCTGTATTAGTTACCTTCTCAAATATTTCAAGAAATCTTACAGGGACTACAAATTTGCTGAATTCTATGGGATTAAATGGTCTTGGAGTTATAGAGGAGATGGACGTATAAGGATTGATTCACTCACACCTGTTTGTCCAGAGTGTAACTCAAAAATGAGTTGGTTGAATTCAAGACCGAACAAGGGTGAAGTTCTTATCTTCTGTAAGAATGATGATTGCAAATATGGATTGATGAAAGAAAATGCCGACTATATAACCATAAATACATATCGCGATATTAGAGAACACATGAGGATAAAGATTGATAAGTTCTTAAGAGATAAAGGTCTCAGATTATAATAAATTCAACAAATAGAATTCTATGGATTTCAGATTGGTCTCTTTCCCAAAAGAAGTCGCTATCCCATACCCCCCCCTTTCGTGTAACCCGAAGACCTGAGCAAAATTTGACGTGCCTGTTATCCATTCAGCTGTCGCAAACCATATTTGCTTCTTAATACGTGTTGTCAGATAAAAAAAATTGTCAAGAGATTGGGATTGGAGTTTATTTAAGAGGCATTTCTTGCTTTATTCGAAACATTCTCTAGGTTTCTATAAATTGGTGTAAACCAATGAATAAAACGGAAAAATGAGGTTCTATTAAACTTTTGTAGGTTTTTTTCGGAAAAATATTCTTCACACATATTTATTGTAAAAGAGGAAGAAAAGTGAAGAGTGAAGAAAAAAAACTACTACTAAAATTTCTAGATGTGGTTGAAATATTTTCTATGCGAGATATCATAGACGTATTTCAAATCGACCCAAAAACTTTACATAAGTATCTTGGTGAGAATCGGAAATTGGGTAAACGTAGAGGGGTTAACAAAGACGGTAGAAGATATTTCTCAGTCCGAGATATATCGGAAATGATGAATATGAATCATCAAGGAGTTAAGATTTTGATGTTGGAGTATCACAAAAACAAGAAAAAGAACTCTCCAACTCATGAACTCTGGTTAGAAGCAAAAAACCGAATCAAAGGTTTATAACTCATCTCATCTTTCTGAACAAATAGAATTGATTTAATAGTATTTCCAATAAATCTATGAGGGTAGATGAGGTGTATTATTATGTATTGATTCTGTATTGAAATCCAAGAGTTCTATAACTCTAATGGGGATTTCATATCTGTTATCAAACAAAACAACATTAAATAATAAAAACGCATTATATGTTAAACAAAGGAGTAGTAATAAGAAAAATCTCAATAGATAATGGGAGAAGAGTCCAAGTAAATAAAAAAGGATTAAGAAAACAGATGATAAATCTAAGGAAAAAAATTAAAAAGAATGACCCATCATCATATATCGAGCAATCTGTAGAGAAAGACCACAAAGGATATCATGTTCATCTTTTAGTTCACTATAAGGACGAAAAGAATTTATTCAATCAACTTTTGAGATATATTGGTGGAGATAGTTGGAAAAAAAAGAAAGAGGGATTAAATACTATAACTCATTGTGATGGTAAATATGGTGAAGTAGATGTTCATTATGTATGGGGAGAACAGGGATTTAGAGGTTACATCAATAAGGAGAATCCATCAGAAACGATTTGGTAACATATAATATCCACTGGAATTGAGTCTGTAAAATAAAGGATATTGAAAAATTTACATACAAATAGCAGTAGGAGATAGCATTAAACGGTTTAGTGTCTATAAGATTGGTTTGTCTACACTTTTGGGTTAATAGGACAAATAAATTCTATTTTGACTACAATTTTGTCTACGAATATAAATATTGTAAATCAAATAATAACAATACTTTATAAATTAATCAGCCTATCCGGTTGAACTACAGGGTCAATGCATATCGATCTATAGAAGGAATTAAAGATAGGGGACAGTATCGGTAAAATCTATGGCAGAATGATGTATGTCAAAAATGGAGGTGAGTTGGGGAGACTAAAAGGTTCTTCAGAGTCAGAAAAGGAGTTCATGGATAAACCAACCTCCAAGAAGATTAAGGATTATTTTGAGGATGGTCTCACAATTAGGGGGATATCAAAAATAGTCGAGTGTTCTACCTCCAAGGTTCATATGGTGAAGAACTTAATTTGAGGGACAAGTCCCCCATACAGGTTTGTTTTCTTCAATTAGGGGAGAACCTGTTGAGAAATCATTTGGTTCGGATGAAATATTACTTACACACCAACTACTGATATCCTGGTTGAAAGGAGAGCTGTAGAACATATACTCCATATAGAACTCCTCAGATACACTACTGACATCCCAATTACCAATAGGTTGATTGAATTGGGACTCTCTAAACATAGCATACATATCAGTAACTGAACTCATTTCCCAATTACCAATATCTTGGTTGAATGAGGAATATTGGAACATTCCCTTCATATTCGTAACAGAACTGACATCCCAATTTTCAATGGATTGATTGAATGGGGAACCATAGAACATAACATACATACCCGTAACCGAACTCACATTCCAATTACCAATGGGTTGATTGAATTCGGAGTTATAGAACATAGCTCCCATACCTGTAACTGAACTGACATCCCAGTTATCGATGGGTTGATTGAATGGGGATTCATGGAACATTTCAAACATATACGTTACAGAACTGACATCCCAATTACCGATGGGTTGATTGAATTCGGAATTCTGGAACATCTTATTCATGTCTGTTACGTTACTAACGCAAACCTTACTCAAATCTTTACCTTCATCTCTTCTCTGAATTAGTAGTTCCCTATCCACTACCTCATACTCTACTCCGTCGACAACTCCAATTTTTCCAATCCCCACGCCAGGGCACATTATGGTAACTCCATTGTCACCTAAATATATCGTTTGCTCAGTTCGTTCAGCAGTTTCAGTCCCACAGGAAACCAGAAGTAGTGTAATGAAACTGATAAAGGAGAGAAGGAAATCTTTCTTTAACATGATTAACCCCCGATTGGAATCTATGTTTTTTTGTGTATCCCTTGTATTAGATAGGTTAGTCAATATACCATCAAATAACAACGATTTGATGTGTAATAGAGGTACATACTTGTGTGAATAGGGCTTCGATAAGTATGGTAAGAAGTTGAAAAATTAATTAAGAACTCAACTCATCCATTCACTTCCGCATGG
>Ga0209944_1000408_pt1 | contig 19258 bp, 20 predicted proteins | sample SalPonR1_C_D2_MG_FD_185701 | JGI IMG/M metagenome (GOLD analysis project Ga0209944, IMG submission 185701) | Salt pond soil microbial communities from South San Francisco under conditions of wetland restoration - Salt Pond MetaG R1_C_D2_MG... ...
GAAGCGTTTCGCGACTATGGGATCTGGTTCGTGATCGTGGCTGGATTCACGCCGATTCCGTTCAAGATCATCACGATTGCCGGTGGTGCCTTGTTGATGCCGCTACCGGGATTCATACTGGGAAGCATCATTGGCCGCGGCGCCCGGTTCTTCCTGGTGGCGGGGCTCGTCTGGGCCGGCGGCGAAAACATGGCCGAACGCTTGCGCAGCTGGGTCGATGCAATCGGCTGGGCCGTGATTGCGCTGATCGTCGCGGCAGGACTGATCTACGTGTATCGATGAATCGCAGGCGATGCAATGCGGGGATCATTCGGATGTGCGGCCTTGCAGTCGTCGCACTGGCGTTTGCACTGCTGACCGGTTGTGGCGCTCCGGGTCCGTTGATGCCTGATCAGCGGGCTTCGAGTTCGGCCGAGTCGCGTCCACCGCCGGCACCTGAGTCCTACAGGGTGCGTAGCGGCGACACGCTTTATTCGATTGCCTTCGGCTACGGCCTGGACTGGCGACGGGTTGCGCGCTGGAACGACATCTCCGCGCCGTACACGATCCTTGTTGGTGACTGGATCCGATTGCAGGCACCCCCGGACATGCGCCCGGCCGTGCTGACGGCCGACACGCCGGCGTCCACGCCGAAGCCTGCATCAAGACGCATCAGTGAGCCTGTGGATGGTGACAAGGCGGACATTACTGGATCCTCGCGACCGCAACAGGCGAAGACTTCCAGTAGCAGCGCGGGCAAGGCGTCGGCCGAGCCCGAACCGCGACCGGCAACGACGGCGGCCCGACAGCCTCCCGAGATCGGTCAGGATCCCGCTGGCGATACCGCTTCAACGCCGGTGCCGGCCGCCGCCACCCGTAGCGTGGCCGGGATGGCCTGGCGCTGGCCCACCGAGGGCGGCATCGCACGCGGATTCAATACCGGGGCGTCGCGCAAGGGTATTCTGATATCCGGCGAAGGCGGTCAGCCGATACGTGCGGCCGCCGATGGCGAAGTCGTCTACAGCGGCAACGGACTGATTGGCTACGGCGAGCTGATCATCATCAAGCACTCCGACCGCATGCTGTCGGCCTACGCGCACAACCGTGAGCGGCTGGTCGGGGAGGGGCAGCAGGTTCGGTCCGGGCAACTGATCGCGCGCATGGGCAGCGACGAACGCGAGCAGTTCGTGCTGCATTTCGAGATTCGACGGGACGGCAAGCCCGATGATCCGGTCAGGTATCTGCCGCCGCGCTGACGTGCGTGCCTAGTAAGCCGCCGGCTCCCAGATCAGCGCCGCCACGACGCGACGGTCTTCGCTGGCCAGCACGTTGAAGGTCCGCGCCGCTGCTTCCAGCGTCATCACCTCCAGGCCAATATTGTTGCGCAGCATTTCGAACTGGATTTCGCGCGAAGGAAAGCGCTGGGTGCGACCGGAGGCCAACAGCACCACGTCCGGCGACCATTCCAGGATTGGAGCGAAATGGCTGGCTTCAAGCGCATCAACGCTTTCGACGGCCCATTCACGCACGCCCTCGATGGGCGACAGGATCAAACTCCGGCTATAGCGATCCTCCACGATCTGGATCGCATCCGGGTCCAGCGAATGTATGAAATACTGCTCTTCGGGACGGTTTTCGGTGAGTTGCATCAGTCAGAGGTTCCTCAGACCGGAATTTTCGGGTTCTTCGGATTGGGGCGGTAAAAACAGGCGACCTGACCGATTTTCTGTACCAGTTCGGACGAGGTCTCGGCGAGGATTTGATCGATCCATTCTCGCCGCTGCTCGCGCTCCCCGCGTAGTTTGATCTTGATCAGTTCGTGGCTGTCCAGCGCGCCTTCGATCTCGGCGCGGACGTTCTCGCTGAGCCCCTTGTCGGCGACCATCACGACCGGAGACAATTCGTGACATAGTCCGCGGAGCCGGCGAATCTGGTTGTTGTTCAGCGACATAGGACCTTCAGGTTTCCACAGGCGCAGGATAATATCACTTATCATGCGCCTTATTCACCGCCATTCCTGCTGCCGAACCGCAGGTCCTGTGTGTAAGGTGTTTGAATCGATTAGCAACGCCACAGACGCAAGGCCCGAGCAAGATGGGATGAGGCCATCAGTAATTTCGCCGGCAAGAATGCGATAATCCACGATGATCAAGATGACATCCCAAAACCGGTTTCCGGCATGAGTTCCAATCGTTGGCTGTCGCGACAGGCGGCCGATCCTTATGTGAAACAGGCACGAAGCCTCGGCTACCGCGCCCGTGCAGCGTTCAAGCTGATCGAGTTGGACGAACGCGATCATTTCTTGAAGTCGAACCGGAAGATCGTCGATCTTGGCGCGGCGCCGGGCAGCTGGGCCCAGGTGGCGGCCGAGCGCGCCGGTCAGCAGGGTCGGGTGGTAGCGCTGGATATCCTGCCAATGGATGCGCTGGAAGGGGTCGAGTTCATTCAGGGTGATTTTCGCGAAGCCGAGGTGCTGGCGCAGCTCGAAGCGCTGGTGGGCGAAAAAGTCGATCTTGTACTGTCTGATATGGCCCCCAATATCAGCGGTATTGTGGCGTCTGATCAGGCCCGCAGCATGGATCTGGCGGAGTTGGCGCTGGAATTCGCTTGCGATTGGCTGGCGCCCGGCGGTGTTTTCGTCGTCAAACTGTTCCATGGCGAAGGCTTCGACGAGTTCGTTCGTACCGCCAGGACGCGCTTTGATCGGGTCCGGTTGAGAAAACCGGCGGCGTCGCGCAAGCAGAGCCGTGAAATTTATCTGGTCGCCGATTCACGGCGACACGTGTAAAGTATTGGAGCATTACGTGCAGCGTCCTACGGAAACAGGAGCAGATTCTTGAGTCAGTTTGCGAAAAACCTATTGTTGTGGATCATCGTGGCGATGGTGCTGATGAGTATTTTCCAGCACTATGCCGAGACCGAGCCGCCAGCTCAGAGAATGGAGTATTCGGAATTCCTCGATTCGGTGAGCAACGGTCAGATCGAACACGTCGAGATCCAGGCGACTTCCGGCGGCAAGTGGTTGCGCGGACAGACGACGAATGGACAGAATTACGAAGTTTTTGCACCGCCCGATGACCCGGGACTGTATGCGGATCTGGTCAATAACGGCGTCGACATTCGCGGGGAGCAGCCGGAGGGCCGGTCGATTCTCGTCGACATCATGATCAGCCTGTTGCCAGTGCTGCTACTGGTATTTCTTTTCATCTATTTCATGCGTCAGATGCAGGGTGGCATGGGCGGTCGCGGCGGGGCGATGAGTTTCGGCAAGTCGCGTGCCAAGCTGCAGGGCGAGGACCAGGTCAAGATCACCTTTGCCGACGTCGCGGGCGTCGAGGAAGCCAAGGACGAAGTCGTAGAGCTGGTCGAGTTTTTGAAGAACCCGGGCAAGTTTCAGCGTCTGGGCGGCAACATTCCGAAGGGCGTGCTTATGGTCGGCCCGCCCGGAACCGGCAAGACGCTGCTGGCGCGCGCCATCGCTGGCGAGGCCCAGGTGCCGTTCTTCTCGATCTCCGGTTCCGACTTTGTCGAAATGTTCGTTGGTGTCGGGGCCTCGCGCGTGCGCGATATGTTCGAGACTGCCAAGAAGCACGCGCCGTGCATCATCTTTATCGATGAATTGGATGCGGTCGGGCGCCACCGGGGTGCTGGCCTGGGCGGCGGCCACGACGAACGCGAGCAGACGTTGAATCAGCTGCTGGTGGAAATGGACGGCTTCGAGGGCCACGAAGGCGTCATCATGATCGCTGCCACCAACCGGCCCGACGTCCTCGATCCGGCGTTGCTGCGCCCGGGTCGATTCGATCGGCAGGTCGTCGTGCCGTTGCCGGATCTCAAGGGGCGCGAGCAGATCCTCGGCGTACACATGAAGAAGATCCCGGTCGACGACAGCGTCGATGCCCGCGTGATTGCGCGCGGTTCGCCTGGCTTCTCGGGGGCAGATCTGGCCAACCTGGTCAACGAGGCGGCGCTGTTTGCCGCGCGCGAGGATTGCAAGGCCGTCACCCAGGATCATTTCGATCGGGCCAAGGACAAAATCATGATGGGGGCCGAGCGCAAGTCCATGGTCATGAGCGAGGACGACAAGCGTCTTACGGCTTACCACGAAGCCGGGCATGCCATAGTCGGCCGTATCGTCCCGGAGCACGACCCTGTTTACAAGGTCACCATCATTCCGCGCGGTCGCGCGCTGGGTGTGACCATGTTCCTGCCCGAAGAGGACAAGTACAGCCTGAACAAGACCCAGATTGAATCGCAGCTCGCCAGTCTTTTCGGCGGCAGGGTCGCCGAGGAACTCATCTACGGCAAAGCCAAGGTGACGACCGGCGCCAGCAACGACATCGAGCGGGCCACCGCGATTGCCCGCAACATGGTGTCCAAGTGGGGCTTGTCGGATGTACTTGGGCCGCTGACCTACGACGAGAACGAGGACGAAGTGTTTCTGGGCCGCTCGGTGACCCAGCACAAGAACGTTTCAGACGAGACGCACCGGCTTATCGACAAGGAAGTGCGCAAGATCATCGACGGGGCCTACACGCGGGCCCGGGACATCCTGACCGAGCAAGACAAGCAGTTGCACCTGATGGCCGACGCGCTGATGCAATACGAGACCATCGATGCTCGCCAGATCGACCAGATCATGGACGGTAACGAGCCGGATCCGCCGGCCGGATGGGACGACGGTGACAAACCGCCTCGTTCTCCGGACTCGGATGACCGGGGCGATTCGCCAGAGCCAACGGGTACGCCGGCAACCGGTGAGACTTGATCGGCTGGCTACAGTCTGCTGATTTTTTCACCGTTGATCGCCCCGCCCCGCGGGGCGATTTCGGTTCCGGACCGGGTTGCGTGTTCTCTGGGTTACCAACCTATCTCTGCGGCGGTCTTGGGGCCGATAATGACCTGCTGAAGATTCTGCGCCTGGCGTGCGCTTGACTCGTCGACGGGTATGCGGCCGGCCATGATTTCGGCTGCCCTTTGCGGGAACAGCGGTTGCCGTTCCGGCTGGGCGAACCCGTCGGGAAAGATCGGCTGGCCGGAAGCGAGGTCGTACTTGTCTGTGGCGCCGATTGTGTGGAGAATTTCATGGGCCAGCACCACCAGGTTTTCCCCATGCATGGATTTGCTGGCGAACAGATTGGCGATCGCAATTCTGATCTGCTCGACGCCGGTGGAATGCGGCAGCCTGCGATTGTTCGTTGGCTCGAAGTATCTGGCCAATACTATGATATCCGGATCCATGCCTTGATTATCGAACCTCCAGCGCCACCAGCGCATCTGAGCGATCCAGGTCGCTCGCTGGAAAAAGTTTCCGCCGATCGGGGGTGCAGGCGGGGAATTCTGGATCGGACTGCCCAGCTGAACGAAAACCGGCCGGTTCATTTCGAGACCGTATCGGGTGCCCTCTCGCTCGATAAACCGTTCGATCTCCTCGAAATCCCGTTCTTCCAATCGCTCGATATACGGTTGCGACGACTCGCCGGCTTCGGCGTTGACGGGATAGATTGCGATGAAAAGTGGGTTTGTCCAGCTTGCAACCCGGGCCTTGTCGTTGAACTGATGGTGGATCACCAGAACGAGGATGACCAGCAGCAGGACAATACGGATCTGTTTGAAACTCAAGATCGGCTCCATTCGGCTTTTCGTCCGCCGAGAGGCGGAGGATTTTTATTTGATGACCTTGAGATTGGGCTTGCCGCGCTTCGGGCCGGATTCTTTGTTGTCCAGACCGCTGTCGCTGTCGGCCGATTCCGCCGACTCTGCAGAGCCGTCCCGTTCCGTCTCGGGAAACATCATGCCTTGGCCGTTCTCGCGCGCGTAGACGGCCTGCACCGCCTCGACCGGCACCAGCACGGCGTGTGATATGCCGGAGAAACGGGCGACGAAGCTCACGTATTCGTTGTCGATCTCGAGATCACGGACCGCGCTGGGCGAGATGTTGAGGACCACTTTGTCACCGGCGCGGACCGCATCGGGTATGTTCAGATCCGGGTGCGTGCTGTCGACCAGGATCTGCGGCGTGAACCCGTTGTCGACTATCCACTCGTTGAGCGCCCTCAGAAGATAGGGCTGGCTGGAAGTCATTTTCGCGGGAGAATCACTCATCCTCTTCGCGGTAGGCTCTTTCGGCTTCGGTCAGGCTGCGCTGGAAAGCATCCCGACTGAACATCCGGTCCATGTACCGGTGAATATGCATGGTGGACCTTGCCGGCAAGTCGATTCCGTATCCCGGCAGTCGCCACAGCAAGGGCAGCAGCGCACAGTCGACGAGGCTGAGTTCGTCGTGGAGGAGAAATGGCGACAGGCCGAACAGCGGGTCCGACTCTATAATGCTGTCGCGAAGCTGCTTGCGCGCCGTTTCCACCCGCTTGGGTCCAGTCGACGTCTCGATGATTCGCCCGTTCTCGATCCAGTCGCGGTGGATTCGGTATAGCGCGAGTCTCAGCCGGGAGCGCGATACCGGGTCGACCGGCATCAGGGGCGGATGTGGGTAGCGTTCGTCGAGATATTCGGTAACGACCCAGGTCCCGTAGACCACCAGGTCCCTGTCGACCAGCGTGGGTGGCTCGCCATATGGGCTGAGCTCCGCCAGATCCCCGATGGCTGAACGGTCCTGTTCGATATGGATGATCTCGACGTTCAATCCCTTCTCGGCGAGGACAACCCGGACGCGATGGCTGTCCAGGCAGTTTTCGGAGGAATACATGGTCATCATGGGTTAGGGAACCTCTCGATTACGCTACACGGATGTGACGGCGCCTCTTGCGTGGGGCTTGTGCCGTCACCGATGCGCATGGTTGGGTCTTGCAGGGTGTTCCAGGCTGGTGAAGCTGGACGTAACATCACTTCTTTACATCCCGCCAGTATTCCTTGTACAGCAACCAGGAAAGGAACGTGAACACTGCCAGAAAAAGAAGCACCCAAACGCCCAGGCTTTCGCGCTTCAAAACCGCAGGTTCGCCGAGATAGGTCATGAAGGCCACCAGGTCGCGCAGCGACTGCTCGTACCCGGCCGGCGTCATCAGGCCTTGCTGGTCGACCTCGAGTTCGGCGATTCGGGTGTGTTCTTCGCCGCTGTCGTCGGTCCAGGTCTCCATTACGGGACGCTGAATGCCCTGGAGCTCCCAGAGCACGTTCGGCATCGACGCGTTGGCCAGAATGGTGTTGTTCCAGCCATCCTCGGTCAGATAAAAGCCCTTGAGGAATGAATAGATCCAGTCCTCGCCCCGCGAGCGTGAGGTCAGAGTCAGATCCGGCGGCTTCTTGCCGAACCACTTCTCGGAGTCCTCTGGCATCGCCGCTATCATGTAATCGGTGATTTCACGATTACCGAATATCAGATTTTCGTTCACCTGCTCTTCGGTGAGCTCGAGATCGCGTGCAAGGCGCTGATAGCGCATGTACTGAGCGGAATGGCATGAGTGGCAATAGTTCATGAACATGGCGGCGCCACGCTGGACCGAAGCGAGGTTGTGCACGTTCGAACCTGCTTGCTCCAGGTCCTCTCCGCCCCCAGCTGGCCACGCGAGGCTGGATGCGGCCAGCAATGCAATTGAGAAAGCTATTCGAATCATTTGGTTACCCGCTCCGGTTCCGGCCTGGTTTTTTCATATTTGGTCACGAACGGCATCAGGATGAAGAATCCGAAGTAAGCAAACGTCCAGATGCGGGATTCGATTGTCTGGATATGGGTGCCTTCGCCCATGCCGAGCATGCCGAGTCTAATGAAGGTTATCGCGAACACGGCCAGAAGGATCTTGCTGCCCAGACCCTTGTAGCGAATCGACCTGACTTTCGAGCGATCCAGCCATGGCAACAGGAAAAGCACAACGATCGCCAATCCCATGAGAATTACGCCGGCCAGCTTGTCGGGAACTGCGCGCAGAATCGCGTAATAGGGCGTAAAATACCAGACCGGCACGATATGCTCGGGTGTGACCAGTGGATCGGCTGGATTGAAGTTGTCGGGCTCCAGGAACAGGCCGCCAAACTCCGGCGCGTAGAAAATCACGAAGGCAAACAGCGTCAGGAACACGCCGACGCCGAAAATGTCCTTGACTGTGTAGTATGGATGGAACGGGATGGCGTCCAGCGGCCGGCCCTGGCTGTCTTTTTTCTTCTTGACGTCGATGCCGTCGGGGTTGTTAGAACCGACCTCGTGCAGGGCCGCCAGATGCAGAACGACGAGCAGCAGCAGCGCCAGCGGCACGGCAATCACGTGCAGTGCGAAAAAGCGGTTCAGAGTGGCGTCCGATACAAAGAAATCGCCGCGAATCCATTCCACCAGCGTATCGCCCAAGACCGGTATCGCGCCAAACAGCGAGATGATGACCTGGGCGCCCCAATACGACATCTGTCCCCAGGGCAGCACATAGCCCATGAACGCCTCCGCCATGAGCACCAGGTAGATGAACACGCCCAGTACCCACACCAGTTCACGCGGGGATTTGTACGATCCGTACATCAGGCCGCGGAACATATGCAGGTAGACCACGACGAAGAAAAACGACGCGCCGGTAGAATGCATGTAGCGAATCAGCCAGCCCCACTCGACGTCGCGCATGATGTATTCGACCGACGCGAATGCTTCGGCCGCGGACGGCTTGTAGTGCATGGTCAGGAAAATGCCGGTCAGGATTTGCAACACCAGCACCAGCATCGCCAGCGAGCCGAAGAAATAGAAGAAGTTGAAATTCTTCGGAGCGTAATACTCGCTGATGTGCGCTTTCCAGAACGACGATACCGGAATGCGTTCGTCGATCCAGCTGCCGATATTGGATAGTTGGCGTGAAACGTTGCTTGCAGGTTTTGCCATGATCAGACAGCTCCTTCAGGATGCACGCCAATCATGACATGCTCCTCGTCAACAAAACTGTAAGGCGGCACGATGAGGTTGGTCGGGGCCGGAACGCCGCTGTAGACCCTGCCGGCGAGATCGAACTTCGATTTGTGACACGGGCAGAAGAACCCGCCTTTCCAGTTTTGCTCGAATGGCTGCGCTCCGACTTCCGGAATGTACTCCGGCACGCAGCCAAGGTGCGTACAGTGCATGTTGAGTACCAGGTACTCGGGCCTGATCGAACGATGGACATTGTTTGCGTAAGGCGGTTGCTGCTCGGCGTTCTCGGAATCCGGATCAGTCAGTTGGCCGTTGACCTCGGGCAGGTTCTCCACCATCTGGTCCGAGCGGCGCAGGATGCCGATGGTCTGGCCGCGCCACTGCAGGCGCATCAACTGGCCGACCTGGAGGTCGCCGATGTAGGCTTCCACCGGTGCGCCGATGACGCGTGCGCGTGCGCTGGGCTGCCACGATGCCAGAAACGGCCACGCCGCGAAGCCGGCGCCGACCGCTCCAACCGCGCCTGTTCCGGCGAGCAGCAGCATGCGGCGGCCCTTGTCGGTTGCCGGTTCCACGGACGCAAGCGATTGTTTGTCGGACATGAACGATAACTCCTGAATCGGAACGGCAATTCCCGTTCACCAAAGCCGCCGCACCTGCGTTTACGGTCGAAAACGACCGTTGGGATCAGCGGCGCGAGTAAACCACAATTTTACCGAATTTTAATTCGTTTCTGTTTGACCAACGGCCCGCGTTCCCCTGCTGTGTCGAAGGAACCAGGGAAACGCGGGCGATATACCTCTAAAATACTGTATTGACCGAATTTTTGCCGGCCCATGAAACGAATCCTGCAATTCCTCCTGCAAGCCGCCGTGCTCGGCCTGGCGTTCGCTTTCGTCCTGGTCTGGTTTCGCCCCGAGTTGTTTACTCAAAAACATGCCGCCAACGGTCTCCCCGCGGTTCGCTCCTACGCCGACGCGGTTAACCGGACGGCGCCCTCGGTGGTCAGCATCTATACGCGGACCATGGTCAGCGAGCCGATGATCCGCGAAGGTTCCGATCCACTGTTCGAGCGGTTGTATCGCGATCGCCGGGTGCTCAGGCCGCGTAGCGGGCTGGGCTCGGGTGTCATAGTATCGGGTGACGGCCTGATTCTGACGACCGCGCACGTGATCAACGGCGTCGATAACATCTTCGTGGCATTGTTCGACGGCAGTGTCGCGGAAGCACGCGTAATCGGCACCGATCCCGGCAGCGACCTGGCTGTGCTGAAAGTGGATCTCGACGAGTTGCCGGTCGCCAGCTTCGACACGGAAACGCAGCACCGGCCGGGCGACGTCGTGCTTGCCATAGGCAACGCGTTCGGTCTGAACCACACAGTGACAGCGGGCATCATCAGCGCTACCGGACGCGGAGACCTGAACCTGACGGCGTTCGAGGATTTCATCCAGACCGATGCGGCGATCAATTCGGGCAATAGCGGTGGCGCGCTGATCAATATCGACGGCGAGGTCATCGGCATCAACTCTGCCTCGCTGAGCCAGGAAACCGGGGCGCAAGGCATCAGTTTCGCCATCTCCGCCCGACTGGCGACCGAAGTGCTGCGCCAGATTGTCGAATATGGCAGTGTTCGACGCGGCTGGATCGGCGCAAACGTCATCGACCCGCCGTTGGTGATGCTGGAGGGCGAGGATCAGCCCGCCGGCGTGCAGATCTCCCAGATTTACCGCGATGGCCCGGCATGGGAGTCCGGCCTGCGTCCGGGCGACATTTTGCTGTCGGCCGACGGGTCGCCGGTGGGCAGTGCGCGCGAATTCACTCTCGCCATCGCCGAAGAGCCTCCCGGCACGGAAATCGAACTGGTGGCTTCTAGAAACGGGCAGCGTTTCACGACGTCGGTGACGTTGATACAACAACCGCCGCTACAAAGCTGAAAATCACTGAAAAACTACTGCGCACGCACCTGGCGGCGTCCGGCGAAAGGGTGAGTCCAATTCTCACGTACACTGCGGTTCCTGTGCGCCGGCCGCCGTCGCCAGCGACGCGCTCGCTACGTTTTGCAGCGATTTTCCCGACGTCGATGGTGTTCGGTGGTCGGAAGATCGTGCGGTTTTCCGACTACTGACCACCGATCACCATTTTTCCGGAAACCGTAAACCGGAGTTTTTTTACGCCTTCGGCAACGTCACGCCGCGCTGGCCCTGGTACTTTCCGGCCCGATCGGCGTAGCTGGTCTCGCATTCCTCGTCCGATTCCAGGAACAGGAACTGCGCCACGCCTTCGTTGGCGTAGATCCGGGCCGGCAGGGGTGTGGTGTTGGAAAATTCCAGCGTCACGTGACCCTCCCATTCCGGTTCCAGCGGGGTCACGTTGACGATGATGCCGCAGCGCGCGTAGGTGGATTTCCCGAGACAGATCGTCAGCACGTTGCGCGGAATGCGGAAGTACTCGACCGTGCGGGCCAGTGCAAACGAGTTCGGCGGAATGATGCAGGCCTCGCCCTTGAAGTCGACGAAGCTGTTCTGGTCGAAGTGCTTGGGGTCGACGATTGCCGAGTTGATGTTGGTGAAGATCTTGAATTCGTCGGCGCAGCGTACGTCGTAGCCATAACTGGAGGTCCCGTAGGACACCAGCTTCCGACCCTGATGTTCTCGGATCTGGCCCGACTCGAATGGCTCGATGAGCCCATATTCTCGGGCCATTCGCCGGATCCAGCGGTCTGATTTTATGGTCATGATCGGTTTGAAGACCCTCGGGTTGCTGTTCAGTCGGTAATCGTGATCTTCGGCATGCGGATTTCGGTGTTGAGCGCCTGGCGAGCCAGGCGCCCGGCGGTCCGGCGTGCGACTTCGCGGAAGCGCACCGAGGCCGGATTATCCGGATCGGCGGCGACGACCGGCGCGCCTTGGTCGGTGGACCGTCCCAGCGATGATTCCAGCGGCAGTTCGCCCAGAAGCGGCAGGCCGGTCTCGGCGGCCATGCGCCGGCCGCCGCCGTGACCGAAGACGGCTTCCTCGAAACCACAGTTGGAGCACACGTGCGTGCTCATGTTTTCGACGATGCCGAGGACCGGCACCTTGACCTTGCGGAACATCGCGACCGCTCGCCGTACGTCGTCCAGGGCCACGTCCTGGGGCGTGGTCACGACAATCGATCCGGCAACCGGAATTTTCTGCGCGAGCGTCAGCTGCACGTCGCCGGTGCCGGGGGGCAGGTCGATGATCAGGTAATCCAGGTCCTGCCAAAGGGTTTCGGTCAGCATCTGGCTCAGCGCCTGGGTGGCCATCGGACCGCGCCAGATCATGGCCTGGTCGGTATCCACCAGCACGCCGATGCTCATGGCCTGTATGCCGTGCGAGCGCATGGGCAGGATGCGCTTGTCTTCAGTGGTTTCCGGGCGGCCGGAAAGACCCAGCATCCGCGGCTGGCTGGGGCCGTAGATATCGGCGTCCAGCACGCCGACCGCAGCGCCCTCGGCATGCATCGCCAGTGCCAGGTTGGCCGCCACGGTGGACTTGCCGACGCCGCCCTTGCCTGAGGCCACGGCAATGATGTTCTTGACGCCCTGAATCGGCTTGAGACCGCCCTGAACCGCATGAGAGGTAATCAACTGATCGATTTCCACTGTGGTGTTCTCGACCGCGTCGAAATCGCGCAGCCGAGCTTTGACCATACGTTCCAGCTCCCCATACCAGCCACGCGCCGGATAGGCCAGGCGAATGTCGACGGCCACGCTGCCGCCGGATACCGCGACGCCGCGGACCGCGTCGCCCAGCGGTGAGCCGGTGTTGGGATCCTCGATCTGGCGGAGTTCCGCTTTCAGCGAGTCGGAATCAGCTTGCTTCATTGGGTTCTGGCTCCGTTGGGACATCATTCATTCATGGGGACCGGCTGACCGGCAGTCGTCGATATCGAGTGTGCCTGCAACACCCGGGCGGCCCCGGTCGGATTTCATTTCGGCCGCGCCGTGCGCCGCGACATGGCTGCAGTCAGCATCAGGCGTACCGACTCCTCGAACGGAAGATCGATGGGCTCCAGCCATTCGCGCGGTACGAAGATCGTATAGCCGGCCACCTGATAGCTCAGGGGCAGGTAGACCGCCACCTCGCCTTCCTCGCCGAACGGCAGATTGGAAAAGTCCTCGCGCGTGACGAATCCCATCACGCCGATCTTGAGTTCCGGATGGCGCACCATCACGGCCTGGCCGAAGCGGTTGCCCTCCTCGCTGGAGAAATAGTCGACAAAGTCCTTGGTGGCGCGGAACACCGACTTGACCAGCGGCATGCGATCGAGAACGCCTTCGCCCAGATCGATCAGCTTTCGGAAAAGCCAGACCTGGCTGAGCAGGCCGATGGCGATGACCAAGGCGATGCCGCCGACCAGCCCCATGCCCCGTAGATACCAGTCATCGGGCAGCACCAGCTTGATCAGAAAACCGACGCCGTCCTCGGCAAGACCGGCCAGCCAAAGCACGATCAGCACCGTGAGCGCGATCGGGATGATAGTGGCCAGCCCCTTCAGGAACAGTCTTACCATCCGCTGCACCAGTGACGGCTCTTCGTGGTCGAGTCCTTTCACTTCAGGTCGTCGATTCTGCGCGCAAGCGATTCACGATCGTCGGTCACCAGGCGTTCGAGCGTCCGAACCCGGGATTCCAGCTGCTCCAGTTCCTGTTTGTGCTGCCCGGATTCGGTACCGGCGCGTGCGTCGCGTCGAGCCCCCAGCCAGTGCTGGGTAATGCGTACCACCGCCCAGATGGCGAATACGGCAACAATGGCGGAGTAGATGTTCATTGGACGGCACCAATAAAGGATCCTGAAAAGGATTGTATCGCGTCAGTCCGCCGCGTTCGCCATCCGTTCGCAGGCGGGATGGCGATCCCGACGGGGTCAGGGGGCGCTTTCCGGCAGTTTCGGCTGGGCGTATTCGCGTCCGCCGGGATGATGCAGCCGCATCCGTTCCATCAGATAGCATAGACAGTCCTGGCGCACCGCTTCGACGTCGGTCGTGAGCATCGCCGGCATTGCAGAGCGTTGCATGACCAGTTCGCCGCCGGTCATGCGGAACCATGCATCGGTGCGGTCCTCGCCATCGGTATCGAACGCGCGCAGCGTGGCGCCGTTTCGGGTTGCGCGCGCCAGTCGCGTGCCCGGCGGCAACTCGGTGAAGTTAAGTCGATCGAGGCGCGGTTCGAATTGAATGTCCACGTCAGGGCCGGATTCGCCAAAGAGAAAATTAACATCATCGGGTACCCGGACCACGGTCGTGACGTGGAACAGGTCGATATCTTCCGGATGCGGCAGTTCCGTGGAGAGCTCATCCAGGTTCAGGGCATTCTCGAGATAGGCCATCGCGTGGTCGGTACCGCTGCGCTTGCCTGGCGGGCCGCATTCCAGGGTCACCGACGGGCAGAATTCGGCGAATGCCGCCGACTGCACGCCGGCCGGCTCGGTGAAATAGACAACCGTTCTTGAAAAGCGGCTCGCCAGGTTCAGAGCCCGCGGATCGATGCGGTTGACCGCGGCGTAATGCGGGTTTTCGCCCGTATTGTTGTGAATGTCGATGCTGGCGAACGGCTTCAGTGCCCGCGCGTGGTCTCGGACGCTGGCGAGCATGCCGTGCCAGGGGGTTTCGGGATGGCGCGAGCCGGGCCAGCAGCGGTTCATGTCGGGCTGGTCGGGCAGGTATCGCCGTGCGGCCGCGGCGGCATCGATATTGCCGATGAAAAGCGTCAGGCTGCGGGGCAGCGGATCGCGCTGGTAGCGTCCCGACAGCAGTCTTCTCACCGCGTCCCAGCCGGAGATCTCGTTGCCGTGTTGAATCACGGACACGAAAAGCGGGTTGGGCTTGCGACCGGGCAGGTGGATCAGCGTGGGCCCGTCCAGGTGTCTGGCCAGTGCCGTGGCGGGGTGTTGCAACAGCCTTGAAGGCAGGTGGTCCAGGATGACGGGTTGCATATGTGCGGTTTGATCCTCTGATAGCATTCGGACCAGCATAAGTGATCCTAATAGAGGATGTGGGAAAAGCCCTCTTGAAATTGAGCGGGGCCGGCCCAGATTAAGCGATCATCGTCCAGCAGGCGTGGAGAATAGCTAATGATTGAAGCCAAAAAACTGACCCGGTGCTACGGCGAGTTCCGCGCGGTGGACCGCTTGAGCTTTACCGTCGAGGCCGGAACCGTGCTGGGATTTCTCGGGCCCAATGGCGCCGGCAAGTCGACCACGATGAAGATGCTCACGGGATTTCTTCCGCCGACCTCGGGCAGCGCTTCGATTCACGGCCACGACATCGTCGCCGATTCACTGGCCGCGCGGCGCCTGATCGGCTACCTGCCCGAAGGCGCGCCGCTGTACGGTGAATTGAGCGTCCTGCGCTTTCTGGAATTTGTTGCCGGTGCGCGCGGCTACCGCGGGACCGAAGCAATGCGACGGGTCGAGCAGGTCATCGAGCGCCTGCAGCTCGACGAGGTACGAATGCAGACGATCGAGACGCTGTCCAAGGGCTTCAAGCGCCGGGTCGGGTTGGCCCAGGCCATCATCTCCGATCCACCCGTGCTGGTACTCGACGAGCCCACCGACGGCCTGGATCCCAACCAGAAGCAGCAGGTCCGGCGTCTGATTCGCGAAATGGCGCCGGACAAGATCATCATCATCTCCACGCATATTCTCGAAGAAGTCGACGCGCTGTGCTCGCGCGCCATGATCATCGCGCGCGGCAAGCTTCTGGCCGACGACAGTCCGACCTCCTTGCTGGCCCGTTCGCGCTACGCCCGCGCGGTCAGCCTGGCCTGCGACGATCTGCAGGGCGCGGCCTCGGCGCTTAGCGAGCTGCCCGAAGCCGGGGAGGTCGAGATTCGGCGGGGGCTGGTCACCGCGTTTCCATCGGGCCAGGGCGACCTGTTTCAGGCGGTTTCGAAGCTCGCGCGCGAGCGCGCCTGGCGTGTGTCCAGGATGCAGCTCGAGGCCGGGCGGCTCGAAGACGTGTTCCGCCGCATCACGCGCGACGAAACCGTGGAGGACGCGGCATGAGCGGTCGGTTCGGGAATCTTCCGGTCATCTTCAGGCGCGAACTGGCGAGTTATTTCGCCACGCCGGTGGCCTACGTGTTCATCGTCATCTTTCTGATCATGGCCGGGGCGTTTACCTTCTACCTGGGCAATTTCTACGAGCGCGAGATTGCCGATCTGCAGTCGTTCTTCCAGTTTCATCCGTGGCTTTATCTGTTCCTGGTGCCGGCCATCGGCATGCGGTTGTGGGCCGAGGAGCGCAAATCCGGCACGGTCGAGTTGCTGCTGACGCTGCCTGTGACCGCAACCGAGGCGGTGCTCGCCAAATTTCTCGCGGCCTGGATATTCGTCGGCCTGGCGCTGGCGCTGACCTTCCCGATCTGGCTGACGGTGAACGTGCTGGGCAACCCGGACAACGGCGTGATCGTGGCCGGTTACCTGGGCAGCTGGCTGATGGCCGGCGGGTTTCTTGCAATAAGCGCCTGCATCTCGGCGCTGACGCGCAACCAGGTCGTGGCTTTCATCATCTCGGTGGTGGTTTGCTTCGGCTTCCTGCTTTCGGGTCTGCCGATGGTGCTGGACGTATTCCGCGGCTGGCTGCCGCAGGCCGTGGTCGATGCCGTGGCCAACCTGAGTTTCCTGGGCCACTTCAATTCGATTTCACGGGGCGTGCTGGATCTTCGCGACCTGCTTTATTTCGCACTGGTCATTGGTTTCTGGCTGACCGCGAACAGAATCCTGGTTGAAATCAAGAAGGCGCAATAGTCATGAAAAACATATATTCATCAAGCGCCCTGGCCGTGCTGGCTGTCCTGTTCATCGTGCTGACCATGCTCAGCAGCATCGTATTCAAGGGCTGGCGGCTGGATCTGACCGAAAACAACCTCTATACCTTGTCGGAGGGTACGGTCAACATCGCCGAGTCGCTGGACCAGAAGATCCGTCTGCGCCTTTACTTCAGCGACTCGGCCAGCGAGGATCTGCCGCAGATTCGCAGCTACGCCGAGCGCGTCTGGGAACTGATGCAGGAACTGGCCGCACAGTCCGACGGCATGATCGAGCTCGAGCGCATCGATCCCGAACCTTTTTCCGAGGCCGAGGACGCTGCGGCTCGTTATGGCCTTGAAGCTGTGCCGCTGAACCAGGCCGGCGACGTGCTCTACCTCGGCGTGGTGGGTACCAATGCCGTGGACGGCCTGGAGGTCCTGCCGTTTTTGTCGCCGAACCGCGAATCCCTGCTGGAATACGACCTGGCACGAATGGTCTCGACGCTGTCCAGCCCCGATCTGCCGCGTGTAGGCCTGATCACCGGGCTGCAGCTATCCGGCGGATTCGACATGCAGACCGGACAGCGCACGCCGAGCTGGGCGGTCTACGATCAATGGAGCGAATTGTTCGACCTGACCACCATCGAGGCCGGCGCCACTGAACTGCCGCCCGATCTTGACGCGCTGGTCGTGGTGCATCCGAAGAACCTGTCGGAAGACCTGATGTTTTCCGTCGACCAGTTCGTGCTCGGCGGCGGACGCTTGCTGGCTTTCGTCGACCCGTACGCCGAGGCCGATCCCGGCGACAACCCGAACGATCCTGCATCAAGATTCACGGCCGAGCGTTCCTCGACGCTGGCGCCGCTGTTCGGGGCCTGGGGCATCGAAATGGATGCCGAGCAGTTCGTTGCAGACCTCGGCCGTGCGCTGCAGGTGACCGTCCAGCAAGGCCAGCCGCCGGTTCGGCACCCGGCAATTCTCGGCCTGACCGGAGCGGACCTGAGCGACCGCGACATCGTCACCGGCGACCTGAACACGGTGAACGTGGCCAGTGCCGGCGCGCTTGAAAACCTCGACGGGAGCAACGGGCCGACCGTCGAATGGCTGATGCGGTCCAGCGAACGTTCCGGCCTGCTGGCCACCGAGCGCCTGCGCATGGCCGCCGACCCGTCGGCGCTGATCGACGAGATCGGGCTGGACGACCGTCGATACAGCCTGGCCGCCCGTCTGACCGGCGAGGCTGAAACGGCGTTCCCGGATCGCCTGGACGGGGCCGGGCGATCGCGCGGCCTGATCAACGCAATTGTCGTTGCTGATACGGACCTGCTTTCGGACAACATGTGGGTGCAGCGCCAGAGCTTCCTCGGCAGCGTCATTCTCAATCCGTTCGCCGACAATGGCGCGCTGGCCGTGAATGCACTGGAAAATCTGCTCGGTAACGCCGACCTGATCAGCATTCGCAGCCGATCGACCTCCACCCGCACATTCGATCTGGTCGAGGACCTGCGGCGCCGGGCCGAAGCGCGGCTGCGCGAAACCGAGCAGCGGCTGGAAGCCGAACTGCGCGAAACCGAGAATCGTCTGACCCGGCTGCAGCAGGGGCGCGGTGATTCCGACATGAGCATCCTGACGACCGAGCAGGAAGCCGAGATCGACCGGTTCATGGAACAGCGGCTGGAAATTCGGCAACAGCTTCGCCAGGTGCGGCGCGAACTCGACAAGGAAATCGAGGCCCTGGGCACGCGGGTCAAGATCATCAACATCATGCTGGTGCCGCTGCTCGTCACGATCGTCGCGTTGTTCGTGGCCTGGCGGCGTCGCCGGCAGCAGCATGGAGCCAGCAAGCCATGAACAGAAACCGATTCCTGATATTGGTTGCGGTCACGCTGGCCGCGGCGGTGCTGGTGTTCGTGCTCGACCGGTCCGGCGATTCGGGCCCCCGAGAGCTGCCCGCCACGCTGCTGCCGGGCCTTGAAGGCGCCGTCAACGAGCTTGCCGCCATCGACGTCGTGGCGCCCGGCGGGCAAATCGCGGTGAGCTTGCGGCGCGACGAGGAGCGCTGGCGGGTAACGCAGAAGGACGGCTACGAAGCCGATTTTGCAGAGGTGCTGGCGTTCCTGCGCACGCTCGCAGACGTCGGCGCGGCCGAGCCGAAAACGACCAACCCGGACTGGTATTCCCATCTCGGCGTGCAGGACGTCTCGCAGCCCGATGCGACCGGCCGCCGGATCGACTTTCCAGGGCGCGAAATTTCATCGGTGATCATCGGCCAGGTCGACCCATCGGGCGAGGGCAGCTATGCCCGCCGCGCCGACGAAGCCCAGAGCTGGCTGCTCGATGCCGTGGTCGAGGTGCCGGTGGACCCGGTCGCCTGGCTGGAACCGGGCATCATGGACATTCCGTCGGCCGAGATAGCCGAGGTCGTGATTCGCCACGCCGACGGCGAAGTGATCAGGCTGGACCGGGCCGGCGACGAGGGAGGTGAAGACACGCCGGCCTTCGTGCTGCGCGACGTGCCCGAAGGCCGGGAGGCCGGCGGGGAATGGAAGCGCAACGCGATCGCGAATGGTCTGCGTGCCCTCAACCTGGAAGACGTCAGGCGCTTCCAGCCGCCCGCGCCCGAGGACGCGACCCGCGTGCTGTTCACGACCACCGATGGCCTGAACT
>Ga0209944_1000410_pt1 | contig 19157 bp, 17 predicted proteins | sample SalPonR1_C_D2_MG_FD_185701 | JGI IMG/M metagenome (GOLD analysis project Ga0209944, IMG submission 185701) | Salt pond soil microbial communities from South San Francisco under conditions of wetland restoration - Salt Pond MetaG R1_C_D2_MG... ...
GTATCCCGATGGGTCAAGACTAAAAATGGCTAAGGGGATGAAGAGAGAAATGTGTCTGGGACGGCGTGGTCAGCAGCTATGATCTTTCCTCCGTTTTTAAATTATTAATGAAGCAGCTTTGCGTCAGCGATGGGAGCCCGGCTCCCTTTTCGGCCGCTGTCAGGCGGCTGAGAAGGGAGAGATGCCGGCACCGCCGGTAGCCGAAAGCGGGCGACCGTAGCGCAATCGAGGGCCCGCCGAGAGGCGGATCATCGAGTGGACGCCCAAAAAAATATAGAGATAGATAAAGCCAGAGAGCAAAAGAAACGTATGTAGGAATTTATATATCTTTGATAAAAATTCGTTAGTTATGCGATGGATAGTTGCCAGATGGGTGTTATTTATGATGGGGTGGTGTTTTTTTAGCTCGATTTCTATAGGGCAAGAGAGGGCAGTGCAGGTGGATCGGCTGATTTACAGTCCTACTACTGAAACTTTGCCTAAGGGTGTACTGGCGTTGCGGGCTTCGATCCGATTTGGAGATATGGGAGGTGCTGATGGAGGGTATGAGAACTTTTATGGCCTGGATGAGTTGGAGGATATGTATTTTGGTCTTCACTATGGGATAACGGATCGAATTCAGCTGGGAGTAAGCCGAACCAAAGGAAGTGGAGTGCAGCGTCAGTTAGTGAATGGTGAATTGAAACTGAATGTATTAAAACAGTCAGATTCCACGAACCGAATGCCTTTAGGAATTGCGTTTTCACATGTTACAACAGCTTCTTTTCAACTCGCCAGCAGAGCCCCGGAATCAATGACCTATTTTGGAGAGATGGCTCACCGATTTTCCTATACCTCTCAACTCGTAATCAGCCGGCGTTATAGTCGTCATTTTAGCATGCAGGCCCTCGGTGGATACCAACATCGAAATATGGCCCCCCTTACTGAAGACAATGGATTATTCTTTGCGGGCCTTGCTGCGCAGCTTTCCATTTCCGACCATTGGGCTTTTATTTTTGATGGGATATATCCGATTTCCGACGACCGAAGCAGAGAATTAGGGGATTTTCCAGTCTTAGGTGCAGGCATTACCTATCAGCGTCCTTGTGGAGATCGATGGGTATTAGAATTTGCCAATACATCCGGTCTGATCGAGAACGACTTTATTCCATACAGCCAATCGGATATTCAGGCAGGGGAAATTCGCGTAGGCTTGACGTTCATAAAGCCTTTTTTCACGAAGAATAAAGTAAGCGAAAAATAGCTCTCTATTTTTCCGAGTAGGAATCGAATATTTTCACTTAACGACTGAACCGTACATCAAATGAAAATTTACCCTTTACTCTACAGCCTTGCTCTTTTACTTTTTTTCTCTGCCTGCCATTCGAGTCAGTACTTTAGTAAAAAAGAGGTTAAAGAACTCGAAGAGCGATTACAGCTATCTCCCTTAGGGGACCATTTTCAAGGCTTGGTGGTCTATGACCCCGAGGCGTCAGAATTTGTATATGAGTTTCAGGGGGACAAACTTTTCACCCCGGCTTCCAATACAAAAATCTTGACTTTTCGAGCGGCATTAGAACATTTGGCGGATTCTCTTCCCTTGTATGAGCAGCTTAATGCCGGCCGATCCATGTATCTCCGAGGTACGGGGCATCCGGCTATGCTTCATCCGGAATTTGACACCTACTTGCAAGAAGCCTCCTTGCAGTTAATGATGAGAGGTTTTGACTCGCTTTTTTTATACTATCCCGAAATTGAGCCCAAGCGTTTTGGGTCGGGTTGGGCCTGGGACGATTATCCATATTATTATCAAGCCGAGCGCAGTTCCTTTCCAATTTATGGCAATGCGCTCCAGGTGGTTTGGGACAGCCTCCGTTCTGAAATCAAATTAGAACCGGACTATCTGGCTCAATATAGTCGCATTCGTCTGGGGAAAGGGACAAAGATTGAAATGAAACGGGAAGAGTATATTAATAAATTTGATATTCGGGTCGGGGCTCAGACATCTCATGAAGCGCGATTTTCAGTGCCTTTTTTGAACGAACCTTACTTGCTGAGTCAACTGTGGGAGAATAAAATGGGCCGAGTGTTTTTGAGTCGTTATGAGGCTCCGCGAGGACAGTGGATTCCTCAGGGAAAATTTCCGACAGATACTTTGCTCCGCAAAATGATGTGGGAAAGTGACAACTTTCTGGCCGAACAAATTTTACTGATGGTAGGACGGACCCTTACAGATAGCTTGCAAACGTCGGCGGCCATTCATGCTATCATACCGGATTCTGCACAAATCAGGTGGGTTGATGGATCCGGACTCAGCCGATACAATCTATTGAGTCCGAATTATTTAGTGAAAGAACTGGATCGCATTCAAAGGATGATAGGGTGGGAGGAAATTCAAGCATATTTCCCGGCAAACGGTCAGCAAGGGACCTTGAAAAACAGATATGAGCAATCTAAAGAACCGTATATCTATGCTAAGACAGGGACACTCAGCAACAATTATAATCTCAGTGGGTACATAAAAGGAGCAAGTGGGAAATGGTATATTTTTAGTTATATGCATAACCACTTTTTGGGTAGTCCGAATGACCTTCAGGAAGATATTGAAAAGGTTTTGTTTCATCTTCATCAAAAACTGTAGCAGATGTCTGTGAGCCGTGAAAATGTTAAGCTTTTTCAGGAGCAACCCTGGAGCGAGAATTATCAGTACCCCTTGTATATTTACGATGGTAACCGGATTCAATCTCAATATGATGCGCTTGTGGCGGCACTCTCGGATCACCAGCATCAAATTCGGTATGCATGTAAAGCCAATAGCAACCTTTATATTTTGAAATTGCTTGCCGATAAAGGGGCGCATCTTGATGTAGTTAGTGTAAATGAAGGGCGAATAGGTGAAATGGCGGGTTTCCCTTCGGACCGCATACATTTTACGCCAAATGGTGTTCCTTTGGCCGAGTGCAGGGCCGCCCTCGACCGGGGTTATTCTCTCAGCTTAGATCACATTCCATCACTTCAGGCCTTGTCTGAGGAGCGCCCGGGCTTACCGGTTTGTATTCGTATTAATCCCGCAGTAAAAGCCGGAGGGCACGAAAAAATATCTGTTGGACATCAGGCCTCAAAGTTTGGGCTCTCTTTAGATCAAATGGGAGAGGTCGAAAAGCTGCAGTCTTCTGGAGCCATTCGAGTGGTTGGGATGCACATTCACACGGGTTCTGATATAGGAAATGTGGAGGCGATAAAAAAGGGAGCAAAAATTCTTTTTAAAGAAGCATTAGCGTTCCGGGATACGATTGAGTATTTGGATTTTGGAGGAGGCTTCAAGGTGTCGTATTTCGATGATGATTCAGCAACAGATATCAATGGGATCGGCTATTGGTTAACTGCGAAGATGAAAGAGTTTGAGTCACAATGTGGGCACTCAGTTCGTTTGGTTGTTGAGCCAGGCAAGTATTTGGTGAGCGAGGCCGGCTTTTTTCTGGCCAAAGTCTCACAGATAAAAACTACCTACGGTACGCAATTTGCTCATTTAAATACGGGCTTTAACCATTTTATTCGACCGATGTATTATGAAGCAAACCACAAAATCAGTGTGTATCGGAAGGAAAGGCATGCAAGTACAGAGGCGTATAGTGTCGTTGGATACTTATGTGAGACAGATACCTTTGCCTCAAAGCGGAATCTACCGAAACTAAATGTAGGCGATATTCTGATCTTTCATAATGCAGGTGCCTATGCGTTCTCAATGGCCTCGCAATATAACCAACGTTTGAGGCCCGCAGAAATCCTAATGTTAAATGGAGAATATCGTCTGATTCGGGAGCCGGAGCAGTTTTCTGATTTGCTGATTCGTCAAGTTCCGCTTGATTGACAAACAAGAAATGCTCAGTACTTTTTTTCTACTTGATCATTGGTCATCCATTTTCCCCAAACTCGATTATATGCATGAATTTGTTGAATGGTATCTCCGGATGGACTGATGAGTGGATAGGACTGATTTGCCCACTCAAATATACTACCATAAAGATTTTGGACATTTGTAAATCCAAGATCTTGTAATTTTTCACCAATTTTTTCTGATCTATACCCGACAGAGCAATACACAATAACTTTCTGATCAGGATTTAAATTACGCACTCTTTCAGACTGAAATTCTTCATACCCCACCCATATGGCGCCAGGGATATGGCTGACGTCATATTCTTCCCGAGAACGAGTGTCGAGTAGGATGACATTTTCTGGTCCAAGCTGATGGAGTTGATTTACACTTAAAACAGAGACTTCATCGGGATTGAGCATGGTAGAAAGGGTCCGATCGTAGGCCTTGTTTTGAACCAGCCCTGTAGGTTGTGCTAAACAAGATGGCAACAACAGTCCCAGTCCAGCTAAAAGAGCCCAAACCTTATTTTTTAAATGAATCATTATTTTGAGTTATAGTTCGACAGGGCCAGGGCCCAATTCATCAAAAATGATCTGTCCATCCTGACAATATGGAGTGCAATCAGCGGCTATTCGCTCCTCTATTTTTTTGGCGTGCTTTTGTGGGTAAAGAACATGAAGGTTGGGCCCTGCATCGAGGGTAAAGCATACGGGAAGTCCCTCGTCTTCACGCCAGGACCGAATCATATGAATTAATTTTATGGTGTCAGGTTCCATGAGGATATAAGACGGTGAAGAACACATCATTAATCCGTGTAAACCTAAAGCTTCACTCTCGGCTAATCGTGCAAATTCCTCCCAATCGCCCCGGCTTAGAATATGAAGAAGACTGATGATACGGTTTTGTGCTTGATGATAGCGGGCCGAAGCATAAGGGTTCTCATCCATGAGTTGGTGGCCCGCTGAGGACGAGACAGACTTTTCTTTTTTAGATACAATGAGAATAGCATCCTTCATTTTCATGAACATATCGTGGACATGCGATTTAAGTGGGACAGCGAAGGTATCACTGGACTGAGGCCATTCCCCTGACTTCCCCCATATCGACCAATACCCAAAAATGGATCGGGCTGCACTTCCAGAGCCCAGCCTGGAAATATAGGAGGCTTTCCGCTCAAATTCATCATCGTCACTTAAGGTGCCAAACAGTCGATCCTCCAGGCTGCACAGGCAAAGGCTAAGTGCACTCAAGGCCGATGCTGATGAAGCAATTCCGGAGGAATGAGGAAAGGAATTTGAAGAATCGACCTGAAGAGAGAGTTGACTTAAAAAAGGAAATTGCGGTTTGAGCTGTTCTAAGAAAGAAGCGATTCGCGCTTTAAAAGCTGGGGCGGGCTTACCGTCGAATAAAAATTCTAAATCAACTCCCGTTGTGTCCGATCTTTGTTGACGGGCTTGCCAACTTAATTTTGTGATGGTATGTGCTGCCGTGAGGGTGCCACTGATAGAGGGGTTTCGAGGAAGTTGCCGCCCATACTTTCCCCAGTATTTAACTATGGCTATATTCGAAGGGCTCTTCCATTCTACGGAGCCTGCCTGTATATCCTTGGATTCAAGAACCAAATCTTTCCCTAAAAACTCATCCGATTTCATACGTTGTCATTCTTGGAACTAATAATCATTTGAGAGGTGCTTCGAAAGGTACAAATTAATCAAGGATTGGGTATCATCGGTAATCGATCCTGCTCGTATTTTTTTATAATCCGCTCAATGTCATGAGATACGTCAAAATCACGGAGCACGATATCCATAAGCTCATCCTCCCCTTCAATATACCCTTCAGTTAAATTATAACTAAATATTGTTCCCATGCCCGTGTAATAACTAGCTAAAAACGTGCCCCTGGTCTCTTTGATCAGGTCGTAAATGGGCATATTTAACTCTTTTTCTATCATCTCTACTAATATACGCCCCTGGGTTTTAGTGAGTTTTTTTAAGGGGTCTTCAAAATTTTCTTCCAATTCCTTTTGCAATCGCTTCAAATGACGTTTTCTCGATCGTTTATCCATCATGCGAGTTACATATTCTGCCTCTCGGTATATTTTGACGGCTTTTTTGGCATAGGGGTAGACCTTAGCTGCATATTTTTTGTAACGGAGATAGGTAATATAGTCTTCGCGACTGTCAAATTTTCGAGGTGACGAAATCTGAACGGAGTCGATTTCGGCCAAAAAAAGCGTATCATCTTCAGTAATTAACGCTTGAATTCGTTGTCCATCTATATACATATACTCTGTTCGGAGAGTATCGTTATTTTGGCCGACTAAAGCAAGTGCGGACCATAAACAAATAAAACCAATACATAGGGAATCGGCCAATTTCGTTCTGAAACACTCATAAAAAAACTTAGTTTTCATAAAACGTATAACGCAATAGCGGATCAAATGATTTTGTAGCTCTCTCAATATTCTAATCGAAGGTATTGAATTTTAGAGTCAAACCGTGTAAATGGGTTCTTATAGAATGAGCTCAGCTCGGACAAGTTTTTTCTAAATCAAAACACCAGGCCCTAAGTTGTAATATTCGATCTATTGATCAGGAGATCTTATCTTTGTCTCATATGAAACTCTTTTTTAAGCTGTTAAGCTATATTTTTCATCCGTGGTTGATCCTGAGTTATAGTGTATTACTATTGTGGTTAGTGAACCCATACATTTTTCAAGGCACTATGAACAATGTAAATCTACTACTAATAAAGATTTGGATCAGTAGCTTTTTATTTCCACTTATCATTGCCGGTATGATGATAGGTTTGCAGTTCGTGGATGTAAAAACATTGGACCGTGCGCGCGAGCGGGTTTTTCCTTTGATTGGCACTATGTTATTTTATATTTGGCTGACCGTGAACATGTATCGTTCAGGCGGCACTCCAGAAGCCTTACTGACCATTACGATGGGAGCCACTCTAGCCCTAATTTTTAGTTTTGTTGTGAATTTGGTCTTTCCGATTTCTTTTCATTCTCTTGGCATGGGCGTATTATTCAGCGTATCCACCCTCATCTATTTCTATTTTGGGTTTACAGACTTTACATGGCCGGGCAGCAGTTATTTGGTGGGTTCGCAGTGGTTAGTAGTCATTTTTTTATGGTTGTCAGGATGGGTGCTGACTGCTCGATCATGGCTAAAATCTTACTCTTTAGCCCGAGTTTATACTAGTGCCATTCTCGGATTTGTCTCACCCTGGATCGCTCTATTACAAATTGAACTTCTCTTATGACTTTAAAAAAAACAGCTCTTTTCTTTGGGTCGTTTAATCCGGTTCACATGGGCCATATGATTATTGCCCAGCACATGTTAAATGAAAGTGACCTTCAAGAGGTTTGGTTTGTCGTAAGTCCGCATAATCCGCTTAAGGACAAAAAGACACTGGCGCCGGACCACGATCGGTTATTTCTGGTACAGGAGGCTATAGGTGATCATCCCAAGATGAGAGCTTCCGCGGCTGAATTTCAGCTCCCTCAACCCTCTTATACTATTGACACCCTTGTCCACCTCAATGAAAATCACCCGGATCGCTCATTTTCTCTTTTAATGGGTGGAGACAATCTGAAACATTTTCATAAGTGGAAAAACTATGAGATATTGCTTCGAGATTACGAACTCTATGTTTATGATCGTCCCCAAACCGGGGATACCCGATTTGATGATCATCCGTCAGTTCATTTTTTTCAATCGACGCAAATGAATATTTCAGCAACGCACGTTCGGAAATTAATCAAGAAGGGGAAAAGCATACAATTTTTGGTGCCTGATGCCGTTTTCCATGCAATTAACGCCTCAAACCTGTACAGATGATTCGGGCAATTTGTCTTTCCTGTTTGCTATTTCTCGTTTTGCAGTCCAATCTCTCTGCACAAGAGGATTTAGCTATTGGTGAATGGAGATCCTTCCTTCCTCACACGGTAGGGTCTTATGTTACGGAAACTGAAGACCGTATTTTTTACGTAGCAAACCAAACACTAACCCGCTTTAATAAGTCTGATTTGCAACAGCAGTTTATTTCAACTATCGACGGTCTTTCAGGGGTGGGTGTGGAATGGGCTTCTTATAACTCACAAGTTGGAGTCCTTGTCGTCATTTATAAGGATAGCAATATCGACCTCATATATGAGGATGAGATCATTAATATTAGTGATATCCCCAGAAGTACTCAGCTCTCTGGTGACCGTTCCGTTCGAAATGTATTTCAATGGGAAGACCAAATCCTGTTGGCTACCGGATTTGGCTTAGTCATTTTAGATTTGGAGGATGCCGTCATTCGTGAAGTAGTGCAAACCCCATCACCTGTTGAAGATGTCTCCATTTGGAACGACCAGTTTCTGGCCATAACGAATGGAGAAATATTTAGCCTGGGCCTTTCTCAAATTTTTAATTTTGAATTTTGGAGTTTATGGGAAAATGAGACTGACTCCTGGAACTTAGATTCCGGTTTGTCAGCGGTTGAAACTTTTGACGATAAGCTCTTTTTGGCCAAAGATTCACTTCTGTATTTGAGGAACAGCAGTGAAACGAGCTTACTCGGCAGTTTTGAGCGGCCCACTGATCGAGTTCAATTTCTGCAAGCAGGGTATAATTATTTGTTAGTTGGTATTAGGAATAATGCCGATAGAGATTATGTTCGGTTTTATGAACCGGATTTAAGCTTCGTAGAAAGCCCATTCTCATGCCATGGGAAACTAAGTCACGCCATTGAAACGAAGGAAGGACGGATTTTTTACGGGGATGATTTTGGTGGATACAGATTTTCCGAATCTCCCACAGCCCCCTGCGAATATATTTTTAATGACGGGCCCAAGGATTTTGCTAATAGTGATATAGATTTCAGGGATGGAAAGCTGGCTATTGCGGGAGGTGGCCCAAGGGATCAACAACTTAGTTATGAGTTCTCACGCCGGGGAATGTATATTCTTAATAATGGCGAATGGACCAATGTGTCTCCGGATAATACACCTGAATTGGAAAGCCCGGATACGGTATTAGAGTTCTTTCGGGTATTAATTGACCCTATTGACACAGAAACGATTTGGGTGGGATCCTACTTTAGCGGGGTGGTCCGCTATCGTGAGGATGATATAGCAGTCTACACACAAGAGAACTCTTGTTTAGAAGGAACAGTCGGAGATGATTTGCGTGAGCGAATTTCTGGTATGGCTTTTGACGAAACGGGCAACTTATGGCTCACAAACTTTGGTGCTCCTGAAGGCTTAAAAGTATTGCGAAGGAATGGAGAATGTGAAGGATGGAATGTACCTACGTCCTCTAGTTTAGTGGATGTTAGCATTGATCCCAACGGGTTTATTTGGTCTACGGTTTTCGCTAATGATGCCGGAATTCTGGTTTTTGACCCGGATCCGGAAGGTATAAATGGGGAGCGCTTTAAAGTGTTTAATCGAGCCAATAGCGCCCTGCCGACCAACGCCGTGACTTGTCTTACCGTAGATAGAAGTGGGAATATTTGGGCGGGCACCACGGAAGGCGTTGTTTTATTTGCGTGTGGAAGTGCCGTTTTTGATTTTGACTGCAGCAGTCGCCCCATCGTCGCTGAAGCTGGAGAAAATGTAGGAGACTTCTTATTGAATAATGTGCGAATTACCGCATTGGGGGTTGATGGAGCAAATCGGAAGTGGGTCGGCACAGAGGGCGGCATCATCGTAATATCACCCTCTGGAAGTGAGGAGGTTTTTCGACTGAATACCAATAATAGTCCCTTGTTTAGCGATGCGATCGTCGATTTTGAATATGATGGGGAGACCGGAATCATGTATATAGCTACCTCTGAAGGAGTGATGGCTTATCGGACTCAAACCACCCAGGGAAACACCTTCAATCTTCCCGATGCATATGTTTACCCCAATCCTGTGCGTCCCGAATATGATGGGCCCATCGCGATTAAGGGGCTGGCTGAAGACGCTTTGGTGAAAATTACAGACGTAGAAGGCCGACTCATTCACGAAACTCGTGCGCTCGGCGGACAAGCTGTTTGGGATGGTACACAATGGAATGGAGACCGGGTGGCTTCAGGGGTATATCTGGCATGGGTGAGTGGACAGGGTGAATTTGCCCAACCTTCCGATGCCGTATTGAAATTTGTAGTTATTCGGTAACTTGGGTCATTACTTTCCTGTATAAAGTTTCATATTGATCTAGAATATCAGTGATGTGAAACTCTTTAGCCTTTTTAAGGGCCTTTTCCCGGAATGAATTCAACCGCTCCGGACTCTCTAATATAGAGCAACACCCTTTTGCCATAGCTAGAGTGTCGCCTACCTCATATAAAAAACCCGTTTCACCATGAATGTTGACTTCTGGAATTCCACCGATGTTAGATGAAACCACAGGAACTTCACATGCCATGGCTTCTAATGCCGCCAAGCCGAAACTTTCATTGGCCGAGGGAAGTAAAAAAACATCAGATATAGATAATAGCTCTTCGATAGCTTCCTGTTTTCCCAAAAATCGCACACAATCGTTCAAACCCTCTGAACGAGTGAGTCGCTCTAATTGAGGACGCTCAGGACCATCGCCAACTAAAAGTAGTATGGTGGGATGGTGTTCCCGGACTCTCTTCAAAATATCTATGGTATCTTTTACCCGCTTCACTTTTCGAAAATTCGAGGTATGCATCAAAATATGCTCTCCATTCGGAGCCAATAAATCCCGAAAATGACTTTTGTTCACTCTTTTGAATCGGTCAAAATCGATAAAATTGTAGATCACCTCAATATTTTGTTGGACATCAAAAGTGGCATAAGTCTCATCGCGCAAATATTCGGAAACAGCTGTTACCCCATCGGATTCATTGATACCGAATTCTACGACGGACTTAAAACTCCTGTCATTCCCTACCAGGGTAATGTCTGTTCCATGTAAAGTAGTTATAACGGGTAGGTGCTTCCCCATTTTGGCCAGTATGCTTTTTGCTAAATAGGCTACAGAGGCATGAGGCACTGCATAGTGAACGTGAAGTACGTCCAGGTCGGCATAGGTAGCGACGTCGACAAGCTTACTTGCCAGCGCAGATTCGTAGGGCGTAAAGTCAAAAACGGGATAATCCATGGTGGTAACCTCATGGTAAAACACATTTTCTTGAAAACCGGAAAGACGAGCTGGTCTGCTGTAAGTAATAAAGTGGACGCTGTGCCCCTTTCGAGCAAGGGCTAAACCTAATTCTGTAGCAACGACTCCAGAACCGCCAAAAGTCGGATAGCAAACAATACCTATATTCATCGAAATGTATTTTTTTTACGAAAGGAAAAAACCCTTTTTAGAATCAATTCTTTGATCAACTTATGGAACCGAAACAATCAAAGAAGCAAAGTGTTATAATAAAGATATAAACACTTTACATTTTATTACATGAAGCCTTCGAAAGAATGCATTCATTAAAAAATATGTTGACCCTTGGCCGTTTACTCTATTGGTGATCTTGAAAAACTGTCGGGCATAAAGGCTCACACTCTACGTATATGGGAGAAAAGATACGACCTACTTTCTCCGAAGAGGACGGATACGAACATCAGGTATTACGAAGATGATGATTTAAAGCAGCTCATGAATGTTGCCATCCTTAAAAAACAAGGAATGCGAATTTCTCATATTGCGGCCTTAAGTAAGTCTGATATTAAAAAAAAGGTACGGGAAGCTAATCAAAATGATGTTGGAGGTCATCCTCAAATTGATGCACTGACATTAGCCATGATTGAGTTTGATCAGGCTCATTTTGATGAGTTGATGGATAAGTTTGTTGACTCCATGGGATTTGAAACTTGCATGGTGGAAGTCATTTATCCTTTACTGAACAAATTGAGTATTCTTTGGATGACCGGTTCCATTAAACCGGTGCAGGAACAATTTATGAGCTATATGATTCGGAATCGGATTATCTCTGCTACTCACAATCTTCCAGCTCCGATTTCTGACTATCAATTCCTTCTCTTTTTACCTGAGGGAGAAAACCAGGAAATCAGCCTTCTTTTCCTGCAATATATTTTACGGGCCAGATCTGTACAGACTATTAACATCGGTTTGGGAACCTCCCTTGAGGATGTTAAAGATGCTTGCCAGATTATTCAACCCGATTTTTTATTTACAATCATTAATCAGCCACCCGAAGGAATATCCGCAAGGGCATATTTAAATCAGCTTTCCCAGTTGGTACCTGAAGGAAAAATATGCGTAACGGGATATCAATTGGCCCATGCCGATTTATCTGATGCCAATCAAGTCGTGTACTTAGATAGTTTGCATCAAGCGGTAGAGTATGTAGACAATCTTGCTGTGTTAAACAAGTCCGGCTCATAGGTACATGGGGATTTGCTTCATTTTGACTCCTCAAAAGTAGTAGAAAGCGATCGGGATCTTTACGATCATCTGTATGCAATAGCAAAGAGCACTAAGTTGGAACCAAGGGCACCATGTGAACGAAATCAACTCCTCTCAGGGCTTTCTTTATTTTCGTCCCTGAAGCAATTTTTTAATACGATTATACTCTGTATTTCGAGCCGTGCGAGTTGAGCATTTCCGTTCTTTCGCTTCTTGCTTAATCTCCTCAACCCGATTTTTAGGACTGGGGTGCGTACTCAAAAAAGCGGGGGGTTGGGGTTGGTCTTGTATCTTCTCAAAAAAAGAGGCGGCTCCGGCAGCATTATACCTGGTTTTACATAAATACCGAACAGAGGCTGCATCTGCTTGACTTTCGTGAAATCGACTAAAGGATAAAGAGGTAAGAGATAATGCAATTTGTCCCACTAAGCCGGCCTCAGATTGTCCTGTGACCACTTGACGCACTAGATCTAAACCGTGAAGTTTTGTCATTTGAGCTGTGGAATGCCTGTAGGCCGCATGGGCAATTTCATGCCCCATTACGCCTGCCAGGTCATCTGCATTATCTAAAAACAAGATCAGTCCGGTATAGACATAGATATATCCACCGGGTGTAACAAAGGCATTGAGTGTTTCATCATCATCAATAATACTTACTTTCCAGGCAAACTTATCCCGATGGTCTACTTCACCGGAATTTAATATTTCGTTGGTCATAGATCGCAGATAACGATACGCCTCCTCATTTCCGCGCTCGGGCAATAATGGGAAATTCTCTCGGTCCGACTCTATTTGTTGACTAACCTGCAAGCCCAGTTTGACGTCATCCTCAACAGGGAAAAGGTTAAAGTTATTCCAGGCCTTTTTGGCGGGGTCACAACTCCAAACGCCCATCATTATTAAACTTAAAAGTAGAATTCCAATTTTTTTCATGACACATCTTGATTTACAGTTGATATCCCAGGCCAAAACCTAAATACTGTGCTGTGGCCAAATGGGATTTCAAATATACGGTTAAAAAAGCACCCGAGTGCCTTTCATTTTGAATAAAGTAATATCTCGCAAACAGCTGGTTGTAAATAGGGAAGGTCTCTCTGCGAGTCTGAATATATATACCAGCTACCACCCCAAAACTCACGGGTCCAATAACAAACTCATCTCCCAGATAAAGCAAATAGGCTGTTGCATACTGAAGGGCTTCTCTGCGATCGACCACCCCAAGCATGCCCCTCTGAAAATGAGCTCTTTCCATATTTCGCTCCCATTCTACCCCCAGATGCAATCTTTGCACAGGCGTTATTGACCTTGTGACGGCCATTTTTACCACGTAGACGGGAAACTTCGGTCCGGGATAATTACTTTGACTGGTCCAGGCCAAAACTCCAGCGGCCTCTACAGACCACTTTCGTATGGAAAAAGAAGTAGGAGAAAGATCAGGGAAAGAGCGCTCCTCTCGAGAGGGCCAAATGGAAAGACCCAACTCGGCTGTATTTAAGCCGGTGTTTGGGGTAGACATACGGCCATTTGAAACATGGGTGAAATCGGCAAAAATTCCCAAGCGATATGCTTTTACAGGAAAGCTATATTGAAACTTAATACGGGTCATGGTATTCCACCGCGTTCCGATAGCTGTATTTATGGGGTTTTCTAAGGGGTCGAATGGGCTAAAAACATAAGAAAGACCGCTTCCATACATGAAATCCCATCGCCGCCCGCTCTGATTTCGAGAAAAAGGAATAGTAATCGACGGATAGAGACTTACCGCTCCCCCAAGTATAGACCGATTTCCAAAGGTGTGGTACCGCAAATGAGCACCCACATTCGGATAATTGTAGTATTGAGCCCAGCCTTGCCGATCATGTGTAAACCATTGAGCCGAAAGGTCGATACTTCTCGTCCATTCATCTGAGGGAAATTGAAACTTCTTTGAGTGGCGTATCAAGCCACCAAGTCCGGCATCAAGTCTGCCATGGAACCGCTGGGCTTCTGCATTTTGGGTGCCCAGAAACAAAAGAAAACTGAAATAAATAAGCCATCTTCTCATTCCAACTCCCTAATAAATCGAGCGGCTGCCATCATATCGTCATGCTGAATGCGATCCTCTTTCAACACAGGTACCCGATCCCTAAATTGTAAATAAATAGAATGTAATCTATCCGACAGTTTTTCTTTTCGAAATGACCAGGCCTGACAAGCCGTCAAAAACTCTACGCCTAAAACGGACCAAACATTTTCGACGATATCACGGGTTTTCACACCTGCATTAGCCGACATGGATACATGGTCTTCCTGACCCAGACTCGAAACAATAGAATCCACAGAGGCCGGTGAGCAAAGTTGTTTGTTCTGACTCACTATGGAGGCCGCTGTATATTGGGCAATCATCATTCCGGAATGAAGTCCGGCCGAATCGATTAAATAAGCGGGGAGTCCGCGCTGACCCGATATCAATTGGTACGTTCTGCGCTCAGAAATATTGCTGAGTTCAGATAGCGCAATGCCTAAATAATCCAGAACCAAAGCAATAGGCTGCGCATGAAAATTGCCCGCCGACAAAATTTCGTCATAGTCCTGAAGTACATTGGGATTGTCGGTCACGGCATTTAATTCAGCTTGAACCACAGACCGAACGTGCTCCAGTGCTGCACCCGATGCACCATGAACCTGAGGAACACAGCGAAAAGAATAGGGATCTTGCACCGGTTTACCGGGCCGTTCACTTAAGTCGCTACCCTCCAGCCACGCACGAATATCTTTTGCTGCCGCTATTTGCCCCCTTTGTTTTCGAATGGCATGCACCTGCTTGTGAAGAGGAGAAAGCTGAACATTGAAGGCCTCCATGGATAGCGCAGCGCACATATTGGCCTTACGAAGCAAATTCTCCGCCTCCAAAACCGACCAGGCCGCATAGGCAGTGGAGAACTGGGTGCCATTCAGCAGGGCCAAACCTTCTTTGGCCTGCAGTTCGACAGGGGTCCATCCCAGCTCCTCCAAAATTTCTTTGGATTCTACATGTTTACCCTTCCAATGGCACTTTCCTTCACCAATCAGAGGGAGACTTAAATGGGCTAAAGGGGCCAGATCACCGGAGGCACCCAGCGAACCTTGTGTGTAGAGAACCGGCAATATATCTGCATTGTAAAACTCAATGAGACGCTCTACTAATTCCAGCCGCACACCCGATTTCCCGTAGCAAAAGTTTTGAATCTTAAGCAGCAGCATCAAGCGAACTAGCTCTACAGGCACTTCCGCACCCATCCCCGCCGCATGAGACCGAATCAAATTGACCTGCAAATTACCCAACTTCTCCGGCTCAATAGATACATTACAAAGCGAACCAAAACCCGTGTTCACCCCATAAATGATCTTCTCCTGATCGTAAATTTTCCCCTCTAAAAACTCCCGTGAGGCCTGAATTTCCCGACGCGCTGCCTCCGAAAGTTCCAGCTGACAGGACTTCCTCATGGCATGCGCCACATCTTCCAGCAGCAGACCGTCAGGGGTAAGTATTAAACGCTCCATTCTTTTTTCTCAAAGATAAAAAATCAGTGGGATTGGATGCATAAGGCTTTCTTCTTCCCTATATTTTTTTGGGGGTGCCCCGGCCCGGCCACCCGCTCCATCCCTGCCCGCGGCGGGCCTTGGTCGCTATGCTTCGGGGCTCGCTCAGAATATCCGCCTCTGTCCGCCAGCCGGCGGACTCCGGCGGCTTCGCTCGGCCCTTCTCCCACCGGCGGTGGGATCGGTCTCTCTCCGCTAGTTGGCGGAGAGCCCCCTCCGCAGCGCTCACCCGGAAGATTCCCAAGAGGGTCTGAGGTGGGAATCTATTTTTTAGGGGAGATAGATCCCAAAGGCAATCAGGGTGTAATCATTTTTTGAGGTTATTTTAAAATTTTCTTGTTTGAAAAGTTCCATAAATCCCAAATTTAACGGGCTTCTGTAAAATAACTACCAATTAGTAGGGCTTCTTGGGCGTAAATTCTTTAATTAAAGATTATAGTTGTTTAATAATTGTAATTAAAATTAGATAATGATTTTTATGTTTAGCGTTAGGTTTACAAATAGCGATATAGCCCAATATATTAAGGTTGTGGAAGGCACTTTTACCGATGGAGAGTCCATTCGTTTGAATGCAGAGGTTCAAGCCGGGATGTACTACATAATAGTTGGTGAAGCCGTACAAAAAATAAGTGTGGTCCGATGATAGTATTAAATAGAATGGAAACATACCTCAGCCTTTGGGTATTGTTTTTTTGTGTAAGTCTGCAAATGGGCAACGGTCAAATTGCATACGACAATAACTGGTACATTGGCTATAAGTCTTGGGGTGACCCTTATGAAATCGGCAGGTGGGATTTCTCGAATGGATTAGACATAAAATTAGATAGAGGATTAGAAGCGGAGTTCAGAGGTCAGAATTTGACGATGTCCGATCGAGAGGGCGAGCTCTTGTTTTACAGCAATGGCTGTAAGTTATGGGATGCCAATCACGAGGTGATACCGGGCTCCGACCCCTTACTGCCCGGCGAGTTTCACGAAGAGTGGTGTGTGGGTGGTTCATGGAAGGGTATGCCTCGGGTGCGTACAATGATAGGTCTACCGTTTGAGTTAACTGAAGATTCGACCTTATATTACGTCTACCATGTGCGGGATAGTTTTGTGGAGGAACCGTATTTTAATGCTATTGCTTACATTAGAGAGCATGCCGTTCTACATACGGATTCGGGACTTGAGGTATTGTACACAGATTCAGCGGTAACGGTCTGGCTATACGCAGTAGCGCCTAAAAAAGCCATTCAGTTTTGTTTTGGTACAAATTTAGCAAATAAATCCCGAACTTTCGTTTCAGCCCAAACCCGCGCTATTGCTTATAGCTATTATTGGCAGTAGTGGTTTTATACAGCATTTAATTAATTATCAAATAATTCGTGTAATTTCTTCTGTAATATTTTTTTGTCAGGAAGTTGTGTTTTATAATCAGAAATCATTGTCGGCGATAGACTTCGACTTAATGCGTATTCAACAACTTCACTATCCTTATCTTTACATAATAAAATTCCAATACTTGGATTTTCATTTGCCTTTTTTATGTCTCTATCTAAAGCTTCCAAATAGAAATTCAATTGTCCTAAATGGTCAGGCTTAAATTTGTCTGTTTTAAGTTCAAACGCAACTAAGCATTGAAGACCACGATGATAAAATAACAAATCAATAAAAAAGTCACTATTACCTACTTGCAATTTATATTCTTCGTCAATAAACAAAAAGTCTTTACCAAGTTCAAGAATGAAATTTTTCATTTGTTTGATCAGACCACGTTGTAAATCTTTTTCATTATAGCGATCAGGTAGATTTAAAAACTCAAAAACATAACTGTCCTTAAATGTGTTTGTCAAGTCTTGATTTTTATCTCTCAACGCTGTCGAGAGTTTTGAGTTACCAATCATTGTCCGCTCAAAAAGGCTTGATGAGATTTGTCGGTCAAGTTCTCGAAAGCTATAAGCTTCTTTTTTTGCTAATTTTAAGTAAAACTCTCTTTCTTCTATGTTCTTACATCTAGAAAAAATGGCTAGATTGTGAGACCAACTAATTTCTCTCAACAGCGTCGAGAGTTTTGGAAAATCTTTGTAAGTTTCGTAAAACTGTTTCATTCTCCAAATGTTTTTATCGGAGAAGCCTTTGATTTCAGGTTCAGTTTTCTGAATATATTTTGATAATTCAATGACAACAGAGTCGCCCCATTCTGCCTGTTCAATTTTATCACTGATATATTCTCCAATGTTCCAATAAAGGTTAATCAGTTCAGAATTTACTGACTTTATAGCATTAGCTCTAGATTTTTTAATCAGTTGGATTATATCAGCAAATCGTTTATCCATTATCGAGTTTAATTTGCTTACAAATTTATATTTTTAAATCGGAAGTTATCTATTGAAAACGGATTTTCACCATTACTGCCAACAAGTAATATAACCTATACAGGTTTTTTTACGGCAGTTCGTCATGCTAATAGTCGGGATTGGTGGGTGATACACCCCTTATATGATGATACCTTATTCAATGCAAAAGCATCATTCGAATCCATTCTTATTAATGACCATGGAAGTAGAGGAGGGGAAGAGGTTGTAGAGTCAAATGGAAGTGAGTTAGAATTGAATCCTAGGGGGCGTGCTAGCGGTCAGCTAGTGTCTGATTTAAGTGGCAGTCAATTGGCAAGTGTAGGAGTTGGAAATGAGTTTTTGTATATGGATTTTGATCGAGAAACGGGTGAAATTGAGGCTATTGTTCGTAATAGTTTAGCAATTTGGGATCCGCCTTACATTGTTTTTAGAGGTGCCCAGTTTTCCCCGAATGGTCGTTTTATATATCTTTCGGTAGATTCACTGCTCTATCAGTTAGACACAGAGGGAGCAAACTTTCCGAACAATGCTGAAAAAATCGCCTTTACAGACCGAGCCCACCCAAGCGGGCGAAAAGATGATATATCGTTTATGCAAATGGGACGAGATTGTAAGATTTACATCATGACAAAAAGTAACACCGATTTTTTTCATATCATCCATCGACCGGATGAGAAAGGGGAAGCCAGTATGCCGGATATACGAGGCATTCGTTTACCGACTTTAAATTCAACGACTATTCCGACTTTCCCGAATTACCGGCTGGGGACGCTGTATGAGAATTGGTGCGATTCACTGACGAGTTCGTCAGATCCTCCGGTTCGGTCGCCCGCCTCAGGGCGCTGGCTACTCTGGCCCAATCCTACCGTAGACCAGATCTCACTCGCGCATACGAAGGAGTTGCAGGACATCCAGGCGTTGGAGATCTACGATCAGATGGGACGTCAGGTGCTTGAGCGACGCTTCCGGCAGCTTCGACCGACCTATCAGCTGGATATTTCGGCTTTATCGGCCGGA